>Ga0105238_10005509_pt1 | contig 12502 bp, 11 predicted proteins | sample KBSC34metaG_FD_81526 | JGI IMG/M metagenome (GOLD analysis project Ga0105238, IMG submission 81526) | Corn rhizosphere microbial communities from Kellogg Biological Station, Michigan, USA - KBS C3-4 metaG | ecosystem: Host-associated > Plants > Roots > Rhizosphere > Soil | place: Michigan, USA... | reverse complement strand
CGAGGGCCGTGCGGGGGAAGATCGAGCAGGCCGTCGTCAGCGCCTCCTCGCCCAGGGTGGCATGGACGCCGCACCGCTGATCCGCCTCCAGCATGGGACAGCCGCCGCTCTCGTCCAGCTGCAGGCGGGCTGCGGTATCGGTGCCCCGCGAGCGGTTCCCGATGACGACCAGCCGAACCAGCCGCTCGCGTCCCTCGGCCGTCGACGTCATGGCGCCCTTCAACCGATCCAGATCGGCGCGGTCGACGGGGACGGCCCAGTCGCGGCAGCAGGTGTCGGGGCAGCGCTCCGCCAGGCACGAGAACGCATCCATGGCAGGCGTCGTGAACTGGGGGGCGGACGCCGGATGGGTGAGCGGCGTCAGAGACGTGGCGCCGGCGGCGCCGAGCGGCGGGACGAACGGAGGCATGAATCGCTGAACAGCAATGGCCGCGCCACCGCTTTCGACCCTCAGCGTCAGGTCTGTGGCGCGGTGCGCGTATCCTGGCAGGCCCGCACGAAGGCGGCGACGTCCTCGCGGGTGGTGCCACAGGCGCGCACGACGCCGTCCAGCGCCTGCGCCATCTCCGTGGCCGAGGTCCAGCGCTGGCGCACGTCGCGGGCCAGCGCCTGCATCACGATGTCGTCCAGCGCCTGCGGCACGTCGGGCCGCAGCTGGGATGGCGGCGGTATGGGCATCTGGATGATCCGGTAGGCGGTGGCCATGTCGCCGCCCTCGCCGTCGAACAGGTGGTTCAGGGTCACCAGCTCGTGCAGCACGATGCCCAGCGCGAACAGGTCGACGCGGAAGTCGATCGCCTCGCCCTTGATCTGCTCGGGCGCCAGGTACGCGGCCTTGCCCTTGATCTGTCCGTGCCGGGTCATCGACACGCTCGAGTCGATCTTGGCGATGCCGAAGTCCAGCAGCTTGACCGCTCCGGCGCGCGTCGTCATCGCGTTCGACGGCGTGACGTCGCGATGGATCACGTTCAGCGGCGTGCCGTCGGACTGTTGCAGCGTGTGCACCGCCGTCAGGCCGTGGCAGATCTCGCGCGCCAGGTAGGCGGCCACGCCGATGGGCAAGGGGGCCTTGGCGCGGTGGCGCCGGTCCATGATCTCCGCCAGCGACGGGCCATCCAGGTACTCCAGCGCCAGGTAGTGGCGGCCGGCGTCCTCGCCGAAGTCGTAGACGCTGACGATGTTGGGGTGGTGAAGCATCCCCAGGATCTTCGCCTCCTCGACAAAGGCGTGGATGAACCGTGGATCGCTCGCCAGGTGCGGCAGGATGCGCTTGATGATCAGGGGGCGCGAGGCGCCGGCGGGCCCGCGGGCGCGCGCCCGGAACACCTCGGCCATGCCGCCCACACCCACGAGCTGCAACATCTCGTAGTGCCCGATGGAGGCGCCGGCACCCGCGCCCACCCCTTCCACGCCGGCCGCCTCGGTCATCGTCATGGGGCGCCCGCAGACAGGCGGCGGATCTTCATCAGCAGCTCGTCCAGGTCGAACGGTTTGGTGATGAAGTCGTCGACGTCGATGTAGTAGGGCGAGGAGGGATCGCGGCTGACCGCCCCCGAGGTCACCACGATGGGGATCTTGCCCACGGTGGGATCGCTGCGGGTGGCCAGGCAGAAGTCCCAGCCGTTCATGACCGGCATCAGCAGATCCAGGACGATGAGGCGCGGCAGCGGCCTCGCCTTGAGCAACTCCAGCGCCTCGCGCCCGTTCGCGGCGCTCGTCACCTGGTAGCCGGCCTCCGTCAGGGCCGAGGCCAGCTCCTCGCGGAGCTCGACATCGTCATCCACCAGCAGGATCGGACCCAGGTCGCGACGGTTCCCTCCGTCATTGACGGGCTGCCCTCCGGCCTGGTCGGGCGGTCTGGTGCTCACCTGCGCGTCGGAGGCAGCAGAGACCGTGCCACGGCAGCACGAGGCGCAAGTGCACGGAATATCACGCTTGCCGTCCCACAGGCCGATCCGCGCCGGTGCCTTCGTGCCTGGGCCGTCACGAAACGGGAACATCGCGCGACCGGCCGCACGGACGGGGTTTGCCCGGGCGGCTAATATCCGCCCCGTGCTGTCCGAAGTGCTCTCGTTCACCGTCTCCACGCTGACGACCATGTTCCTGGTCGTCGACGCTCCTGCCGCCGTCCCGCTGTTTCTTTCGATGAGCGGGTCGGACTCGCCCGAGCAGCAGCGGCGAACGGCGTCCCGCGCCGCCATTGCCGCCGGCCTGGTGCTGACCGCGTTCGGCGCGCTGGGCGGTGCGATCTTCCGGGTGCTCGGCGTGTCGCTGGGCGCGTTCCGCATCGCCGGGGGCGTGCTGCTGTTTCTGCTGGCCGTGGACATGTTGCGGGCGCAGCGGTCGCGCCAGCGGACGTCGCCCGAGGAAGAGGCCGAGGGCGTCGATCGGCCCGACATCTCCATCTTTCCCCTGGCCATCCCGATGCTTTCGGGACCGGGCGCGATCTCGACCGTGATGGTGCTGGTGTCGCGCGCCGGTCACGTCTGGCAGTACGTGGTGGTGGCGGGCGCCGTGGCGGTGACCGCGTTTGCTTCTTACGGGCTGTTGCGCTGGGCGGTGCGGGTCGAGCGGCGGCTCGGACGCACGGGAATGAACGTCCTGCAGCGCGTGATGGGGCTGATCCTGGCGGCGACGGCCGTGCAGTTCGTCGTCGAGGGAATCTCCAACGTGCTGCCAGAGATCGTCCGGGCGCTGCACGCCACCGGTGCCTGACCCGCGCTCAATCGGTGCGGCGCAGCCGGCGCGCCATCTCGCGGATGACGTTCAACGCGAAGAACGGCGTCTCGCCCACCATGAACAGGAACTGTCTCTCGGTCAGCCGGGCCAAGGTGCAGTCGGTCTTCGCGACGGCGCCGGCGCTGCGGGGATGCGCGTCGACCAGGGCCAGCTCGCCGAAGAAGCCGTCGGGTCCCACCGTCTCGACGGTGCGGCCGTTCTTCACGATGTCGACCTGTCCCGTCTTGATGACGAACATGAACTCGGCCGGGTCTCCCGCGGAGAAGATGGGCTCTCCCGCGCGAAAGTGAACCAGGGCATCCGGGGTCTCGAAGATATTGGGCAGCTTCACGGTCCCTCTCTCCGTGGCGTAGATGTCGCCACGGCGCCATCTACGCATATCGAGTTTCCGTCTGTGTGACACTTTGGTGTCGCCGCTCAGGCGGGTGGCTCCAGGCGCAACGAGACCGGGCCGCGCGGCCGCAAGGTCACGCTGGGCGCCAGGGTCAGGTCCGCGCCCTCCGGTCCCGCGGGGGCGAACCGGAACCGTTGCAGCGCCCCGGCCAGCACCAGCTTCGCCTCCATCATCGCGAAGCGGTTGCCGATGCAGACGCGCGGTCCGCCGCCGAAGGGAAAGTACGCGAAGCGCGGCAGGCGTTGCGCCAGGTCTCCCTCCCAGCGTTCGGGGCGGAAGTCCTGGGGGTCGTCGAACCAGCGCGGATCGCGATGAACCACCCAGGGCGACACCACGAACTCGGCGCCCTTCGGCAGGCGATAGCCGCCGATCTCGACGTCGGTGATCGCCTGTCGTCCCATCGCCCAGGCCGGCGGATAGAGGCGCATCGTCTCCAGGATCACCATCTCGGTGAAGCGGAGCTGCTCCAGATCGGCCAGGCCGGGCGAGCGCTGCCCCAGCACCGCCCGCAGCTCGTCCGCCAGGCGCGCCTGCCGTTCCGGATCCCGCGCCAGCAGGTGCAGGGCGTAGGTGAGGGCAAGCGCGGTCGTCTCGTGCCCCGCCAGGAACAGGGTCAGCGCCTCGTCCCGGACCTGAGCGTCGCTCATCTCGCCGCCCTCCTCGTCGCGGGCGCGGATCAGCAGCGACAGCAGATCGCCGCTGGCGGCGCCGCTCTTCCGGTGCGCGTCGATGATCTGCAGGATGACGGCTTCGACGCCGCGGGCGGCGCGCCGGAAGCGCCGGTTGGCGGGCGTGGGAACCCACAGCGGGGGGGCGAAGCGCCCGGCCAGGCCCAGCAGGCGGGTGAACTCCTCCATCATGCTGGAGATGATCCCGCCGAGGTCGCGGGCGCTGGCGGAGACGTCCGCGCCGAACAGCGTTCCGGCCACGATCCGCATCGTCACGCCCATCATGTCCTCGTGGACGTTGCGGACCTCGCCCGCGCGCCACCCGGCCGCGGCCTGCTCGATCGTCTCCACCATCAGCGCCGCATACGACTGCAGCTGCTGGTGGTGAAACGCGGGCTGCAGCAGGCGGCGCTGTCGCCGCCACGACGCGCCCTCGTTGACCAGCAAGCCGTTGCCGATCGCGCGCGACAGCAGACGACTGGTGTGGTCCTTGTGAAAGGAGTCGGCCTTCTTCACCAGGATCTCGTCGATCACCTGCGGATCGGAAACGAAGTACAGCTGCAAGGGCAGACGCGGGCGCACGAAGTCGCCATAGCGCCGGTGAACGAAGGTCAGGCCGGCCAGGATGTCCCGGCCGAACAGGCGATGGAGGCGACCGAAGTCGCGCCAGGGCGGACGTGCTGGTCGGGGCGAGCGTGGGGTGACGTTGGCCATGTCTTTGTCCGATCGATCAACCGTTCCCTGGGAACGTTTGCTGGCTATAGCCTCGTTGCTCCCGCGCTGCCAACGCGTCGCGACAGGTCGGGGCGCGGTCGAACCTTTTGCGTGGCCTCGAACGCGATTCTCAAAAAGTCATAGAAGCTGGGGCTCCTCCCTCCCCATTTAGACCCAAGGCTCACTCTCGTTTCCCCCCGCGAACGAGCCCCCACGGAGGATCCCCATGAGAGCAGTTTCGCGGCTGTTGGTGCCTTGTTTTGTCTTGAGTCTGGCGGCGAGCCAGTCCGGGTGTAGCTCGGACTCCGCCACTCCCCCCGATGGCTCGGGGGGCAGGTCCGATTCGAACGGTTCGGGAGGACAGTCGTCCAGCGGAGGCGCGACCGCCTCGGGCGGGGCGAGCGGGTCGGGCGGCAAGGTGGGAAGCGGAGGCACGACCGCCTCCAGCGGGGGCGCTACCGGGTCTTCCTCGGGTGGCACGGTCGGCTCGGGGGGCAAGACCTCGTCCGGCGGAACGACCGGCAGCGGCGGCGTGGTGGGGGGCAGCTCGGGCGGCGCGGTCGGCTCGGGCGGCACCACCGCCAGCGGCGGAAGGGCTGCCGGCGGCACGATCGGGTCGAGCGGCGGGGCCGTCGGCATGGCAGGCAGCTCCGGAACCGGGGGCACGACCGGTGGCGGTGGAGCGGCGGCTCCCAGCGCCGAGAACATGGGCGCCAGCTGCAACGCCACGTCGGGCGCCATGAAGAAGAACATGAAGTTGCCCAACCCGTTCGTCATGCACGACGGGACCACGATCACCACCATGGCGCAGTGGGAGTGCCGCCGGAACGAGATCAAGGCGGACCTCGAGAAGTACGAGATCGGCCCCAAGCAGGACAAGCCCACGGTCGCCGCCACACTGTCCGGCACCAAGCTCAGCGTCGTCGTCACGGTGGGTGCAAACTCCATCACCCTCAGCTCGACCGTGTCGGGCAGCGGCAGCTGCGTCGTGATCGGCATGGGTGGGACCACCAGCCTGGTCACGGGTTGCCAGCAGCTGGCGTTCTCGACCGACCAGGTGGTCAAGTACGGGAACGACAGCACCCAGTACCAGTCCGATCCTTTCTACAAGCTGTATCCGTCGCTGTGGCAGAAGATCGGTAACTACAGCGCCTGGGCCTGGGGGGTCAGCCGTCTGATCGACGGTCTGGACCAGGTGAAGGATCAACTGAAGATCGACATGACCAAGATCGGCACCTGGGGTTGCTCCTATGCCGGCAAGATGTCCCTCTTCAGCGGCGCCTTCGACGAGCGCGTCGCGCTGACCATCGTCGAGGAGTCCGGCGGAGGCGGCATCAACGCGTGGCGGACGTCCGACGAGTTCGTGAAGAACGGCGGCGTCAGCATCGAGAAGATCGACAACACCAACTACAGCTGGTTCATGTCCAGCATGAAGAAGCTGGATCCCTACAGCCTGCCGCACGATCACCACGAGCTGATCGCGATGATCGCTCCCCGCGCCACCATCATCCTGGGGAACGACACCTACGACTGGCTGGGGGACGAGTCCGGCTACAAGTCGACGATGGCCGCGATCGAGGTCTTCACGGCCATGGGCGTGGCCGACCACATCGGCTACGACTTCACCAGCAATCACAACCACTGTCAGGCCCCCGCCACACAGCAGCAGAGCGTGGCGACCTTCGTGAAGCGGTTCCTGCAGGGGGGGACAGGGGCCACGAGCGTGGCCATCAAGCCTCCCACCACCAGCTACGACTTCAACTGGCAGGCGGACGTCGACTGGACACCTCCGCTGCCGGCGTTGAAGTAAGCGAAGCTGCGCCGTCCTGATGGGACGTGGACCGATCTGCGTCGCCTCCGCCGGTCTGGCCGCCGTTCTCGGTTGCCACCAGAGCGGCGGAGCGACCGACGGCGCGCCGGCGGATGCCGTCGCCGACTCCGGGAGCGGTGCGACGACCGATGTTCCGGCGCCGTGTGACTTCTCCGTCGGAAAGAACGAGCTGAGCGCGAAGATCCCCACCGTGGGGGTGGTCGAGTGGTCGCTGGCCGGGGGGCAGCCTGCCAGCGCCCGCATCGTCTACCAGTTGGCGAACGCCGACAGCTCGCTGCTGAACCAGGGAGGGACGGCGCCCGTCGACCTGACCCGGCCCGACCACCGCACGCTGCTCCTAGGCCTCAAGCAAGGGAAGGACTACACGTTCCACATCGAGGCGGTCCGCGACGGGCAGGCCTGCGTCAGCCCCGACTTCACCCTTCCCACCACCGGGAAGCTGACCATCAGCCCGTCCGTCACCGTTCAGGTGACCCAGGCCGGCAAGCGGCGGCCGGGGTTCATCGTCACCAGCTCGGGACAGTTCGTGCCGAACAGCGCCTTCATCATCGACGCCGACGGCGAGATCGTCTGGTCCTGCGCCGGGCCCGAGAGCACGACCCGCGCCCTGATGGACTACGAGGGCCAGAACATGTGGATGCTGGCGCTCAACCTGCTGAACGAGGGGGGAGAGATGCGCTACGTATCGATGGACGGGCTCGAGGAGCGGGACGACGTGCCGGGGATGGCCTACGCGCATCACGACTTCACGGTGATGCCGGGCGGCAAGGTGGCGGCGCTGGCGTGGGCGAGCCCCGGCAACGATCCCGCAAGCGAGGTGCTGATTCGTTCGCCGGACGGAACGACGACCAGCCCCTTCCTGGTTGGCCAGAACGTGTTCGGGGCCGACGGCTACTATCACGCCAACGCGATTCACTACCTCGAGTCCGACGACAGCTTCACCATCGCGGACCGCGACATGAACGCGCTCGTGAAGGTCGGCGCCACCGGAAGACCCGACTGGCAGATCGGGGGCACGTGCGTCGGTGCGTCCACCGGCGACCGCTGCCTGCCGCAGACCTGGCAGGTCAATCACGGTCACCACTTCCTGGACGACGGCACGCTGCTGCTGTTCAACAACGGCGACTCCGGCGTCAACCACATCCTGCAGTTCGCCGTCGACGGCGCCGGCGGCGCGTTCACGGCCACGCTGGTCCAGAACTACGCCGGCGACGGCACGGGCAACACCATGGGCGACGTGCAACGCCTGCCCGGCGGGAACACGCTGGTGACGTACTCGCTCGACGGCAGGATCGTCGAGCTCGATCCGAGCTGGAACAAGGTGCAGACGTTCTCCGTCCGCGTCGGCTATTCCAGCTGGCGCCCGACGCTGTACGGTCCCCCCGCGCGGCTGTGACGAAAGGTACTGGTGAACGCAAGTCGTCGCTCTCCGTCGCAGTTTGGGTCTTCTTCCCCGGGCTCGAAAACTGTGGGAAGGTTCGGCTGCGGTCCCCCCCCGCCCGCGGCGTGCATGCAACCCATCGACACGTAAGGGGCCAACTCTGTCATGAAGGATCTGAAGCTCGTTTTCGTCATTGGTGTTTTGGTGAGCGGGGCGGTCGGCGCAATGGGAGGATGTTCGGGCGGTTCGGGGACCGCCTCGTCTGGAGGTAGCTCGGGTTCTTCCGGTGGCACCACCGGAGCTTCCGGCGGTTCCCCGGGCAGCGGTGGACGCGGCTCCGGCGGCAGCGCCGCGTCCGGTGGTGCGGTGGGGACGGGAGGACACGCCTCGGGAGGGAACAGCGCCTCGGGGGGCAGCAGCGCCTCGGGGGGGAGCACCGCCTCGGGCGGTACGACCGGTAGCGGTGGGATCGCTTCGGGCGGCGCGACCGCTTCGGGCGGCAGCACGGCGACGGGCGGAAAGGGCTCGGGCGGCGCCGCTTCGGGCGGCGCCACGGCCAGCGGCGGCCAGACCGGCTCCGGCAACGCGGGGGGCGCGGTGGCGACGGGCGGGAAGAGCGGCGGCGGCGCCTCGGGTTCCGCCGGCAGCAGCGGCACGCCGCACTGGGTGGGCACCTGGACGGCCTCGCCGTACTACGACACCAACACGTCGAACGCGCCGCCCGTCTCGCTGTCGAACACGGTGATTCGTCAGATCGCCCATGTCTCGCTGGGGGGCAGCCAGATCCGGGTTCAGTTCTCGAACCTGCAGAGCAACTCGTCGCTCGAGATCAAGGCGGCGCACATCGCCCTGTGCAAGGCGACGCCCGCCGTCGACAGCACCATCGACACGACGACCGACAAGGCGCTGGCCTTCTCGGGCATGGCGTCGGTGACGATCGCCCAGGGCAAGGAAGTCTGGTCGGACCCGATCGACTTCGCGCTGCCGGCGCTGGGCAACCTGACCATCACCACGGCCTTCGGCAGTGTGCCCAGCATGGTCACCAGCCACTCGGGCTCGCGGACGACCTCGTACATCAAGAGCGGAACGGACGTGAGCCCGGCCAGCCTGACCGGGACGGGGGTCACCACGGTCGAGCACTGGTACGCCATCTCGGGCGTCGACGTCATGGCCGACGCGTCGGCTCGCGGCGTCGTCGCCATCGGCGACTCCATCACCGACGGCCGCGGCACCGACACCGACCACAACAACCGGTGGACCGACGTGCTCGCCTCGCGGCTGCAGATGAACGCCGCCACCATGAACGTGTCGATGATGAATCAGGGCATCGGGGGTTCGTTGCTGACCGGCGCTGCTCCCAGCGCGCAGTCGCGCTACGCCCGAGACGTGCTGGGGCAAAGCGGGGTGAAGTACGTCATCGTCCTTGACGGCGTCAACGATATCGCAAATGGCACCTCTGTCGACGCTCTCAAATCGGCCTACATGTCCCTGATCAGCATGGCCCACGCAAAGAATCTGCTGATCTACGGAGCGACGATTACTCCGTTCGGAGGTGACGCCATGTATGCATCACATGACTCCGTTCGGGTGCAGGCCAACGCGTTCATCAAGAGCGGGGTCTTCGATGGCGTCATCGACTTCGATGCGGCCCTCACCGATGGGGGAAACCCTGCCAAGCTGCAAGAGATGTACGCCAAGTGGTCCATGGAGGACGGCCTGCACCCGAGCCCGGCCGGCTACCAGAAGATGGGCGAGACGCCCGACCTGACGATGTTCACGAAGTAGGGTGCCAAGGCAATAAGGGGTGTCGTCGGACACCGACGGTTGGACATCCAAGGTCTTGGTACTGGTGCGCCATGCGGTCTCTGATATCGCGCAACTTCATGAGAACCGATTCGATAACCATCGTCGGCCGGTACCGTCCCGGTTGGCTGAGGTGAACCTATCGATTAGGGTGACGGACGCGTTTCCGGTGATTAGGAGACGGACTTCGTAGGGAGTGAAAGGCGTATCGAATGTTTCAATCGGCGCGAAGGCTGTTCCAGTTGTCTTTATTGCTGGCGATGTGCATGGGGTCCTGTTCCGAGCCGAGGCCGTACCGGGGAACAGGTGGTTCTTCCGGAACGGGGGGCATGCAGGGTTCGGGTGGGGCCACAGGGACTGGGAACGTCTCAGGTGCAGGCGGCGCGTCCGGTCTCGGTGCGGCGCCGGGATCGGGGGGCACTCCGGGCACAGGCGGAGCGCTCGACGCGGGAGTCGATCAGGCTCAGGACATGAGCAGCAGTGGTGGTCGCCAGGACGGGGGAGGTCTGATCGGCGCCGCAGGCGGACCGCCAAGCGGGAGTGGGGGAAGCGCAGGAGGGTCCGGAACTGGCGGTGCCGGTGCGGGTTGCGGCAGCGGATCAGGGCAAGGAGGTGTCTGTGGCACGGTCTGCAAGCCGGGGTCCTACCAGTGTGGTTCGGGGGGGCCACTGTGCGAGCAAACAAATGCCCCCGCAGGAACGGCCTGTGGGACCGACCAAGTGTGTGACGGAAATGGCAGTTGCGCGACGTGCAAAGCCGGTGGAGCGTGCGGAACGACCTGCAAGCCGGGGACGTATGATTGTGGAACCGGAGTTCAAGTGTGTGCGCAGAAGAATGCGTCGGCGGGCACGATGTGCGCTGGCGGCATGGTCTGCGATGGTAATGGAAGCTGCGTAGCCTGCACGACCGGAGCAGCCTGTGGATCCGCCTGCAATCCTGGCAAGTTCGATTGCAGTTCCGGGACTCCCGTATGTTCGAATCAGAAGTTGATGACCGCCGGGTCGACCTGTGGAACTAATCAGGTATGTGATGCGACGGGAAACTGTGTGGCGTGTACGGCCAACTCGTCGTGTGGCACGACCTGTAAGCCGGGGACGATAAGTTGCTCCACGGGAGCCCCCGTGTGCACACAAACGAATGCTCCGGCTGGGACGATGTGCGGGAGTGGTCAGGTGTGCAACGGCAGTGGCACGTGCTCGGCCTGTACTAGCGGTACCTCGTGCACGCTTTCTGACCCGTGCAAAACAGGTACGTATTCGTGCACGACGGGGGCGATGGTCTGCAATGCAACTGGAAACGCAGCCAACGGAACTCTCTGTGGTTCAGATATGCTCTGTTTCAATGGCAGCTGTGGAACCTGTGCCAATTTCGTAGGAGGGACGCCCTGCGGCACCAACAAGGTCTGCAGAAGCGGCAGTTGCGTCGCCAAGTTTGGGCCCGGAAGCAACTGTGGTAACAACTGGGAGTGTCAGTCGGGGAATTGCGTGGGGGGCTACTGTTGCGGAAGCCCGAGTTGTGCCCCGTGTCAGTGGTGCGGAAGCGGCACGTGCGCTGCAAAGGCCGACGGTGACGATTCTGACTCGACCTGCGACTACGCCCACAATTCCGTGTGTAAGGGTGGTCTCTGTGTAACCTGTGGCGCGGAGGGGCAGCCGTGTTGTTCGTCCAGCGGCGGTGATACTTGTCCCCGCGTAGCGCCACCTAAAGCTTGTAACGACAACGTCGGCAACGGCAACTTCACATGCTACGGCGTCTAAGATAGGGTAGGGGCTCCGGACGATTGCCCCGGCTAATGCCCCTCAGACGTGAGACCGCCGGAGAGTGTGGGTCCGGCCAGCAGTCCGTCTGCACTAGGTCCTACTGAGGAAGGGAAGGTGCGCCCATGCCGACCGAGGCCGTGCTGGAGAGAGCCCCGAACGCTCGCGTGGGCGCCGTGTCGCTCGCGGCCAGCGCCTTCCTGACCTTGTTGCTGTCGCACTTCGCGGCCAGCCTGGCGCCGCTGCGCCTGCTGTCCGTGGCGGGGTTCGCGTTCGCCGCCTGGTGCTTCTGCGACGAGATGGGGCTGCGCAAGCCGCTGAACCGGGCCGGCTTCGTGCTGTTCGTCATCGCGATGGGGGCGAAGGTGCAGCTGATCCTGGGCGTCGGACGTTCGTGATCCTGGTCGAGCGGCTGCTGGAACTGTGGGGTTACGTGGCCGCCTGGCTGCTGTGGCGCGGGCACATCCGCGGCGCCCCGCAAGCGCAGTGACGGGCGCACGCGCTCACCAGAGCAGGCGCGCGCCCAGTTGCCAGTTGTTGTAGACGCTGCGGCCCTCGGTTCCGAGCGTGATGCCCTGGAACAGGGTGCGCCAGGGGTGTGGCAACAGACGCGCCGAAGCGAACTGCAACGCCATCACTGCGAGAAAGTAGTCGGTGACGGCGGCGGCTCCGGGGCTCCGGCCCAGGATGGCGTTGGATTCCTCATAGCGGCGGTCGAGCGTCTGGCGCCAGTCGGCGATCAGCAGCGCGCCGCAGCCGACCTCGATGGCGGTGTCGGTCCGCGTCCATTCGTCTGCCCGGGCCGCCGAGGGAAACGCCAGTGCCACCGCGAAGATCGCGATCGCTGGCGCTCCCCGATGGCGGTTGGGCATTCTTGCGGCTGCTAGAACACACCGGCCGTGTAGTGACGCTGGGCCAGGATTGCGCCGTCGGAGACCCGGTAGATGCGTGCCAGGCTCCTGTCCCCGACCTGAATTTCCATGGCCAGCCGGGTGCCATCTGGTGAGAACGACATCGTGCCGGGATTTCCCTCCAGCGGTAGCGTTTGTAGCAGCGTGCCATCCGTGCCGAAGATCAGCAGCGACTCGGTGACTGGTTGGGTCACGACGCCGGTCGCCGGATCGACGATGAACCGCGGTTCTGCCACCACCAGCGCGCACCGATCGCCGGCCGGCGTGCAGGGGACTTGCGTGGCGCTGCCGTAGATGCTGGCCT
>Ga0105238_10005505_pt1 | contig 12505 bp, 8 predicted proteins | sample KBSC34metaG_FD_81526 | JGI IMG/M metagenome (GOLD analysis project Ga0105238, IMG submission 81526) | Corn rhizosphere microbial communities from Kellogg Biological Station, Michigan, USA - KBS C3-4 metaG | ecosystem: Host-associated > Plants > Roots > Rhizosphere > Soil | place: Michigan, USA... | reverse complement strand
CGGTCGCCGGGGCCGCGGGCGCCGGCGCGCGGCTCACGCACCCTCCCAGCCAAACGGCGCAGGCGGCGACCAGCGCCAGGCGCGCCCACGCAGCGGGAGTCCGGGTCGAGTTCATCTTCGATCGCGGCATTGCGGCTCGGTTCACGCCGACATTTGCGCCGCAGCGGGCGCCGCCGTCAAGCCGCGGGCGGACCCGGCTCACAGATAGCTCATCCACCATTTCCGGTAGCGCCGCTTCGCCTGGGCGTAGGCGCGACACGGAACGTAGAGGAGCACCACGCCCACCACCCAGGCCAGATAGACGACGGGCAGGCTGAAACCGAAGCCATGCGCCAGGCGGAACGCGTCGGGCGGGGAGCGAAAGAAGTGAACCAGCGACTGCCCCGAGAGCGCGCCCAGCAGCATCCCGGCCAGGTGCGCGTACGGCCACTGCAGCAGGTAATAGAACAGCGGCACCCGGCCCAGCGTCTCGAGCGCCACCGCCCAGCGAGCCGCCCGCACCCGCTCGAGCGCGGCCAGCCCCAGCAGCGCCGGCCCGCAAGTCATCAATAGGTAGTCGAGGGAAGGCGGATACTTCGTGACGTTCAGGAACGACATCAGCGCGCGAGCGACCGTCGGCTGCGGCGTGGCGGGGCTGGGATCTCCGTAGAACCCGAGCTTGCCGAGCGCCCGCAGCACCACGAACGCGACGATGGCCGCCGTTCCCGCCCGTACCAAGAAGCGGCGGCGCCGCCCCGCCTCCCAGCCGTAGATCGCGCCCATCCCGTAGCCGGTGGCCATCAACCCCACCCAGGGAACGATGGGATAGATGATGAACAGCATGCGGCCGTCGCTGGTGAAGGCCGGTCCGAAGCGGTGCACCATCATCCACAGCACCACCGGCCAGGGGGTGGGCGTCCCCTCGGGCACGGGGGCCGGCCCCACGTGGTCCAGCAGGTTGTGCAGCACGCAGATGGCCAGGCCGATGACCGTGACGGCTGGCGCGGGCAGGCGCACCAGCAAAGCCAGCAGCACCATCGACACGCCGATCGCCCAGATCACCTGCAAGAAGCCCAGGAAGTGCGGATCGAAGCTGAAGAAGGCGCCCGCGCGCACGGCCGTGAACTCCAGCAACACCAGCCACAGCCCCCGCGTGACCAGGAAGCGCGACAGCGCGGCCGGCGCCATCCCCGCCGTGGCCTGCATGCGCGCCCCCACGCCGGCCAGCAACACGAAGGTCGGCGCGCAGAAGTGCGTGATCCAGCGCGTGAAGAACAGGACCAGCGAGGTCCGCGCGGGATCGGTGGGCGAAAAATCATGCGCGTGGACGTGCACCATGTCGCGCACGTGATCGAGCAGCATCAGCACCATCACCAGGCCGCGCATCATGTCGATGGAGCCGACGCGCTCGCGGCGGGCGGCGGCGGTGACGGGGGGAGGCGCGGACATGCCCTCCCGTCATAGACGCACGGCGGGCGCGCTTTCAACCGCGCCCGCCCGCAAACAGCGTCATCCCGCGGGCATGGCCGGGTGCAGCAGCTTTGACGGCCGGTCGGGCGGCCCGCAAACTCGCGCCGTGACTCACACCGCCCGCGCCCGGTGGCTCCCCCTCTCGTGCTGTTTCGCCTGGCTCTGCCTCGGCTCTGCGCTGGTCGGTTGCGGTGACGACGGACCGCACTTCGTGCCGGCCAGCGCCAACCCCGGCCAGAACCTGATGGTGATCGACGAAGGGTTCGATCTCACGGCGGCGGAGTTCTCGGGGAAGCTGGTCGCCGCCTACACCTTCGCGTGCGGCAACGGTGGCGGCGGGCCGAGCGACGCGCAAGGCGGTGGTCCGCTGGGCATCGACGGCATCGCCAGCGGCTCCTTCGACCAGCAGAAGCAGGAGATCATCGCGGCCCTGGCCACGCGCGACGATAGCTGTCACCTGCGTGCCGGCATCTCGCACAAGTCCGATCCGCTGTCCTCGGTGGCGCGCTTCCGGACGAGGTGGAACGCGGCGGTAAAGGACAACCAGCCCCTTGCTGCCGCGTTCAGCGGCAGCGAGCAGCAGGTGCTGTTCCCGGCAGTGAACCAGGCGCTGTCGACGTTTCCCTTTCACGGCACCGCCACCGCCGGGACGGCCGCGCACGAGAACGACACCGTCCGCCTGGTGCTGGTCGAACGGCCGCTCGGCGACGAGTCGACGGTCACGGCGACGTACACCTGCGTGGCACAGGCCGATCTCGATCGCTTCACGGCGCTGTACGGCGATCCCACCGTGATGGTCGCCGCCGCGAGCCAGCCCCAGTCGACGCTGGACGCCGACCTGGACCGCGCCATCGCCACCCACGCGGTGGGCCTGGTGAACGAGAGCTTCGGCTCGCCGGCGCGGCTGTTTCTGGAGCAGTTGCAAGCGATGTACAGCTGTCCGGCCACCGACTTCACCGGCTACTTCGTCACGCTGGGAAACCTGGAACAGGCGCAGCGGGGCGCGGCCGCGGGCCCTGCCGTCCTGCCGCTCACGGTCCACGCGGCCGGGAACGACGGCGCCCAGATCGACTCGGTGGCCGACGCGATCGACTGCGATCTCGGCGATCCCGTGAACCTGTCCGTGGGCAGCCTGGCGCTCGACGGTACTGTCAGCACCTTCTCGAACCGCGGCGCGTGCGTGGATCTGTACGCGCCCGGCGAATCGATCGTCACGCCGGTGGCGGGCGGCTGGTACTTCCCGGTCGATGGGACCAGCTTCGCGGGCCCCCTGGCCGCCCGGACGCTGTCACTGACGGCGTCGACCCCTTACGACGCCGCCACCGCGAAGCAGCAACTGCTGGCGCAGAACGCCGCCAACAACGAAGCCATTCCCCCGTCCGCTTTCCCCGGCGATCTCTTCTATCAGCCGGTCAGCACCGCCCAGGCGCTGGTGGATCCGGCCGCGCAGGCGCCCCCGCCGCGCTGGAAGCCGCCGGTCCGCGTCGACCTGCGGCGGATGCTGGGCCCTCTCGAGCGCCGCCGGCGCGGCCTGTAGAACGCAAAAAGGGACCGCGAAGGGTCCTCGTCACGCGATCAGCCCCGAACCACACGCCGCCGCACGAGCGGCGGCGTGTGCTCGGGTGGTATCAGTCGGACCGGCTGCTGCCCTTCGTGATGAAGTCAGGCCTGTCGATGACGGCCGCCGACTCGTCGATGACCCCCCCGCTCGCGCCGGGAGCGACCGAAGGACTCATCGTGCCGGACCGGCCGGCGCCGCCGGACCGGCCGCCGCTCCCCGTCATGATGGCGCCGCCGGCGCCGCCGCTGCTGCCCCTGCTGCCGCCGACGCCGCCCGACCCCGAGCTGCCCCCGCTGCCCTTGGAGCCGCCGGCGCCTCCCGTGCCACCGCCCGTGCCACCGGTGCCCGGCAGCGGATCGTTCGGACAGATGAGCGCGTGCAGGTCGACGTTGCGCCGGTGCAGATCGTTGAACGAGCGGGTCTCGCCCGTGACGAAGTCGAACACCGTGGTGCCGGTCAGGAAGCCGGACAGGAAGCTCTGCTGTCCCGGATCACGTGGGTTGATCTGCAGGAAGGGGACTCCGGTCTCCCTGGTCGAGTGACACCCGTTGCAGGTGTTGCGCGAGAAGCGGTGACGGGTCTCCAGGTCGACGCCGGGCGCGTCCCAGCCAATCAGGTTGTTCGTGACCGAGCCGGTCTCGAAGGCCTGTCCCTCGAAGACGTCCGGCACCACGTGGGTCTCGGTCAGGATGCTCGCCTGGTTCTGGTTGATGTAGTCGACCAGCGTCTGGCTGAAGTTGAAGCTGAGATCGGGCGTCAGCGCCAGATCGGCGGGGACCAGCCGTCCCGTGGTGGGGGACAGATGAAACTCGCGGAACTGCCACTCGAAGGACAGCGCGATCTCGTTGGTGCGGAACTGCGCCAGCGCGCTGCCGTTGGGCTTGCTGGGCATGACGTTGCGGCCGGTGAAGCGATCGGTGATCGCCTGCAGAGCCGTATTGTAGGCCTCCGACGGGAACGGCAGCGTGTCGAGCGCGTGCCACCGGTTCGCCCAGTCGAGCACGTCCTGGGGCGTGGAGGCCGGCAGCTTGAACTCGAAGATCATGGTGAACTGCTGCTGGTTTCCGAACTGATCCAGCACGCCGAAGACGAACCGGCCCTCGCCGGCGTTGCCGTTGGCGAGATCGCGCAGATCGATGCGGTTGACGATGGCCAGCAGCCGCACCGGGGCCTTGGTCAGATCGAGCTGGCCGTCGGCCCGTCGCGGGAACGGGTTGAGCACCAGGTTGCTCATGGCCGGGCGCGCCGGGATGACGATCGTGTTGACGGTCTGATCCGTCAGCCAGGTCCCCAGCATCGACTCGACCATGGCGGGCGCCACGGAGGCCGAGGGCGCCAGGTTCTCCATCAGGCGGGCGAACGTCCAGGCGCCGTCGCCCACCGTCCGTACCGGATCCTCGACCACGCTCAGGTCGGTGATCATCAACTCCTCGCGCGTCCGCACCGAGCAGGGCGTCCCCAGGACGGAGTACGACATCGAGCCGCTCGCGAAGTCGCTGGTACCACTCAGGGGGTCGAAGGCGAACGTCTGGAATGGCACCTGGTACGAGTCCGGGTCGACGTCGGTCGATGACGTGATGGACACCGCCAGATGGCCGGTCTTCCCCGGGGAGATCGGATCGGTGTTGGTGAACTGGGGAGAGGGAAAGAGCCCCTGCTGGGACGGGAACGAGGAGAACTCGTAGCTCTTCGGCAGGCACGACTTCCCATCGTGGTTCGTGATCTGAACGTCGTAGTCCACCTCGGTCCCGGCGGGGACGGCGGCGGGCGCGACAGGAACGACCGAGACCGTCGACTGCCCGGGCACGCAGCTGAGGCTGGCGATCTGGTCGGCGGTGGCCGGGAACGTGTCGAAGTACACGGTGTCCAGCGCGCCGTCGATGCGGCGGCCGGAGGCGTCGTTGCCCATCAACACCGGACCAAGCCCGGTGCTCAACTTTCCTACCGCGTGCGTCTTACCGGCCAGGGCGCCGTTGACGTAAAGCTTCAGGTCCTTGCCGTCGTAGGTGGCGGCCACGTGGGTCCAGGTGTTCGTGGTGGCCTTCGCCTTCACCGACACCGCGTTGCCGTTGCTGAGGCGAATGACGATCTGGTAGTCCTTGTCGTTCGTGGCCAGGACGAACGTGCTGGTGCCGTCCTCGCGCTTGCGAATGATGGTGCGCACGTCGCCGAGCTTGTTCGACTTCACCCAGGCCGCGACGGTCAGGCCGTTGTCGAAGGTGAAGCTCGGCTGATCGGGCACGTAGACGTAGTCGTCGGACCCGGCGATGGCTACGGCCTGGTTCTGAATGCCGGTCACGCAGGCCGCGGTCACCGCGCGGAAGGCGGTGTGACCGTTGAAGGAGTTGTCGAACAGGTCCGTCCGCCCCGGCGAGCAGTCGTCGAAGGACCAGAAGCCCTGCGCCCCCTGAGGGAATGGTCCCTGGAAGCCGCCCGTCCCGCCGGCGCCCCCGAAGCCGCCGAAGCCTCCGAAGCCGCCCGTCCCGACGGAGCCCCCCGGCCCGCCGAAGCCGCCCGTCCCGACGAAGCCCCCCGGCCCGCCGATACCACCCGTCGCCACGGCACCGCCGCGACCGCCGCTGCCGAAGCCTCCGAATCCACCCGTGGCGATGGGGCCGTCCGTGACACCACCGTCGGGCGGCAGCGAGATGCCGTCGGCGCCGTCGGTGCCCGGCATCACGGCGCCGCCCGTCGCCGAGCGGCCGGCCGCCGCCGTCAGACCGTGAACCGACATCTGCGTCAGATCGCCATCGTTCAAGATGGCCTCCAGGCTCTGCTGCTCATCAGCGGACTCCGTCGAACAGCCAGCGACGGCCGCCGCCGCGAACAGCGTCGCGGCGAACCAGCTTCGCGGCGGACGACGGCCGATCCCGACCAACTTCAACGAGGACACCCTTCTCCCAACCGGATCGACAACCAACGTTTTCATGGGCGCTCCAGGCAACGAGGAACCGCCTGCCGACATGACAGGCGGGGGACGGTCCCCCGAGCAAGGACCGTCGAGACCGCGAAAATGGCTAGGCGTTCTTCAATGACATTGCTCTTCGCCGCGAGCGTCGACAGCAACAACCGTACCGACGGTGACGCGCGCGCATGTGGCCGCATCGATAGAGCCGTCGTCAACGAATCGGGATGCCTCTTCTCAGAATCAAGACGAAGGCGCGGCAACGGTGTCGCGATCCGGTCGCGCACGTCCGATTCCCTCGCTCGGCGGCTTCGGAGTAAGGTTCCCTCTCATGGCGGATCGGACGAGGGAACTGGAGGAGGCGCTGGCGCGCACCGAGCGTGAGCGCGACGCGTTGGCGGCGAAGGTGGAATTCGCACGCCACCACATCCTCGCCGTCGAGCAGTCGCCCATCGCCATCATGTGCGTGTCGGCGAGCAAGGGCCGCTTCGTCTTCGTGAACGAGGAGTACGCGCGCCTGCTGGGTTACGACCGCGCCGAGCTGCTGGAGCGCGACCCCTACGAGATCTGGCAGCAGTACACGCACCCCGACGAGCTGGAGGTCGAACGCGCGCTGATGGGCCGGATGGGGAAGGGAGAGCTCGACCGCTTCCACATGGAGAAGCGCCTGATCACGAAGAACGGAACGACCCACTGGGTGCGCGTCGAGGTGCGAGGGGCGCGCGACGGTCAGGGACGGCTGGAGTACATCGTCGCTTCGTTCCAGGACATCGGACCACGCCGCGCCGCCGAGGAGGCCTGCGAACAGCTGGAGGCGCAGCTACGCCAGGCAGAGAAGCTGGGGACGGTGGGCAAGCTGGTGGGCGGCATCACCCACGACTTCAACAACCGGCTGGCCATCATCATGGGGTACGGCGACCTGCTGGCGAACGGCCTGGGCACCGACGACCCGCTGCACCACCACGCCGTCATGGTGCTGGAGAGCGCGAAGGGAGCGGCGCAGCTGACCCGCCAGCTGCTGGCCTACGGCCGCCGCCAGGTGCTGAAGCCGACCTCGTTCGAGCTGAACGAGATGGTCGATCGCATGCGGCGTCTGTTGCGCAGCGTGGTCGACGAGCGCATCGAGCTCGTCGTCTCGCCGAACGCGCACAGCCCCATCCTGGCCGACCCCGGTCAGATCGAGCAGGTGATCCTGAACCTGGCCCTGAACGCGCGAGACGCCATGCCCGGCGAAGGGCGACTGACCCTGGCCACCGCGGATGCGCCGGACGAGATGGTGGCGCTGACCGTCGAGGACACCGGCACCGGGATCCCCGACGACGTCCTGCCGCACATCTTCGAGCCGTTCTTCACCACGAAGGAGCTGGGACAGGGGACCGGCCTGGGACTGTCCATGGTTCAGGGCATCGTGCACCAGAGCGGCGGCACCATCCTGGTCGAGAGCTCCCAGGGGGCGGGGACGACCTTCACCGTGCTGCTGCCGCGGGCGCGCGTGTCCGCCGCCGTCGTGCCGTCCGCCATCCCTGACCATTCCCCGGTGACCAGCCGATACGAGACGGTGCTGGTCGTCGACGACAACGATGACGTGCGTGCGCTGCTGGTGGGGATCCTGCGCCTGCGCGCCTATGAGATCCTGACGGCGCGCAACGGGCGTCACGCGCTGGCGGTGGCCGCCGACCACCCCGGACCGATTCACCTGCTGCTGACGGACGTGGCGATGCCCGAGCTCGGCGGGATCGAGCTGGCGCAGGCGCTGCGCGAGACGCGGCCCGCGCTGAAGGTGCTGTTCACGTCCGGCCACACCGAGCACGCCGAGGTGCTGTCGAGCCCGCTCGGTCCCGACACGCACTTCCTTCCCAAGCCGTTCATGCCGGGCGATCTGACCCACGCCGTGGTGGCCCTGCTCGAGGGAGCGCCCCCCTCGGGTGGCCGCGCCCCCGCCGACAGCTTCGACGAAGCAGAGCGCTGAAGGCGCCCTGTCAGGCGTGTCCCGCGGGCGCGGCTGGCGTGACGGCCGCCGGCGCGTGCTCCGGTCCCGCCGCCAGCGCCGCGCGCATCTTCGACACGTCGAGGTCCCCCTCCCAGCGGGCGATCGCCAGCGTGGCCACCCCGTTGCCGATCAGGTTGGTGATGGCCCGCGCCTCGGACATGAAGCGGTCCACGCCCAGCAGCAGCGCCAGGCCCGCCACGGGAAGCTTCCCCGTGACCGACAGCGTGGCCGCCAGGGTCACGAAGCCCCCGCCCGTGACGGCCGCCGCGCCCTTCGAGGTGACCAGCAACACCGCCAGCAACGCCAGCTCGTCGCCGAGCGGCAGCGGCACGTCGAGCGCCTGCGCGATGAACAAGGTCGCCAGCGACAGGTAGATCGACGTGCCGTCGAGGTTGAAGGAGTAGCCGGTCGGGACGACCAGCCCCACCACGGCCCGCGGGCAGCCCAGGCGCTCCAGCTTCGTCATCAGCAAGGGCAGGGCCGACTCGGACGACGACGTCCCCAGCACGACGAAGATCTCCTCGCGGATGTACTTCACGAAGCGCAGGACGTTGAAGCCGACCCGCCACGCCACCAGGCCCAGCACCAGCACCACGAACAGCGCGCTGGTCAGATAGAAGGCCAGCATCAGCTTCGCCATCGCCGCCAGCGAGGCGATACCAAACTTGCCCACCGTGAAGGCCATCGCCCCCATCGCGCCGAGCGGCGCCAGCCGCATCACGACGCCCACCATCCGGAAGAAGAGCTGGCCCATCTGCTCGATGAACGTCGTGACGGCGGCGACCCGCTGTCCCAGCGCCACCGTGGCGATCCCGGCCAGGATGGCGACGAGAAGCACCTGCAGGATCTCCCCGCCGGTGAAGGCCTCGCCCACCGTGTTCGGGATCATCCCCAGCAAGAAGTCGGTCACCCCCAGGTGCTTGCTGGCCGTCGTGTAGCTCTCGATCAGATGGGGATCCAGGGCGCGCGCGTCGGCGTGAATGGCAGAGCCGGGCGCCACCAGGTGCCCCACCGCCAGCCCGATGCCGAGGCAGATGGCTGTCAGCACCTCGAAGTAGACGAGCGCCTTCAAGCCGACCCGGCCCACCTTGCGCATGTCGGCCGCGTGCGCGATGCCCCCCACCACCGTCGCGAAGACGATGGGCGCGATCAGCATCTTGATGAGACGCACGAACCCGTCGCCGAGCGGCTTCAGGGAAACGGCGAATGACGGGCGCACCAGCCCGAGCACGATGCCCAGCCCCACGCCGACCAGCACCTGCGCGTACAGGCTCTTCGTGAACGCGGGCGGCCTCATCACCGCCCCACGATACAACCAAGCCCCGACCCTGCTCCAGGTCGGGGCTCGGCCTCCCTTCGGGAGAGGGTGGGGCTAGGTCAGCGGCTCAGGCGACGATCTCGACGCGGCCCGGTTGGCGCAGCGCCGGATCACCGGTGATGGGCGTGGCCAGGGCCCCGAACGCGACCTGGATACCGGCGTTCAGCGCGGCCAGGACGATGTCGTCCTGCCGCTGGACGGCGGCGCTGGCAGCGTCGTCGATGGCCTTCTGTTCGAAGGCCGTCTGATCCTCCTGGGCGGCGATGGCGTCCGCTTGCACCTGGATGTTGTTCTCGCGGCTGGCCTGGTCCAGCGCGTCCAGCGCCTCCTGAACGGCGACGTTGTCCACGACCGGCGCGCCGGCGGCCCAGTCGTTGTTGACGGCGGCCGTCACCGCCGCGACGTCGGCCGGGGAGACGGCGGCCAGGGCAGCCTGCTGCTGGGCAGCCTGCTGCTGGGCAGCCTGCTGCTGGGCAGCCTGCTGCGCGGCCAGGGCAGCCTGCTGCTCGTCGGCCTGCTGCTGCGCCAGCGCCTCCGCGCTGATGTCCACGATGGTGGCGTCTTGTTGAACGCTGGGCGGGGGAGCGGCCGTGGCGGGAGGGCCGGTGTTGGCTCCCCCGCTACTGGACGCAAGCTCGGTCCTGGACGCAGCCAGAGACCCGACACCGGCGACAACACTACCGATGGCATCGATCGTCATGATCCCCTCCCCTCGACGGGCGAAAAAACCGCTCGTCATCCCGGATATCGGCACGGGTCCTGAGCCCATTAAGGGGGGCAGCGAAATTTTTCTTCTATCAGGCGACGCGGGCGGTCGTATCGCTGGGCGCCGCGGCGGTAACCTCGCGGGCCAGCTCGATAATCTCCTCGTCCATGATCCCCTTCTTGCGGTCCGCCAGCGCCGAGAAGCGGACGTACAGCGCGTCCAGCTGCGCCCGGTCCAGCTTCAGGCCCAGCTCCTCGCAGCGCGCCGACAGGGCGTGGCGACCGCTGTGCTTGCCCAGCACCAGACGGCTCTCGGGGACGCCGACGCTGCGCGGCTCGATGATCTCGTAGGTGGTGCGCTCTTTCAGGTACCCGTCCTGATGGATGCCCGCCTCGTGCGCGAAGGCGTTGCGGCCCACGATCGCCTTGTTCGGCTGAGGGCCGAAGCTGATGATCGACGACAGCAGCTGGCTGGCCGGGTACAGGTGCTCGGTGCGGATCCCGGTCTGGAAGGGCAGCCGGTCCTGGCGCGTCTTCAGCGCCATGACCACCTCTTCCAGCGAGCAGTTGCCTGCCCGCTCGCCGATGCCGTTGATCGTGCACTCGATCTGGCGCGCCCCGGCCTGCAGCGCCGCGATGGAGTTCGCCACCGACAGCCCCAGATCGTCATGGCAGTGGACGCTGACGATGCCCCGCCCCGCCAGCGCCTCGACGACCTTGCCGATCAACGCCGCGAACTCGTCGGGAATGGAGTATCCGACGGTGTCGGGGATGTTGACGGTGCGGGCGCCGGCGTCGACGACCGCCTTCGCGACCTGGACCAGGTAGTCGGGATCGGTGCGGGCGCCGTCCTCGGCCGAGAACTCGACGTCGTCGACGTACTTGCGGGCCAGCTTCACGCCCGCCACCGCCGCGTCCAGCACCTCTTGCCGCGACTTCTTCAGCTTGTGCTTCAGGTGGATGTCGCTGGTGGCTAGAAACGTATGGATGCGCGGCGCGACCAGGGCCTGATCCAGCGCCGCCCCAGCCTTCTCGATGTCTCCCGGCATCGAGCGCGCCAGCGCCGCCACGGACACCTTGATCTCGCGGCTGACGGCGCGCACCGCCTCGAAGTCGCCCTCCGACGCGATGGGAAAACCGGCCTCGAGGATGTCTACGCCCAGATCCTCCAACTTGTGGGCCAGACGCACTTTTTCGGTCACGGTCATGCTGCAGCCCGGAGACTGCTCGCCGTCGCGCAGGGTGGTATCGAAGATGAAGACACGGTTCGAAGTCATGTTGACGTTCCAGTTTGGGCGCGGGGCGTCGATTCGGCAAATTTATAAAAGTAGATGAACGCATTAGGATTGGTTATCCCGCGGCGTTATCGTCCGGCGCGTGCCCACCATCGAGCTGTACGCGTTGCAGGTGTTCGCCACCATCGTGGCCGAGCAGGGGTTCTCCCGCGCCGCCGAGAAGCTGCTGCGCACGCAGCCTGCCATCTCGCTGACCTTGCAGCGGCTCGAGGCCGAGCTGGGCGAGCCGCTCATCGATCGCTCGTTCCGCACGGCCAAGAAGCTGGTCCTGACCGACGCCGGGCAGGTGGTGCTGGACTTCACCCGCCGCTTCGAGAACCTCCGCGAGGAGATGACCACCGCGCTGGCCGAGCTGCGCGACAACGCCGCGGGCCGCCTGATCATCGGCGCGAACGAGTCGTCCACGTTGTACCTGCTGCCCCACATCGAGCGCTACCGGCGCCTCTATCCGAAGATCAAGGTGCAGGTGCGGCGGAGCCAGTCGAGCAAGATCCCCGCCGAGCTGCTGGATGGGAACCTGGAGCTGGGCGTGGTCAGCTACGACCCCGCCGACGCCCGCCTGCTGTCCCGCACCTTGTACGCGGACGCGCTGGCGTTCATCGTGTCGCCCCAGCATCGCTTCGCCGGGCGCAAGTCGATCTCGATCACCGAGCTGGGGGAGGAGATCTTCATCGCCCACAACGTGGTCTCGCCGTACCGGGAGAACGTCGTCCGCGAGTTCCGCCGCCACAAGGTGCCCCTGAACATGGACGTCGAGATGCCGACCCTGGAGGCCATCCGCAAGCTGGTACAGAGCAACGAGGGGGTGGCCTTTTTGCCCCGCATGGTGGTGCGCCAGGAGCTGGACCGGCGAGCGCTGGTCGAGGTCAAGGTGAAGGAAATGCACATCGAACGGCCCATCCGTCTACTGATCCCACGCGACCAAACGTTGTCCCATACAGCCCAAGCTTTTCTGGAAGTGGTCAAGAAGGCGGTGGCCTGAGCCGAGATCGGTGGTTAGTCTCTTCATGCTGCCCTCCGAGATACCCCGTGGCTAAGTCTTCCTCGTCGATCGCAGAAGCCGCGTCGTGGATCGAGAAACGATTCGCGAAACTGCGGCGTTCCGATGAAGAGGTCCCGGAAGAGCCCGGCCGGTATGGCATCGAGCTGAGGCGGTTCGCCGGTCCCCGCGCCTATCGCCGCCGCCTGGGCCACGCGCGCATCGCCCACCTCACCGACCTGCACGTGGGACGCGTCACGCCGTTCGCGGTGCAGAAGGCGGCCGTGGACATGACGAACGCCG
>Ga0105238_10005503_pt1 | contig 12508 bp, 11 predicted proteins | sample KBSC34metaG_FD_81526 | JGI IMG/M metagenome (GOLD analysis project Ga0105238, IMG submission 81526) | Corn rhizosphere microbial communities from Kellogg Biological Station, Michigan, USA - KBS C3-4 metaG | ecosystem: Host-associated > Plants > Roots > Rhizosphere > Soil | place: Michigan, USA... | reverse complement strand
CAGCGTGATTTGTCCGCTCGAGGCCAATTTAGGCGCCGCTTCCATGCAGGACCACGAACATCGTCTTCCACAGAATCCAGAGGTCCAGTCCCAGACTCCAGTGCTCGATGTATTCCAGGTCGAGGGTCATGTTCCGCTGAAACGATGGGTCGCGGCGGGCGGTGACTTGCCATAACCCGGTGATCCCCGGGGTCACGTCGAGGCGCCGCAGATGCTCCAGGCGATATTGCTCGAAGTCGTCGAGGGGATGCGGCCTGGGGCCGACCATGCTCATCTCGCCCCGCAACACGTTCCACAACTGCGGCAGTTCATCCAGGCTATAGCGCCGGAGAAACCGGCCGACGCGAGTGATGCGAGGGTCGGCGGCGATTTTGAAGCACGGGCCCCGGCGCTCGTTCTCTGCGCGCAGTCCATCTTTCAACTTGTCGGCATCGCAGACCATGGTGCGGAATTTGTAGCAAATGAATCTTCGTCCCTTAAGGCCTACGCGTTTGGCCTGGTACAGCACTGCCCCCGGCGAGGCGACCTTGATCGCCAGGGCGACCGCGGCCAGCAAGGGCGCAGCCGCCAGCAAGGCAACCGCAGACAGCGTGATATCGAGCACGCGCTTCCAGAACAGGCCGGACGCCGGAGCTTTCTCTTCGTGCAGGGTCAGTACGGGCACGTCCCCGAAATACTGCAGGGCCAGCTGACCTGGTTCATCGCCCAGCTTAAGGGCAGGCTCACACTCATCGTCATAAAGATCAGGAACCACCCGGATATTCAGCCGGTTGCGGCGGGCTTCGCGGACCACCCATTTCGCCAGGTCACGCCGGTCAGGAATCGCCAGGATGACTTCGTCCACGAATTCGCGGCGCGCGATGCGGGCAAGATTTTTCACCCGGCCGAGCACATCGCCCGCCACCAGTTCGCTTTCGTCCAGGAAGCCCACGACGGCGCGGCCGTCGATGTGCTTCCGCTCCAGGATTGCGGCCAATCTGCGTCCCATGGGCCCTGCTCCCACGATCAGGACATTCCGGGCTTGCCCGCGCTCGCGGCGGCGAGGCGCGGGCTGCTCCTGCCCGGCTAACCATTCGAATCCGGAGCGTGGCGCGGCCAACGCCCCGTTCCATGCGATGGACTGCAGATTTTTTGCTGGAACCGGCCGGGCCCGGCCGCGAAAGCCTTCCGGATTGAACTGCGCTGGGAAGGACATGTTAGACCGGCTCCAGTTCGTATCCTTCAAGGGTGACCGCCACCGATCGCTGAATGCATTCCATCGAAATGACCAGGGTTTTCTGGGTGCTTTGCGCCAGGATGCCTTCCAATCCGTCGAGGCATCCGCCCCGAATTCGTACCCGCTGCCCAACTCTCAGAAATGCGTGCAGGGCGCACGGAAGGTTCTGCGCCAGAAGACAGCGCAGGCCGTCAATCTGCCGGGCAGGAATCGGACTCGCATCGCCGCGGACCTGCACAAACCCCATGACCCCTTCGGTGCGCAGGACACTGGTGCGCCACGAATCTGACGGCTGCAACCGCACAAAGACGTATCCCGAGAACAGGGGAAGAGAAATGACCTTTTGACGGTCACTCCAGCGATGAGTTTCGTTCAAGAGAGGAAGAAAAACCTCGACGCCTTTGCCTTGCAGGTGCGAGGCAACCTTGCTTTCGAAACGGTATCGGGTCTGCACCACGTACCAGGGCGCGGTTGAAGATGTTCCTTCCCCCGGAGTGGCCGGCAGCAAGCGGTTGGGGTAGGTTGTCATGGAAAGCGAGTGGGTATCGGACGAAGCTCTGCTATTTGAGTCCCATTCGAATTGGCTGCCTGTTTTCCGCAAAGTTACTTCACAACTGAAGACTGCCTGGAACAAAACGCAATGATTCAACTGGGTGCCCCACCCTCGTCTCTCCGTCTTGTGGAGAGACAGGGTGGGAGTTCGTCACTGCATCCTTGTGACACGCCGGCGCCGGTTCGATCCCTCTCTACAGTCTCCGGTAAATCTCTTCCGGAATAGGAAAGGTCCGCCCGCTCAAAACCGATCCCAACAGGCGCGCGTTGGTGGCCTGCAGAACCTGGACTGCTCTCTGGGCCGCAGCCCGCCGGGTCGAATTCGCCTCCAGCACCAGAATGACTCCGTCGCTCAGGTAGCCCAGCAACGCGGCGTCGCTGCACAGCGTGGCCGGAGGACCGTGAACGATGGTGTAGTCGAATTCGAGCCGCAGTTCCCTAAGTCTTCCCGGCAACCATTCCACCGAAAGCCCGGCTTCGTTTTCGCCCATAAACATTTCGCGCGGAACGCGCCACAGGTGGCTGGAAACACGCCGCGCGGTGTCGCGCAAGGGCCTGAGGCCGGACGGACGATACACCGGCCCCGAGGTTCCATAGTCCCCATTCTCTTCGTTGGATTGCAGGTGGGCCTCGACCAGCGCGACATTTCCGGGAATCTGGGCGGCCAGCACTTGCCCCACCCGCAAACAGATTCCGGCAACATCGCCATCTTCGACGGCGCAGAAGACGACTTGCCGGGCGGGCTTTGGCCAGCCCGGAAGAAATACCTGCCGCACCAGGCTGCGAAGCTGCTCTTCGCCGAAGCGATCGGGGCTCCACGCAATCGATTCGCGCACCGCTGACGTCTGCGGCTGGGTTGCTTCCGTCTCGAAAATGTCGCCCGCCAGTGCGTGTTCCAGCAGAGCCGGCCGTGTGCTCATCGATTTTCCTCCTTACGCACTAACCTGGGTAGCGATGCGAGGACCGGTACGCCCAGATAGTCCACAACTTCATCCGGAGTCCTGAAGCCCGGATTCAGATAATCAGCCGTAAAGGCGAGGCCGGTACTCAGCGTGCTTCCGAGCATTACGCCGATCAGGCCAAACACCCACCCTGCCCGGGCTGGCAGCGCCGGGACCCTCGGTTCTTCAGCAATGGTGACGTTCAGAATTCCGCCCTGGTCGAGCGCGTTTTCGATCCTCGCCTCTTCGCGTTTATTCACGTACAGCAGATATTTCTCCTCCGCCACCTTTAATTCCGCCAGCAACTCCCCTTGCCGGAGGGCGTTCCCGCCGAGCCGCTGGGCGACTTCGCGATAGCCTGTTACCTGGATGCGGACCGCCTGTCCATGGGCCTCGAGCGTGCCCAATTCCACCTGTGCCTTGATCAGTTCGGATTTGGCCCATTCGTGATTGGGCTCCTGGTTGGTGGTCTCATCGCGCAGGGGCGAATGCTCCTCGCCCAAAATGCTGGCCTTGGTCTCGGCGATTTGCTGATCGATTTGCTGCACCAGGCGGTACGAGGGCTGGAACTTGGTCAGCAGCTCAGTCCGCTTCAGTTGGAGTTCCAGAAGTTTTGACTTCATTTTTTCTGTCAATTGCGGGTTGTCGGAGTTCCGGATCACGGTCAAAGTCCGTTCCGGCAGCGACCTGAGCTTGGATTCCAGGTCGCGGATGCGCCGCCGGGTCTCAACGATCGTCACCTGGGTCTGGCGATCGTTCGCTTCGGCATCACTGAGCTTCTGCAATGCCATGTCGCGCTCCTGCGCCGCCGAAACCACGCCCTGATCGCTGCTGAAGTCCATCAGGTGGAACTCCGCATCCAGCAAACCGCGCCGGGACTGCGTGACTTGCTGATCGAAGAACTCGTACTCCCCCGAAGGACGCCGCACCCGTTGCTGTCTTTCCAGATAGGCGTGCGCCAGGGAATGCAGCACCGCCGCCGCCTGCGCGGGATCCGAAGACGAGTAGTCCACCTGGATGATGTTGGTTTTCCGTATCGGCACCACCATGAGCCGGCGCGCCATCCGCCGCACGGATCGAGCCAGGCGGACTTCCTCGCTGCCTCCGAGGTAACGTTCGTACCAGGGGCTACCGGCCGGCGCGGTGGCTTGCACCACGGTGCGCAGAATTTCGTCGTCGCGCAGCAGTTCCACTTGTGAATTGAGTTCCTCGTCAGTAATTTCGTCGCGCTGGAACATGGGCGACGGGGTGGGTGCGGGTGTGACCAGGGGATCGACTCGTCCTCGCCGCACCAGTACGTTCATGTGGGCCTGGTAGGAGGGCGCCAACATGCCGTATCCGAGGACCGCCAGAAAGGTCGCCATAAAGGAGAACAGGGCCAGCCGGCGCTGGCGGAAGAGCACTGCCAACAGGTCGCGCATCGTGGGAGAGATGGCGGGAACGGGCTTGCGAATTATCGTGAGTTCTTCCGCCATGCGGAGTTCTCCGGCCCGGTGGCCTGCTATCTGGAGGTTGTTGGTATCGGGCAGCGGCTGAGTCCGCTTGAGGGCACGGTAAGCCCGAGAGGCTTGTTGCAATTCGGTCTTCGAGAGGTGTTGCTTTCCGCGCCTCTTCTTTAAAATTGGGTTGGGTTTACGTATGTGCTGAGACTGGAAGTCGGCAGGTACCGCCGGATCTTCGAAATCGTGTTCTGCGGAACGTACAACAAGTCTCCCGCCCGCAGATGGAAATCCTCAGCCAGGTTACGCGTTTTCAACATCTGTTTTACGTTCAGGATTCGGGCCTCGGTCCGCTTCCCGGAAATCCGCCGAAAGAGCACTACTTGGGAGTGCTTGGCCTGTTCGGTAAATCCTCCGGCCATGGCCACGCCTTCGTTTACGGTAGCGTCGCCACGCAATTCGTACTTTCCTGGACGAGCCACGGCCCCGGTGGCGACGAAATAAGGCTTCTCGAAATCCTTGAGAGTGATTGTGACTTCCGGATCGTGCAGAGTCGTTAGATAAGCCTGGCGGACCGCGCCGCGCAATTCGGCTACGGTAAGGCCTTCCGCATACAGCTCGTCCGTGTCCCGAAGCGCGATGAAGCCATCCGGCTGCACGCTGAGGGTCTGGTCGAATTCGTAGGCAAAATTGAATTTGATCTCGATCACGTCGCTCTTTCGTATCCGGTAGGGCGGACGGCGGTTCCCCATCTCGTCTGGACTCGATGCACCGCCCGCTATTCCGGATTTCGTGGCCTCCGCCGCCCCTCGGCTGGTGCTTGTCACTTTCGTCTGCTCCTGAGCCACGGCAGCCATCGAACCTGCCTGCACGGCGAAACTAGCCAGCACAACCACCGTACAGATCAGAACTGGTTTCATCTTCTCTTTCTCTCTACGCTTCCGCCGCCTCGGGCGCGGCAACTTTGCTATTCGCAAATTATGCCGGTGGACAAAGAGCGGCAAGACATGGGAAGTATTGTCCACAAAAGTAGGGATGCAGAGGCGACGCGCCCAACAACGTAGCGCCGGCATCTTCTCGGCTGTCCCGAGGGCGTCTCGCCCTCGGGGGTATGAGGGTGGGATGCCGCGGCGGTGTAAGGGTGGATGCCTCTGCGGTGTGAGGGTGGGACGGCGCTCCGGTGTGAGGGCGGGACGCCCTCACGACAGCCGCCGGGACGGCGGCGCTACAAAATCCAGGATCCTTGTTCTCGTCCTCTGGTGTGAGGGTGGGACGGCGCTCCGGTGTGAGGGCGGGACGCCGCTCCGGTGTGAGGGCGGGACGCCCTCACGACAGCCGCCGGGACGGCGGCGCTACAAACTTCAGGGTCCCTTGTTCCCGTCTTCTTTGGTGGTACCCACGAAAGTTGAACTGGCGAACTGGGTACGCCCCGCCGGCGCGGCGCAGGACTGCTGACAGAGACAGCTATCTGCATTTAAACCATGGAGTTACGACGAACCCAGGCCGGCGGCACGGGTCTGCAGCCGATTTCGGTCTGGGTTGTCCACAGGTTCATCCGACCATCTGCAATGTTGAGATGTCACAGAACATCTCCCGGCAATCGTGTAGGCTGGCTCCAATTTGTATGGGGCTTGGATTGGACCGGAGGAGCTAACGACACGGCGAAAGGATTTGTGACATCTATATCAGCTGGAAGTTCGACTCCGATTGGAGTGCTGGTCGCCGACTCTAATCAGATGCAATGCCAGCTTCTGGTGAGCGCTCTTCGCCGCCGTTCCGAGCTTCAGATCACTTCCTGCATTCTTGATCCGGACGTCATCCTGCACGCGATCGACTCCTTGCCGGTGCAGGTCGCCGTGCTGAATGCGGACAGCCCCAGGGACGGCTGGCCCGACATGACGGTAATACGCCGGATGCACCTGGCCCGCCCCGAGGTGGCAAAGATCATCCTGCTCGACACCTACGATCGCGAGGTCGTGGTCAACGCGTTTCGCTCCGGGGCCCGCGGGCTGTTCTGTTTTTCCCAATACCCTTTTCGGCTGCTGTGCAAATGCATCCAGTGCGTGCATCAGGGACAGGTATGGGCCAACACTGAACAGATGCAATACCTGGTCGAGGCGCTGAGCCAGGTACCTTCGCTGCACATGGTCAATTCGCGGGGGATCCGCCTGCTGACACCGCGCGAAGAGCAGGTGGTGGCGCTGGTCGCGGATGGGTTGAGCAATCGCGAGGTGGCGCGTGAACTCTGCCTCAGCGAGCACACCATCAAGAAATATCTGTTCCGCATTTTCGACAAGCTGGGCATATCGAGCCGCGTGGAACTGGTGCTGTACGCGCTCAGCCACGGGGGACCGCGTCAAGCAGAGTGGGTGGCCGGTTTCGGGGCCTGAGGGGCAGGATTCAGGGGGCGGCGGTCACCGGGTTTCGGGCATCTTCTTGCAGACGATGACGGTGTGCCCGGTCTTGGAATCGATCCGCGTAGTCACCGGCACGCAGCGGCACGACACCGTATTGGCATTCTCCCGCTTGGTCACAACACAGTGCTCAATGACCTCCGCGGTGGGCGGCGGCATCTGGCTGCGCACCGGAGGCGGTGGCTGCGGCTGAGCCGGCGCGACCGTCTTCTTCTTGGAAGAGCAGCCAATCAGGCACACGAGCACGATGAGCCACAGGTGTCTCATGAATCAATAACAGTCGTCTGGCTTCACTATAAGGCAGCCCGGATTCCGTGGATATGCACTCCAGGGTGCCCCGCCCAAGCGGAGCTTGGACCGGGCACCCTCGAGCGTTGTGGACTGGGCTTACATCAGCGCGTACAGGAAGCCATCCGTGCTGCCCACGTAGATCACGTTATCTACCACCACTGGGGAGGACATGATGGCGCCCACGCTCATCATCTTCTGGACGCCGACTACCATGCTGTCGTAGAAATTGTCGGCGAATGCGGCTGCGTAGTTGGGGGTTCCGTCTGGTTTGGTGAGGGCTGGGCCATTCTGCCGCGACGCGTCGGTCTCAAATGTCCACGCGGGCTTCTGGCCGGCGAGATCTATGGCAATCAGCTTACCCTGGTGCGAACCGATATACAGCATGCCGCCGGCAAGGGCCGGCGAGGAGAACAGCGGCCAGCCGCCGAACTTCAGAGAGAAGATCGGGGTGCCAGCCCGGGCATCCAGGGCATATACCGTGCCCGTGTCTGACGTGGCAAAGTACACCTTGCCATCCCGCACCGCCGGCGAGGTAATGACCCACGAGCCCTTGTTGTTGAAGGCCCATTTTTTCTCGCCCGTACGGGCATCCAGGGCATAGAGGTTCGAATCGCGGCAGCCAAAATACACAACGCCATCCACGACCGCGGCCGAAGATTGAATACCCACCTGGTTGTAAATATTGTGGTCTTCGCCGGTCTTGAAGCGCCACTTCTCCTTTCCGCTGGCGGCATCGAGGGCGTAAAAGTAACTGTCCCAACTGCCGATGAACAGGGTCCCGTCGGAGATTGCCGGAGATGCGTGGACGACATCGCCGGTGTGAAATTTCCACTTCAGCGCTCCGGTGGCTGCATCCAGCGCATAGACGTTGCCGTCGCCGCTTCCGAAATACACCGCCCCGCCCCACAATGCGGGAGACGATAAATAAAAATCGAAGGGATCGGGCATGCTTTCCGCAGCAGGCTCAGAGCCGTGCAGATGTTTGCCCGCGAACCGCTTTTCACCCTCGGTCTGGAATTTCCATTTCAGTGTCCCGGTGGCGGCATCGACGGCGTAAAACCTGCCGCTATAGCTGCCGAAATAAACGACGCCGTTCTCGACCGCGGGCGACGAGGTCACCCGCACGCCCGTAAAGATTTTCCATTTTTGCGTGCCGGATGCGAGATCAACCGCGTACAGGTTCCCGTCCGTACTGCCCACGAAGACGGTGCCATCGGCCACCGCAGGCGATGAGATCACCTGGCCGTCAGTGTGGAATTTCCACTTCACCTGGCTGAACTTGGGGATGCCCTGCCCCTTATAGACGCCGGTGTGGGCGAGGTCGCCGCGAAACATGGCAGCATCCTGGCCGAAGGACGACATGCAGAGGAGGAGCGTGGCGAGCAGAGAACGGCGAGCGATTTTCATGCGGAATAGACGAGGCAGGCTGGATAAGGTCACTATCAAGAGAGATGTAGGCCAAGATGTCCTCATCTGGGCGGGCGAGCGAAGCTCGCCGGGCCGGCGGCCGAGCTTCGCTCGGCTGGGCAGATGAGGACATCTGTCCCTACACACCAAGAAAAAAGGGAAGCCGAAGCTTCCCTGTTGATATGGCAAAATCCTACGATACTTATCTACGACACTACAGAGCGGCGCACACCGACTTGACTTCGGTGTAGAGCTCCAGGACGTCGTGTCCCATTTCGCGGCCCCAGCCCGACTGCTTGTAGCCGCCAAAGGGCAGAGCAGCGTCGAACACGTTGTAGCAGTTGATCCACACTGTGCCGGCGCGTAGTTGCGAAGCCAGGCGATGCGCCTTGCCGATATCGCGCGTCCAGATGCCTGCCGCCAATCCGTACACGGTGTTATTGGCTTGCTTGACCACGTCGTCGTAGTCGGTGAAAGGAATTGCCGAAACCACCGGACCGAAAATCTCCTCGCGCACTACTTTCATGTTTTCGTTGGTATCGACCAGCACCGTGGGTTCGACAAAGTATCCTTTGTCACCATGCCGCCCGCCTCCCGCCACGGCCTTGGCGCCTTCGGAGCGTCCGGATTCGAGAAAGCCGCAAACCCGGTTGAGCTGCTCTTCCGAGACCAGGGGACCCATATCGCTCGACTCCTCCCACCCCGGACCGACTTTGATTTTTTTTGCCTTCGCCGACACGCCTTCGACCACTTCGTCGAAGATGCTCTTCTCCACATACAGGCGGGAGCCGGCGCAGCAACATTGTCCATGGTTAAAGAAGATGGCGCTGGCCGAGCCCGAGATGGCCGTCTTCAAGTCTCCGTCGTTGAAGACTACGTTGGGAGATTTGCCGCCCAACTCCAGCGACACTTTCTTCAAATTGCCGGCCGCCGCCTGAAGAATCAGCTTGCCCACTTCGGTGGAGCCGGTGAAGGCGACTTTGTCCACGTCCGGATGCGACGCCAGGGCAGCTCCCGCGGTCTCGCCATAGCCCGGGACGATGTTCACGACTCCGGCGGGGATGCCTGCTTCCTGAACCAGTTCGCCGAGGCGCAGGCACGAAAGCGGCGTCTGCTCCGCCGGCTTGATCACGACGCAGCATCCCGTGGCCAGTGCCGGCCCCAGCTTCCAGGCCGCCATCAGCAAGGGGAAATTCCATGGGATGATCTGGCCGACCACGCCCACCGGCTGGCGCAGAGTGTAAGCCAGGAATTTGGTGCCGGCGGAAATCGGGATGGTGTTGCCTTCAATCTTGGTCGCCCAACCTGCCATGTAGCGGAACAAGTCCACGGCCAGCGGCACGTCCGCCACCCGCGCGACTTTCAGAGGCTTGCCATTGTCCAGCATTTCCAGTTCGGCAAATTCCTCCAGGTTTTGTTCCAGCAGATCGCCCAGCTTCCAGATCAGGCGTCCGCGCTCAGAGGGCGTCATCTTTGACCAGGGGCCGGTTTCGAATGCGGCGCGAGCCGCCTTAACAGCGCGGTCGATGTCCTCACGATCTCCTTCGGCTACGCGGGCCAGCACCTCACCCGTGGCCGGGTTATAGGTGGGAAATGTCTTGCCGGAGGCGGCTTCCACCCACTGTCCGTTAATCAGCATCTTGCGATTTTTGGAGATGTAACTTGTGACTTTGTCGTCCATTTGAACGCTGGATAGTACGGTTGCCATAAATTTCCTCCTCTAGTTGCGAATTCTTACGATGGCGTGCGTCGTGGTGCCGCCCCGCACGGGCGATGGCAGAGTGCCTCCCACTTTATCGATAAAGGACCGAACTCGGACGGCCTGAAAGAACAAACACCCGGCCAATTCACCGGCGCATTCACCGCCGATTGTAGCTCATTCCTGTGTAACGGTGGTGGTGCATCGGTTTTGCATTGGGCAAAACTCTGACTACAATGGGCTTTCGCTTGGGGTTGAAATGAAGAAATTCGGCTATAGTTCGCGCCGTTGGACCGTGATCGCCTCCGGGCTGCTGTGCGGGGCGCTGGCCATGGTCGTGCTGTTTACCAATCGTGGCGCGTTCTTCAGCCCGCTGGCGGTGGTGGTCATGGGCGCCGTCGGACTGGCTGCCGTCCTGCTGCAGCTACGCTTGCAGAATCCCGAGCAGGCGCAATCCTCCAGTTCGCCCGCCTGGCTGAATGTCCTGGGCATTCTCTTTGCCCTGGCAGCATTCTTTGTGGACCTGTTCCAGGTCAATTCGCAAGTCACGGAGGCGCTGGCTTTGGGGGCGGTTGCCAGCTTCGGCGTCAGTGGGGTAATTATTCTGCGCAGTTTCCGCAAGCGCGCCACTTCCAAATGAGCCTGGTCAGATGATTCCGGGCGCGCCCATTCTGCTTCCCGACCAGTTCAACGCCGCTACCTACTTCATCGATCGCCATATTCCCGAAGGCCGGGGAGAGAAAATCGCCATCGAAGCCGGAGAGGCTCGCGTCAGCTATCGTCAGCTATGGGAGCGCGTAAACCGCTTCGGAAATAGTCTGCGCCAGCTCGGGGTCCGGATCGAGGAACGAGTCTTCCTGCTTCTGCTCGACACTCCCGAGTTCGCTGTCAGTTTTTTCGGCGCCATCAAGATTGGGGCCGTCCCGGTTCCGGTCAATACCCTGCTCAAGACATCGGACTATCACTACATCCTGAACAATTCGCGGGCGCGGGTAGCAGTGGTCAGCGAAGCGCTTTACCCCCAGCTGCAGGGCTGGAAGAAATTGCGCTATCTGCAGCACGTCATCGTGGTGGGCGGGGCGCAGCCCGCCACGACAGACAAAAACACACAAAGCTTCGCCGGCCTGATCGAGCAGAACTCGCCCAGCCTCGAGGCCGAGCCTACCAGTAAAGATGATGCGGCGTTCTGGCTGTACTCGTCCGGATCCACTGGATTCCCCAAAGCCTGCGTCCACCTGCAGCATGACATGGTGGTCTGCGCCGAACGCTATGCCATGGGCATTCTCGGCATGACCGAATCCGATCGCTGCTTCAGCGTGGCCAAACTGTTCTTCGCCTATGGCCTGGGCAATGCGATGTATTTTCCGCTGGCCGTGGGCGCCACCAGCATCCTGTGGCCGGGACCGCCCAAGCCCCAGCACGTATTCGAAATCATCGAGCGTCACCGCCCGAGCTTGTTCTTCTCCGTACCGTCAAACTACGCTGCGCTGCTGGCCCACAAAAGAGACCACGTGGGGACAGCCGCCCCCGGCCGTCCAGGCGGGCCCAGCGCGCCCGATTTTGACCTCTCCTCAGTGCGCTACGGAATCTCCGCCGGGGAAGCCCTGCCCGCCGCCCTGTTCCATCGCTTCAAGGAACGCTTCGGCGTGGAAATCCTCGACGCCATCGGCTCCACCGAAGTCCTGCATATGTTCATCGCCAACCGCCCGGGCGCGGTGCGCCCCGGCTCCAGCGGCCAGATCATTCCAGGCTACGAGGCAAGGGTCGTGGACGAAGACGACGAGCCTGCGAAACCGGGAGAGATCGGCAACCTGCTGATCAACTCCGATTCCACCTGCTCCCACTACTGGAACCAGCACGAGAAATCAAAGAGCACCATCGAAGGCCATTGGATTCGCACCGGCGACAAGTACTACCAGGACGCTGACGGATATTTCTGGTATGCCGGCCGCTCCGACGACATGCTGAAATGCAGTGGGGTATGGGTCAGCCCGATTGAAATCGAAGCTGTGCTGATCGAACACCCGGCAGTGCAGGAAGCCGCAGTCATCGGTCGTAAAGACGAGGACGAACTGCTGAAGCCGGCGGCCTATGTTCTTTTGAAAAATGGCTCGACCGGCACGGCCGACCTCGCCCGCGAACTGCAGGAATTTGTGCTCAGCCGCCTGCCCGTGTTCAAGCGCCCGCGCTGGGTGGAATTCGTGGACGAGTTGCCTAAGACCGCGACCGGCAAGTTGCAGAGGTACAAGCTGCGGGAACTCAGGGGGTGAGGATCAAAAGCTGAGGATCCCATTGCGGATGTTTTCCCAGAGCTCCTCCGAGAATGGGCTTGCTTCTGATCGCGTGGCCCTACCGCGCAGAGAGGCTTTGCGATGTCCATGTGCGGCCGGATCCTTCACCATTCCGTCGGGTTGCGGCGCGCACCGGTTCTGCAATACCGAATGGATGCTCTCCAACAGGCAGCTCGGGCCATCGGACTTGGCCACCACTACGTCCACCGACTTCAAGGTTCCCGCGGGCAATTCCATGTTGTCAGCAATCAGGACGAT
>Ga0105238_10005501_pt1 | contig 12512 bp, 7 predicted proteins | sample KBSC34metaG_FD_81526 | JGI IMG/M metagenome (GOLD analysis project Ga0105238, IMG submission 81526) | Corn rhizosphere microbial communities from Kellogg Biological Station, Michigan, USA - KBS C3-4 metaG | ecosystem: Host-associated > Plants > Roots > Rhizosphere > Soil | place: Michigan, USA... | reverse complement strand
CTATACGAGGTGCGCGTGCCGGCCATCGTGCAAAGTACACTTGTGGACAAAGTACAGCTGCTCGGCACCGGCGCCAGCATCGGCGGCGACGCGTTCCTGCGCGCCATGCTCAAGCGCGTGCTCGGCCGCGTCGGCGGCCTGCTCGTGTCGCGCGCGCTGCCGGTGGTGCCGATCATCACCTCGGCATCGACCAATGCCGCAGTGACCTATGCGATCGGCAAGCGCGCCCAGGCAGTGGCGCGGCTGCGCGACATGCCGATCACCGGCATGCCGGACGCGGTGCGCGCGTTCACCGGACTCGACGAACGGCGCATCTATGCCTGGTCGGTGGCGGCGGTCAAGGACACGCTCGGCGCGACCGGGCGGTTTCTCGGGCGGATCACGACGCTCGGCGCTGCAAGGGGGCCGACATCCAAGACCGGTAAGCGCCGCGCCAAGAAGAAAGCCTGACGCTCAAGCTGATTCAGCGCAGGCCGCGCATCGCTGACGCGCGCATTCGAAGGCATCAGGAAGAACTCGCCTGCTTCATGTCCGGCAAACTGGATCGGCGCGTACTCCGGCGCCTGCTGCAAGCCCGCACCGGCGCTGCGCAGCGCCATGCCGGCGGCGATTTCGCGGAACAGGTGCTGGCCCGTAAGCAGATTGTTGTTGCTGTTGAGCACGGTCAGCAGCGCGCTGGCAAATACGGAGTGTTCGCTGTTCGCGGCGGCATCGGCCACCGGCTGCACGCCGCCGGAAGTCAACGCAGTGCGCGACTTGCCGGCGACCATGGTCTTGACCCAGTCGCCCCAGGCGCTGTCGGGCATGCCGCCGCCGAACGTCGCCAGCGACGAACGCGTCATCGTGCCGGAGTAGCAGGAGTCGGCGATCACCAGCACGTGCTTGGCTTCCATGGTGGTCAGGATGTCGCTGACCGCACGGTTGGAAATCCAGCTGGTCGGCGTGTTTTGCTGCGCATCGACCGGCAGCCAGTAACCTTGCCGCGAGCCGTCGATTTCGCCGTGACCGGCATAGTATACAAGTAGATTGTCTTCGCCCTTGAGCTGCTCGCGCATGTCGTTCAGCGCCGACAGTATCTCGAAGCGATTGGCGTTGTTGAGCAGGTGCACATCGTAGCCGTAACGCGCCTTGAGCACGCCGGCAATCGATTTCGCATCGCCGCCCGCGCTCTTCAGCGCCGGATACGCCGTGTAGGTATCGTTGCCTACCACCAGCGCGTAGAACTTGCCGAGCTTGACGCCGCTCGGCAGCGTGTCGACCTGCAGCGCGGTATTGCGACCACCGGACGATTTGGTGGCGTTACCGGGCCCCGGGATCAGCATGAAATCGAGCACCGCGCGACCGCCGGTCTTGTCGAGTGCAGCCACCGTCACGGCGGTGTGCTCGCCAGACACCGCGACATGCGTCTTGAACAAGCCGCTGGCATCGACCTGCACGTCCTGGCCGTTGAGGCTGACCGAGGTCAGGCCGGCCGGTGCGGATACGCGCCCGACGACGTCCATGCCGTCCTGCGGCGGCGGCACCGAGGCCGCCGGCTTGTCGACACCGCGCGTCAGCGCCAGGGTCGGCTGCAGGATTTCCACGCGCAGGTTGCCGTTCACGCTGGCGGTCGAGAAGCCCGGCGGCAACGCGCCGCCCTTGTCGCCATCGATCTGCGTCTGCAGGCTGGCGATCTGCGTACGGCCGGTGGTGACTTCCTGGCGCTTCTGCGTGAGCTGCGTTTCCATCAGCTTGAGCAGCTTCTTGGCGTCGGCGTTCTGCGCATGCTCGATCACCAGCGCGCAACGCGCCGCGTCGAACTTCGCTTCGGCTTCCTGGCGCTGCAGTTCGTTCTGCGCCAGCTGCTGCTTGAGCAGCGACATCTGCTTGCGGCTTTCGCGCAATGACGCATCCAGCTGCACCGCCGAGCCGCGCAAGGCGGCCATGTCCTGATCGTTGCCTGCGCCGGCGTGCGACTGTGCTTCGGTTTCGCGCGACTTGAGCTTGGCGATTTCCGCTTCGGCATCGGCGAGCTTCTTCGCGCTGGCCTGCTGTTCGCTTTCCAGCTGCTGCTGCTTCGCCGCCAGTTCGCGCTCACGCGCGTCGGCATCGGCCTTGAGCTTGCCGAACTGCGGGGCGCTTTCGGCGCCGAGCTTCTTCTGTTGTTCGTCGAGCTTGCCGCGCAACTGGTTCAGTTCATTTTGCGACTTTTGATAATTTTGCTGCTTTTGCTGCAATTGGGATTTCAGCTTGCCGACCTCGGCGCCCAGTTCCGCCGACTTCTGCTGCTCGCTGCTCAACTGCTGCTTGAGCTGCGCGCTTTCGGCCTTGGCCTGCTGCACCTCGGCAGTGACGGTCGAGGCGAACACCAGCTTGTCGTTGTCGATCCCGGACGCTTCGCGATACAGGTTCAACGCGCGCGCCATGTCCTGCGGCACGCCCAGGCCCTGCTCGTAGATGTAGCCGAGATTGATGCGTGCACGCTTGGATCCCTGCGCCGCGGCTTTCTCGAACCACTGCGCGGCCTTCGGGTAATCAGGCTCGGTGCCGAGACCCTTCAGATAGATTTCGCCGACGTAATTCTGCGCGTCGGCATCGCCGCCGTCGGCCTGGCCCATCCACACCTTCAGCGCGGTCTGATAGTTGGCGCGATCGGAGGCGACGAATTCGCCGCCACGGATTTCACAGTCGGCCTGCGTGGTGCGGACCGGCCGGCGCGCGCTCATGTAGTTGGTGGAGCGGCCAAGCTTGCGCACCTGTCCGGGCAACAAGCAATCGACGATCAGCAGATCTTCCGGATTGCGCGTCTGCACCGTGGCCGACACGGGCGCGCTCGGCGCAAGAATTCCGGCCGTTGCCACCGCCAGCAGCGCCGTGCACAGCGTCCACGGATAGACGCGCTTTGTCGCGCTCAGCATTGCGTATGCCATTGGAGTCCCCTCGGTATTCGCCGGTGAATGACAGTCCTGGAATAACAGCTATACTCTCATTATAGGCCGCCTTAGGGGAGAGTGGGATGAAGAGCGCCGTTGACCGCCTATTCACATTAATGAATTCGGCCGCAGGCAAATTTGCGCTGCTTCTGATTGCGCTGTGCGCGCCGCTGCACGTTGCGCACGCGCAGATGGTGTTGTACAGCGGCAGCAACCAGGCCGGCCTCGTCAGCACAACGCTGGCCAATCCGCTGACGGTGCGTTTCTCCGCGAATTCCACTGTCACTCTCGATTGGACCGTCACCTCCGGTTCCGCAGTCATCCAGGAAAGCGGCGGCAGCACCTACAGCACGTTCGCCATGGCTACCAACGTCGCGCGTGGTGACACCTACAGCATCCATCTGAATCTCGGCAACACTCCGGGACCGGTAACCGTCAATGCACACTGCGGCGGATGCGATACCGGCATTGACATCACCTTCACGGAAACCGTCAACGGACATAACAGCATTTCGTCGAGCGGCGGCAACGGGCAGTCCGGGCAGTCGGGAACGACTTTGCCGACGCCCTTGTCGGTGCAGTTCGCCGGCGTGTCCAACGCGACATTGCAATGGCGCGTCACCGCGGGCACGGCGACATTCCAGGAAAGCGGCTCGACCACTTATACGCCATTGAACGGCACCACACAGACCACCGCCGGGCAGAGTTCGAGCGTGCATCTCGTACTTGGCGCGACACCGGGACCCGTCACGGTCACCGCAACCTGCACTACCGGTTGCGACACGTCGACCACGCAGACCTTCAACGCAACGATTGCGGCGCCACCGACGAATGCGATGTCGCTGGTTTCCGGCGACAGCCAGAGCGGCACGGCGGGCACTACATTGGCCAATCCGCTGACAGTCGGCTTCACCGGCGCGCCAGTAGGTGCCGGGGGACAGGTGCAACTGGATTGGCAAGTCACCAGTGGTAACGCAACCATCCAGGAAAGCAGCTCCGGCTCGTACTCGCAAATGCTGACGACCAGCGCGGGTTCAACCGCGAGCGTCCATCTGGTGCTGGGCAGTTCCGCCGGCGCGGCAACGGTCGTGGCGACTTGCGCGGCGGGTTGCACGAGCACGGCGCCGGTGACGTTCAACGAAACGATCACGGCAGCCGGCGCCTACCTGACGTTGAGCACGTTTTCCGGCGACGGCCAGAGCGGCGCGCCCGGTTCGACGTTGCCCACGCCCCTGGAAGTACTGCTGACTCCCACGCCCAGCGGATTCGACGGCGGTACCTTCCCGGTGAGCTGGAAGGTGGCGAGCGGTAGCGCGACGTTTGCCCAAAGCAACAGCAGCACCTTTACCGATCAGGTAACGATGCAAGCTAACCAGCGTTCGCCTTCCAACTCGCAGGTGTCGTTGATCCTTGGGTCCGCGACGGGGTCCATCCTTGTGACCGCGACTTGCCAGGCCTGCACGCCGAAGACGCGCAGTTTCAATTTGACCAGTTCGACGACTTCGCAGGCATCGTTGACCAAACTGTCCGGCGACAATCAGGCAGGTGTCGTCGGCAGCGCCTCGGACACGCCGCTGGTGGTGCAGTTCGGCGCGCCAGGAGCCGGAACGTTGTCTGGCCAACCGATCAACTGGACGGTAATCAGCGGCGACGCAACACTCAGTGCCGCTGGAACACAGACTGATACGAACGGCCTGTCGCAGATCACTTTCAACTTCGGAAGCACGCCGGGTCCAGTAGTGATCGAGGCATCCTCGATCGGCGGCAAGGTGGATTTCAACGCAACGTCGTACGTTGCCACAGCCACGGTCGCCGGCGGCAACAACCAGACAGCTGCGATCGGCACCACGCTCGCACCGTTTGTCGTGCAGATCGGCAGTACGCAGACTTCAGCCAAGGGACTGTCCGGTGTGCCCGTGCAATGGAAAATCACGTCTGGCCAGGGTGTACTGTCCGCGCCGACGACAATCAGCGGCAGCAACGGCCAGGCGACCAACACGCTGACGCTCGGTTCGAACCCCGGCACGGTCACCGTCACGGCCACCCTTCCGGGCAGCGGTGCGGTGAGCAACACGTTCACGGCGCACTCGGTTGGTTCGGCCAGCATTGCCAGCTTCAGCGGCGATTTGCAGACTGCGCCAGGCGGCTCCACGCTGCAGCCGTTCGTCGTGCAGATCTCGGTAAACGGCCAGAGCGCGCCTGGCATCACGGTCGACTGGTCCATCACGCAAGGCAGCGGCACGCTTGCCGCGCCTGCGACCATCAGTGACGCCAGCGGCCATGCGAGCAATACGCTCACGCTTGGTCAATCGACCGGTTCGACCATCGTGAAAGCTTCGATCGGCGGCCTTGGTGCTCTGTCGTTCACTGCCTATACCAGCACGGTTACCGGCAACAACAGCCAGTTCACGATCGTGTCCGGCAACAATCAGGCCTTGACGCCAGGACAGGCCTCGAACCCGCTGATCGTCAAACTGCTGGATACCCAGGGACACCCCGTCACCGGGGCAGTCGTGGCGTGGAGCGTCACCGGACAAACCGGCTCGCTTGGCGCGAGCAACACGCCGACCGATGCAAGCGGTCAGGCACAGAACACTCTCACCGTCATTCTGCCGGGAAGTTATACGGTTACGGCGCAGTTGCCGGGCAACAGCAGCATTCCGGCGTTGACGTTCAACTTCGGCAACGGCGTGTCGAACCTGCCGTCGCTGTCGCCGACGCAGCAGGGTGTCGCGGGCGTGATCGACAAGGCGTGTCCCGCGCTGGCCGCGTTGCCGCCGTCGCAATTGACGCCGGCACAGCAGGATCTGCTCAAGCGCTGCACGGAAATCGTGCTCGCGTCCGGCAAGAATCCCGGCCAGGTACCCGGTGCACTCGGTCAGCTGACCAACAACAAGTCGTTGCCGCAACGGCAACTGGCGACCAATGTGCAGTTGAGCCAGAACAACAATCTCAACATTCGCCTGGCCGAACTGCGTCAGGGCGGCGGCAGCGGCGTCAATCTGGGCGGCCTTGCCATCGCCAACGATGGACAGAGCTTGCCGCTTGCGGCATTGGGCAGCCTGTTCCGCAAGGATCCGAAACAAGGCGACGACGAAGTCGGCAAGGACTTCGAGCGCTGGGGTTTCTTCGCCACCGGCATGATCGAACGCGGCGGGTTCAGCGCCGCCAACAACCGGCCGGGGTTCGACTTCCACAACACCTCTCTGACCGCGGGCGTGGATTATCGATTCAACGACAAGTTCGTCGGCGGTGTCGCGGCCGGCTACAACAAGAACGACTCAAGCTTGGACTCCAATCTCGGCAAGCTCAACGCGGACAGCTTCAGCCTGAATGGCTACTTCACCTGGTACCACGCCAACGATTTCTACGTCGAAGGATCGCTGGTGCTGGACTGGCTGAGCTACGACTTGAGCCGCAACATCGCCTACCAGATCGCCGGCTCGACGAGCGGCGGTCCGGACACGACCGTCAACCAGAAGGCGACCGCTTCGCCGGACGGCCGCAGCGAGTCGTTGTCGCTGTCGATCGGCAAGGACTTCAATCGCGGCGCGTGGAATTTCAGCCCGTATGTGCGCGGCGTCTACTCGCATGTAAGCTTCGATGCATTCAGTGAAAGCATCGCCGACCCGAACTCGCCCGGTGCCGGCTTGGCGACGTCGGTCGATGCGCGCTCGGTCAATTCCTTGCTCGCCGTAGGCGGCCTGCGCGCCAGCTACACGACCAGCTTCGACTGGGGCGTGCTGGTGCCGAATGCGCTGCTTGAGTGGAATCACGATCTGCGCAACGACCCGCAGACCGTGATCACGCGCTTCATCGCCGACCCGACGCAGACGCCAATGGCGATCACCGATCAACCGGCCGATCAGAACTATTTCAACGTCGGTTTCGGGCTCAATGCGGTGCTGCCGAAGGGTCGCTCCGCTTTCTTCCTGTGGGAGCATCTCGTCGGCTACTCGGGCGCGCACGAGAACCGATTCTCCCTCGGCATCCGCATCGAGTTCTGATCATGACGACGGCTGGCAGAATTCACGCGGCATTACTGCTTGCATCCGCTACCATGCGCACGGCATTCTATGCCTGCCGCGTACGGCCAAGCCGGACCGGGGGGCGATACCCATCGCACGGGGACGGCGAAATGGACCGGTCAACGCTGGGCGAAATCGGGCATGATTGAATTCGGGCACAGCTCTCACGTTGGCTTGCGGCGCGAGCATAACGAAGACACCTACTACGCCGATGCGGAACTCGGCTTGTGGCTCGTCGCCGACGGCATGGGCGGACACGAGCACGGCGAAGTGGCTAGTGCACTGGCGCGCGACACCGTGGTGCGCGAAATCAGCGCCGGCATTCCGCTCGCCCAGGCCGTGCAGCGCGCCGACGAGGAAATCATCCATCACTCGAGCAAGAAGGCAGAAGCGTTGCCGATGGGCACCACCATCGCGGCGATCCGCATGCGCGAGTCGGAATACGAGATCTGCTGGGTCGGCGACAGCCGTGTATACATGTGGAACGGCGAGCTGAAGCAATTGTCGCAGGATCATTCCTATGTGCAGGAACTGATCCAGCAGGGCGCGATCACGCACGAGCAGGCACGCACGCATCCGCATCGCAATGTCGTCACCCAGGCGCTCGGCGTGACCGACCCGGCAAGCCTGAGGGTCGAAACGCTGCGCGGCACGCTGCAGCCGGGCATGACCATCCTGTTGTGTTCGGACGGCCTGACCGAGGAAGTCGACGACAAGGACATCGCCAACGTGCTGGCGCGTCAGGAACTGTCGGCGCAGGAATGCGTCGACCATCTGATCCTGGCCGCGCTCGACGGCGGCGGTTCGGACAACGTCACGGTGATCCTGATAAGGAATCGCTGATAAGGAATCGCTGATCGGGAATCGCAGATCCGGATCTCTGATCCGCAATCGCTGATGCGTTGCGTCAGACCTGAAGGCGCGGCTTCTCGCAGTGCGCCTACGCGTCAGCCGCCACCCTGCTCGGCCTTGGTCAGGTCTTCCCTCAGCTTGAGCAGCTTCGCGTTGGCCGGCTCCGCGCGCAAGCCTTCTTCCACCAGCACGTCGGCACCGGTGTACAGGCCGTTCTTGAACGCGGTGCGCGCGCCGTTCTCGTAGAAACCGGCAACCTGCGCCAGACCCTGCGTCGCGCGGGCATTGCCCGGTTCGCGACGCAGTGCTTCCTGGAACATGTCGATCGCGTTGTCGCCGGGCGGAAAGCCCATTTTTTCGCCGCCGTTCTTCTGGCCGTAGGCGAGATATTGCTCGGCCTTGGACAGCAACGTCGGCATGTCGAGCTTGGCCAGCGCTTCGTTGCCGGCGTCGTTGCCCGGCGACACGGGCGGCGGCGTCACGGTCACCGGCGGATTCGTGCGCGGCGTGTCGACGACCTTTGGCGGCTCGACCGTTGTGGGAGCGGAAGGATGCGTGAAGCGCCAACCCAGCACGACCGCCACCAGCAGCACGAACACCCCGGCGCCGATCATCGCCAGGCGCATGTTGCGCGCCTTGCCCAGCGCGCCACGCAGCGAAATCGGCTCGGCCGCCGCCGTGGTCGAATCGGTGTCCACCGGCACCGGCGGACGCGGCATCGCGGCGCGCTTGCGCGTGCCGCGCTGTTCGCGTGCCGCCGTCACGGCCTGCGGATTGCTCTGGATGATGCGGTCGCACGCGGCGATGAACGCATCGCCATTGGCAAACCGTTGCTCCGGACTCTTTGCCATCAGCCCGTCGATCAGCGGCTGCAGCCAGGCCACCTTGTCGGGCAGCACCGGCACCGGTTCGGTGACGTGCATCAGCGCCACTGCGTACGCATCGTTCGCCTGATAGGGCTTTTGCCCAGCAAGCCACTCGAATAGCACGGCACCGAGACTGTATAGATCCGAGCGGCCGTCGATCATGCTGGCTTGTGCCTGCTCGGGGCTCATGTAGTCGGGCGTGCCGATCGCATTGCCGGCCATCGTCGCCGCGCTGACCGTCTTCATCGCCTTGGCGATGCCGAAGTCGGCGAGCACCGCGGTGCCGTTGGCGCGGAACATGATGTTGCCGGGCTTCACGTCGCGATGCACGAAGCCTTTCTCGTGCGCATACGCCAAACCTGCGGCGATGTCGCGCACGATCTCCAGCGTTTCGGCCGTGCTGATCTTGTCCATGCGCTCACGCAACGTTCCAGCCGGCAAGAATTCGCTGGCCAGGTAATACACGCCACGATCCATGCCGATGTCATGCACCGTCATCAGATGCGGATGCGTGAGCTTGGCCGTGATGCGGCCTTCCTTCATGAACTGTTCGCAGAAGGTCGGGTTTGCCGCCAGTACCGGCGCCATCACCTTCAACGCGACTTCGCGGTCGAGCGATTCCTGCGTGGCCAGATAGACCGTCGCCATGCCGCCTTCGCCGAGTTTGCGGATCAGCTTGTAGCCGGGAATCTGGACGTCGTCGGTCATGCGCTTTCAGCTATTCCAAAGACAAATGTTCCCGGTCGGCGGCCGGGGCAACAAGAATAAGTTTGCCGCGCCCTTGCGGCAACTGCCCCCTGACCTTCGCAAGAATGATCCTCGCAAAATTCGCGGCGGCCGCGCTGGACCGAAGTCTGCTGCGGGAAGTCGGGCACGCCGATCGAAGCCGATCGGCGCGCCGGCGGGTTCATCAAGGAGTGTTCATCAAGGAGCCGCAGCGCGCAGTTCCTTGAGCGCGCCCTGGAAGCGCGCCATCGAATAGTTGTTTTCGTCCTTGGCGGCATCGTATAGCGCGTCGAGTCGCGCATGCAGGCGCGCGGCGCGCTCCTTGTCGAGCTTGCCGTCGTTCTCGAACGCCACCACCACGGACTGCCCAGCCATCGCCACCTGCTCGGCCGCGGAGAAGTCGCGGAACTCGCCGCGATCGCCGTCCGCCTGGATGCTGGCGAGAATCACGTCGAAGCTGGCCGCGTCGTAGTTGTAGGCAGCAACCTTGGGCAGCACCTCGGCCAGCGTGGCGCGCAGCGTGCGCGCGGCGGCGAAGGTGGCCTCACGGCTGTCGGTGGTCGCACGGTGCAGCGCGCGCGTCTGTTCCAGCACGCGCTGCGCGGCAGCCTTGTCGACCGGCGCGAGGACATGGCGGAACATCACCAGGTTGGCGTCATTCAGACGCACCACGCCCGGACCCAGGCCGGTGCCCTGGCGCGGGCCCCATTTCTTGCCCTGCATCACCTTGTGGCAGGCGTGGCAGTCGAACAGCACGAGTTCGGGGAAGATGCCCTGCCAGCCGGCCTTCGGATCGAGCAGCAGGTCGAGCAGGTTCTCCGCGGCGACGCCCTGGCCGACGGCCCAGTCGCGCACGCCGTTCCAGTCGCCCTTGCGCTTGGTCCACTTCTCGCCGATCTTGTAGTGCGGATGCAGCCAGGTGAACGTGTCGAGCTCGAACGACAGGCGCGGATGCCCGGCGCCCATGATGCGATGCGTGATCATGCGGTTCTTCTCGCCCATGTGGCACGACAGGCAGATTTCGGCGCGCTTGATCGGGTTCTCGGTCGGGTACATCCCTTTGCCGAGATTGTCGGCATGCGTGACGCTCTTGTCGGCGTGCGCGTTGAGCCACAGTTCCGAACCGCCATGGCAGGATTCGCAACCGACGCCGTCGGAGACCTGGAAGCGATCGCCGCGCTTGCCTTCAGGCTGGTTGTCGGTGTGGCAGTCCAGGCACATCTTGGCCTTGGTCGGATCGCCAATGCCGAGCTTGGACGCGATTGCCTGCGATTCCGGCTTGCTCAGAACCTTGAAGGCCTTCGCGTGCGGATCGAATTCCTGCCAGATCGCGAATTCATTCTGGGCGATGTCGGAATCGCGGAACGGTTGCGATGCGCCATGACAGACGCTGTTGCTGCACGTCGCCACGCCCATGTGCTTGTGCGCATCGACGGCGTCGACTGCCGTTTGTGCTCCGGCCACGGAGGCCCACAGGCCGAGCATTGCCATCCACTGCATTCTCATCGCCCACTCTCCCCAGATTGGCCGCTGCACGCCGAATCATACCGCAGCTGCGGCGAGACTGGCATGTTCGACAGACAATTCGATCGGCCACAGACAGTGGCCCTTGCTGATTTCCCGCAACCGTGCAAGGCGAGCCTCGTGCAGGACTAACTCCGCACCTTCGGCCCAGCGTACCAGCAGGGCGGGCCGCGGCAGCATGTCGAATGCGCCGACGCGCGGCAGATGGGCCTGTTCCGTGGCAAAACTCAAGTCGCCCTGGCCGCCGGTCATCGCCAGGTACACGTCGGCCAGCAACTGCGCGTCGAGTAACGCGCCGTGCAGGCCGCGATGGCTGTTGTCGACGTTCAGGCGCTTGCACAGCGCGTCCAGGCTGTTCTTCTGGCCGGGATATTTCTCGCGCGCCAGCAGCAACGTGTCGGTGACCTGCGCGTGCTCGCGCGTGCTGCCAGGCTGGATGCCGGCAATGCCGAATTCGGCGTCGATGAACGATACGTCGAACGCGGCGTTGTGAATGATCAGTTCGGCGCCGGCGACGAATTCGACGAATTCGTGCGCGATCTCCGCGAAGATCGGCTTGTCGGCGAGAAATTCCGCGCTGATGCCGTGCACCGCGAGCGCGCCGTCATCGATCGCGCGCTGCGGATTGACGTAGCGATGAAACGTGCGTCCGGTCGGCCGGCGTTCGCTGAGCTCCACCGCGCCGATTTCGATGATGCGATGGCCCTTGCCGACTTCCAGGCCGGTGGTTTCGGTATCCAGCACGATCTGCCGCATTGTGCTCCCTGATCTTTCAGCGCATCGGGCTTCAGTGAATCGGCTTCAGCGCATTCGCAAACGCGCGACGCTAGGCACGCGTCGCCGCGACCGCAAGCGCCGCGTCGCGGGCGAGTTTATCAACTTGCTCATTCTCCGTGTGACCGGAATGGCCGCGCGTCCAATGCCACTCGACGCGATGTGCTTTTGTCGCCGCGACAAGACGCTCCCACAGGTCCTGATTTTTCACCGGCTTCTTGTCCGACGTGCGCCAGCCATTGGCGATCCAGCGCGGCACCCAGGTCTCGATGCCTTGTTTGACGTATTGCGAATCGGTGGTCAGACGCACGCGCGCGTTGCGCCGCAGACTCTCCAGGGCGCGGATCGCCGCCATCATCTCCATGCGATTGTTGGTGGTATCGGGTTCGCCGCCGGAAATGTGCTTTTCCACGCTCTTGTAGCGCAGCAATGCCGCCCAGCCGCCGGGGCCGGGATTGCCCAGGCACGCGCCGTCGGTGAAGATTTCCACCTCTGCATCGCTGATTTCTGCCGCGCCCGTCACGCTCATGCGCAAGCCCGCTCAGCCAACGCTCGCTGCGCACCTGGCGCGAGGCGCGGATTCATGGCAACGCGCGTGCCGGAACGCAGGCGCAACGGCGTGAGCACACTGCGCCGTTTGCGCGCCAGCAGCAGCCAGCTGCTGCCGAAGCGCGCCAGCAATCCAGACGCCGGCACGGCGCCGTTCGTGTTGTCGGCAGCAGCGCTGCTATGCGGCAGCAACATGCCGGGAAAACGTACCTGCAAGGTGTCCACCTGCTGCCGCGCGAGCTGCTGCTGCCAGAAATGCGCAGAGCGCAAGCGCAACCGCG
>Ga0105238_10005500_pt1 | contig 12516 bp, 12 predicted proteins | sample KBSC34metaG_FD_81526 | JGI IMG/M metagenome (GOLD analysis project Ga0105238, IMG submission 81526) | Corn rhizosphere microbial communities from Kellogg Biological Station, Michigan, USA - KBS C3-4 metaG | ecosystem: Host-associated > Plants > Roots > Rhizosphere > Soil | place: Michigan, USA... | reverse complement strand
TGCATCACCACGTAGAGGTCGCCCGGGGGCCCGCCGTTCACGCCGGCCTCGCCCTCGCCGGAGAGGCGGATGCGGTCGCCCTCGTCCACGCCGGCGGGGATCTTCACCGCGAGCGTCTTGTGCTTCTTCAGCCGGCCCGCGCCCCGGCACGTGGCGCACGGATCGCTCACCATCTTGCCGCTGCCGTGGCACGTGGGGCAGGTCTGCTGGATCGAGAAGAAGCCCTGCGAGAGGCGCACCGTCCCCGCGCCGTGGCAGGTCTCGCAGGTCTTGGGATGCGTGCCGGGCTTGGCGCCGGAGCCGTGGCAGGTCTCGCACGGCTCCATCGTGGGGATTCGGATCTTGGTCTCGGTGCCGCGCGCCGCCTGCTCGAGCGTGATCTCGAGGTTGTAGCGCAGGTCCGCGCCGCGGTAGACCGACGAGCGGCCGCGGCCCTGGCCGCCGCCGAAGATGTCGCTGAAGATGTCGCCGAAGGCTTCCGCGAAGCCGCCGAAGCCCGCCGCGTCCGGCCCCATGCCGCCCATCTGCGGGTTCACGCCCGCGTGGCCGTACGCGTCGTAGGCGCGCCGCTTCTCAGGCTCGCAGAGGACCTCGTAGGCCTCCTTCGCCTCCTTGAACCTCTCCTCCGCGTCCTTGTTCCCCGGGTTGCGGTCCGGGTGGTGCTTCATCGCGAGCTTGCGGTAGGCCTTCTTGATGTCCTCGTCCGCCGCGTCGCGGTTGACGCCGAGGACTTCGTAGTAGTCGCGTTTTTTCGCCATCGCCTTCCCAATGCGTCATTCGCGCGAAGGCGGGAATCCAGTGTGGACGCTCGCGCGCCTCGGCTGGATTCCCGCCTTCGCGGGAATGACAGGTTCGTTACCTACGCCGACTTCTTGTCCTTGACCTCTTCGTACTCCGCGTCGACGACGTTGCCCTCGTCCTTCGGGGCTTCGCCCGCGGGCGCCGCGCCTTCCGGCTGCGGCTGCGCGGAGCCCTGGGCGTTCTTCGCCTGGGCGTCCGCGTAGACGCGCTCGCCCAGCTTCTGCGAGGCCTGCGCCAGGGCCTGCGTCTTCGCATCGATCGCGGCCTTGTCGTTGCCCTTCAGCGCCTCGTCCAGCTCCTTCAGCGCCGACTCGATCTTCTCCTTCTCGCCCGCCTCGAGCTTGTCGCCGTATTCTCCCAGCGATTTCCGGATCGAGTGGGCCATCGCGTCGGCCTGGTTCCGCGCCGAGACGAGCTCCAGCTGCTTCTTGTCCTCGTCCGCGTGGGACTCGGCGTCCTTCACCATCCGCTGGGTCTCGTCCTCCGAGAGGCCCGAGCTCGCCTTGATGGTGATCTTGTTCTCCTTGCCGGTCGCCTTGTCGCGGGCGTGCACGTGGAGGATGCCGTTCGCGTCGATGTCGAACGTCACCTCGATCTGCGGCATGCCGCGCGGGGAGGGCGGGATGCCCTCGAGGTTGAACTGGCCCAGGCTCTTGTTGCCCGAGGCCACGTCGCGCTCGCCCTGCAGCACGTGGATCGTCACCGCCGACTGGTTGTCGTCCGCCGTCGAGAACACCTGCTGCGCCTTGGTGGGGATCGTGGTGTTCTTCTGGATGAGCTTCGTCATCACGCCGCCCAGGGTCTCGATGCCGAGGGAGAGCGGCGTCACGTCCAGGAGCAGCACGTCCTTCACGTCGCCCTGGAGGACGCCGCCCTGGATCGCGGCACCGACCGCCACGGCCTCGTCCGGGTTCACGTCCTTCCGCGGCTCCTTGCCGAAGAACTCGCGCACCTTCTCCTGCACCTTGGGCATGCGGGTCATGCCGCCCACCAGGATCACGTCGCCGATGTCCGAGACCTTCACGCCGGAGTCCTTGATCGCCATGCGGCAGGGCTCGATCGTGCGCTCGATCAGCTCGTCCACGAGCGACTCGAACTTGGCGCGCGTGATCTTCATCGCGAGGTGGCGCGGGCCGTTCTGGTCCGCCGTGATGTACGGGAGGTTGATCTCCGTCTGCTGCGAGCTCGAGAGCTCGATCTTCGCCTTCTCGGCCGCTTCCTTCAGGCGCTGGAGGGCGAGCACGTCCTTGGAGAGGTCCGCGCCCTGCTCCTTCTTGAACTCGGTCACGATGTAGTCGATCAGGCGCTGGTCGAAGTCCTCGCCGCCCAGGAACGTGTCGCCGTTCGTGGAGAGCACCTCGAACTGGTGCTCGCCCTCGACCGCGGCGATCTCGATGATGGAGATGTCGAACGTGCCGCCGCCCAGGTCGTAGACCGCGATCTTGCGGTCGCCTTCCTTCTTGTCCAGGCCGAAGGCCAGCGCCGCCGCGGTGGGCTCGTTGATGATGCGCTTGACCTCGAGGCCGGCGATGCGGCCCGCGTCCTTGGTCGCCTGGCGCTGGGAATCGTTGAAGTACGCCGGGACCGTGATCACGGCCTCGGTCACGGGCTCGCCCAGGTAGTCCTCGGCGGTCTTCTTCATCTTGCGCAGGACCTCGGCCGAGACCTGCTGCGGCGCGATCTTGCGCCCGCGCACCTCGACCCAGGCGTCGCCGTTGTCCGCCTTCACGATCTTGTACGGCATGAGGTGGATGTCCTTCTGGACCTCCTTCTCCTCGAACTTGCGGCCGATGAGGCGCTTCACCGCGAAGATGGTGTTCTTGGCGTTGGTGACCGCCTGGCGCTTGGCCGGCGCCCCCACGAGGATCTCGTCGTTGTCCGCATAGGCCACGACCGAGGGGGTGGTGCGTGCGCCCTCGCTGTTCTCGATGACCTTGGGCTTGCCGCCTTCCATGATGGCGACGCAGGAGTTCGTGGTGCCGAGGTCGATGCCGATGATCTTTGCCATGTCCGTGTTCCTTGGTCGTTTTTTCGATTACCCGAAGGTAGGTAGGGTTATTTGCCGGGCTTTCAAGCGTGCGCTTCCGGTCTAGCTCCCGGGCCCCGCGGCCACGGTCACCAGGGCGGGACGCAGCACCCGGTCGTGGAGGAGGTAGCCCTTCTGCAGGACCGCCACGACCGTGCCGGGAGCCTGGTCGCTCGGGACCTGGCTGATGGCCTGGTGGCGGTGGGGGTCGAACTTCTCGCCCTGGGGCGCGATCGGCTGGATCGCGAACTTCTCGAAGACGGCGTCCAACTGCCGGGCGGTGAGCTCCACGCCCTCGCGGAACGACTCGATCGAGACGTTCTCGACGGTCAACGCCGCGTCGAGGCTGTCCTTCACGGCGAGGAGGGCGCCCGCGAAGCCCTCGATCCCGAAGCGGTGGGCCTTCGCGACGTCGTCCTGGCCGCGCCGGCGCACGTTATCGGTCTCGGCGCGGGCGCGCAGCCACTCCTCGCGCAGCTTCTCCGCATCCGCGAAGGCGGCGGAGAGCTTCCCCTCCAGCTCGGCGATGCGGGCGTCGAGCCCCTCCGGGGCGGCAGGGTCGTTCGCCGGGGTCTGCGGGCTCGGGGAGTCGTCGGGGGACCCCGAAAAGTGCGCGTCGGTCACGGAAATTTTTCCTCTAGAAACAAATGCTTGATTCGCACATGGGGGCATGCGCGGGGGTTTTCAAGGCCGCGGGGCGCGTCCGCGGAGGGCCGGCCTACCTGCGGCGGGGGAAGAGCACCCAGCTCGTGAAGAGCGTGATCACGCTGTAGAGGATCGAGCCCAGGAGGGCGGGCCCGAAGCCCGCGACCGTGAAGCCGCGCACCACCTCCGCCGCGAGCCAGAAGCAGAGCGCGTTCACGACGAAGAGGAAGAGCCCCAGGGTGAGGAGCGTCACGGGCAGGGTGAGGATCACGAGGATGGGCCGGATCACCGCGTTCACGAGGCCCAGCACCAGGGCCGCCACGAGGGCCGCCGTGAACCCCTCCACGTGCACGCCCGGATCGAGGTAGGCCACGAGGAGGAGCGCCGCGGCGTTCACGATCCAGCGGGCGAGGAGGGTCAGCATGGGTCAGGCCTTCGGGTCCCAGGACTGCAGGTTTTCCATCACGAGGATCGTGAGGGCGGTCATCCAGGGCGGGGTGTCGTTCGTGGTAGGGATGTAATGGAACTCCTTGCCGCCCGCCTTCCGGAACGCATCCCGGCCTTCCTGCGCGATCTCCTCGAGCGTCTCGAGGCAGTCGGCCGTGAAGCCGGGGCAGATCACGTCCACCCGGCCCACGCCGTCGTGGCCGAGGCCGGTGAGCGTATCCACGGTGTAGGGCTTCAACCATTCCTGCGCACCGAAGCGGGATTGGAACGACACCACCGTCCGGGCGTCGTTCCATCCCAGCTCGGTCGCGATGAGGCGCGCGCTCTCGAGGCACTGCGCCTGGTACGGGTCGCCCTTCTCGACGGCGGCCTTCGGGAGCCCGTGGAAGCTCATGACGAGCTTGTCCGGCCGGCCGTGCTTCTCCCAGTACGCGTTCACCGTCCGCGCCACGGCCTTCACGTACGCCGTGTGCGCGTGGAACTCGCGCACCACGCGGGTCTGCGGCCGCGGGGACATCTTGCGCAGGCTCCGCGCGAGCTCGTCCTCCACGCTCGCGGTGGTGCTCTCGGAGTACTGCGGGTACATCGGGACCACCAGGATGCGCTCGCACTCGCGGAACTTGAGCTCGGCCAGGCCCTCGGCGATCGAGGGCTTGCCGTAGCGCATCGCGGCCGCGACCGGCACCGGGTGCTTCATCTTCTGGCCGAGGTAGCCGCGCAGGAGCTGCGCCTGGCGCATGTGGAAGACGCGCAGCGGCGAGCCGTCCGGCGACCAGATGGTCGCGTACTTGCGCGCGGTCTTCGCGGGCCGGAAGGGCAGGATGAAGAGGTTCAGGATCAGCCACCACGCGGGGCGCGGGATGGCGACCACGCGCGGGTCCATCAGGAATTCGCGCAGGTAGCGGCGCACCGCGGAAGGCGTGGGCGCATCCGGCGTCCCCAGGTTCACGAGGAGGACGCCCGTCACCGGCGCGGCTCCGCTCGCGGGGGCCGGAGCGGGGGTCGCGGCCATGGCGGGTCAGTGCTGCGAGAGGGCGAAGGAGACGAGCTTGGCCGTCACGTCGACGATCGGGATCACGCGCTCGTAGGCCATGCGCGTGGGGCCGATCACGCCCACGGTGCCGACCACCTGGCCGTCCACCTCGTAGGGCGCCGTCACGATGGAGCACTCGTCCAAGGGCACCAGCTGCGACTCGCCGCCGATGAAGATCTTCACGCCGTCCGCGCGCTCGCTCTGCTCGAGGATGTCCAGGAGCTGGGTCTTCCGCTCGAAGAGGTCGAAGAGCCGGCGCAGCCGCGGCATGTCCCCGGAGAGCTCGTCCACCTCGAGGAGGTTCCTGCCGCCGGAGATCACCACGCCGTCGCCGGGGCTGTGGATCGCCTCGCTCCCCGCCTTGATCGCCGCCTGCATGAGGCCGGAGATGTCGCGGTGGAGGTCCATGAGCTCCGAGCGCACCTTCTGCCGGAGCTGGTCGAACTCGAGCCCGGCGTAGTGCTGGTTGATGAAGTTGGCCGCCTCCTGGAGCTGGCTCGCCGAGTACGCGCGGTCCGTCACGAGCACGCGGTTCTGCACCTCGCCGTCGCTCGCGACGATGATGAGGAGCACGCGCTTCTCCGAGAGCGCGTAGAACTCGACGTGGCGCAGCACCGCGCCGCGGCGCCGGGGCGCCACGACGATGCCCGCGAAATGCGTGAGGTCCGAGAGCATCTGGGAGGCGTTGGTCACCACCCGGTGCGGGTCGTCCGGGAGGAGCTGCTCCTCGAGCTGCTGGCGCTCGACTTCCTCCATCGGGCGCACCGTGAGGAGGGTGTCGACGAAGAAGCGGTAGCCCTTGGGCGTGGGCACCCGGCCGGAGGAGGTGTGCGGGCTCGCGACGAAGCCCATCTCCTCCAGGTCCGCCATCACGTTCCGGATGGTGGCGGGGGAGAGCTCGAGGGACGAGAAGCGCGAGAGGGCGCGCGAGCCCACCGGCTGCCCCTCGGCGATGTAGCGCTCCACCAGGATCTTGAGCAGGGTCTGCGCGCGTTCGCTGAGCATCGGGGTCCTCGTCGCGCCGCCCTCGCCCGGCGGGCGGGGATTCGCGGACATGGTGGACGGAATTCTACAAGCAATCATGCTTTAATTGCGGCCATGTCTCCCGCGTTCAAGACCGCGGCCGTGGTCGGCAAGAGCGACGCGGCGAGCCTGCCGGACATCCTCGACCAGCTCTCGGCGCTCCTGCGCCGGCACGGGCTCGCGATCGTGATGGATCCGCTCACCGCCGGCGCCTCCCCGGTGCGCCCGGACGCGGTCGCGGAGCTCGCGGACCTTCCCGCCCGCTCGGAGCTCGCGATCATCGTGGGCGGGGACGGGACGCTGCTGTCCTGCGCGCGCCTCATGGCCGAGCGCGGCGTGCCGCTGGTGGGCGTGAACCTGGGGCGCCTGGGCTTCCTCACGGACATCCCCGCGGAGGCGCTCGAGTCCTCCATCGAATCGATCCTCGCGGGCGACTACCAGGCGGAAAGCCGCACCCTCCTCGAAGGCTCCGTGCGCCGCGACGGGAAGACCGTCTTCTCGGCGCTCGCCATGAACGACGTCGTGGTGAGCCGCGGCGCCATGGGGAGCATGATCGAGTTCGCGGTGACGGTGGACGGGGAATTCATCTACACGCTCCGGGCGGACGGCCTCATCGTGGCGACCCCCACGGGCTCCACGGCCTACGCGCTCTCGGCGGGCGGGCCGATCCTGCATCCGGCGCTCTCCGCGATCGCGCTCGTGCCGATCTCGCCGCACACGCTCTCCAACCGGCCGGTCGCGATCCGCAGCACCTCGAAGGTCGAGGTGACGCTCGTGCGCGGCGTCGACGCGCGCGCCAACTTCGACGTGCAGTCGTACTGGGAGCTGGAGCCCAACGACGTGGTCTGCGTCTCCGCCGCCTCCCGCCCCGCGACGCTGCTCCACCCGCGCAGCTACCGCTACTTCTCCATGCTGCGGCAGAAGCTGCGCTGGACCGAGCGCACGTCCTAGGCGGCGATGCTGCGCGCGCTCTCCATCCGCGACTACGTGATCGTCGAGCGGCTCGACCTCGAGCTCGCGTCCGGCTTCACGGCGCTCACGGGCGAGACGGGCGCCGGGAAGTCGATCCTGGTGGACGCGCTGAAGCTGGCCCTCGGCGATCGCGCGGACGCGGGGGTCGTGCGTCCCGGCGCGCAGCGCGCGGACATCACCGCGGATTTCGACGCGGCGCGCGCGCCCGCGGTGCGGGCGTGGCTCGAGGCGCAGGACCTCGAGGAGGGCGATGGCGCGTGCCTTGTCCGCCGCACGATCGACGCCGCCGGGCGCTCGCGCGCCTTCGTGAACGGTCGCCCCGCGACCGCCGCCCAGCTGCGCGAGCTGGGCGAGCTCCTGCTCGACATCCACGGGCAGCACGAGCACCAGCTGCTTCTCAAGCGCGACCGCCAGCGCGCGCTGCTGGACGCCTTCGCCGGCTGCGAGGCCGCTGCGCGCGAGATGGCGGTGCGCCATGGCGCGTGGCGGAAGGTCGCGGACCAGCGCGCCGCCCGCGAGCGCGCCCAGGCGAGCTCGGCGCGCGAGCGCGAGCTCCTGGCCCACGAGATCCGCGACCTGGAGGCGCTCGCCTTCGACCCCACGGGCTGGGACGAGGACCAGGCGGAGCACCGGCGCCTCGCCCACGCGCAGGAGCTCATCGAGGCGGTTTCGGAGTGCGCCCAGGCGCTCGACGAATCGGAGGAGTCCGCCGTCTCGCGCCTCGCCGCCGCCGCCTCGCGCCTCGCCCACGCGGCGGGCCTCGATCCGGATTTGGAAGAGGCGCGGCGGGCGGCGGAGACCGCGGGCGTGCATGCGGCGGAAAGCGCGCAGCAGCTGCGGCGCTACCTCCAGCGCCTGGAGCAGGATCCCGCGCGCCTCGCGCAGCTGGACGGCCGGATCAAGGCGGTCTTCGACGCCGCGCGGAAATATCGCGTGGAGCCCGCGCGGCTCCCGGAGGCGCTCGCGGAGCGGCGCGCGCGCCTGGCGGAGCTGGGCGGAGAGGAAAGCCTCGAGGCGCTGCGGGAGCAGGAGGCCGCGGCGGAGCGCGCCTACCGCGAGGCGGCCACGGGCCTTTCGGCCGCGCGCCGCGAAGCGGCGAAGCGCCTGGGCGCCGAGGTCACGCGGACGATGCAGGGCCTCGCGATGGCGGGCGGCCGGCTCGAGGTCGCACTCGAGCCGCTGGAGACGCCGGGCGCGGGCGGGCTGGAATCGGTCGAGCTGCGGGTGGCGGCGCATGCCGGCCAGGCGCTGGCGCCGCTCGCCAAGGTGGCCTCGGGCGGCGAGCTCTCGCGCATCTCGCTCGCGATCCAGGTGCTCCTCTCGGGCGGCGCGTCGGTCCCGACGCTGGTCTTCGACGAGGTCGATTCCGGCATCGGCGGCGGCGTGGCGGAGATCGTGGGCCGGCTCCTCCAGTCGCTGGGGCGCCACCACCAGGTGCTGAGCGTCACGCACCTCCCGCAAGTCGCCGTGCACGCGCGCCAGCAGCTTCGCGTCGCCAAGCAATCGGGGCCGCACGGAGCGTTCGCCACCGTCGAGCCGCTCGAGGGCGAGGCGCGCGTGGGCGAGGTCGCGCGCATGCTGGGCGGCCTCACCATCACCGAGGCCACCCGGCGCCACGCGCTCGAGATGTTGCAAAACGCCCGCGCAGCGGGTACACCGGTGCGAAAGGAAAGGGGCAGGGCGGCCGCGGGACCGGGCTGAAGCGCCGCGCCCCGGGGGGAGCGATGGACGGGAAGGGCGGAAAGGCGGGTCTCGTGCTCGCGGGCGGCGGCGCCCGCGCCGCCTACCAGGTGGGCGCCCTCCAGGCGTTGAAGGAGATGCTCCCGGACGCCCGCCCGAACCCGTTTCCCATCATCTGCGGGACTTCCGCCGGCGCGGTGAACGCCGGTGCGCTCGCCGTGAACGCGGACCACTTCGGCCGCGCGGTCGAAAGCCTCCTCGAGGTCTGGCGCCACTTCCAGCCGCACCACGTCTACCGCTCGGACTTCCCCGGCGTGGCGGCGAACAGCCTGCGCTGGTTCGGGGGCTTCCTCTTCGGCGCCTTCATCCGGAACAAGCGGATCTCGCTCCTCGACAACCGCCCGCTGGAGAGCCTCCTTGCGCGAAGCCTCGATTTCTCGCGCATCCAGGCGAACATCGACGCGGGGGCGCTGGACGCCGTCGCGATCACGTGCTCCGGATACACGTCCGGGCAGAGCTGCAGCTTCTTCCAGGGCGGCGAGGGGACGGAGGCGTGGCGGCGCTCCCAGCGGCTGGGCATCCGCACGAAGATCGGCGTCGAGCACCTGATGGCGTCCAGCGCGATCCCGTTCCTCTTCCCGGCGCATCGCCTCAACCGCGAGTTCTTCGGCGACGGCTCGATGCGCCAGATCGCCCCCGTGAGCCCGGCGCTCCATCTGGGCGCGGACCGCGTGCTCGTGATCGGCACGGCCCGGATCCGCGACGAGGCGCCGCAGAGGACGCGCGGGGACCTCTACCCGTCGCTCGCCCAGATCGCGGGCCACGTCATGAACTCGATCTTCCTCGATAGCCTCGCGGTGGACCTGGAGCGGCTCGAGCGCATCAACCGCACGATCAGCTGCGTGGAGCCGGAGACGCTCAAGCGCATGGGGCTTTCGCTCCACCATGTGGACGTGCTCGTGCTGACGCCGTCGGTCCCGCTCGACGCGATCGCGGTGAAGCACGTGGGCAATTTGCCGTGGTCGATCCGCTTCCTCATGCGCTCCGTGGGCGCCATGCGCCGCGGGGGCGCCAACCTCGCGAGCTACCTCCTCTTCGAGCGCGGCTACTGCAACGAGCTGATCGCCCTGGGCTACGAGGACACGATGAAGCGCCGCGACGAGGTCGCGAGCTTCCTCGACGGGAGCGTCTGCCCCGTGCCGGGCGTCTATGCGCGCGGGGTGCCCGCGGCCGCGCTCCTCGCAGCCGAAGAGGCGGAGGCCGGAAAGACGCTCGCCTGAGATGGCCCGCCCGAAGCCGGAGGCGCGCGCCGCCTACCCGCATTTCCACGAGATCGCGACGCGCTGGATGGACAACGACGCGTACGGCCACGTGAACAACGCGGTGCACTACTCGTTCTTCGACACCACCGTGAACGCGTGGCTCATCGCGCGCGGGGCGCTCGACGTCGCCGCGAGCCCGGTCGTGGGCCTCGTGGTGGAGACGGGCTGCCACTACTTCGCCTCGCTCGCGTATCCCGATCCGGTGACCGTCGGCTTGCGCGTGGCGCACCTCGGCCGCTCGAGCGTGCGCTACGAGCTGGCAATCTTCGCTCCCGGCTCCGCCACCGCGGCGGCGCAGGGCCATTTCGTGCACGTGTACGTCGAGCGCGCCTCGCGCAGGCCCGTGGAACGCCTGCCGGAGGACCTGCGCCGGGCGCTCGAGCCCCTCGTCGTTTCCCCCGCCCCCCACGAGCCCTTGAAGGAAAGCCCATGAAGATCGCGAAGCCCCTTGCCGTCCTCGCCGCCTGCGCCGCCGCCCTCGTCCTCGCGCAGGCCCCCGCCATCAAGCGCACCATCCTGCAGCGCGGCGACGTGACGCCGGAACGGGAGACAGTGCTCGGCATGGCCGAGATCGCCGCCGGCGGCTCGACCGGCCGCCACAGCCATCCCGGCATCGAGACGGGCTACGTGCTCGAGGGCACGACGGTGCTCGCGATCGACGGCGAGGCGCCGCGCACCCTCAAGGCCGGGGACAGCTATTTCATCCCGGCCGGGCGCATCCACGACGCGAAGGCCGAAGGCGGCACCGCGCGCGTGATCGCGACCTACGTGGTCGAGAAGGGGAAGCCGCTCGCCACCCCCGCGCCCTAGCCACGGCGAAAAAAGGGGTCAGATACCTTTTCCGAGCGCAATCCCGGGAAAAGGTATCTGACCCCTTTTTCGTTAGCGGCCCGGGAGGAGGATCGACGAGCGCGAGGCGGTGCCCGCACCGTCGCCGTAGATCCGCGCGAGGAACTCGGCGAGGGCCTGGATCTCCTCGCCGCACACCGCGTGCGGCATGGGCCAGGTGTGCCACTCGACCTCGTAGCCCTGCGCCCGCAGCGCCGCCTTGGACGATTCGGCGAGCGCGAGGGGCACGATCGGGTCCTCGGTCCCGTGCGCCATGAAGATCGGCGTCGAGCGGTTGGCGGCCGCCGCTTCCGCCGCGAGCGAGTCCTGGAGCGCGAGGTAGGTCGAGAGCGCCACGATCCCGCCCAGGCGGTTCGCGTGGCGAAGCCCCGCCTGCAGCGCGATGGCCCCGCCCTGCGAGAAGCCGGCCAGCACGATGCGCGCGCCCTCGATGCCGCGGTCGCGCTCGCGCGCGATGAGCCGCTCCACCGCCGCCTGCGACTCGCGGATGCCGCGCTCGTCCGGGAGCCGCGCGATGTCGTTCATCGCGATGTCGTACCACGCGCGCATCACGAAGCCGTTGTTGATCGTGACGGGCCGCTCCGGCGCGTGGGGGAAGATGAAGCGCAGCTGCAGCGCGGGCGGGAGCGGGAGCTCGCGCACCACGGGGACGAAGTCCCAGCCGTCGGCGCCCAGCCCGTGCATCCAGATGACGGTTCCCGCGGGCTCGGGACCGGTGGCGATCTCCACGTGCGGCAGCAGGTCCAGGATCAGCTCCTCGGGGGTCGGATGGCGGACTTGGGACGGAAGGCCTTCACGATCTCCTCGCGCGTCTCGAGGTAGGGCCCGCCGATGAGGTCGATGCAGTAGGGCACGGCCGCGAAGATGCCCGCGGCGAGCGTCTTCCCGTCCGCGCTCTTGAGGCCCTCGAGCGTCTCGCGGATCGACTTGGGCTGCCCGGGGAGGTTCAGGACCAGCGTGCGCGCGCGGATCACCGCGACCTGGCGCGAGAGGATCGCGGTCGGGACGAACTCGAGGCTGATGCGGCGCATCTGCTCGCCGAAGCCGGGCATCACGCGGTCGGCCACGGCGAGGGTGGCCTCCGGCGTCACGTCCCGCGCCGCGGGGCCGGTGCCGCCCGTGGTGACGACCAGGTCGCAGCGGCGCTCGTCCACGAGCTCACGGAGCGTCGCCTCGATCACGGGCTGCTCGTCCGGGATGAGGCGCTTCTCGAACGCGATGGGATTGAGGAGGGCACCCGCGAGCCAAAGCTCCAGCGCGGGAATGCCCTCGTCGCGGTAGACGCCCTGGGAGGCGCGGTCGCTCGTGGCGACGAGCCCGATCCGCACCGGATCCGCGGCCGTGCTCATGTCCCGCGCCGCCCGTGGTCCTGCACGATCGCGGAGAGCGCGTGGAAGAGCTCGCGGAAGCGCCTGGGCGGGCGCGACGTGCGCTTCTCCTCGCGCGCCTCGTCGGCCAGCTCGCGGATGCGCCGGGCATCGGCTTCCGGGAACTCGGCCGCGAAGCGCTCCACGCTCGCGGGGCTCGCGACGAGCTCGTCCCGCCACTGCTCGGCCACGTGGAAGAGGGCGGTCTGGCGCTTCGTGGGCGCCTTGATGGCGGCCAGCTGCTCGACGATGGGGGCCGCGTCCACCTCGCGCATGAGCCGGCCGATGTACTGGATCTGCCGGCGGCGTCCCTCGTGGGCGGTGATGCGGCGCGCGTCCTCGATCGCTTCG
>Ga0105238_10005497_pt1 | contig 12519 bp, 9 predicted proteins | sample KBSC34metaG_FD_81526 | JGI IMG/M metagenome (GOLD analysis project Ga0105238, IMG submission 81526) | Corn rhizosphere microbial communities from Kellogg Biological Station, Michigan, USA - KBS C3-4 metaG | ecosystem: Host-associated > Plants > Roots > Rhizosphere > Soil | place: Michigan, USA... | reverse complement strand
GTTGCCGTCACGCGCTGCCGCGTACGGGATGCGCGAGTATCCCAGCAGCAGCGCAAAGACGCTGGCAAACGCCGTCACCATCACCAGCACCGCCGCAACCTTCCCCAGCAGTGGACCGATCGCCGGCCCATATGCCGTCTCCACGAACGCGGAGATTACCGCCCGTCGGGCATTCAGGTCGCCCGCGCCAGCCAGCCGCTGCCAGGGAAGTACGCTCAACACACTTACGTTCATCGTCAGATAAAGTGCTGCCACCAGCACAATCGAAATGAGGATCGCCCGCGGTATATTTCTGGCGGCGTCCTTCACCTCACCGCCCAGGAATGCCACGTTGTAGTAGCCCCAGTAGTCGTAGGTGGCAATCAGCATCGCGGAGCCCAGCCCGGCAAAGAACCCCGGCGTCAGCGCGAACGCACCTTGCGGAAATGTGAACGCCTGTCGCAGGCTGCCATGCTGCAGGCCCGCGATCAGGATCCATGCGATTAACCCCATCACCGCGCACCACATTGCGCCGGCAATCACGCGCAGGCTGGCCAGTCCGCGATAGAGCAGCAGCACTGCGAAGATCACTGCGGCGATAGCCACCATCGTCGCCGGCCCCACGCTCACGCCGATGCTGTATCCGCCAACGTGCGCCGCATGGGTTGTCGTATGCCCCGCAAGGCCGGGCCACAGATACGTCGCATATTGGCCCAAGCCGATACAGCCCGACGCTACTGAAAGAGGTGCGGAAAACATCAGTTGAAACAGAAACAAGAACGCGAGGAACTTCCCCAGTGCGCTCTTCCCGTCGCGCCCTGAATAAATGTGGCGCAGGAATGCATACGAGCCGCCTGCCTCGGGCATTCCCGCGCCTAGCTCCGCCCAAACCAGCCCGTCGCACAGCGCCAGCCCCGCTCCCAGCACCCAGCCCAACATGGCCTGCGGGCCACCCATCGCCGCCAGCATCAGTGGCAGGGTGATGAAGGGCCCCACGCCGATCATGTCCAGCATGTTCAGCGCTACTGCGCCCTTCAAACCCAGGCTGCGCGGCAGCTCAGGGGCATTCTCAGTTGTTGCCGGTTGTTCGATCTTCCGAGTCTACCGCCAATCCAGGCGCAACTACTTCGGTGACTCCCAATCGTCCATCGCGGTTTTGCCGCCGCCTGCGTAAGTCACTTCAATCTGCTCATAGGTCAGCGTCAGCGTTTCTGTGGCGCCTGTTGTCTTTATGCTACTGACCATTGCGTTCTTCAGCACAATTTTCTGCGCGGCCTTCCCCGTGCCCGCGCCGCCTGCAAACTCGATCGTCACCTGGGGTAGCACTCCGTTGCTCTGCATGGTCCGCATCAGCATTGGCGAAGCCCGGTCCACTTCCTTAGTAATGGTGATCGGTTTGTGCATGCGCTTACCGCTCACCATTCCCGTGGACATATCGCGTGGGGCCGCAATCTGCTGCGACACGCTCGTCACATGGACCTTCGTCTCACCTTTGCCTGTGCCGAATGTCATGTACGCATCGACGGCACCCAATGCTGGTGCAGCAGTCGCTCCAACTATGCCGCAGATCACCATCACTCTTGCTAAACCAGATCGCATGTTTCCTCCTATGGATGCGCCTGTATGCAGGCCGTTTTCAGCCGCCCAACTTCTATCACCGCCGAACTTCGATAGACAACGTGATTTCGGCATCGCGCAGCCCTTTTGACACCCCTCCCGCATGACAGTATCCCTGCGCATTTGCGACACTATCTAACGACCAACCATCAGGAGCAGACATGATCCCCGGAGCCCGCGAAAAAGAACTCCTCGAAGCCGCCAATCTCTTCCTCAATGCCCGCCGCACCCACACGCCCATCGCGGATCTGCCCGCTGCACTTGCTCCTACATCGCTTGAAGAGGTGGTTCGCATCCACGGCTTTATGGCTGAGGCCTTCGGCGAAGTCGGCGGCTGGAAGATTGGCGCGCCCTCTGCCGACGCAACTCCCTTCTTCGCGCCGATGCCGCGCGCCTGGATGGCCGCCAGCGAAGCGCATCTTGTCGGCCCGCGGTTCCGATATCGCGGCCTCGAGGCGGAGATCGCCTTCCAGCTCGGCAGCGACCTTCCGCCGCGCGCGCAGCCGTACACACGCGAGGAGGTTTATGCAGCTGTTGCCAGCTGTCATCCGGTGATTGAGGAGCTCGAGTCCGCGCTCGTCGATCCGGCAGCCGTCAACAAACTCACTATGTTCGCAGATATGCAATCGCACGGCGCTCTTGTTTACGGTCTTGCGTATGCCAACTGGCGCACACAGGACTTTACGAAAGAGACGGTTGCGCTCATCGTCAATGGTGTCGTCACCATGGAGCGTACCGGCTCGAATACCTCCGGAGATCTGCTGCGGTTGCTGCCGTATCTCGCCAATGAAGGCGCTGCGATTACGGGCGGCCTGCGCGCTGGCCAGTGGATCACCACTGGCTCATGGACCGGCAATACCCCCGCACCACCGAACTCGACTGTCGAAGCGCGCTTTGGCCACGCCGGCAGTGCAGCACTGCGCTTCGCATAGTTGTACGGTCTGACCACCTATTGCGTATCCCGCAATGCGCACTGCGCCATTTGCTATCCACGGCCTGATCTTCTACCGTGGATTCGCCATGTCTACTAAGCCCTCGCGCCGCTCTTTTCTTAAGCTCTCCGCCGCCGCTGCCTCTGCAACCGCCTCCAAACTCGCGCATGCTGCGTCAGCCGGTGGGCGGATCGCCATCATCGCGGATGATGCGGCGCTCATAAAATCCGAGCCCGTCCAGTACGCACTGGGCAAGCTGCGCGACGCTCTCACGCCCGCGCATCTGACCGACGATCACATGGCAGCTGCGATGCATATCCACATCGCGCAGCCTGGCAGCGATCTCGCCAAACCCTTTGCTCGCGCATCTTCGGTCACGCAACCGGAGACAGTCGCGCTGATTCCCGGCACGCACATGGGCAAGCCTGCCATCCTCGCAACCGGTGTTGACGCTCGCGGCATCACCTACGGCCTACTGGAGCTCGCCGACCGGGTCCGCGCTGCCTCTGATCCCGTCACTGGCCTCCATCTCGCTGCACCCTATATTGAAACCACGCCCAACAAGGTCCGCAGCGTCTCGCGGGGCTTCTGCTCCGAGGTCGAAGACAAATCCTGGTACTACGACCGCGCCTTCTGGACACAGTACCTCGACACCCTCGCCGCCGCGCGCTTCAATCGCTTCGCCCTCACCTTCGGTCTTGAGTATGACTTCCCCCGCGGCGTCACCGGCGACTACTTCCACTTCCCTTACCCCTACCTCGTCGAGGTCCCGGGCTACGAGCAGGTGCACGTCGAGCCTGCGCTACAGCCTGGCGAACGCCAGCGCAACTTCGAGACCCTGCAGTTCATCGCCGCAGAGACCGCGCGCCGCGGCCTCGAGTTCCAGCTCGGCATCTGGACTCACGCCTACCAGTGGACTGACTCGCCCAACTCCGACCACCACATCGCCGGCCTCACGCCCGAAACCCATGCCGCCTACTGCCGCGACGCCCTCGCCATGCTGCTGAAGGCGTGCCCGCAGATCACTGGTCTCACCATGCGCATCCACGGCGAGTCCGGCATTCCCGAAGGCAGTTATCCCTTCTGGAAGACGCTCTGGGAGGCCGTCACGGCTGCGCGCACACCAGACGGCAAGCCGCGCGTGATCGAGCTCGACCTGCACGCGAAGGGACTTGATCCCGAGACCATCGCCATCGCCAAGGCCACCGGCATGCCCGTGAAGGCCGGCTGCAAGTTCTGGGCGGAGCATCAGGGCGTGGGCTACCACCAGGCCGACATCCGCGCGTATGAATACCCGCGCACCGGCGTCACCGGCACCTTCGCCGTCTCCAACGGCGCGCGCAACTTTACTCGCTACGGCTACGGCGACTTCTATTCCAAGGACTACGGGATGGACCTCATCTACCGCGTGTGGCCGGGCACGCAGCGCCATCTGCTATGGGCCGACCCCGCGCTCGCCGCAGGCTATGGCCACTGCGCGAATTTCTGTGGTGCTGCCGGCCTCGAGATCATGGAGCCCACCTTCTTCAAGGGCCGCGAAGGCTCCGGCCAGCGCTTCGGTCGCGACGCCTACGTCACCGGCTCCGAGATCGCGTCACCAAAGCTCGATGCTGCCAAGTTCACCCTCACTTACATGACCTGGGGCCGGCATCTCTTCAACCCCGACACTGACCCGACTTTCTACCACCGCACGCTGGAGCAGCAGTTCGGCCCGGCTGGCCCGGCGCTCGAGACAGCACTCGCCGCCTCCAGCCGCATCCTGCCGCTGATTACTACCGCATGGCTGCCCTCGGCCTCCAACCACGAGTTCTGGGCCGAGATGCCGACATCGGTGCAGATTCTTCCCTACACCAGCAAGCGTCCGCTCTATGGCGACTCGCCCGCGCCGCACAATGTCTCGGCCATCTCTCCGCTGGACCCGCAGCTCTTCACCCCAATCAGCGAGCACGCAGCCAATCTGGTCTCTGGTAAAGCAGACGCGCGCTACAGTTCCAGCGAAGTGATCGCGTCGCTTGAATCGCTCGTCGCTACATCGAGCAATGCGCTCGCTAAGGCCCGCACCTCTGCGGGCGCGAAGGCACGCACACCGGAGTTCCGCCGCGCTGAAGAGGACATTCTCATACTCAACGGCCTCGGCAGCTTCTATGCCGATCTCTTCCGCACCGGCCTTTTCTATTCCATCCACGAGAAGACTGGCGACCCTGCCGCCGCGCAGCAGTCCCTAGCCGCCTACCGCAAGGCACGCAAGACCTGGGCCGACTTTTCCGCGCGTGCCAAGTCGGTCTACGCGAATGATGTCAGCTATGGCCGCCCCGAGTTCCGTCGCGGCCACTGGGCCGACCGCCTCACAGCGATTGATGCTGATCTCGCCGCACTTGAGCAGTCCTACAACAGCGCGTCCACTAAAACTGCGTCCGCAACGGTAGCTCTCCAGCATGCAGGATCACCTGCACCCCGCTTCACTGTCGCCGCACGCCACACACCTGCCGATAGCTTCCACCCCGGTAGTGCACTGGCAGTCTCGGTGTCTGTTCCCGGCACCGTAACTGAAGCCGTTCTCTGGTATCGCCATGTCACCCATGGAGAACGCTGGCATTCCATGCCGATGCAGAACTCTGCCAGCACACACACCGCCGCTATCCCCGCTGACTACACCAACTCGCCCTATCCGCTGCAGTACTACTTCGAGTTCCGCACCGCCAACGCCGCCACGCTGCATCCGCCGCTCAACTCCACCTGGAGCAACCAGCCCTACTACGCCATCCACAAGCGAACGTAGTCTTCCGCGATAGCCGAATATCGAAGGCGAGCACACGCGCGTCTTTGCTCAACCAAACCTCCCGTCGCTACCATGGAGTCATATGTCAATCACTGCACCCGCAGGCGTTACCTTCGCCGCCCCCGTCTCTGACCGTCACGCAGCCATCCTTACTCCTGAGGCCCTCGACTTCATCGTCCGCCTGCAGCGCGCGTTCAACCCGCGCCGTAAAGAGCGTCTCGCCGCCCGCGTTACCCGTCAGGCCGCGCTCGACGCCGGCCTGAAGCCCGACTTCCTGTCCGAGACCAAGTCTATTCGAGAGGCGGAGTGGACCGTCGCGCCCATCCCTGCCGACATCCAAGACCGCCGCGTCGAGATCACCGGCCCCGTCGACCGCAAGATGATCATCAACGCGCTCAACTCCGGCGCGAAGGTCTTCATGGCGGACTTCGAGGACTCCACCACGCCCACGTGGGACAACCTGCTCGACGGCCAGCTGAACCTGCGCGATGCCGTGCGCCGTACCATCACCTTTGAAGACCCGACGACCAAAAAGAGTTACAAGCTCAACGAGAATCCCGCCGTCCTCTTTGTCCGCGCACGCGGATGGCACCTGGAAGAGCGCCACATCCTCGTCGACGGCGAGCCTATGTCCGGCTCGCTCTTTGACTTTGGCCTCTACGTCTTCCACAACGCGAAGGAACTGCTCTCGCGCGGCTCCGGCCCTTACTTCTATCTGCCCAAGATGGAGTCGCACCTTGAGGCCCGCCTCTGGAACGACGTCTTCGTGCAGGCGGAGACCGAGCTTGGCCTTCCCAAGAACTCCATCAAGGGCACGGTGCTGATCGAGACCATCCTCGCCAGCTTTGAGATGGACGAGATCCTCTACGAGCTGCGCGACCACTCCGCCGGCCTGAACTGCGGGCGCTGGGACTACATCTTCTCCTTCATCAAGAAGCTCGCCGGCGACACCTCCATCGTCCTGCCGGACCGGGCGCAGGTTACGATGACCACGCACTTCATGCGCAGCTATTCCAAGCTGTGCATCAAGACCTGCCATCGCCGCAACGTGCACGCCATGGGCGGCATGTCCGCGCTCATTCCCATCAAGTCCGACCCCGAAGCCAACGAGAAAGCGATCGCCGGCGTGCGCGCGGACAAGGAGCGCGAGGCCACCGACGGCCATGACGGCACATGGGTCGCTCACCCCGGCCTCGTCCCCGTCGCGCTGGAGGTCTTCAACCGCATCATGCCCGCGGCGAACCAGATTACGAAACAGCTGCCCGACTACACCGCCTCCGCCGACGACCTGCTGCAGATTCCTACCGGCTCCATCACCGAAGCGGGTCTCAAGCAGAACGTCGCCGTCGGCCTTGGCTACGTCGAGGCGTGGCTGCGCGGCATTGGCTGCGTGCCGCTCTTCAACCTGATGGAGGACGCCGCTACAGCGGAGATCAGCCGCGCGCAGCTGTGGCAGTGGGTTCACCACGGCGCGAAGATCACCGATGGGCCCAATGCCGGCACCGCCATCACCACTGCGGTCGTCGAGAAAGCCATCGCCGACGAGCTCGCCGCCACCAAGCCGAAGGTCGACGCCATCCGCTACAACGCCTACGAGCGCGCCGCCGTCCTGATGCGCCAACTGATCGAGTCGCCCACCTTCCCTGAGTTCCTCACTGTTCCCGCCTACGCCGAGGTGCTCAAGGAGGAGAAGTTCTAGGACCGACTGACGCTTTTTCTTCTCCTGTAAAGTTAGTCAATAACTCAATTGGCATAACCCAACACGCATCTTGACACGTATTCCGCGAATCTCAATGATCGGAAGTACGTTTCTTTCGAGGTGCGTTTTGCCGCGTCCCTATTGGTCAGGTCACATCCAGATTTCGCTCGTCAGCGTCGGCGTCAAGCTTTTCGTCGCCACCGAGTCCAAAAGCGAGATCCGCTTCCATCAGATCTCGCGCTCCACCGGCGAGCGCGTCCGCCATCAGAAGGTCCTCTCCTCCGCCGTCGAAGACGCGCCCAACGAGTCCGCCGCGCCAGTCGAGAAGGACGAGATCGTAAAGGGCTACGAGTACGCCAAGGGCCAGTACCTCATGATCGAGCCCTCGGAGATCGCCAACCTCCGCGTGCCCTCCAAGAACACCGTCGAGATCACGCAGTTCGTCTCGCTCTCCGAGGTTGCGCCAGAGTATCTCGAGAAGCCCTACTTCGTAATCCCTGAGAACGACGTGCAGGCGGAGGCCTTCGCAGTTATCCGCACCGCCCTGGCCAAATCCAAGCGCGCCGGCCTGGGCAAGATCGCCTTCTCCGGTCGCGAGCATATCCTCGCCATCACCGCCGCCCCAGGCGACGAGCTCGGCATGATGGCCTACACCATGCGCTACCAGGAGGAGCTCCGCTCCCCCGCCGAGTACTTCAAGGACATCAAGAAGGTGAAGGTCGATTCCGACTCGCTCGAACTCGCCGAGTCGCTCATCAAGAAGCGCACCGCGAAATTCGACCCCACAAAGTTCACCGACGGTTACGAGATCGCGCTCAAGGAGCTGGTCGACGCCAAGCTCAAGCACCTGCCCATCCCGACTGAAGAGCCCGCCGCGCCGCATCGGGCCAAGGTCATCAACCTCATGGATGCGCTGCGCAAGAGCGTCGAAGAGGACTCCGGCGCGAAGCTGCCGAAGAAGAAGCCCGCCGCCAGCGAACGCAGCGGTATCTCCATTGTTAAACATACGAAATCCAAAGCAGCTGCCAAACGCAAATCGGCATAGCCTTCGGGTGCATTACTCTTGAATCGCCGCATCTGATACTGCAGATGGAGCGATCTGATGGCACCTACAAAGAAGTCCGCTAAAGTAGCAAAGAAGTCTGTGTCGAAGAAGGGCGCGGCGAAAAAGCCGGCTAAATTCCCCCCCGCCAAAAAGCAAACCGCCTCTTCTGCAGTCGACGAACAACTCGCGCGTTACCGCTCCATGCGCGACTTCCACATTACAGCGGAACCCTCCGGCAGCAAGAGCGACGCGAAGAAAACCTCTGACTCCAAACAGCTTCCTTTTTGTATTCAGAAGCACGCCGCGTCTCACTTGCATTACGACTTCCGCCTCGGCTGGAATGGCGTGCTCAAGAGCTGGGCCGTCGCCAAGGGCCCCAGCTACGTCGTAGCGGACAAGCGCCTCGCCGTGCAGGTGGAAGATCACCCCATGGAATACGGCGGCTTCGAGGGCATCATCCCCAAGGGCCAGTACGGCGGCGGCACCGTGATGCTGTGGGACCAGGGCACGTGGGAGCCGCAGCCCGCATACCCGGACGTCGATGCCGGCCTGAAGAGCGGATCGCTGAAATTCATCCTCCACGGGACTAAGTTGCAGGGTAAGTGGGCGCTCATCCGCATGCACGGCAAGTCCGGTGGCTCCGCGGACAAGCCCAACTGGCTGCTCATCAAAGAGCATGACGACTTCGAGCGCCCGCCCACCGATCCCTCCGTCACCGACTCCGAACCCAACTCCGTCGTCACCGGCCGGACGATGGAGCAAATTGCAACCAGCGAAGACCATGTCTGGAACTCCAAGGACACGCGCTCCGGCTCGCAGGCCTGGTACGCCCAGCCCAGCAAATCCACCGACGAATCCGCGCAGAACAACCATTCGCGTGCATCGCCCAGTGGACATAGCAAGTCCGCCGCAGTTCCCACACTCACTTCTCTTCCACGCGAAACCCAGCCAGCCTTCCTTCCTCCGCAACTCGCCCAGCAGGCAGAAATACCTCCGTCCGCTGCCGGCTGGCTGCATGAACTCAAGCTCGATGGCTACCGCATCCAGGCCCGCAAGTCAGGCGGGCGCGTGCAACTCCTCACCCGTAAAGGCCTCGACTGGACCCACCGCATGAAGCCCATCGCGGATGCCGTTGCTCGCCTCTCCGCCGCCTCCTGCACCCAAGATGGCGAGGTCGTCGTGCAGCGCCCCGACGGCACCACAAGCTTTGCCGACCTCCAGGCCGCCTTCCAGGAGGGCACGCCGCACCACCTCACCTACTTCGTGTTCGACCTGCTGCACCTCAACGGCCGCAATACACGCAGTCTTCCCCTAATCGATCGCAAGGCCCTCCTCGCTGACGTCATCGCCAATGCCAACTCAGATGTGATCCATCTCTCTGACCATCTGATCGGAGACGGCCCCGCCATCCTGCGCAACGCCTGCAGCATGCATGCCGAGGGCATCGTCTCTAAGCGCGCCGACGGCGCCTACTCCGGCAGCCGCTCGTCGGATTGGATCAAATGCAAATGCCTCCACGAGCAGGAGCTCGTCATCGGCGGCTTCACACTTCCTTCCGCCGGACACACCGGTATGCACGGCATCGGCGCGCTGCTGCTCGGCTACTACGAAAAAGAAAAGCTCATCTACGCTGGCCGCACCGGCACTGGCTTCAATCAGAAGACGCACAAGCTGCTGCGCGACAAGCTTGACGCCCTCACACAATCCGCTTCGCCGTTCTCGCAACCACTTCCAGCAGATGCTCGCCGCGGCGCGCGCTGGGTGCGCCCCGAGCTAGTCGCGCAGGTCCGCTTCGCAACCTGGACCGCCGACAACCTCGTCCGCCAGGCCGCCTTCCTCGGCCTGCGCGAGGACAAACCCGCCGCCGAGGTCACGCGCGAGACCTCGGCACCTACGCCCAAATCTTCCCGCGCGCAGAATCCGGCATCTGAATCATCCGTGAGCAATAAGAAAAATGCTGGAACACACCATTCATCCAAAGCTTCCTCGTCGATGGCTGGCAAGAAGAGCGCCGCACCCGCAAAATCTTCCGCGCTTCTCGAACACCCGCCCATCCGCCTCACCCACCCTGACAAGGTCCTCGACGCCGCCTCCGGCCTCACCAAGCAGGCCCTCGCCGACTATTACTACGCCATCGCGCCCTTCATGCTCCCGCACATCGGCGGCCGTCCGCTCTCTATCGTCCGCTGCCCTGAGGGCGCAACAAAGCAGTGCTTCTTTCAGAAGCACGTCAACGCCACGCTCCCACCCGGCATCGGGACAGTAATGGTGACGGATAAAAAGTCCGGCAAGCCCGAGCCTTACATCACCCTCTCTGGCGACTCAGCTACGCCCACCGCGCTCGCCTCATTGGCGCAGCTCGGCGTCCTGGAGGTTCATCCCTGGGGGTCCTGCAACGACGACCTCGAACACCCCGACCGCCTCATCTTCGATCTCGACCCTGACGAGCGCCTTCCATGGTCCACTGTCGTCGCCGCTGCGCTCGAACTGCGCGACCGCCTTAAGAAGATGAAGCTTGTTAGCTTTCTCAAGACTACTGGCGGCAAAGGCCTGCATGTCGTTGTGCCGTTCACGCCAACACCCAAGCTCGCGTGGCCTGAGGTCAAAGAACTAGCGCACAAGTTCGTTCTCGCCATGGAGCGCGAAAACCCACTGCTCTATCTCACCAAGATGACTAAGTCCGCTCGCTCCGGCAAGATCTACCTCGACTATCTCCGCAATGAGCGCGGCGCCACCGCCGTCGCGCCCTACTCGCCCCGCGCCCGCACTGGCGTCAACGTCTCCATGCCGCTCGCGTGGAGCGAGATCGCTCCCTCCGGAGACTTCGCCACCACCCGCCCGGATTTCTCCGTTGTCAACTTCCTCTCGTGGCGCCCCCGCCTCACCAAAGACCCGTGGAAGACACTCCTCACGACCAAGCAGACTCTCGATGTAACTAAGTAGGCCGATGAGTACTGACTATCTCGATCACTCCAACGATATCTCGTTGAACTCTGCCAGTTCTTCAGCCGGAATCCAATATTCAAGCGCGATCCTGTCGCCGACCTTTTGCACCTGAAAGCGTTGAATGTACTCCACGCGCACCTTGAAGCGTAGAACATATCCGACGTTGCCCGAAGCTGCGTCCTTAGTGTTCCACTGACTCGCTATGAAGATCGCGTACTCTTCATTGAGCACTGGATAGAAGATTGGCTGCTCCGGCAATCGGGGCGGAAACGCACGAAAGCCGCTCGCCTCGATCAGGTCAAGCTCCTTCTGTCCGACTGGACGATAAAGCGTCGTCAGCTCAGACACTATCACCCCTGCCCGTATGTCGCCTTCGGCCCGTGCTTGCGGAAGTAATGCCGGTCCAGCAGCGCCTGCGTCACCACATTGGCCTCCGCCTTCAGCGTCAGCGTCTTGAAGGCCATCTTCGCGCAGTACTCCAGCACCACCGCATTGTGCGCCGCGTCATGCGCGTCCTTCCCCCACGCAAATGGAGCGTGTCCAGCTACCAGACATGCCGGCACCGCCATTGGGTCAATTCCCTTGCTCTTGAATTCGTCTACGATCGCCAGCCCTGTCTCATGCACATACCGCCCGCCGATCGCGGCATCGGTCAACGGCTTCGTGCAAGGCACGGGCCCGTAAAAATAATCCGCATGCGTAGTTCCCAGTGCCGGGATCGCCATCCCCGCCTGCGCAAAGCTGGTCGCAAATTCCGAGTGCGTATGCACCACCGCGCCAATGTCTGCAAACTCGCGATACAGCAGCGTGTGCGTGTCCAAGTCCGACGACGGCTTGAGGTTGCCCTCGACGATCTTCCCGTCCAGGTCCGTCACCACCATGTGCTCCGGTTTCAGCTCGTCGTAGTCCACGCCCGACGGCTTGATGACCACCAGCCCCTGCTCGCGGTCCACCCCGCTCGCGTTGCCGAACGTGTACAGCACCAGCCCCTGCTTCACCAACTCCAGGTTCGCTTCCAAAACCGCCGTGCGCAATTCTTTCAATAGCATCTTTCAAGCATACCAATGCGCACAAGCGAAGCCGGGTGCCCCCATCTCGATTCCGAGATGGGGGTTGTTTACGCGAAGCTGAATCCACTCTTTGCCAGCGGCAGGGTGCGGATGCGCTTGCCCGTCGCCGCGAACACGGCGTTTGTAACCGCAGGCAGCATCGGCGGCAGCGCCGGCTCGCCCAACCCGGTCGGGGGAAACTCGGTGATCTTCCAGAAGACCTCGATCTTCGGTGCCTGCTTCAGCTTCAGCGGCCAGTTCTGATTGAAGTTGGTCTGCTGCACCTTGCCGTCCACCAGCGTGATCTCCTGCTGCATCTGGCTCATGCCTTCGATGATCTGGCCTTCGACCTGCGCGCGTGCGCCTGACGGATTGATGATCTGGCTGCCCACATCCACTGCCGCCCACGCATGCTCCACCGTGATGCGGTTCTGACATCACGGCTACGTTGCGGTCGTGACGGAGGTCTCAGT
>Ga0105238_10005492_pt1 | contig 12524 bp, 9 predicted proteins | sample KBSC34metaG_FD_81526 | JGI IMG/M metagenome (GOLD analysis project Ga0105238, IMG submission 81526) | Corn rhizosphere microbial communities from Kellogg Biological Station, Michigan, USA - KBS C3-4 metaG | ecosystem: Host-associated > Plants > Roots > Rhizosphere > Soil | place: Michigan, USA... | reverse complement strand
AGCCAGACGGCGTTGCGGACGGTGTTTTCGTAGTCATCGGCTTCAAGGAAGCAGCGGATGGCCTGTGGGACTGAGCCGGCGCAGGAGACGTCGAAGCGGTAGACACGGCGGGTCTCTTCCAGGGGGACGGAGACGTCATAGCCGATTGTGTTTGTAACGTACTCTGCAATCTCTTCCTTGGTCTTGCCATGACGGGCAAGGAATATGCAGGCTGCTATGGCTCTTGCGCCTTTGATACCGCCCGGGTTGTCGTGGGTGACGCTTGCGCTTAGCTCGGCCTCGGCAAGCGTTTCTTCAAGGGTGTTGAATGCCCAGCCTATTGGGCTGACCCGCATCGCCGATCCGTTGCCCCAGCTTCCGTAGGGCTGGCGCTTGCGGTCGTCGGCCCAGCTGTAGAACGATTCGCCGTAGCCGGCATCGGGGTACTGTGCGAACCAGTCATGCAGTTGGTCGATATAGTGCTGCCGGCGGTCGTCGTATTCCTGCTCCGTGAGAAGGGCATTCGCGATTGCTACGGTGAGCACGGTGTCGTCGGTGAAACGGCTCTCGTAGTGGAAAAGCGTGAAGTTGCGATCGCGAATGGAATGCAGCTCAAATCGCGATCCGATGATATCTCCGGCAATTGCGCCCAGCATAAAATTGCGCCTCCACCTCCCGCATTCGACAGCAATTCCCGAAAGTCCTTGAAACGAACGCGGGGACACACTCTTATGGTCTATAATTCCTCATCTATTTGCTCCCAGCTAAGGAGAGAATTGTGTCTTCTGAAACTCTTCAGGTCCTGAAGGACCTTATCGACGCTCCCAGCCCTTCCGGTTTCGAACAGCCCGCGCAAGCTGTCTTCCGCCGCGCTACGGAGCCTTTTGCCGATGAAGTTCATGCCGATGTCCTCGGCAATACGTACGCCGTTCTCAATCCGGGCGGCCTCCCGAAAATAATGATTGCCGGACACTGCGACGAAATTGGATTTCTGGTGTCCCATATCAATGGAGACGGTTACCTGTACTTCCAGAGTATCGGAGGACACGATGCGAATATCGTCGTGGGGCAGCGTGTCTTCGTGCATACACAGAGCGGTCCGCTGCTGGGAGTGATCGGCAAGAAGCCGATCCACCAGATGGAGGACGAAGAAAGACGGCGCGGCACGGTGCTGCATGAGCTGTTTATCGATATCGGCGCAACAGGTAAGGCGGCGGTTGCCGAGCGGGTAACGAGCGGCGATCCGGTGACATTTGCTCCCGGGTTTGTGTCGCTGGAGGGTGGCCTTGCCGTATCGCACGCATTCGACAATAAGGTCGGCGCATATGCCGTGTCAGAAGCCATTCGTCTGCTGAAGGGCAAGACGCTGGCGGCTGCCGTGTATGGCGTATCGACGGTGCAAGAAGAAGTAGGCTTGCGAGGCGCGCGGACGTCATCCTACTTGACTGGCGCAACGGTTGGTATCGCGATCGATGTCGGTTTTGCCACCGACTATCCCGGAATGAATAAGAACCGGCTGGGAGAGATCGAATTAGGCAAGGGACCGATCATTGCGCGCGGCGCGAACATCAATCCGCAGGTGCATAAGATGCTGCGCGAGGTTGCACGCGACCTGGATATTCCGTATCAGCTAAACGCTATCGGCGGCGGCTCGGGTACGGACGCGAATGCGATGCAGCTCAATCAGTCGGGAATGGCCACAGGTCTTGTGGAGATTCCGCTGCGCTATATGCACTCTCCGTGTGAGGTGGTATCGCTTGAGGATGTCGATAATACGGCGCGGCTCGTAGCCGGATTCATCGAGCGTGTTACGCCTGATGTAGACTTTACGCCCACAATGAACAACCTGCACTCCGGCATTCCGCCGAAGGGCAAGAATGACCAAAAGAGCGACGAGAGGAAGGCCTAATCCATGTCCGTGCCACCTTACTCTCCACCACCGGGTGGAAACTATTACAACGCGCCGCCACCGCCGGCCAACAACTCCAACGGCTGTCTCAAGGCCGCCGGAATTACATGCGGTGTCCTGGTGCTGCTGGGTGTAATTATTGGAATTATCGGGGTTGTGGCAGTTAAGAAGCAGTTAGCCCATCCAGATAAGAGCAGTCCCTTCGGCGTGGTGGTTATTGTTGCCAAGGCGACTCCCGACGGTGTCGCGATACATCAGGCAATTGTCTCATACCACAACAAGACGGGCAAGTACCCGAATAAGCTGGAGGATCTGGTGCCCGACTACCTTCCGGACGGCAAGAAGCTCCACAACGACCTGGACCCAAATCCGAGCCCCGGTCATGTAACCTGGAAATATACGAAGCCCCAGGAAGGCGCCGACGGCAAGACGCCGCTTCTGAGCCTGCCCTACGAGGTGACTGTGGCGAACAGCGGCGGCAAGCAGACGCAGCATGCTGAAGTAATCATCAATCTGGACGGCTCGTCCGGTTCCAACACGTCGACGACTTACGATAAGGCGTCTCCTGCGCCGAGTTCATCTCAGTAACTGGCGAGATCATCTATGAACGAATTGGAAATTACGGCCTTGCTGGCGGACCGTCAACCGCCGTTGACTCCGAAGAAAGCATACAATGGTGAACTGACAGAGGAGATCGACAGCCTTTCTGCTCCGGAAATTGTTAAGGCTGGCCTGCATTTGCTCAACGACGACCTTGAGAGCGCTCATGTCATCGCGCAGGCGATGGAGGGCGATTCGTCGGCGGATTACTGGCATGCGATCGTTCATCGGCGGGAAGGGGATTACGGCAACGCGCGCTATTGGTTTGCGCGCGTTGGTCCGCATCCTGTGTTGACGGAGACCTACGGCGACGCTCTCGGCGCGGATCGATTTGTCGAATCGTGCCGCGCAGCGCGCTACAGATCCGACCCGGCGCTTGAGGCGCAGCAGATGAAGGAAATGCTGCGGCTGCTGGAGTTTGTGAAGGGGTAGGGGAAGCCTCTCCCGGCACCCGTAAGCAGATACCCGAATCCCGAAGGGAAGACGCATCCTCGCACTAGAAAGCCTTGCCGCGTTAGGACCCACCCGTATTCCCTCCCGAAGGGAGGGCGCGTTCTCGAATTCGAAAGCCTTACTGTTCTTGGCGTCTGTCAAGAAGCGAAACGCAAATCGCAGGTCGGGACGCGCCCTCCCTTCGGGAGGGGATGGGGTGGGTCCTAACGCGGCAAGCGACTGCGATTGAAGATCTTATTCAGGGCGTCTGCGAGATTGAAATCTTGCAGACGCCCTGTTTTATTGGGTGGTGTCCGTCGTTTAGTGGACGGTTATCGATGATGTGGTTCCGGTGATGGAGCCGGTTCCTGTGCCGGTGGCCGTTACGGTCTGGCCGCCGATTGTCTTGAGCTTGACTGTGAACGAGCGCGTGCCGTTTCGGAGTTGTGCGCTTGCAGGGAGTACTGCGAGGGCATCGGAACTGGTTATCCCGACAGTGCCTGTGTAGGCGGTGTCGAGGTTGTTGTAATCGTCGCGGGCGGATACGGTAACCGGGAAGGCGATCCCTACCGAAGCGGAGGCTGGGCCGGTAACCATCAGGTGTGTTGCCGGCGCCGGTGAGACGACGACTGCATTGCTTGCGCTGTTGCGTCCGGTTGCGACGTCGTTGGCCGTCACGCGGCGTGAGCCGGCGGTCTTGAGTGTCACGTAGAAGGCGCCGACACCGTTAACCAGGGTGGCATCGGCCGGGAGGTCCGCCGAAGGATCGCTGCTGGTGATGTGTACAGTTCCCGTGTAGCCGGTGGCCGTATTGCCGATGGTGTCCTGCGCCGTTACGCTTACAGTGATCGGCGAGCCTGCCACGGTTGTGGATGGCGCAGTAACGATGAACTTCGCCATGTTTGCAACGACATCGATCGTCCAGGTTGCTGTGAGGGCAGGATTGGCCGTGTCGGTGACGGTGACTGTCTGCGTGCCTGGTGTGCGTAGCTTGAGGCTGAACGAGCGGGCTCCGTTGACGAGACCGGCATCGGCGGGCAGGAGCGCGAGCGGATCGCTGCTGGTTATGTGGACTGTGCCTTTATATCCTATTACGAGATTGCCGAAGGTGTCTTTCGACTTGACTGCAATCGTTACGGGCGTGGCGGTGGCGCACGTTGCCGGTCCGGTCGCCGTTAACTGGCTCGTGAAATTGGGGGCAGTAATTACGGCATCCATGTGTCCGACAAGGACGGGTTGAGCGATGTCATTTATCGTGATGCGCTGTTTGCCGGCGGTTTTGAACGTTGCCGTGAATGAGCCGGTTCCATTACTCAGGGAACTGTCGGCGGGCAAGACTGCCTGCGGATCGGTGCTGCTGAAGTGAACGGGGCCTTCGTATATGCCGACGACGTTGCCGAAGCGGTCTTCGGCCTTGATGGTGAACTCGATCGGCTGGCCTGCCACGGCAGTCTTAGGCGCTGTGACAACGAAGATGGCCGGAAGGAGATCTACATAGCAAAACGACGTGCCGGTGATTGAAGGGTCGGACACAATTGTAGCTGTTACGGAGAAGGGGCCTGTCGTCCGAAGCTTCATGGGAAGCTGAACCATTCCATTGACGAGCGGGGCATCTGCGGGAATAACTGCCTGCGGATCGTCGCTGGTGACATGCACGGTTCCGGTAAATGATGGGTCGATATTGCCGTATGAATCGATAGCCCTGACAAGCAGGTAGAACGGCTCGCCGGTAATGACGCCCTCCGGCATCTGGGTATCCAGGGCGACTGTCTTGCCGACGAAGACGCGGATCTGGCGGCTTTCGCCGGAGATCGATCCATCGGCTGAGTCGGCGGTAATCACTACCTGGTTTCCGGCCGTTCCGAGTATGGCTGAGAAAGTTCCTGTGCCATTTGTAAGGCTCGACGTGCCTGGCAGATCTGCGCTAAAGTCAGATGAGTCGAAGTTTACGGGGCCGGTGTAACTTGTGGCGATGTGATCTGTGGAGTCGTAGGCCGTGACCGTGAAGTTGAATGGATTTCCCGCAATGACGGACGCCGGAGCTGTTACGATAAAGTGAGTAACCGGATAGCTTACATTGATGGCGCCGCTGGTTCCGGTAACCTTCAGCCTGCCGGATTCTGTTGCGCTGACGGTTTGATTGCCCAGGGTCTGCAGTGTCGCTACGAAGGTTCCCACGCCGTTCGACAATGTTGTGTCGGCAGGGAGAGATGCGGCGGCGTCCGTCGATGTGAAGTGAACCGTGCCGGCGTAATTCGTGTCCGTATTGCCGAAGTCATCCTGTGCAACGACATTGACATTGAACGCCTGACCGGGCGGAATCAATGCCGGCGCGGAAACGGATAGGGTCGTTGCCGGAGCGGGGCTTACATCGATTGAGACATAAGCCTGGAGTGACGGATTTGAGCTGTCCTCCACAAGCAGCGTTTGTGTTCCGGCGCTTCGGAAAGTCAACGATAATGTCTGTGTGCCGAGTGTAAGCGCCGTGTCCGCAGGGTTCGTAGACTGGCTGTCGGATGTGCTGATATGTGTCGGCGTGTTGTAGTTCGTGGCCAGGTTGCCGTACTGATCTACTGCCTGGACATCGAATGTGAATGGAACGCCGGCCGTCGCAGTTGACGGGGCATTGATCGAGTACCCCACCGGCGCGGCGGCCACCGGATTGATGTCGTTACTGGTGCCGGTGATGGATGAGTTGCTCGAATCGGTAACGGTAATCGTTTGGCCAGGCGATGTTGAGAAAAAGAAGGCTGACATCTGGCGCTGGCCTTGCACGACGATGTCGAAAGAACTGATGATCGTCGACGCTACCGTAGTCGTGACGTTTACCGTATGCGTGTAAGTCGTGTCGGTAGAATTATCGGCTTTGAGGGCTGTTACTTGATACAGAACCTGCTGTCCGACAACAGGAGATGCAGGCACGACGACGGAGAAGTGGGTGGTGGCTGTGACAGCCGACGCCGGCGCGGCTAAAGCCAATGTGAATGCGACAACAGCCGCCGGAAGTGTTTGCCACAGCTTTATGGCGCGTGTCAATCGTGAGCACTTTTGTGCTGCTCGCGCAATAGCCGTTTGCGCGAGCGGCTTACTTTGGTTACAAGACATAACAGAATGATCTCCTGAGGTTAGATGCGTTAGATCCCTTGCTGCATTGACAATTATTCTGTTGCAACGTGAAATGTGGCTTGCGCTGCGGATTTGCTCAAGTATCCGCTTCAGGCTTGATATACCTTTATGCGCATAGATAGAACCGGATGGCGTTTATAGTGGTTGAAGCGAGCTAGTGCTATTATAATATCGTAGCATGAAACGCGCATGAAATGGCAAGCTGACACAAAAAAATCCGCATAGAATAAGGCCTTACCGGTTGGCCTTATTCTATGCGGATTTTGTGTATGAAACGATGCAGTTTTTAAGACGACTATTTGATGCGGCGATCGTGTTCGTCGAGGACGGTAAGCAGGGATGTGCCGAGGAAGTTTAGCTGCTTGTTCCGGTCGACGGAGGCTTTGAGGCCCACTTTGTCGCCGACAACGGGCGCTCCCGCGTGGCTGAGAACCCATAGCTGGCCGGTGCCGTCATTTATGCGATAGGCGGCGAGATTCGATATGCCAAGGGGCAGCTCCTTTACCTCGGTGACTTCACCGGCAACGGTGACATCGTGATTGGCATAGTGTGTCGGATCATTCAGGATCTGACTGATTTTGTCTGTGTGGTTGTTTTCGCAGCCGGCGAGGACTGCTCCCATAACGGCGAGGGCAGCCAGGATAAGGGATCTACTTCGAATGCGCATGGAATCAGGCCTCCAGGGAATTACTGTCGGTAGGACGTCGATTCCTGAAGTTTGGTTCCTGAAAATAAATTTCATACTCATGTGAAAGATTTGGGAACTATTATTTTATGTCTGTCGCTTCATGATGCAGAATTCACTCACGAGAGGATCTCATAACATGAAGTTGATCGTTCGTCTGGCCACTGTGGCCACTGTGGCCACTGCCATCGCCGTTGTCGTTCCCGCTGCGTTCGCCGCTCCCAAGACGGCTCCGAAGATGGCTGCCAAGCCCGCTGCAAAGGCTGCCGTGAAGCCGGCCGCTAAGAAGACCGCCAAGGTTGCGAAGAAGAAGGCTGCTCCGAAGATGGCCGCTAAGATGGCCCCGAAGAAGAAGTAATTGTCCATGACGGATCTCAGTCCGTCACTGCCCTGGCGGTTCAACCGCCAGGGCATTCTTGCCTGATTCCTTCTACCTCATTCCGTCTTCATTACCATTAGCTTCAGCACCGACATTTCTTCCATCGCGTACTTGACGCCCTCCAGACCAAAGCCTGATTCCTTGACTCCGCCGTATGGCATGTGATCGACCCGATAGGTCGGGACATCGTTGATAATCACCCCTCCGACTTCAAGGCGGGCAAAGGCCGTGTTAGCGTTTGTCAGGTCGTTTGTAAATACACCCGCCTGCAGGCCGAATTGAGAGGCATTTACGCGCTCGATGGCATTGCTAAAAGCCGTGAAGCGTGTGAGCGTCGCCACCGGGGCAAATACTTCTTCCTGCTCGACGCGGCAGCTGATGGGAGCGTCCGCCAGGACGGTCGGCGGGAAGAAGTGACCTTGTGCGCGCGCATTGCCGCTTAAGAGCCGGGCGCCGCCTTCGACAGCTTCACGTACCCACTCCTCCGTTCGTTTTGCCGCCTGTTCGGATATCATCGGGCCGACATCGGTGGAGTCTGCAAGTGGATCGCCGACTTTGAGCGCTTCCACGGCAGAGAGAAATGCGGCTTCAAAGGCATCGGCGATATCTTCATGAACGAGGATACGCTGTACCGAGATGCATACCTGCCCTGCATAGGCGAATGCGCCGGCAGCGCAGCGTTTTGCGGCATCGACGGGATTTGCGGAGGCATCGACGATGACGGCGGCATTGCCGCCAAGCTCCAGGATTACTTTTTTGCGAGGCGCTTTCGCTTTGAGCTCCCAGCCAATCTTTCCGCTTCCCGTAAACGAAAGCACGGCGACACGCGGATCGGAGGCCAGCAGTGTTCCCACTGCGGGATCCGTGTGCACCACGTTGAAGCTTCCGGCGGGCAGGCCGGCATTATGAATGACCTCGGCCAGCAGGAATGCCGTGAGCGGTGTTTGATGCGCTGGTTTCAGAACGACGGGATTTGCGGATGCGAGGGCAGGGGCGACCTTGTGCGCCACCAGGTTGATCGGGAAGTTGAACGGCGTGATTGCCCCGATGACTCCCACGGGAAATCTGCGGGTAATCCCATACCGCCCGGCAGATGTCTCGATACGGTCAAGCGGGATCGTTTCGCCCGTGCCGAAGCGGCGGGCTTCCTCGGCGGCGATCTGAAACGTATGCGCCGCGCGGTCGAGTTCGGTGCGCGCGTCGCGTATCGGTTTGCCGGATTCACCGGCAAGCGTCCGCGCAATCTCTTCCTTGCGCTCGATTAAGCCGGCGCGGATGCGATCGAGAGCCACGCCGCGGGCGGCGTTGGTGAGCGACTGCAGGCTTTCACGGGCATTAAAGGCCGCAGTAATGGCATCGTTCATTTCCGGCTCGCCGCCGAGGTGAACGTGGCCGACAGGTTTCCCTGAGTACGGACTCAGGATGGCGACGCCCTGATCGGTTTCCCGCCAGGCGCCGCCGATATAGAGAGGTTGAGGTTCCACAGGCTTAGAGTACCCAGAATGGGGCAGGGCCTTCGCATCAGTCTTTCTGAACCCTCATCCGGCCACCGGTGGCTCTTATCGAGGAGAAGGATAGGAAAATAAGATGAGCAGGCGCGGAGGCCTGCTCCCACAATGGCAGCCATTAAGATGAAAGGGGCACGGAGGCCCCAATCTGCCTCTTCATACACCCCACTGGTGAGTCTGGCTCCCCTTCTCCCCGCTGCGGGAGAAGGGGCTGGGGGATGAGGGGCTTCTACTCCACCGTTACCGATTTTGCGAGGTTGCGGGGCTGGTCGATTTCCCGGTCCAGGTCTGCAGCGATGTAGTAGGCCAGGAGCTGGGCGGGGACGGTGGCCAGTACCGGCATGAAGGCGTCATGGGTGCTCGGGACGCTGATGACGGCATCCACGACCTGCGGCAGCGTGCCTTCGTTGCCGGCTTCGGCAATGGCGATCGTCGTTCCCTTGCGCGCCTGAACTTCCTTTATGTTCGACAACACCTTATCGAAGAGCGCATGCTGTGTCACGAAGAATACAGCTGTCACTCCGGGCTCGATGAGGGCGAGGGGGCCATGCTTCAACTCACCCGCGGGGTAGGCTTCGGCGTGGATGTAGGAGACTTCCTTGAGCTTGAGGGCCGCTCCGAGAGATATTGCAAAGTCGAAACCGCGGCCGAGGAAGAAGAAGCTGCTTGAATGTGATAGCTCTCGGGCGATCTGCTGAATGTGCGATGTGTCGGCAAGGATCTCTTCTACCTGCTCCGGAAGCGCCTTAAGCTGTTCGACATAGTCGGCAACGACCGTCGGTCCGAGCTTATTCTCCTGCTGAGCGATATAGAGGCCGATGAGGTAGAGCGCGATGAGCTGGGTGATATAGGCCTTCGTCGAGGCGACACTGATCTCCGGACCGGCATAAGTATAAATGACTTCGTCCGCTTCGCGCGCGATGCTGGATCCGACGATGTTTACGATCGCCAGGGTGGTTGCGCCTTTGATCTTTGCCTCTCGGAGGGCCGCGAGTGTATCGGCCGTCTCACCGCTTTGCGAGATGATGATCGCCAGAGTGTGCTGATCGACGATTGGGTCATTGTATCGGAACTCGCTGGCGACGCTTACCTCGACGGGACGTCTGAGGAGATGCTCGAAGAAGCTCTTGCCCACCATTCCGGCATGATAGGCGGTGCCGCACGCTACGATGACGATACGGTTGAAGTTCAGGAGACGGGCCTTCGGCAGCTTGAGCTCCGGGAAGATGACCTGATTGGTTTCAGAGACGCGTCCGCGCATGGTGTCTCGGATAGTCTGCGGCTCTTCATGGATCTCTTTGATCATGAAGTGCGCGAAGCCGCCCTTCTGGGCCGTGCTGACATCCCAGGTGACATTGAAAACATCGCGATGTAGAGGCTGGCCGTCGAGAGTAGTGAGCGTCACACCTTCCGGTGTGATCCGGGCAAAGTCGCCGTCTTCAAGCACCAGAACGCTACGGGTGAATCCCATTACGGCGGGAATGTCCGATGCCAGGAAGTTTTCGCCGTCGCCAAGCCCGATGATCAGCGGAGATGCCGTCTTGGCTGCGTAGATCGTGTCCGGCTCTTCCTGTGCGACTACCAGGATCGCATAAGCCCCGGTGACTTCTGTGAGGGCGCTGCGGATGGCATCTTCGAGTGTTCCGCCCAGCGCTTTGTGATGGGACTCGATCAGGTGAACAAGGATCTCCGTGTCGGTCTCGCTGGTGAATGAATGACCTTCTTCGGTCAGCTTCGCCTTGAGTTCCAGATAGTTTTCGATGATTCCGTTATGGATAAGCGCGATCCTGCCTTCGCAGTCGACATGCGGATGAGCGTTGACATCGTTCGGCCGGCCATGTGTGGCCCACCTGGTATGCGCGATTACCGTGCCTTTTACCGATGCGAGCGAACCCAGCGCGGCCTCCAGGTTCTTGAGCTTTCCTTCTTTCTTCAGAACGGTGATTTCGTGCGTCTCCGGCGACACGACCGCTACTCCCGCCGAATCGTATCCCCGATACTCCAAGCGCCGCAAGTTGTCCAGCGTGATGCGAACGCTGGCATCTCTCTTGCCGACATACCCTGTGATTCCGCACATAACCTGTTAACGTACCCCCATACCTTAGTGGCTTCAGTATACCTTCCGAGGGGAAGGTAGCAGGAAGAGGCCATCTACCTTGACAAGCTGCTGACAATGTGTCACTATAATATTTACTATTTCTATGGGAGCATAAGGAACTTATGGGCACGACGGAACGCCGTGAGCGCGAGAAGCAGCGCCGGCGAGAGGATATTCTTAATACTGCCCGAGTTCTGTTCTTTGACAAAGGGTTTCGTGACACGACGATTGATGATATCGCTCGGGCCTCGGAACTTGCCCGGGGCACGATCTATCTGTACTTCGACAACAAGGAAGAGATCTACGCCACGATTCTGGAAGAGGGCCTTGATATCCTTCAGAATATGATCATGGCCGATCACAATCCGAACGAAGACCCGTTGACGAATATCCTTTCCGGTCATGACGCCTTTATGCGTTTCCATGACGAATATCCGCAGTACTATAACGTTCTAATTCTCGATAAACTCCAAATAGCAGACGTGCTTCCTGCTCCTCTAAAGGAGCGGCTCGACGATAAAATGCGCATCATGGTCGATTGGATTGCCTCTGTGCTCCAGGAAGGTGTCCAGGGTGGCTTCTTTCGGCCAATACAAGTTCGTGAAACGGCATATCTATTGATGGGTATGAGCATGGGATTTGCGCAGATGCTTGACCGCTGCTGCACAGCGGCCGACGTCTTTGCCGAGCGTGAACAGAGCCGCCAGGCGCTGCATGCCTTTATCGCAAATGGTTTGATCGATCGCCGGGAGCGCTGACGCGCTTTTTGGTGTTAAGTGACAGTGTGTCATTAAATGATGACAAGACTGTCACCGAGCAAAGTATATGGAGCAGCGTATTTGTGTGTCGAAAAATGACAGTCTGTCATTTTATATCTTTACGATAGGAGATCTGTGGAGTGGAAGCATTGTTCCAGCGCGCGGGCGCTATCATCAACGGCCATACTGCGGTGTTAAAGCGAAAAGCCGGCGATTTTGCCGCGCCATCTTTGAGATGGCCGAAATCGCGTCGTCAAGAAGTGGCTTCCACAGAGGCTGCGACGGCCACCAGGCGATGGCTGATTGTGGTTGCCGCGATGATCGGCGCTGTGCTGGAAGTGCTCGATGTTTCCATTACAAATGTAGCCGTTCCTCAAATGATGGGCAACCTTGGCGCTACGCTTTCTGAGATTGGGTGGGTGAGCACAGGCTATATCATCTCCAATGTGATTGTCCTGCCGATGACGGGATGGCTCTCGGCGAGGTTTGGTCAGAAGACTTACTTTGCGGCATCGATCGCCGTGTTTACCATTGCTTCGTTCTTCTGCGGTGTGTCAAATTCTCTCGGATCCCTCGTCTTCTGGCGTGTCGTGCAGGGATTAGGCGGGGGAGGTCTCTTGGCGACAGGGCAGGTTATTATGCTGTCTTCGTTTCCGAAGGCGATGCAGGGAGTGGCAACGGCGATATTTGGAATGGGGGTTATGGTGGGGCCGTCGCTAGGCCCGGTTTTGGGCGGCTATTTGACTGACAACCTGTCATGGCCCTGGATCTTCTTCATTAATCTGCCGTTTGGGATTGCCGCTGTTGTTCTGACGCTGTTGTTCGTTCCGGATGCGCAGCGAGATGGGGTTGTCGTGAGCCGGGATGAGGTGGAGGAGGAAAGGCAGAAAATCGCAGGGAGGCCGGTGGACATTTTGGGGATGGCGCTGCTGGCTGTGGGAATGGGATCGCTTCAAACCGTGCTTGAGCGTGGTCAGGAAGAAGATTGGTTCCAGAGTTCATTAATCGTCGTCCTTGCGTTAACTGCAGTTCTTGCTCTTTCAGGCTTCT
>Ga0105238_10005487_pt1 | contig 12528 bp, 11 predicted proteins | sample KBSC34metaG_FD_81526 | JGI IMG/M metagenome (GOLD analysis project Ga0105238, IMG submission 81526) | Corn rhizosphere microbial communities from Kellogg Biological Station, Michigan, USA - KBS C3-4 metaG | ecosystem: Host-associated > Plants > Roots > Rhizosphere > Soil | place: Michigan, USA... | reverse complement strand
TGGGCGACGAGGAGACGCGCGAGAAGTTCTGGCGGCGCTACGAGCAGCATCCGGCCTGGACGGCGGAGCCGAACGGGGCGCACCGGGCGTTGGCGAAGCTGCCGAACGTCCGGGTGCTGACGCAGAACGTGGACGGGCTGCACCAGAAGGCGGGCATGCCGGCGCGCAAGGTGTTGGAGCTGCACGGAAGCATGCACCGGACGGTGTGCATGGGATGTGGAACCACGTACGCCACCAAGGAAATCCTTGGCGCGGACAAGAAGTGTCAGGAGTGCGGGGGCATCCTGAAACTGGGGGTGACGCTGTTCGGCGAGCACCTGGACGCGGAGGTGTTGGCGCAGGCCAGGAACATCGCGGCGGCGAGCGAGGTGTTCCTGGCGATCGGCAGCTCGCTCCAGGTGGAGCCGGCGGCGGCGTTGTGTGCGGTGGCGGTGCGGGCGGGGGCCCGGCTGGTGATCGTGAACCGCGATCCGACGCCGTACGACGACCAGGCGGCGGAGAAGATCACGGAGTCGATCGGCACGGCGGTGCCGCGGCTGTGTGCTGAGTTGACGTGACGAGCTGTCCGGCCAGGGGTGCCCTGGCCGGACAGTCGGGTCAGAACTTGGCCGAGCAGCCGGGGGTGAGCTTGGCGGCCTCGACGCCGGCCATGAGGAACATACCGGTGCCGTAGTTGCTCGTCGCGGTGGGGCTGATGGGCTGGTACTGCGACGGATGCGAGGACGGCCCCTGCACGTAGCCGACAACGCCGTTGGAGCGCAGTGCGGTGGACTTGAGCCAGCCCCAGGCCTTCTGCACGACGGGCAGATAGGTGGCCGAGTCGAGGTAGCCGGCCTGGATGGCCTTGGCCAGACCGTAGGTGTACAGCGACGTGCCGCTGGATTCCGGCGCCGGGTAGGCGGACGGGTGGTCGACGTCGGCGGTCCAGTAGCCGCCGGACTGCTGAGTCGCCTTCAGTTTGGCGAACATGTCCTGCAGCAGGCTGATGTAGTGGGCCCGATGGGTGTCGCCGGCGGGCAGGTTGGCGATGGTGTCGGTGAGCGACAGCACGATCCAGCCGTTGCCGCGGGACCAGTGCTGGGTGGTGCCGACCCAGCGGGAATCCCGCCACCACAGGGCGTTCTTCTTGTCGTAGATGTGGCTCTCGGGGTACGCGAACAGCTTGGCCATGGCGTCGATGTTGGTGTTGCCGCCGAAGTAGGCGAACGCCGAGAGGGCGCCGAGGCGGACCGCGTCGACGTAGTCCATGTCGGAGGAGTTGCCGCCCTCGACCTTCTTGGTCTCCTTGTCGACGTAGGCCTTGGCGTCGGCGATGTCGGCGGCCGGGTGCTTGGCGTCGAGCTTGTAGAGGTCGATGTACTCCTGTGAGGCCTCGGGGCCGTCGAGGTTGGGGGTGCCGGTGGGCAGCTTCCACTTGTTGTGCGTGGCCCAGGCCGTGGCGTAGTTCAGGTACTTGGCGTCGCCGGTCAGCTGGTACGCCTCGATGTCGCCCTTGATGAACAGGGAGTTGAACCACGTGGCGTCGGCGGGCTTGGCGTTGCCGGCGATCCAGTGGTCGGCGGCCGCCCGGATGGGCGCCTCCTCGGAACAGGCGGTCGGCGCGGCCGAGGCCGCGGTCGGGAGCAGGGCCCCGGCCGCCAGGGAACAGGCGATCGCCAGCGACCACCGGGAACGAGATGCCACCACAACCTCCAGAAGTGTCGGCGCGGCGGCGAGGGCTGGAAACGTTTACATAGTAGGGGTGGAGTCAATCAGGCCGGGCAAGGGACGGCGAGGAGCGGCGAGATCGGTCGGGGCAGGGAGGGTGGCCGGGCTGCGGAGGGAGGGAAGGGCGGGGCGAGCGGCCCGGCGGTGGAGCGAGGGCGGGGCGGGGTTTGCGGGTGGCGGTAGAGGGGCGGGGCGGAGTTGGGAGATGGCCGCGGAGCGGAGCGGGCTGACTGCGTGGTGAAGGGGGTCAGGTTGCTTGTCGCTACTTCGTGCCGACGATGCAGCGGGCCAGGCCGGGGACGCGGATGGTGCCCTCGTGCTCGAAGGCGCTGACGGCGGCGATGGCCTGCGATCGGATGTGATCGCGGGCGGACGGGGTGACCTGCTGGAGCGCGGCGGCGGCCAGCGACACGTGCTCGCTGATCATGGTCCAGTACTGGTCGGCTGACGCAGTGACGAGGGTGACGGGGACGTCCCACTCGGAGATGGTGCCGAGGCCGGCGGCGTCGTACAGGCGGCTGACGGCACCGGGGGCGGCGCAGCGGTACATGCTGGGGGCGTCGGGGGCCGGGGTGGGCAGTGCGACCGAGGTGGCGATGGCCTGCATGGCGACGGAGGTCCACGGGTTGGCCGAAGGGTCGACCCAGACCGAAGCGCAGAGGCGGCCGCCGGGCCTGAGGACACGGACGAACTCGGCGGTGGCGCGGGCCAGGTCGGGGAAGAACATGTAGCCGAAGCGCACGGAGACGCTGTCGAAAGACGCGTCGGGGAAGGGGAGGTCGTCGGCGCTGCAGACGACGGTCTCGATGTCGAGGGCGGCGGCCTGAGCACGGCGAGAGGCTACGGACAGCATCTCGGGCGAGAGGTCGGTGAGCACGACGCGGCCCTGCGGTGCCAGCTTGGCGATGGTCAGCCCGGGCTCGCCGGTGCCGGACGCGATGTCGAGATGGTGCTGGTCAGCGGCTATGCCGAGACCATCGATGATGGCGGCGCCGACCGGGGCCAGCTGGTCCATGATCAGCGCGTCCCACTTGTCCCAGCTGGCGGCGAGGCCGGCCCACGCGCCGCGCTGACCGTCCAGGAAGTCCATCAGTGCTCCTTCTTGAGCACGAAGTAGGAGCCGCGGATGGTGCCGGCCAGCTTGGACTTCTGCCGGGCGAACTTGAACGCCGACAGCTCCGTGGGGATCTCCATGCCGTCGGAGAGCTTGAAGCCGACAGCCCGCTTGCCGCCGTCGTCGAGCGTGTACATCACGTTGATCGACAGGCCGCTCTCGTAGAAGACATAGCTCATCCGGATGTTCTCGACCTGGAACTCGGTGGCCTCCAGCGGCGGGGAGGCGATGACGATGTCGCGTTCGTCGGCCAGGATCCCGTGCACGTAGTCGATGATCGCCCTGGCCTGCGCGGCGGGCGCGGTGGTGAAGACGTGGTCGTACTTGTTCTTGAAGTACCGGGCCTCGTTCGCCCGTAGACCGGCCAGCGCGTCCGCGACCGGCGACGACTCCAGGCCGACGGTCGAAACGGTGGTGAAATCGACGGCATAGGTCATGGCGAAATCCTCCCTGTCGACCGAAGGCAGCGTATGCGCTGGTGACGGCCGGGGCGACCTCAGTCGGCGGTGCCGCCCACGCCGGTGCCGAGCACGCCGATGCCGGGACCAGGCAGCTGGACCGGCACGTTGGCCGGGGCCAGGGTGCTGTTGCCGGTGAGCACGCCGGTGGAGCCGTTGAAGGAATCGGCGAAGCCGGGCCTGATGTCGGAAGCGGCAGCCGGCGCGGCCACGGCCAACAGGACGGCGACGACCAGGGCGATGAGGCGCATGAAGATCATTGTTGTCACGATCGATTCATCCGATGACAGCAGGCATTGCTCCGGACAAGAGTCTTGACCCAGCCCAGCAACCTCCCTACGGTCGGCGGCAGAGCTCCGATGTATAGGTTTTCACGACGATGTGAGGGGCCGACATGGTTGAGCTGTCCCGACGGAGTGTGCTGGCCGCCGGTGGCGCGCTGCTGGCGGCGCCGACGCTGGGGATCCCCGGCTTCGATGTCGACGCCAACGGCCTGAACTGGCGGAACTTCATCGGCGGCAGCGACCTGGTCTGGCAGCAGCTGCCGAAGAACTGGTACGACGGGCCCTTCCTGGGCAACGGTTTCCTCGGCTCGGGCATCTACGCCGAGCCGGGTGCCAACGCCATCCGGTTCAACGTGCAGCACAGCGAGGTGCAGGATCACCGGCCGGAATTCGGCTCGCTGTACGGCCTGGCCCGGCTGCCGATCGGCTGGTTCACGCTGGAGCCGCAGGGCACGATCACCAAGGTCGACTGGCGGCTGAGCCTGTACGACGCGGAGCTGGCCGGCACGATCACCACGACCGCCGGCAGCATCGCCATCCGGGCGATCGTCCACAACGGACTGTCAACGCTGGTCGTCCAGGCCAAACCCACTGCCGGGGAGGCGAAGTTCGGCTGGGTGTTCCACCCGGCGGCCGCGGTCAGCCCGCGCACCGACCCGAAGTTCAACAAGCCGGCCCCGGACGGCTACCTGCCCAACCCGAAGCCCACCACGAACACCAGCGGCGACGCCACGGTGATCACCCAGCCGCTGCTGTCCGGCGGCGAGCACGTCACGGCCTACCAGGAGCACACCAGGGGCACGACCAGAACCCTGTACGCCACGGTGGCCTGGTCGAACCCGGACAAGACGGCCGGCGCCAAGGCACTCCACACGTTGAACCATGCCGTCACACCGCTCGACACCCTGGCCAGGGACCACCGTGCCTGGTGGAACGCCTTCTACCGCAAGAGCTTCCTGTCGGTCCCGGACGGCCGACTGCAGAGCTTCTACTGGATCCAGCTCTACAAAGTGGCTTCCGCGACCAGGAAAGCCGCCCCGGTCATGGCCACCACCGGCCCGTGGCTGGAGCCGACGCCCTGGCCGGCGACGTGGTGGAACCTGAACGTGCAGCTGGAGTACTGGCTGATCAACGGCTCCAACCACCTGGAACTGGACTCGCTGACCCGGGCGATCAGCCAGTACCGGGATCGCCTGAGCAGCCAGGTCGTCGCGCCGTACAACCAGGACTCGGCGGCCATCCCGCGCACCACCGACATCACGCTGCTCAACGGCGGCACGGCCGGCGTCCCCGGCCAGGACCCGCCGACGCCGGAGACCGGCAACCTGACCTGGGCCCTGCACAACGTGTGGCTGACCTACCGCCACACCATGGACACCGACACCCTCCGGACCGTCGTCTTCCCCCTGCTGCGCAAGGCGATCAACTACTACCTGCACTTCCTGGCCAGGGGTGACGACGGCAAGCTGCACCTGCCGAAGACGTTCTCGCCGGAGTACGGGGTCGACACCCCGGACACCAACTTCGACCTGGCGCTGATCCGCTGGGGCTGCCAGACCCTCCTCGACTCGGCCAAGATCCTGCACATCGACGATCCGCTGAAGTCCCAGTGGCAGGAGGTGCTGACCGACCTCACCCCGTATCCCACCGACGCCAACGGCTTCATGATCGGCGCGGGCCAACCGTTCGCCATGTCCCACCGGCATTACTCGCACATGCTGTCGGTGTACCCGCTCTACCTGGTCAACTGGGAGCAGCCCGACAACCGGAACCTGATCCAGACCTCGCTCAACCACTGGATCAGCTTCAAGGGCGCGTTGCAGGGCTACAGCTACACCGGCGCGGCCTCGATGGCGGCGCAGATGCTGCGCGGCAACGACTCCGCCCAGTACCTCAGCGACCTGCTGCGCCTCTACGTCCAGCCCAACACCCTGTACAAGGAGTCGGGCCCGGTGATCGAGACGCCGTTGTCGGCGGCGCAGTCGATGCACGACATGATCTGCCAGAGCTGGCACGGGGTGATCCGGGTGTTCCCGGCGATCCCGGACGCCTGGGCCGATGTCGCGATCGACAACTTCCGGACCGAGGGCGCGTTCCTGATCAGCGCGTCGCGTCAGCACAATGTGACGCGATGGGTTCGGATCCGCAGCGAAGCCGGCGCGCCCTGCGTGGTCCGGCACGGGATTCCCGGTCAGGTCAAGGTCCAGGACGGGCACGGCCGGCCACTGCGGACCAAGGAACTCGACGCCACCACGATCCAGATCGACCTGCCGCGCGGCGGCGAGGCCGTGCTCTGCCGGGCCGGCGATCGGCCGGACTTCACGATCGCGCCGGTCACGCCGAACGGGCCGTCCGCGCCATGGGGCCTGCCCGCCTGAGTTTCACAGGATCCTGTAAGGAAAGCCGTAACCGATCCTCAGGAACGCCTGGTGTGATCTGTGTCGCGGGGCTCCCGATGGAAATCGGGAGCCCCGACCAACGTCAGAACCGGAACAGGTTCCCGGTCTTGTTGTCCCGCTCGCAGCTGTTGGTGTACTTGTCCTGGAACGTGACGGGCCGGCCGCGCCACAGGCCGTCGGCCGTCACGGTGATCGGCTGGAAGATCATCGGGCAGAAGATGTGCGCCTCGGTGCCGGGCATGGTCGCGATGTCGCCGTCCACCTGGGCCAGCTGGTAGCAGGCCAGCTCGGCGTCGGGATGGTTGCCGGCGACCGGGTCGCAGGTCAGCTCGACGACGTGCGGGGCGTGGCCGTCGGTGGTGGCGGTCAGGGTCAGCGAGGACGGCAGGGGAGCGGCCGCGGCGGGGACGGCGGTGACGCAGGCGGCGGCCAACAGCGCGGCCGCGCCGGCAAGGACTCGGGTGGGGACCATGGTTGCCAACTTTCGCGCCATTCGTGCAGGCAATCGATGTAAAACCGAGTGCTCCACCAGAACGTGTGGCCGCCTTCACCCTTTTGTGGTCCCATGTCGTGACTGAGGGAGGCTGCCGTGACTCGATCGGTTGAACAGGTGCGAAGCTCGTCGGTCCGCAAGGTCGCACTGGCCAGCGCGGCCGGCACCACCATTGAGCTGTACGACTTCCTGATCTACGGCACCGCCTCGGCGGTGGTGCTGCCGAAACTGTTCTTCCCGGCCGGCAATCAGACCGTGAGCACCCTGCTGGCATTTGCCACATTCGGAGTCGGCTTTCTGGTCAGACCCCTCGGTGCGGCGGTCATCGGCCATTTCGGTGATCGTGTCGGCCGCCGCCCGATGCTGGTGCTCACGCTGACCATGACCGGACTGTGCACGGCGTTGATCGGCGTGCTGCCCAGCTATGCCTCGGCCGGCCTGATCGCGCCGGTGCTGCTGCTCGTTCTGCGTCTGCTGCAAGGCTTCTTCCTCGGCGGCGAGCAGAGCGGGGCGGCGCTGATGGTCGTCGAGCACTCGCCGGAACGGCACCGCACCTGGTACGGCGGCTGGACCTTCCTCGGCTCGCCGCTCGGTCTCTTCCTCGGCACGGCCATGTTCTCGCTGTCCACGGCCGCCTCCGGCGGCGCGTTCCTGGACTGGGGCTGGCGGATCCCGTTCCTGGCCAGCCTGTTGCTGGTGGCGGTGGGCATCTACATGCGGGTCGGCATCGAGGAGAGCCCGGAGTTCAAGGAACTCCGCAACGCGCACCAGGTGACCAAGGTGCCGCTGGCCGAGGTGCTGCGCACCTCGTGGTCCAAGGTGCTGCTCGGTGTCGGCGTGAACCTCGGCTTCAACGCCTTCATCTTCGTTCTGGTGGCCTTCGTGCTGAACTACTGGACGGCCGTGCACCACCTGCCGCAGCAGCAGGTGCTGACCGCGAGCCTGGTCGGCGGCGCGGCGCAGGTGGTGTCGATCCTGATCGCCTGCCGGATCGCGGACCGGGTCGGCCGCACGCCGGTGATGCTGTTCGGCGCGGTGTTCATCATCGTGTTCGCGTTCCCGCTGTTCTGGCTGATCGACACCGGCTCGGCCGGCCTGCTGATCCTGGCCCTGGCCCTGGCCTACGCCGGTTCCGGCGTGTTGTTCGGCCCGATGGCCGCGTACTACGCGGTGCTGTTCGAGCCGCGGCTGCGCTACTCCGGCGCGGCCTTCAGCTACCAGCTCGGCGCGACGCTCGGCGGCGGCCTGTCCCCGCTGGTGGCCGTCGCCCTGCTCAGTGTCGACCACGCCAAGCCGTGGCCGATCTCGCTGTATCTGGTGCTGGGCGGCGTGATCAGCGCGCTGTGCCTGCTGGGACTGCGACGGTCGGCACCCGGGCCAGTAGCCGAGTGAGCACCGTCTGAAGCGTGCCGGCGGCGTCGGCGACCTCGAAGTCGGTACGCCAGGCCACGACGCCGTCCGGCCGCACCAGGCTGGCCCCGCCGTGGCCGATGCCGTACACGGAGACCAGGCGGTCGTCGGGATCGGTGAGCCCGGGGCCGAGGCCGACCGTGCGCACGACGATGCCGAGCCGGTCGGCCACGTGCTTGGCCGCCTCGTGCCAGACGCCACCCTCGGTGCCGGTCAGCAGTACCCAGTCCCGGCCGAAGAAGTCCACAGTGGACACTGTGCTGCCGCCTTGGCGGAGCGGCACGTGCGGGGCGCGGAAACCGGGGCGGCCGCTCGGCCGGCGCGGATCCTCCGTCAAAGTCGGGTCCTCGTCGTCGATCAGCACGGCCGCCGAGCGCAGCCGGCTCCCGAAGACACGTGACTCCGGCGCCACTGGTCGCCGCTCGGCGTCGTAGCTGTCGAGGAGCCCGGGGCCGGCCTGGTGGCGCAGCACGGCAGCGAGCTTCCAGGCCAGATCGAAGCCGTCGGCGATGGCGGTGCCGCCATCCGGCTCACCGGTCGGCGGCGTCACCCTGGCCGCGTCGCCGACCAGGAAAACCCGGCCGTTGCGGAAGGTGTCGGACGCGATGCGGACCGGGCTGTGGTGGCCGTCGGCGGCGATCAGGTAGTCGGCGCGGACCTGGCTGAGCGTGCCGGTCGGCCGGTGCGCCAGCCGCGCGGTGACGCCGAGCGTGTCCTGCTCGAACGAGACCAGTTCGGTGTCGAACCGGACGCGTGCGCCCAGTTCCCGTGCTCGGTCGAGCCCGATCGGTGCCAGGCCGGCCGCCAACGCCTCGTCAGCCTTGGGGTGCAAGGAAGTTTCCGGATCCCGCTCGATCACGAGCGGGATGATCCCCCGGTCGGCCAGGTGCGTCGCCGTTGCCGTGCCAGCAAGTCCGGCCCCCACGATCAGGACCTGCGTTCGTGTGCTGTCCATTCGTCCCCCCAAATCTCAACCGAAAAGTATCTTAGTTGACGAGAGATATCGGTGACAAGGGGATTACGAGACGATCTAGGGCCAGCGATCTGCCTGGACAGTCGGCGGCTGGTGTGCGAGGTTCACCGACCGGAGGTCGATGTGGCAAAGGTGCAGCTGGATATTCCGTCCTACGACCGCGGCATCGGCCTGGTCAAGGCCTGGCCGGAGAACTACCGGTTGATGGTGACGGTCGGCGGCGACGGCAAAGTGAGCGTGGTCGGTGATCCCGCCGGGCTGACCGGGCTGGCCGTGCAGCTGTTGGCGCTGGCCCAACCGGGCGTGCCGACCGGCGCGTGCGAGGACCTCGACGATTTCCTTCTCGTGCTGGACGAAGGATCCTCGCCCCTGCGCCTCGAACGCTCCTGACCCGGCCCTCAATGCAGGGAAGGACGCCTTACCTGCATTGAATGCAGGTAAGGCGTCCTTCCCTGCAATTCTCAGCCCTGGGGGCGTTCTTCGGGGAGCGGCTCCAGCAGCGAGCCGGCGTCGTTGAGCAGGCTGGTGGCCGAGCGGAGCTGGTCGGCGATGCGCTCACGGTAGTCGCGCAGCCGGGACGCTTCCTGGTTGCTGCGGTTGATCCGGGCGTCGGCGTCCGCGGTGGCGGCGGTGAGCCGCTGGTCCAGCTCGCTCATCTGGGACGCCTCGAGCTCGGCGATGGCGGCCAGCGCGGCCTTGCGCTTGTCGGCGATCTCCCGCTGGAACTCGGCCTCGATCTGCCGGCGCCGCTGCTCGGCCTGCTCGTCGAGCTCCTTGCGCCGCTGCCCGGCGACCGTGGTCAGCTCGGCGGCCTCGGTGCGGGCCTTCTCCATCAGCGACTGGTGCTCGGCGATGATCTCCGCCTGCTGCTTGTCCAGATCGGACAGCAGGGTCTGGTACCGCTCGCGCAGCTTGGTGGCGGCGGCTTCGGCGTGCGACCAGGTGGTCTCGGCGGCGGCCTCGGCCCGCTGGGCGGTCTCGGCGGCGGTGGCCTCGGCCAGCTGCAGCGCGCGCTTGGCCTGGTCGGGCGTCTCCTGCACGACGGGCTGGGGCGGCGCGGCCGGCGGCGCCGGCGTCTGCCGGGCCTGCTCGACCTGCCCCTTGAGCTCCTCGATCCGCGCCCGGGCCTGGTCGAGCTGCTTGGCCAGCTCGTCGGCCTGACGCAGCGCGGCATCCCGGTCGGCGGCGAACAGCCGCACCTCCGAGGTGATGCGCTTGAGGTGGGTCTCGACCTCCATACGGTCATAGCCACGCATGGCGACCGTGAAGCTGGGAATCGACTGGGTGATGTCTCGGTTCTCGGCCGGCGCCATGACGCAAACCTACTCCCTTTCTTCCCACGGAGTGAACGGGCCTTCTCGGGTGAACATGCCACGTCTACCGTCGGGCCCATGGCCCTCCTGGTGTCCCGCCGGCACGTGGACTACGTGCGCGTGACCAGCATGGCGTGTCGCGCGCACCGCTGACCCCACCGCACCCTCACCCCTCTCAGCTCGGAGCACAGCCATGCCTTCTTCCTGGTCGTTCGAGACCCGTCAGATCCACGCCGGCGCAGCGCCGGACCCCGCCACCGGGGCTCGCGCGACGCCGATCTACCAGACCACCTCCTACGTCTTCAGGGATACGGCTCACGCCGCCGCCCTGTTCAGCCTGGCCGAGGCCGGCAACATCTACACCCGGATCAACAACCCCACCCAGGACGTGCTGGAGCAGCGGATCGCCGCGCTCGAAGGCGGCGTGGCGGCGGTGGCCTTCGCGTCCGGGCAGGCGGCCGAGACGGCGGCGATCCTGAACCTGGCCAGCGCCGGCGACCACTTCGTGTCCAGCGCCTCGCTCTACGGCGGCACGTACAACCTGTTCCACTACACGCTGCCCAAGCTGGGCATCGAGGTCAGCTTCGTGAACGACCCCGACGACCTGGACGAGTGGCGGGCCGCGGTCCGGCCCAACACCAAGCTGTTCTTCGCCGAGACGCTGGGCAACCCGCGCAGCAACGTGCTCGACATCGAGGCCGTCGCCGGCGTCGCGCACGAGGTCGGGGTGCCGCTGGTCGTGGACAGCACGGTGACGACGCCGTACCTGGTCCGGCCGCTGGAGCACGGCGCCGACATCGTCGTGCATTCGGCGACCAAGTTCCTCGGCGGCCACGGCACGGCCATTGCCGGTGTGGTCGTGGACGGCGGCACATTCGATTTCGGCGCGCACGCGGATCGTTTCCCGGATTACAACGAGCCGGACCCGAGTTATCACGGCCTTCGCTATTGGCCGGCGCTCGGCCATGGGGCGTTCGCGGCCAAGCTGCGCGTGCAGCTGCTGCGCGACACCGGCGCGGCGATCGCCCCGCAGAACAGCTTCCTCATCCTCCAGGGCATCGAGACGCTGTCGCTGCGGATCGAGCGGCACGTGGCCAACGCCAGGGCGCTGGCCGAGTGGCTGGAGCAGCGGGACGAGGTGGAGACCGTGCACTACGCGGGTCTGCCGTCGAGCCCGTGGTACCAGGCGGCGCAGAAGTACCTGCCGGGCGGCGCGGGGGCGATCGTGTCCCTGGAGCTGCGTGGCGGCGCCGAGGCCGGGCGGGCGTTCGTGGACGGCACGGAGCTGTTCAGCCAGCTGGCCAACATCGGCGACGTGCGCAGCTTGATCGTGCACCCGGCCAGCACCACGCACTCGCAGCTGACTCCCGAGGAGCAAGTTGTCACCGGCGTGACACCGGGCCTGGTCCGGCTGTCGGTCGGGCTGGAGGGCATCGAGGACCTGAAGGCCGACCTCGAGGCCGGTTTCCGGGCCGCGAAGGCCGCGCTCTGAGCTCCGTCACGGGTGCGTGGCGGGAATCCGACCCGCCCGGCCGGCGGCAGTGGGTGCGGCTGGATCACCCACTGCCGCTGGAGCGCGGCGGCGAGCTGCCCGCCGTCCAGCTCGCTTACGAGACGTGGGGGACGTTGGCGCCGGACCGGTCCAACGCCGTCCTCGTCCTGCACGCGTTGACCGGCGACAGTCATGTCGCCGGTCCCGCCGGGCCAGGGCATCCCACCGCCGGTTGGTGGGATGCCCTCGTGCAGCCAGGAGTCATCGATCCGGCCCGCTACTTCGTGGTGGCGCCCAACGTGGTGGGCGGCTGCCAGGGGAGCACCGGGCCGTCGTCCCTTGCTCTCGATGGAAAGCCTTGGGGCAGCCGGTTTCCGGCCCTGACCGTACGGGATCAGGTCGCCGCCGAGGTGGCGCTGGCCGACGCGTTGGGCATCGACCGGTGGGCCGCCGTGGTCGGCGGTTCGATGGGCGGGATGCGGGCGTTGGAGTGGGCGGTCAGCGTGCCGGATCGGGTGGAGTCGTTGCTGCTGCTGGCTTCTCCGGCGCGGTCGTCGGCCGATCAGATCGCGTGGACGTATCCGCAGCTCCAGGCCATCCGCTCCGATCCCGGGTGGCATGGCGGTGACTACTACGACGCCGAGGAGGGGCCGCAGCGGGGATTGGGGGTGGCGCGGCGGATTGCCCACATCACCTATCGGAGCGAGGCCGAGCTGTCGGCCCGGTTCGGCCGTGACCCGCAGGGTGACGGTCGGTACGCCGTGGAGTCCTATTTGGACCATCATGCCGAGAAGCTGGTGCGGCGCTTCGACGCCGGCAGCTACGTCGTGCTGGCCGAGGCGATGAACTCGCACGACGTCGGTCGCGGACGTGGCGGCGTGCGGG
>Ga0105238_10005486_pt1 | contig 12528 bp, 9 predicted proteins | sample KBSC34metaG_FD_81526 | JGI IMG/M metagenome (GOLD analysis project Ga0105238, IMG submission 81526) | Corn rhizosphere microbial communities from Kellogg Biological Station, Michigan, USA - KBS C3-4 metaG | ecosystem: Host-associated > Plants > Roots > Rhizosphere > Soil | place: Michigan, USA... | reverse complement strand
TGCGTCGGTTCGATTCCGACCCTCGCCTCCACCGCGAGTTTCCTAAGGAAACCTGTGGTAGAGTTTCAAAAGCCGGCGGCAAGGGGGGCCAAAAAGGCCCAACGCACACCCAAACGCATACCTGAAATGCTAGTCAAGACGTAGGCGAAACATCTGGACGCGTAGGCGTCTACTGCTCGTTAAGTCTATCGGAACAGGGCTGTTATGCTGAAATGGCATGACAGTTGTGAAAAACAAATATCGTTCGGTAAAGGTTGGCAGCCGCGGCGGCATGTTCTACTGCGAGGACACCACCACGGGAAAACGGACCAGTTTGGCCACGAAGGATGAGGACGAGGCGGAGCGCCTGGTTCACGCTCGAAACGAATCCGAGCGTAACCCGCAGTTGAACCGGGCCATCGGAATGGCTTACCTCTCGGGTACAGACCCTGAAGCGGTAAAGCGCACCTGGCAGGATGTCATGGAGGACATCATCAAGGACAAGCATGGCTCCACCCTCATGCGTTACCAAACCGCGCTCAAGGATCCCGCCTTCGAACTAATTGCCAACCGGTTGCTGGTGGAAACCCAGCCTGTCGAGTTCAAGCAGGTCTTGCGGATCGGAACGGTGAGCACGAACGTTTATCTGCGGCGGCTCCAGAATCACGCTGTAGACATGGACTGGCTGTCCAAACGAGTACTGCCCAAAAAACTTTTCCCCAAGATTAAACACAAGGACCAGCGCGGTATCACCTGGAACGAGCACTCGCGGATCATTGCCCGCGAAGGCAACCCGGAGCGCCGGGATTTCTACGACCTCTGCTGGTACCTGGGCGGGTCGCAGTCGGACATCGCTTCCTTGCACGGTGAGGACATCGATTATCGGCGGCGCGCTTTTGTCTATAATCGGAAGAAGACTGAAAACCTGGGAGGCATGCGCATCGGCCCCAAGGCGTGGAAGATCATCGAGCGCCGACCGCGGATTGGCCCTCTGTTTCCGTACTTGTCCACTGTCCGGGAAGCTGATCGAGCGACGGAGTTCAAGCAGCGCTGTGAGGGCTTGGGCATCAGCGGGGTGACGCTCCATTCCTACCGCTATGGCTGGGCAGAACGTTCAGCCGACGCGGGCTATCCCGAGCGTTACGCGCAGCGAGCCTTGGGTCAGAATTCGAAGATCGTCCACCGTGTCTACGCCAAAAAGGCGCAAAAGGAACTACCCTCGCTGGAGGAATACGAGGAAGCCCAGTGCAAGGCCCAGGAGAACGGGAAGATCGTCGTCCTGGAACATCAGGCGGAAGTTCCCAAAGTCGCCTGAGGCTATGTCCAAACAATTACCCAAGAGAGCATAAGCTTATGAAACATACGAAAATTCAGTGGTGTCACAGCACGGTCAATCCTGTGATGGGTTGTGATGGCTGTGAGTTGTGGAAACCAGCATCAGCCATCCGCACTGTCCTGCTCAAGCTGCTGCTTGGCCAGACTTCATGGCCCGAACGAACGCTGCGCCAACAGTTGGCGGACGTTCTCGGCGATAGGACGACCTCAGATATCTATCGGGACCGAGAGCGCGTCGCGGCCGAAGTTGTCCATCGTTTGGGAGGAAACGCAGAGATGGGATTGATGTTAATCGATACCATTCGTCGTGAATGCAAATGCTACGCCGGACTGCTCGGCACTTTTCGCGCCGGCCACAGCGGCTACGCCGATACATTTGAGTCGCCCAAGCTGTATCCGGGAAGGGTGGAGAAAGCAGCCGATTGGAGAGCACCGGCGCTGGACGAGGTTGACGGAAAGCGATGGCTTCGCAATCTGCCCCGGCTGATATTTATTTCCGACATGGGGGACGCTCTCTCGGGCGACGTACCTTTCGACTACCTGCGACAGGAGATCATTAGCAACGTCCGTTCCGAGGCTGGCTGCGGGCACCTCTGGCTTTGGTTAAGCAAACGGCCGCAGCGCATGGCAGACTTTGGAGCCTGGCTGCTAAAGCAAGATGAGGATTGGCCGGAGAATCTGGTCTCGATGACCACGGTCACAGAACAGAAATTCGCACGTCGGGTTGATGACCTCAGGAGAGTGCCGAGCACGTCCAAGGGGTTGTCACTCGAGCCGCTCTTTGAGCCGGTTGATCTGAATCTGACCGGAATAGACTGGGTGATAGTTGGTGGTGGAAGCGATGTGCTGGCGAAGCCTTTCCACGTCGAATGGGCCTTGCAGATTCGAGAGCAATGCCGGGCCGCAGGCGTGGCGTTCTTTCTAAAGCAGTTGGGAAAGCATTCCTCTTACGAGGGCCGCGCGCTACAACTCGAAAACACACATGGTGGGGACTGGGGCGAGTGGCCCAAGGAATGGCGCGTGCGGGAATTCCCCGAAGCTTTCTACCAGCACGTGGGCAGAAATGTGTAAGGCCCTGGCATTCTGCCACGACCATTCGCCCAGATACGGTTCGAAAATCGCGGAAGGCGTGGGACGCCGCAGGCGTCGCTGGGCTAAGGCAACTGGAGGTTTGATGCCCACGAGGGAGCGTGCCGCAGGACACAGATCTGACCGCAACGGATCTCATTTGCCTCGACGGGAATGGTATCAGCCGCCACATTGATACCAGTGAAATCTTCAACACTCTCAAAGGCGAGAGCAAAATTCAAACGCGCCAAAAAACACATCGCCGATCCTCATGCGGTCGAACTTATAATGGAAGGCTTAGGATTTTTAGCCGCCACATTGGATCAATTGCGGGTGGATCTTGAACAGTTTAAGAATTCGCAAAAACACGTTTGTAAACGGCTTAACAGATCGAATACTCGCCCACCGAAAAACTACCCATAGCGGATGGACCCGGAGAACAAGTCGTATTCAGCTGGGTCGGCGAAATGATTTCGGTTTTTCATGGGACCGAGTTCCAATTGATTTTGCGGGTTAGGTGGTGGTTTTCCAGTTGTCCCCAACGAGTGATTATACATCACAAGTTATCGCAGCAAGCTGACGCGATAGTAGCGTGCCTGGGCATTTGTGGCGCCTCCAAGTTCGACAGAGTTGGTCATGGAAACACCGACACCGTTGATGAGGATAGGCAGTCCGAGGTTGGCGAAATTGAAATTGCTATTGGCCACCTGGATCTGATTGGTCGTCCCGCCGATGGTCTGCCAAGTCAACTGGATGTCGCTCCCCACGCGGACGATCGAGGTGATGCGCACGACCAGTTCTATCGGAGTAAGCAGGTAGGCGCGCAGATCACCATTTCGGGAACCGTAGCCAACGATCTGACCACGATCATTGATGGCCCGCGCTGTGACCAACTGGTTCCAGCCGGACGATGGATCAAGCAGGCTTAGGAGATTGTAGTTCGTGCCATTGGCAAATAGAAAGGCGTTATTATTCACGTCCCCGACAATTTGGTCGCGGTTGTTGATGGCGGCAGCATGACCGTCTGCGGCTATGTCGGTCAGATTGGTGCCGCCGGTGGAGAGAAATGGCCGGAGAGAATTGGGGTTCGGAAACACGGCATCACCTGCGACATGCCCGGCAGCGTTGATGGCATACCCAGTGCCGCTATAAGTTTGATCGTTCTGATCTACTCGTGGCCCCGGCCCGATGATGTCGCCCGAGGTATAAGCACTCAAGCCGGCGTGAAGAATCGGATAACTAAAAAATGTTACACCAACGCTGCCCGCAACCTTCCCGGAATCGTTCACCGCAAACGCCACGCCGCTGCTGCTCCGGTTGCCAAAGTCTGTCATGGTTCCTGTTACGCCATGAGGTGACGCAGGTGTCCAGATAAAACAAGGACCAGGATATGAACTTCCCACCACCGCGCCGTTGTCATTGATCCCATAGCCATAACTTGCACCGTCTGCCCCGTTGAGCGTGAGCAAGTCCACTGCGCTGCCCGCGATCGTGTTAGGCGCGAATGGTGTCCACAGGAAAGCGTGTGATTGCACGCCGAAAGATGGAGTCGTAACGCCTCGGTTGAATTGCAGTTGTCCGTAGCTGTTAAGCTTGAAGCCGCCGTCAAAACCACTGGAGCAAAGGCCAAGATCGCTCAGGACTCCGCTGACGCCATTGGCAACTGTGGGGGTCCAGAGAAAAACGTGGGGAATCGCCTGGCTGTTCAAGGAGAATCCAGCCACCTGCCCATAATTGTTTAAACCGAAACCCTGACTGAACTGGTCATCGCTGTTGAGCAGCCCAAGGTCGGTGGCCACATACAAGGGCGCGGACTGTGCCGGACACGCGACCGCAATGAGGAGTGAGGCAGTGGTAAATGCAGTCACGAGGGAACGGCGAAAGGTAAGTATCAAAGTCAGAACGGTTCAACCGCGTTTGACCGAGGAAACCAGTGCGGCTGATTCATCTTTCTGCGCTTCAAAATCGAAGCGGTGGTTCATTGCCCGTCCGCTGGCTGCATACACGCTAGGTCGGATCCCTCGCAATCACAAATGAATCCTTCAATTAGTTTCGCCTGTCTGATTATGCCACGATGCTGCCTCCGAAAAGATGAGTGCATGGCCAGGGATTCGAACACACTTCATAAATCAGCGAAATCGAATGTCGTGTGTCGGTTACCACATAATCAGGCCTCTTGGATTGTTCGTTGGGGCAGACTGTGGGAATGTAACGCAGAACGCGCTTAGCGACTTCATCCGCCCCTAAATCATCCAATCGCACCAGTAAACTGCCCGCCGTTTCAAGGCGAGGCTTGCCTCCAATAGAGCCGGCGCCGCTGGAATGCGGGCGGGCGGGGATTCTTCCAATCACCTCGAATTCACAATTTCAGCTCTGCTAAAGACAGGTAATCGGCAGGAGTAAAAATCGACTGACTGAGAGAAAACGGCAACCGGCTATTGAACATTTGACCGGGCCAAAGGATTAGGCAACCCTCGTAACATGAATATGACGCCTCGTTTTCAAAAAGTCGCTCTCCTTGCGCATATTACTTTCTCGGTCGGCTGGTTCGGTGCGGTCGTCCCTTATCTGGCTCTCGTTATCGCCGGTCTGACCAGTCGCGATGTGCAGTTGGTTCGCGCCGCATATCTCTGGATGGAATTGGTTGGCTGGTATGTCGTCGTTCCGTTTAGCTTTGCTGCACTGTTGAGCGGGCTTGTGCAGTCACTGTTTACGCACTGGGGCCTGTTCCGTCACTGGTGGATATTGGCGAAGCTCCCCTCACAATTTTTGCCGTCGTGATTTTGTTGCAGCACATGCGGGACGTGAGCCGAATCGCACAAATGGCGCACGGAACTATGTTTTCCAATGCCGATTTCCGCCCCGACTTGATTCATGCGACGGGTGGCTTATTGGTATTGTTTACGGCCATGGCACTTTTCGGTGTTAAAGCTTTGGGGCATGACCCCCTATGGTCGGCGTCGAGTATCGCCATTCGAGCCAAGTGTGGCCAAACCATCACGCGATTCGGCATTAGTAACTGGCAAACCACAGTGGGCACGTATCGTTAAGATTCACATTGCACATGCTGTTGTTTTGGGCCTGCTGTGTGTCGTCATCCTGCACCTCACCGGCTTCCATCACCATCATTGAGTGTTTAGTCTGATTTAGATCGGCGCGCGCTTGTGATTGGACTGTTCCTGCCGGGTTATTCGCCGGACTACAACCCGATCAAGCGACTATGGCTGCGACTCAAAGCCGATTGGTTTTGGGATTACTTTTCCCGCACCTCCCAGGAACTCATCGACCGACTCTGCCTCGCTTTGAAAAGCTTCATCAACCAACCCGCCAAAACCGCTTCCATCTGCTCTATCCGGAAATAATTTACGAGAATCACTCTAGCGGCAACGATTGATCGGCCGCAATGGGTTCGCATTTTTGGGTCGCTTCGAAGATACGCATGACATCGCTCACGCGCCCCACAGCAGTAGAAAAGCAACAGGCGGCAATGTGAAATGGTTAAGGTTTGAAAAGCCGATAGAAGCGATTACCCGCTGGCGGATTGATGAGGATGTATTTGATCGTGCCGTTGTCGGTTACACTCTCGGCGGGTGTGTCCCAATTGGTCGTGGACAGACTGGTGTTCACTTGCAGATTGTAGCCGGTGGAGGGTGAGGGCCAATAGACCTGAGCCATGTTTGTTGTCATGAGCTTGATGCTCAAGACAGGCACGCCGGGAGTCTGCACGGCGAATAAACTCCAGAACCCGCCGGTCACGGAAAAATTTCCACCTGTCATCGCACCGCTGGCATCCGGCTGACCGATGGTGCCGCTGACGGAATAAACTCCGCCAGTGCAGGTGCCGCCGCCCCCGGCGATTTTATACCAGTCAATGGAGTATGATTGCGCGTGAACAGCAGGCGCGAATAAAAACAACATCGCCGCATGTAGAATCATCTTTTTCATAATTGGTTCTTGTTTGAATTATTATTTGCCGATAGTGGCTGCGCCCCCGATGGCGTTAATGCTCATCGCCTTTGTGATGGTCATCTTTTCAGAACTGGAGCCGGTGGTCTTGATCAAGATGGTTCCACCGACAGATACCGCATTCGTTGCCGAGACGAGAGTCTTGTATGGAGTGTCATAACCCCCATTTTGGGTGGTCCCGGTGTAATTGAAGTCCAGCCATACTCCACCATTGTAGAGGATGAGAGCATTGATCAGGTTAATTCCAGTTGGCGTGCCCAAGCCAGTGCAAAGGTCGTAACCGGCAGCCGCAAAAAATTTGCTTGGGCTGTTAGTGTTGGTGTTATTACCAACGGTGACGTCGTGCAATACAGAGCCGTAACCGGGCCCTTTGCTGAGTTCATATAGGGACGGGTTGAGAAACCCCACAGGCGGTTTGCCTAGAATCGCCGCCCGCTGATTGGCCAGTGCAATAAAGCCTGCCCAAAGCGGTGCTGCAATGCTGGTCCCGGTAGTATAATAAGAAAGGCCATTGCGTGCGATGGTAGTGACGTTGTCGCCAATCATGGCGACATCCGGAACGTTCCTATTGGTCGTTGATCCTTGATTGGCGGACATGCTTATACCCAGCTGCCAGGAGGGAATGGCGTAGGTGGTGCTGATGCCGCCGCCGCTGATGCCGCCACTGTTGTTCCAAACCACTTCCGACACCCAATTGGTCGCGGCATCGGTTGTTAAAGTTGTCCCTCCAACGGTCGTGATGTAGGGATCATCAGAACCTTGGCTGATGGGGCCGGTAAAAGCACCGGAATCGCCGACCGCCATTAAGAACGATTGGCCTTGCACGGCAAACCGCTGGAAGATCTGCTCGGTGGTAGCGTTGACATTGATGCCCCAAGAACTGCTCAATTGCTTCGCCAGATTATCGTTCGCCATTCGATTCAGAATATCGTTGCCAAAACTATAGCCATTGGTCGCCCCATAAACGAGGACTTGGGACAAACCGGGTGCCATGGCAATTGCCACTTCGATGTCCAAGCACACTTCAATAATTCCATTCGTATCGGTACTGGTCGGGATGAAACTGAACCCATCAAGCGGCACATTCTGGACGGGAACGTTAGGCAACCCCGTCAGAGTCTCGTAAGTGGTAATGTCATTTGCAGAGTAGCCTTCCAACTCATACAACCCGACCGTTTGCCCGTTCCCGTTCCAGGTAACGCCCGGAACGTAGGCAGCTCTAAAATCGTAACCTTGATATTTGCCGCCGACCCCAGAACCGCCGTTGGGGTTGGAGATTGTTCTGCTCTCGCTAGGAACCGCACTTAGGTTAGGATGCGAGCGAAAGTGGCTATCGAGCCCGTCAATATGTAGCACGGGAATAGTAAGATCAATGGAAGGCTCTGTGTCCGGCGCAAAGAAAGTGCGCGTCTCGGTGGGGTGCTGATAAACACGTATTGCGACATGTAAAGTCTTTTCAATATCCGCTACTGAAGCACTCACATTCAACAAGGTGCGACCAGGATCGGTTTCGGTGATGGTGAAACCGTTTGTTTGTGCAAAAGCTATAACCGCCTGATAATCCTGTTCCGTCGGGCCAAATCTCTCCGTAAACTGCTGAGAGGTCAAGTAGCGGTGATAATTAGTGCTGGCCGGATTGTATAACTCTTGGAACAGGTTGGTGAGCGCCTGTTGGTTGCGCAAGGGCAAGCCGATGGCAAAGTTTAGACGCGTCGATGCCGCAAGGCGATTAATTGGCTGTAACCCAGCCGCGAGTGCCGGTACGTGGCCGCGCAGTGTTTGTCTTTCCGCAGACTGGGCATCTGCCATAGTCAGCAGGGCACAAGCTGCAATGACGAGCGTATTGCGAGCTATGAGTTTAGTGAAGAATCTACAGTTCATGGCCAGGTAGGATTGTTATGTTTACCCGAAGTTACTGCAACGTAACGAGCACCAGCACCATGCCCTTGCCCAGTTTGAGCGAACTCATGGCTTTGCCGAGGATTGCGCCGTGGGCCTGGTTGTGATTGGTGACTTTCATGGCGTGACCGGGAGTGTTGGAAGTGGTTAATAAATCTCCCGGTTTGATTGCGCCGTTTGAAGCATCGGCAAGGACATAGACGCGTCCTGCAAGGGAAATGTTTTTTCCACCTTCGAGCAATCCCTTTTGTTGCATCTGGATTCCGGGATTGATGCCTCCCGCGCCGCTGACGACTCCCGCGACGCGCGTGTCGTAGGGCTGGTCGCTCAGTTTCAGGTGGCCCGGGTTCTCCTCGTCAATTACAACGACGGCGCCTTGTGAAATTTCATTTTCGGCCGCAGTAATTTGAAATGGTTCGGCGAGATCAGCGCCGCCAAAAATCGTGATGGAGCTGCAATTGATGTGCATATAGGCATTGTTCGCTGTGTTGTAACAGGCGACGGCGGTAATCGCGGGGTTCTGGCTGCCGATTTGAATGTCTCCGCCTAAACCGTCCCCTCCGAGATACGCTTTCTCCCCGCCGGCGCCGTTCACTGTTACGAAGTTGCCTCCGACATTAAGACTTCCCGTGACGTTGACATTACCTTGGAAATAGCCAGCCCACGCGTTCCCCCGTCCATACACTCCGGTTCCGGTGGCTTCGTCACTGAAACCAGCCACTCCATAACCACCGACGGCATTGACGCCTGCGACGCCGGCCTGACCTATAGCGCTCGTGACGCCGTGGACGCCATTCCCACTGCCGCTGGAACCATATACACCGTCATTACTGGTGCTCGTGCCGGACACGCCTGGGCCGCCTTGCCCCCGACCATAGACGCCAGTCCCGTTGGTTGCGTCACTAAAACCGGCCACGCCATAACCACCGCCAGTGTTGACGCCCGCGACACCGGCTTGGGTGATGGCGCTGGTGACGCCGTGGACGCCGTTCCCGCCGCCGCTGGCTCCATATACTCCGTCATTCGCGCTGCCGTTAAACGAACCCGCTCCCGTCGCCGTCAAATTCCCCGAACCATCAAGCAGCATCAGCGTGGTGCCTCCGCCCGCGTTGTTCTGTCCGTCATTATGAACACCCCCCGAATACCAGGCAAAACCACCACCACCCACGGCGGCTCTTTGGTACAGCGTCAAGTTTTGCACGCCGATGCCGTAATGATAAATGCCAAAATCGTAGAGGCTGAGCATCTGACGGGTTTGCGAACCAAAGCCGAGAATCGCGACGGTGGAAAGGTTCAAGCTGCCTGTCATAGTATCTCCAGCCTTGGCAACATAAGTTGACGAGCCAGACACCGGCGCGAAAGCACTTGATGGCTGCCCACCAAGATTGCCCGCGTTGCCAGCCATGATCGCGTAAGGTGCTGCCAGCAGTGCCGTGCGCGGCGTCATATTAGTAAATACTCCGCCGTTGGTCCGTACGCCGATTTCCAGCCAGCGGGCCGGGCCGGTGAAGATTCCTGGGCCGAAATCCAGGGTGGCGGTGAACAAGCCGTTGGTGATGCCCGTTGCCGAGTTGGTGAGTGTCCCGCCGATTTGCGTGCCGTTGGTCACGCCATCGTAAATTGCATATCGGAAATCATATACTCCCTGGGCCGGACTGCCGTTGGTGTTCAGGCGACCCTCGTAGCTGAAAGCGGTGCCTTGGGCGAACGCCGGAGTAGCGCCGCCCACGAGGAGGCAAAAGATGGCCGCGAGACTGGAGTGGATTTTGGTTTTCATATTGTTCTTTTTGAGTTGCCGGTTTGTTTTCACAGGTTGCCAAATAGGGTTCATTGCAACTGGAGAATGTAGAACCGTTTCGGGACGACCGGACTCACCGTGTTGGTGACGGTGAGGGTGAAATTCCCGTCTGTTGTCAGAACGTTGGTCGCCACCGGCAACCACTGGTTTAGCGGCTGCGCGAGGTTCGTGCTCATCAAAGTGTGATAAGTCACGCCATACAGTCCGTTGCTGCCGTGGATCATGAGATTCGCCCCGGACGAGCTGATCCCCATGCTGGCGGGTTGAACGTTCCTCGCGACGCTAATGTCATCAAGACCGAAATAGGTATTATCGCCCCGGAATCCGAATTGAATGTCCGTGCTGGTTCCAGTGGCTGTGACGGTGAACTGAATGTTAGTCCAGCCGATGGCGGCGAGATTTGTTTTATCCAGGAGCGTGGTTCCATCCCACGAAACCAGAAATTCATTGGGCGTTGCGCCATCAGGACTATCCAGCCAAAATGAGAACAGATACGTTGTTCCTGGAGTCGTGGACAACGTTTGGGAAAGGTAAAACAGTGATCCAACCGGCCCTGACTGCATGCCATAGCTGCCGGAGTGAACATACCTGGATCGGGTGCTGATCAAAGTGTCCGGAGTAAAATTTCCATAGCCATCCCATTGGGAGAAATCTCCCGTTTCAAAATCACCATTAGCCACGAGATTAGCCGCATATAGGGAGACCGGGATGACGAGCGGAACGATCTGTACGGGAACATGAGCCTCAGCGATATTGGCAGTGCCCAAACCCAACTTGCCGTATGCGTTGCGCCCCATGGACCATAAGCTGCCGTCGCTCTTAAGAAACAGGCTTCGTTCGTATCCGGCGGCAATGGCCGTGACTCCGCTGGACACGATCTGCACAGGGTGGTCTGCGTTATTGATGGTGCCGTCACCCAACTGGCCAAAATTATTGAGTCCCATGGCCCATAGGCTGCCATCGCTTTTGAGAAACAGGCTGTGGCGTCCGCCTGCTGCGATGGCTATGACATTGCTGGCCACAATCTGCTCGGGTTGGTTGGTTCCATAGGGATAGTTGGTTGTGAAATTACCACCACCCAATTCCCCATAGTAATTTTCGCCCATACCCCACAAGCTGCCATCGCTCTTCAGAAACAGACTGTGATAGAAGGCGGCGGCAATCGCTACCACGCCGCCACCCACAATCTGTTCGGGAACATTGCCAATGTTGTAACCGCCACTGTTGTAAGTGCCGTCACCCAACTGGCCGGAACCGTTGTCGCCCATGACCCACAGGCTGCCATCACTCTTGAGAAACAAACTGTGGTTGGCTCCCGTGGCGATGGCCGTGACTCCGCCGGCTAAAATCTGCTCAGGGCGGTTGGTGCCGATTAGAGGGTAAGTGCGTGCAATGCCGTCTCCAAGTTGGCCGTAAGCGTTGTAGCCCATTCCCCACAGGCTGCCATCGTTCTTGAGAAACAGGCTGTAGTCGCCTCCTGCGGCAATGGCCGTGACCTGGCTTGCCAAAATCTGCTCGGGACGGTTGGTGTTGTCATAAGTGCCGTCACCCAAATCGCCATACTGGCCATAGCTGCCATTGTTACCCATCGCCCACAGACTGCCGTCGCTCTTGAGAAACAGGCTGTGCCGACTTCCTGCGGCAATGATTGCGACATTACTGGCCACAATTTGTTCCGGGCGGTTAGTGTCGTTGTAACTACCGTCGCCCAACTGCCCAGCCCAGTTACCGCCCATGCCCCACAGGCTGCCGTCGCTCTTGAGAAACAGACTGAAGTCAGTTCCGGCGGAAATTTTCGTGATGGTTTGCGCGCCGCTGGTGAAGACGGATAACACCAGCGCGCCCAGCATCAGGCCGAGGCTTAAAATGGATTTTGTTTTCATGGGTTTCATTTTCAGCGGCAGACTGCTTTGTCCGTCATTAACCAATGCGAGATTCCAAATGCAAAGGATCGAACTAAATGGAATTAAAAAGTGGAAGTCGCTGTAACCGCAAGTCGGGCCGGTCTGTTCTTAACACAGACGCGCGGAGGACACGGGGGGAACGCAGGGTTTGGCGGACAAGGAGGCGCTGACAGCTTGGCGGTTTCGTATCCGGTTTTCTCCGCGCAACTCTGCGGCCTTTGCGCCTCCGCGTTTAATCCAACCGAATTATTTCAGCTAAAATAAGCTTTCACTTGGCTCGTTCGATGGTAATTTCCTGATACAACCAAGTGCGCGCGTGAATCCAATAGTGCTTGGCAGCGGCTTCGGTGACGCCCAGCACTTCGGCGGCCTGGGCGCTGGTCATGCCAACGAAATAACGCAGCTTCACTAGTTCCGCTTCCAGCTTGTTTTGCGCGGCGAGTTTATCGAGCGCGTCGTTCATTGCGATCAGTTGGTCATCATCCTTCTGGATGGCAAAATCTACTTCGTCCAACTCCACACGTTCCTGTCCGCCGCCGTGGCGTCGCGCGAGTTTGCGTCTGGCGCGATCAATGAGGA
>Ga0105238_10005485_pt1 | contig 12530 bp, 11 predicted proteins | sample KBSC34metaG_FD_81526 | JGI IMG/M metagenome (GOLD analysis project Ga0105238, IMG submission 81526) | Corn rhizosphere microbial communities from Kellogg Biological Station, Michigan, USA - KBS C3-4 metaG | ecosystem: Host-associated > Plants > Roots > Rhizosphere > Soil | place: Michigan, USA... | reverse complement strand
GTTAGCCACAAAAAGGCGCAAAAACACCAAAATTTTAATTCAGCGACTGCAGAGTTCGAGCAAAGAAATCTCCGGCGGGCATCCATATCTGATGGGCAAAACTACGGTTCCCAAACCGCGATTAACGTAAATCTGCGTATTTGCAAGACGGCCGAGTCCCTTGAGCATGCGTTTGCGTGCGCCGCGCGGAGCGCTGCGGTCACCTCGGATCGCGACCTGGCCGCCGTGCGTGTGCCCGCTGAGCACGAGGTCAACTGACGCTCGCGCCGCGCGTCGCAAAAGAATCGGATTGTGTGCGAGCAGGAGCTTCATCTCATCACTACGAGAGCCGGCGAGGGCCAGGGAAATATCTTCGAGCCCGACCATCGTGTCGTCCACACCCGCGAGCCAGAATGCCGCGCCATCCTTTTCGAATCGCATTCCCTCGTTGATCAGGACCGTGATTCCTTCAGCGCGGAAAAGGTCTGTCAGCAAAGGCGCGTCGACCCAGTGATCGTGGTTTCCGAGAACAGCGTAAACACCATACTTCGCCTTCAAACGACCCATCATCTCGGCGCAAGGCGCAGCGTAATGTCGCTCTTTCGAGATGTAATCGCCGGTCAGCGCGATGATATCGGGCTGGAGCCGGTTTGCAGTCTCGACCGCACGCTCGATCTGTTCAGTGCTGGAAAAAGGTCCGTGATGAATGTCTGAAAGCTGCACGACGCGAAAACCGTCGAAAGCTTTCGGCAAACGGTTTAGCTGGATGCGCTCATGCTCGATGCTGAGCATGTAGGGCTCGGTCAGCGCCGCTCGGGCGACGTGCGTCAGGCTGACGGCGAGGGACTTCAACGGCGTGTCTGGTCGCGTGGAACTGCTATAAGGCGCGACACGCCTACGCTGGGTCCATCTGATGGGAGTCGCCATATTTTTTAGCTTGGGTGGCGCCACCTGCCGGGTTGGCGCCTCGTAAGTGGGGCGCATTATAGATACCTCACTCTCCTGGCGCAACCCTGCGATGCTTTACGAAAGGTGCTCTCAATCTCGAGGGATATGCCATAATCAACCCAAAGTTATCGAAAACCTAATGAAACGAGTCGCCTTCGCGTTATTGACGGCCCTCATTGTCGGGCTGTTTTTTATTTTCGCCAGCCGTCCTGTAATGGCGGCTGGAGAAGGCGCGACCGGCACCGAATCACACGGTTTGGATCCCGCGGTTCTGATCGGCGTTGCCATAATGCTGGTATTGGCAAAAGCCGGCGGCGAGATCTTTGAGCGGGTGGGGCAATCTGCGGTTTTGGGCGAGCTGTGCGCGGGGATCGTGCTCGGAAATCTGGTGCTCTTCGGTTTCAACTGGGCGGAGCCACTGAAAACGAATGAGACGATCGCGGCGCTCGCTGAGCTCGGCGTGATCATTCTGCTGTTTGAAGTCGGACTCGAATCAGACCTGAAGGAGATGGTCGAGGTTGGTCGGTCGTCGTTGCTGGTTGCTGTACTCGGCGTGATTGCGCCGTTTTTTCTTGGTTGGGCAGTCTCGGCTTATTTCATACCCGGCGAAGCGCGTTTAGCTCACATCTTCATCGGCGCGACGCTCTGTGCAACGAGTGTCGGTATCACGGCGCGTGTCTTTAAAGATCTAGGCAAACTGGCGACGCGCGAGGCACGGATCATTCTCGGAGCGGCTGTGATCGATGACGTGCTTGGATTGCTGATACTTGCGGTCGTCGCGGGTGCGATCAAAGCTGCCGGAATGGGCGTCGCGCTGTCATTCTTCGACGTCGGACTGATCGCGCTGAAGTCACTCGCATTTCTGATCGGAGCAATCGTGATCGGGCACTTGTTGATGCCGCGAATGCTTCATAGCGCCGGTCGACTCGAAACACGTGGCGTGCTGCTGACACTCGCGATTTCGTGTTGTCTATTTTTGTCGTGGGCGGCGGCGAAAGCCGGCTTGGCGCCGATCGTCGGCGCGTTTGCGGCGGGGCTAATTCTTGACGAAGTACATTTCAAACATGGCCGGCAACCGGAACGCGATCTGAACGACCTGTTGCAGCCGGTCAGCACCGTGCTGGTCCCGATATTTTTCGTTTTGATGGGATTGAAAGTTGATCTACGACTATTCACGCGCATCGACATTCTGGGACTCGCATTTGCACTAACTGTCGCGGCAATTATTGGCAAACAGATCTGCGCGTTGGGCGTGATTGAGCGTGGCGTCAATCGTCTGGCAGTCGGGCTCGGAATGATCCCGCGCGGTGAGGTCGGTCTGATATTCGCAGGCATCGGTGCAACGCTGATGTTGCCGACGGCGAGTGGCGCCAGTGAGCCGGTGATTAGCTCGGCGATTTTCGGCGCAGTTGTTATCATGGTCATCATTACGACATTGATAACACCGATCGCTTTGAAGTGGTCGCTGGGAAGAAAACGAGCGCGCAAAGGGGAGGGTTGAAATGGCTAAAAAGGACCAGCACAAGGTTGGCATACCACCAAAACCACGTGGGCAACAGACTGGTTTCGCCGGTAATCCGGATCAGAATCGCGAGGAAATGAAGAAGACGCCGGCGCTGCGTGGCCGTCGCAAGAGCGAAAACAAGATGTTTGGCGACGCTTCAGAGCAGCACGTCGCGGGAAACTCGGCGACGCCGAGCACAAACTCTCCTTCGACCGTCGCGAACGTGGGTACACCGAACCGGAGAAACCAAGCCTGATTTAGCCACAAAAAGGCTTTCTCTGTGCAACCTCTGTGTTCTCTGTGTCTCTGTGGTGTTTTGTTGCTATGAATTAGTTAACCACAGAGACACAGAGAACACAGAGGTTGCACAGAGAAATCAAAGCCGGCCAACCGAATCGCGGGATTCGTGTCTGTATCATCGATGGCCGAGAGTGATGCGGATCTAATCAAACGTGCACAGGCGCAGGACCTGGATGCTTTCTGCGCGCTGGCTGAGCGGTACGCACGCCGCATCCATCTGCTCGCCTCGCATTATTGCCAGAACACACAAGACGCTGAAGATCTCTCACAAGAGGTCTGGTTGAAAGCGTACCAGGCCGTGCAAACGTTTCGCTTCGATTCGTCTTTCTACACCTGGTTACGACGGATAACTATCAACACTTTTCTGAATCACCGACGGTCTAACTTTTTCCGGTGGCGCGGACAATCAACAGTTGTGCAACTGTTGCCAATCGATTTAGACGACTCGGGGGAGCTGGTCGGATCGAGTTCCGCGTCACCGGAAAATATCTATAACAAACTGCTTTTCGAAAACGTGGTTAACGCCCTTGCTGAGTTGACGCCTTCGCAACGGCTCGCGTTCCTGTTGCGCCACTACGAAGGAATGTCCTACGACGAGATCGCAAACGCAATGAACTGTTCAACCGGCACTGCGAAGAAAGGCGTGTGGCGCGCAATTGCAAAACTGCGCGCCCGGCTTTCGCCGGATTCCCACGAGCCCGAGCCCTTGATCGACCTTGCCAGTGAATATTGATTGGAGTTTTGGAATGCATAACTGCACGGAAACCAAAGAGCGTTTTACGGAGCTCGTGTTGGATGGGCGAATTACCGAGATCTCAGCGGCGGAATTGGATACCTGCGCCGAGTGTCGCGCTGAGCTTGATGCACTCAATATGACGCTGCGCATGACGTCGAGATTAAGCGAGACCGCTGCGCCCGCCGAAAGTTACTGGAGCGGTTATCACGCGAGACTCCGCGACAAGCTCGCGACCGCTCCAACCCCTTCTCACGCAGAGAAGCAAAGACGCAAAGAAAAACTCGGGCCTCTCTTTGAGACTATGCGACTCTGCGTGAGAACACAGGTTCGCGTTCCATTGCCGCTCGCCCTCGCTATGATCATCGCCTGCCTCGCCTTAGGCGTATTCGCGTTCCGCCGTACTGAACAACCTGCCGCCCAGCCTCCGTTGCTCGTACACGTGCCGGTCCAGGTTCCGATGGTCCAGGAAAAAGTCGTGACGCGCGTCGTTTACCGCGACCGCCGCTCGTCATCAAGAAATTCACGACGCGCAATCAACGACAACGCGCAAACTGAAAGCACATTTGCCAAATCACGAACATCCTCAACCGGTGAGATTCCAGCAAGTCTCAACGGCTTCAAACCGACAGACGAAGTCAAACTCACCGTTATCAAAGGAGGATCTCCGTATGAGAGATAAGCTCTGGGTCCTTCTGCTCCTCATACACTGTTTGGGCGTCGCGGCAGCGGCGCAGAATCCGGCGAAGCGCCAGCTCGTAATGCAGGTTTCCAACGGCGGCTTCGTCGCTTTTAGAAGCGAAACGCCCGGCGCGAAGAGCACACCCGACAGCAATTCGCTCGCGGCGCTGCTTTACTCGCAAGCCTTCGCCGGAAACAATCGCATCATTCATCGCGTGCTAACGGACGCGCAGAACAACGTCGTCTTCGGCTACGACCTCTGGATCAGCTCCGATCCGATCAGTAAGAAATTTAGCCTCGCTGTCTTGCCCGCTGATGAAGCATTTCGTCGCACTTTTCTGAAAGACTACATCCCAACGCGAACCAGCGCTTCGTTTGCCACTTTCCCGAAATCAACATCGCCGCAAACGCTGGATGACGGCGATGCCGTGTCGCTCGATCTGCTCGTCAATAGTGAATCGGGCGTGAGGATAGTCGACGTTGTCAGCGTTACTTTCGATCGCGCCACATTGCGTGAAGGCTACCTCGAATCAGCGCCGAAAGATTTCACGCTCGACGCCGTGGCGCTCTCGATGAAAAACTACAGCTTAACGATCAATGGCAACCTCGTCGGCAAAAGTAAATCAAACATCGGCGCCGAAGGCGCTCTGCTGTGGTGCTACGTTCCCGAACGCGGTCGCTTTATTTTCTCACTCGTCCCGCGCGAGGGTTACAACTTCGCGAAGGTCGCGGTGCTTAATGGAAACCGGATCGAGTTTACCGTGGACGGCGAACGCTACGAGTGGCTCTCAAGCGCCTCCATCCTGCCGAATGGCGGCACATGGAACCTTTGGGTCTTGCGCGACACCGACTACGTGCCGATGTTTGGCACGGTGCTCATACCTCCCCGCTCGACGCAGAAAGGTCCAAACGTCTTTGAGAAGATCCAGGACGCGTTGGCGAATCGTGGCGCAGAAGTGACGTTTACTCTGCCCGGGCGGTCGGGCTCCAGGAAAAGCACGACCACCGCACCTCAGCGGGTGATGGTCGGAGGCGCTGATTCTATGGAAAACCTGCTCCCGAAAAGTGCTCCCTAACTTTAACCACTAAGTCTTCCTACACATCTCTAAGGAGTGCAGAATGAACAAAGCTTTCTTTGTTGTTGTCGTGATCTGTCTAGTTCAATTGCAAGCGTTGGCCCAGTCGGAGGAGCTTCCGAAGTTTGAGGTTGCCGGGGAGTTCACCACGCTCGAGCGTGAGGGCTTTTCACAACGCAGAACAGAGCCGGGATTCGGCGGGCGCTTCACATACAATCTCAACAAGACGGTCGCCCTTGAAGGCGCCGGCTACTTCTTTCCAAAGAACTGTTTTCAGTGCCGCAGCGCGGGGAATATCAAGGAAGGACTCGCCGGAGTGAAGGTTGGGAAGCGATTTGAAAAGTGGGGCGTCTTCGCGAAGGCGCGGCCGGGCGTGATTAGCTTCAGCGAGGGCACGTTCGACATAAGTCCACCTATCAATTTCCCATTGATTCCGATCGGGTTCGAGTTTAGCCGGTTAACGACGTTCGCGATGGACGTGGGCGGTGTGGTCGAGTTTTATCCTTCAAAGCGGATCGTGACGCGCTTTGACTTCGGCGACACGATGATTCATTTCGGACGTCGCAACATGCAGTCTGTCTTATTTGACCCGCTGACGAATACAGTCACGCCGGTCACAGTCCCGATACCCGCACGCACGTCACATAACTTTCAATTCGTGACGAGCGTCGGGTTCAGGTTCTGATCTTCTGATCGGCTTTGCACGAAAAGTCAGCAGATCGCTCTTCTCTGTGCAACCTTTGTGTTCTCTGTGTCTCTGTGGTGAGTTTTGCTGCGAATTCAGTTAACCACAGAGACACAGAGAACACAGAGGTTGCACAGAGAAGAAGTCCGACGAGAGACTTTTCGTGCCAAGCCGTTCTGATCTACTTCTTTGCGGCTGGTTTCTTGAACACGGAATCGGGAATGTCGACGTTCCACTTAATGTCTGTGACGCGCAGCACAACGTCGCCCTGGGTGAGACTGCTTGCCACCGTCTTGAAAGGAACCATCACGCCTTCAGCATTCCGGTAATCGCTGAACAACTGCGTCTGCGGCAGCTCGAAACCGGCCGTTTCGCTAACCACGACTGAGTCGCGCCGCAGCACCAAAAACGACTTTGTCGAAATGTAATCGAGCACGGGCGTGCCTTTCTCGCTGCGCTTTTCGAGGATGTAAACCTCTTCGTCGCCGACTTTGCCCATTCGCTTAACGGTGAGCGTTTTGTAATTGGCTTTCCAGTTGAGCACGTCGTAGAAATCGGAGCCTGCCTTGATGTCTTCGAGGCGCTTGCCCGTGTAGATTTCCTCTGGAGCGAAGCTCAGCACATCGCCACCGGCATTGCCGTCGAAGTAGCTCACGATCGATCCGATCTTCTTGCCGAGCGTGGTGAAGGTCATGTCGGTGGCGGTCATGTTCGGCGCTCGCGCACTGATCAAACCTTTTCCCTGCACGCCCTGGTTCTCGAAATCGGCGTCGACCATCATCACTGAAGATTTGTGCTTGCGCAGGTTCTCTTCACCACCATACGCAGCAATCACCTTCGTCAGTAGTTCATCAACACCGATCAGCGTGCTCGTAGTTGTGGCGGCAGCGTCGACAGTTGGTTTGGAGTCATCCCCGGTGACTTTCTGCAACACCACGTTGCCTTGTGGTTGTTCGATGAAGAGCTCTGTTTCCGATTCTTTGTCTTTGACAGCTCTGAAGGTCGCGAAGAAACCTGCCGGCGCTGGTTCGCCGAGCTTGTAACGCCGGCCGCTGAGATTTTCCAGCGGGTACGATGGTTGACCTGGAACAGTGAGCACCAGTTTGTCGTCTTTCCAGCTCACGTCGAAGCTCACGCCTGCTTGAAGCAGATATTTGCCAACTTCTTTCTTAGGATCGGAGGCGGGTGCAGTCGCCTTTGCTTCCGTTGTTGGAACGCCAACCAGTTCCTTCCAGATCGTGATCATCGCAGTCGCGCCGATTGACGACGCGGTCACGTTTGTTAGCAACACGAAACCAAGCTTCTGATCCGGCATGAAGGCGACTTGCGCGTTGAAGCCGTCAATGTTGCCGCCGTGCTCGACAACCTTGTGACCGTTCCACTGTCGCAGAAACCAGCCGAGACCGTAATCAATCGAACCCGCGACGTTGATCTGCTTACGAGTCAACTCTTCGAAACCCTTTTCAGAGACGAGTCGCTTGCCGTTGAAGACGCCGTTGCCGAGCATCAGGCGCACCCATTGGCCCATGTCACGCGCGCTCGAATTAATAGCGCCGGCCGGAGCCGCTGCAGGGATTGCGCGTTGCGGCAGCCGGCGAGTTACTTTCGTCGTTGCGTTGTAATCGTAGCCGAAGGAATAGTCGCGCGACTTCTGCATGTCTTCTATGCGCGTGTCGCTGTTGTTCATTCCGAGCGGCTTGAAAATCCGCTTGGCGATCAGATCGTCCCAGGTTGAGTTTTGTGCTTTCGCGACGGCTTCGCCGGCGGCGGCGTACATCACGTTTTGATATTGCCACTTCTCACCGAGCTTCGCGGTTGGTTTCGCCATGCCTGCGACTCTGATCAGCTCTTCACGGTTGAGAACGCCGGTCACCATCGCGAAATCAGTACGGTTCAAGCCGGAGCGATGAGATAGCAGATCGCGCATCGTGATCTTTGCGGCGGCTTCTTCATCGCGGAGCGTGAAGTATGGCAGGAATTTCTTTGGCGAGTCGTCGAGCGACAGCTTGCCATCGTCGGCGCTCATGACTGCGAGCATTGCGGTGAATGCTTTTGTTGAGGAGCCGATTGCGAAACGTGTGTCGGGAGTGACGGGGATGTTTCGTTCGAAGTCTTTGACGCCGAGGCCCTTGAGATAAATGACTTTGTCGTCTTTAACGATCGCCAGCGACATACCCGGAATACCGAGCTCTTTGCGCTTCTCTTCGAGCGTCTTCTCGATCGCGGCGAGCGCGCTGGTGTAATCCGTTGCGGTGGCTGTCGTTGGCTGCTGGGCCACCAACGCTGCGGGTACAACAGCGATAGAAAGAGCGAGACAGAGTAAGAGCGCAGTAAGACGAGTCAGGTTTTTCATGGGGTGTAGTACGTGTGAGAGCAGACAAAGTTTTAGACAGGATTTACAAGATTTTTCAAGATGAACATGTAAATCCTGCAAATCCTGTCTAACGTCTTATTCGACGATCCAGGTGTCGCCGCTATTCATCAACTTCTCGAGATTGCCCGGTCCGGCCTTCGCAACCGACGCCTCGATCTGGTCGACCATCATGTCTTCATAGGTCGGTCGCTCGATCGCGCGGAAGATGCCCACGGGCTGCGGAAACTCGGGCTGCTCCATGCGCGCCAGCATGAACGCCACCGACGGATCTTTCAGGTAAATGTCGTGCACCAGCAGATCGTTCTCGGTGACGCCGTTTTCGCCGATCGTCACGACTTCGGGCAACGCACCCTTCATGCGAATGCCCTTCTCGCGGTTCTTCCCGAAAACCATCGGCTTACCGTGTTCGAGATACAGCACGCGATCCGAGCGCACGGTGCGTTCAGCGAAGTAATCAAACGCGCCGTCGTTGAAGATGTTGCAGTTCTGGTAGACCTCAATAAACGAGATGCCCTTGTGCTTCGCCGCCGCGTCAACGATCGCGCCAAGGTGTTTGACGTCGATGTCGATCGAGCGCGCGACAAATGTCGACTCGCTCGCGATCGCGAGTGAAAGCGGGTTGATCGGATAATCGATGGTGCCCGCCGGCGTCGACTTCGTCTTCTTACCAAACTCGGAAGTCGGGCTGTACTGTCCCTTCGTCAAACCGTAGATGCGGTTGTTGAAGAGGATGTAATTCAGATCGAGATTGCGTCGAATCGCGTGAATGAAGTGATTGCCGCCGATCGAGAGGGCATCGCCGTCGCCCGTGATCACCCAAACGCTGAGATCGGGATTGGCGCACTTGATTCCGGTCGCAATCGCGGGCGCGCGTCCGTGAATACTGTGGAAGCCGTACGTGTTCATGTAATAGGGGAACCGCGACGAGCATCCGATACCCGACACAAACACGATCTTCTCGCGCGGAATGCCGAGCTCCGGCATCACCTTCTGTACGTTGTTGAGAATGGCGTAATCACCACATCCCGGACACCAACGCACTTCCTGGTCGGAAATAAAATCAGCCTTCTTCAACTGTCCCGGCGGCGGCGCAACACGCCCCGACACCGACGACCCGATGTCGCTCTCAGCCGAAACCGACGTTTCCGCGAACGACTTGCTCCCATTCCCACCTTGACCATTACTCTGTGTACTCATTATTTCTCCTGAATTAACTCTCTTTGACTGTGCCTGGAGCAGGCCCAAAAATTCTGTCGAGCGAAATTCGGAAACCCGGCAGCAGATCTGGCGCCTCCAGGTAATCAGATCCGGAAAACGTCGTCGCATCTGATATTGATCGATACACCGTCACCGTGCTGTGCTTCAAATGTACGATCCAGACTTGCTTCGTGCCGGCATTAAACAACCGCAAGATTCTCTCGCTTATTTTGCCTGTACGGTATTCCGGAGTGTAAACCTCAACTGCAAGGTCGGGAGGACCTTGCCAGTAACCTTTGACTTCCGCGACTTCTTTCAGCCGCTCTTTCGAAATAAACGCAATGTCTGGCCCTAAGACCGTGTCGGGGTTCCAAGTCACTTGAAATCCCGCGTCGCCGATGTAAGCTTCACCCAAGTCATGATCCCAAATAAACTGCGCTAGTGGTGCACCAAGACGCATAGCAATCCGGCCGTGAGGAATCCGGGGAAGTGGCATAGTTATAAGTTCTCCGTTAATGAGTTCATGGCGCGAATCATCGTCAGGAAGCTGTAACAGCTCCTCTGCGGTCATTAGCGCTATTGAGGTAGTACTCATCTTACTACTCCTATTTACTTGCTTGCGTTGTGAGGTACGCTCCAACATCACAAATACTCTTCGACCTTTCTGACGATCTCCCGGATTTGGAACGGGCGGCCTTTCACTTTCGAGAAAGGAACCGCGTCCACCAGAAACTTCGCACGGATCATCGTGCAGAGCTGTCCCAGGTTCATCTCCGGGACAATGACGGTTTCGAAGCCTGATAACACTTCGCCGAGATTGCGCGGGAAGGGGTTCAAATAACGCAGGTGCGCTGCTGAAACATTCTTTCCTTCGCGCTGCATCTTCTCAACTGCCGACGAGATTGAGCCGTAGGTCGAGCCCCAGCCGAGTACGAGGACTTTTCCGGTCGACTCACCCATCACTTCCAGCAGCGGAATGGATGCGGCTGCGCGGTCTACTTTTTCCTGGCGCAGCTTCACCATGAAATGGTGGTTCTCTGGATCGTAGTTGACGTTGCCGGTGATGTGCTGTTTCTCGATACCGCCAACACGATGTTCGAGTCCCGGCGTACCCGGCAGCGCATAAGGCCGCGCTAATGTTTCCGGATCGCGCGCGTAAGGCATGAACGTCGCCGGATCGTTGGCGAAGCTGACATCGATCTTCGGCAGATCGTCGATCGGGGGAATCGCCCACGGCTCCGCGCCGTTCGCGAGATAACCGTCAGACAGGTAAAACACCGGCGACATGTACTTGAACGCGAGGCGCACGGCTTCGATCGCCATGTGGAAACAGTCACCCGGCGTCGCCGGCGCAACAACAATCGCGGGACACTCGCCATTTCGTCCCCAAACAGACTGGAACAGATCCGCCTGTTCGGTTTTTGTCGGCAAGCCGGTCGATGGTCCACCACGCTGAACGTTGACGATCACGAGCGGTAACTCAGTCATCACGGCGAGACCGATCGCTTCCTGTTTCAAAGCCACGCCCGGTCCGGACGTTCCAGTCAATCCAATCTGACCCGCGAAGCTCGCGCCGATCGCAGCGCAAACTGCCGCAATCTCGTCTTCCGCCTGAAACGTTTTCACGCCGAAAGACTTGTGACGCGACAACTCGTGCAGAATGTCAGACGCGGGCGTGATCGGATACGAGCCGTAAAACAACGGGCGACCTGAGATCTGCGATGCTGCAACGAATCCGATGGCAGTCGCTTCGTTGCCGGTGATCTTCCGGTACTTGCCGGGAGCGATCTGCGCCTTCTTGACTGTGTAGTGCGTCGTGAAGACTTCGGTCGTGTCGGCGAAGTTGTAACCAGTCTTCAGCGCGATCTCGTTGGCCTTCGCTAGCTCCGGACTCTTCGCGAACTTGGAATGAATCCAGTTGAGCGTGTTGTCCATCGGCCGGTCGTAGAGCCAGTAGAGCACGCCGAGCGCGAAAAAGTTTTTCGAGCGATCGATCTCTTTGCGCGAGAGCTCGACGTTGCCCTTGAGGGCGTTCATGTTGAGCGTCGAGATCGGTAGTTTGTGTACGCGATACCCGGCGAGCGAGCCGTCTTCCAACGGGTTCGACGCGTAGCTGGCGTATCTCAAATTCTCCGGCGTGAAGCCGTCGGTGTTCACGATCAGCGTACCGCCGTCTTCGAGATCAGGCAGGTTCACTTTCAGCGCCGCGGGATTCATCGCCACGAGAACATTCGGCTGGTCGCCGGGGGTCTTGATGTCCTGGCTCGAGAAGTTCAACTGAAATCCGCTGACGCCGGGCAAGCTGCCGGCAGGGGCGCGAATCTCTGCGGGGAAGTCAGGCAGGGTCGAGATGTCGTTGCCGACAACTGCCGACGTGTTAGTGAACTGTGTGCCGGTTAGCTGCATACCGTCGCCAGAGTCACCGGCGAAGCGGATGGTTACAGTCTCGACTTCTTCCAGATTTTTCTCACTATGCGGAACAGGAGGTTCTATAACAGTGCTCATCTCTAATTGTCTTTCAGACCTTTCAGAAAAGTGATCGTCGCCGGGGATATAGTATAGGACAGATAGGTCATATAAGTCCTATAGGGCTGCCAATTCTTTATCATAAGGCGACATGGCAGCGAGCTTCTCGATGATCGCCGGAAGAACGCGCAAGGTCGTGTCGATATCGGCTTTGGTATTGTAGCGACCGAGCGAGAAGCGGATCGAGCCTTGGGCGGCGGTGAATGGGACGTTCATCGCGCGCAGAGTTGGGGATGATTCGTGCGTTGTTGAATGGCAGGCGGAGCCCGTCGAAACGCAGATGCCTTCCTCGTCCAGGTGCATGAGAATGTTTTGGCCGTCGACGTATTCGAATGAAATGTTCGACGTATTTGGCAAACGTTTGAAACGATCTGCTGTGCCGTTGAGACGCGCGTTCGGGATCTTTGCGAGGATGCTGTCTTCGAGACGATTACGCAGGCCTTCAATAAAATCGTGATTGTCGTCCTCAACCGCGAGCTGGCACGCAGCGCCAAGACCGACGATGTTCGGAACGGCGGATGTGCCGG
>Ga0105238_10005481_pt1 | contig 12544 bp, 24 predicted proteins | sample KBSC34metaG_FD_81526 | JGI IMG/M metagenome (GOLD analysis project Ga0105238, IMG submission 81526) | Corn rhizosphere microbial communities from Kellogg Biological Station, Michigan, USA - KBS C3-4 metaG | ecosystem: Host-associated > Plants > Roots > Rhizosphere > Soil | place: Michigan, USA... | reverse complement strand
CTCTGTTGTCGTCGTCGCGTAGGCGCAGGCGCCTCTGGTCGTTGACCCAGGTGCGCCAGGTGCGCGTCGTCCAGAAGCCGCAGTCCGTCGACGTCCACGAGTACGTCGAGGTGTACGTGCGACCGTTGCGGACCGACACCCGCGTGCTCGTGTGCCGGTGGGTCACCCACACGGCGCACAGGGGCGCCTGGTGGTAGTCCCAGTGCGCCGCGAGGTACTGCTTCTGGATGACGGTGCCGTGCGTCGGCGCCGATGAGCAGCCGGCGGCCCCGGCGACAACAGCCACGATCATGATCATGATCAGGCGGAGTCCGGCGGCGGCGGGACGCGACGGCTCCCGGGTCACTGCCAGCCTCCGAGGTGTACCGGCGCGCGGCCGGCGAGCGCGGCCTGCTGGTGAGCGATGATGTTGGCCTGGGCGTTGTTGCCGTCGGTGAGTTGGCGGACCTGAGCGCGTAGGCGCGCGAGTTCCCCGGCGTCGCCTTGGCCGGGCCGGCCGGCGCCGGCTGGTGCGGGGGTGATCGGCCGGGCGGCGTGGAGGCGCTGGCTGAGCTGCACGTTGCGGGAGTTCAGGTCCGCGATGTCGTTGTTGAGCTGGGCGATGGTGCGCTTGTCGCCGGCCTGCTGGCGCCCCATCGACTCGATCGTGCGTTGGGCGGTGGCCAACTCGGCCCGGGTTGTTGCGAGCTTGGCGGACAACTCTTGCGCGTACGCCGAGGTGAGCACCTCGCGGACGGGCTGCGGGTCGGCGGGCGGCGGGTCGGCGGGCGGCGGGTCGGCGCTGAGCGGGAAGATGCGCATGAAAGTTCCTTCCTAGGATGCGTTGGGTCGGGGGCGGAACGGCAGGATCTGGGCGCCCGTGACCGGGCCGGCCCGGCCGCGGCGGTGCCGGCCGCCGGCGGCCTGGCGGTGACGGGCGCGTGGCGGGGGCGGGTGTTCGGCCGGCGGGTCGGTGGTGGCCGGGTCGTCGACGGCGATGCCGAGGGTGCGGGCGTAGGCGGCGACGTCGTCCGGGTCGTCGTCCGGGCCGTCGAGCGCATCGGGCGGGTCGGGCTCGCGCGCGCGCGGTCGGTGGTCACCCTGTTGGTGTTGGACGTGGTCGGGGTGTTCGGAGGCTGCGGCAGAGTTTTCGATCCCAAGTGCCGAAGGCGCTTGGGGCCGCGGGGGGGATAGGGGGGCAGTGGCGCCCCCCTTTCCTTGGTGGGTATCCCTTGTAGGTTCAAGTTCTAAAGGCGCCCAGAAAACCGGCGCCGGTTTCCCCGGAATCCGGTTTCCCGGTGCCGGTTTTCTGGGCTCCGCAATTGCCGGCTGTGCGGTATCTACGTCCGGTTCGGGTGATTCCGGCGGGTCATCTGGGTCCGTCGGGTCGGTGAGGTCGCTGTCGTCGGTGGGGTCGCTGTCGTCGTCGGGCTCGAAGTCGTCGTCGGGCTCGAAGTCGTCGTCGGCGAGGGTCCCGTCGGGCTGGCGGACCCGGAACGTGCCGTCGGGCTGCTCGACCAGCGGCACGGCCTTGCCGCCGAACGCGGCCCACTGCGCGGCCCACGAGTCGACCGGCACCGGGGAGATCGCGGTGCCCATCACGTGCTGGCCGTTGAGGAGCCGGCGGCGTTCGAGGCGGTAGTGCCCCTCGCGGCCGAGTTCACCGAGCGCGGTGCGGATCGCCTCGCGGCCTTCACGGCCGTCGGGGCGGGCGAGGACCTCGGAGCGGATGTCCCAGCCGGTGGGCCGGTCCAGGATGTAGACGAGGAGGCCGAGCGCCCGGAACGACATCGTCTCGTTGCGTACGACCGGCCGGTCGACGCGCACGTAGCGCACGGGGTTCGCCCGCTTGCGCAGGCCACCACCCCGGCCGGCGGGGGCGCTCACTCGCGGTCCCCGACGATGCGGCGGCTGACGGCGGCGACGTCCGGGTCGACGGCCGGGGCGACGACCGCGTCGGTGTGGACGTCGGTGCGGCTGGCGGGCAGCCCGCACCGGGCGCAGGATTCGACACCGCGATGGTCGAAGCCACCGGAGGACACGAGTGGGTGCGGGTCGACGGGCGGCCCGACCGGGACGCCGGCGCGGGTACGCCGGCGGCGCCGGGCGGGCTTGGGCGGCCTCGGGAACAGGCTCACGTGCGTGTCCCTTCTCGCTGGCCGGTGGGCCGGGTTTGGTGGGCGTCGGCGGGTGCCGGCGCCCGGTACGGGGTAGCCGCCCGCGACCGGCCAAGGCGAGGCGCCGTGGCCGGCCGCGGGCAGCCGGTGCGCGGCCCCGGCCGGGGGGCTGGCGGGGCCGCGCGGTCTATGAGGTCGTGGAGGGACGCTGGTCGGGTGTCGCCGGCGGGGGCGGGGAAGTCCCCCGCCGGCGAAGCTGCTCGGCCGGGGCGGTGAAGCGTTCGGCGCGGGTCGCTCCCGGTGGCCCGAACCGTTCGGCGCGTACCGCGTCGAGGAGCTGCTGGCGGGTCATCGCCGCCGCCACACCGTCGAGTGCGGGCAGGTGACGAAGTGCGACTCGCGCAGGTCCCGACGGCCGAAGCAGCGCGCGGCCGCCAGGACCTCCGCCAGGGGCGGCTGGCCGAGATGAGTGCGGTCGGTGAGCGCGACGTTGCCGGTCTTGACCGGGTCGCGGTCGACTGGCATCCGGCGGCCGTTGCGGGTGACCGCCCAGATGATCGGCGCCGGACACGACTCACACGCCGCCGTCGGGTAGCCGGTGGGGTCAGCCATGGCCGGCCCCGATCAGCATGTAGCCGCGCGGCAGGCCACGCATCGTCGCCGCGACCATGCCGAGCAGGGCGCCGATACGCTCACCGACACCGGTGGCCCCGTCGACGGTCAGCTCATCGAGGACGGCGGAGACGCGGTCGTCGTCGCCGGTGGCGTTGGTCTCGACGAGCCGGGCCGCCCACCCGGCGGCCGCCGACGGCGCCGGGGCGATCCGGCCGGTCGCCTCGTGGAACCCGATCAGCTGGATCCGGCGCGGCCGGTGGTCCCCGCCGTAGCTGTGGCAGATCATCTCGTCGGCGAAGTAGAGCAGGACCGCGGACAGGCCGGCCGGCCCGTACTCGGTGACCGCCGTCCTGACGTGTTCGGCGGCCGTGCGCAGGTCCCGGTCGATCGCGGCCGTGAGGGCCGCCCGGCCGAGTTCGCGGATCCGTTCCCGGAACGCCCCGGGGTCGACGGTGGGGTCGATGCTGGTCATGGTGTCTCCGCCGGTAGGTGTCCGATGTGGAAGTGGCCGGGCCACGCCGTGCACGGGTAGACGTTGAGCCGGCGCCGGTCGGGCATCCGGTTCCACGCGACCAGCGCGGCGTCCCGGCTGGGCCAGGCCCGCTTGCGGTGCCGGTCGCACTTCGCCCACCCGACCGGCGTCACCCGCCCGCCGCCGGCGGCGACGTCGGCCGCAGCGACCGCGTCGGCGATCTCCGCCCACCGGCGGAAGTGAGCATCGCGACGCACCGCCCGGCGCGGGCTGCGGTACCGGCTGGAGCCCACGGGGCGGCTCATGACGGCGGCCCGTCCCCGGCCGGCTCCCCGGCCGGCTCCTGGACCGTGTCGCCGGCGACCGCGTCGAACAGCGGCCGCAGATACGTGAACACCTGCCGGGCCTGGTCGGCGTGGCGGTGGATGTCCGGCTGGTGTGCGCCGAGCGCGAGCGCGATGCATTCGAGGAGCAGCGGCACTATCCGGCTGGTTCCGAGGTCGAAAGGTCCCGATGACCGGGTGTAGGTTTCCGCGCCGCCGTACGGGCTGTCGATGGTGATCGTCACCCGGGCCATCAGGGCCTCCAATCGGTGGGGTCGGTGTCGAGCGCGGCCGCGGTACGCCGCGCGCGGTCGGTGACCATCGGCCCGATGAGGCGGGCGATGACGTGCAGGCGCTGCTCGCCGTTGAGGTTGCCGCGCATCCCGGCCCAGAACCGGGCCTCCCAGCCGGCGATCACGTCGGCCGGCTCGCCGAGGTGCACGGCGAGGGCGTAGAGGACGCCGTCGTCGATCGCCCGGGCGATCACCGGGTCATGGCCGGTTTCCTCCCGGGCTCCGTCGGCGTAGGGACTCCACGGCTCCGGCCAGCCGGTCACGGCCGCTCACCCCCGTCGACGGCCGTGACGAGGCGCAACGGGTCGATGTCGATCACGTAGACCGCCGCCGGCTCCCGGCGGTGCGCGACACGCAGCGCCCCGTCCCGGCGGCGGTTGCGGCGGCGGAGCCGGCGGTGCGCGGCGCGTAGCGCCCGGTCCCGATCGGCGACGAGGCGTTCCCACTCCCACGCCGCGTCCTGCCACTCGCGTTCCAGGTTGAGCAGCTCATCGCGCCACGCCTGCTCCCCCGCCCCGGCCGCGGCCCGCTGCTCGGCCAGGACACGCTCGGCCGCGGCCGCCCGGGCCTGGGCCACCGCGACCGCCGCGCCCGCTTCCACGCGGGCGGTCGCGATCGCCGCGGTGGCCCGGGCGCGCGCGGTCCGGGCCGCCGCGTATCCGGCGGCCCGCCCCCGATCCGCGAGGACCGCGCACGTGGACGCCACGGCGACCGCCCCCGCGAGAAGCCACACGAGAAGCCACGCCAGCGCGGTGAGCGCGGTCACAGCGCATCCGCCTCGACGTCGGCGCGTAGCCGGTACGCGGCGAGCGCCGCCCGCCGTTCCCGGCTCGCCTGGGCCTTCGCGGCCCGGCACTCGGTGCAGGGCCGCTCATCGAGGCGCAGGTGCCGGTCGTAGCCGCCGCGCGTGCCGCACGGCACCCGCCGTACCGCGGCGCGTTTCGCGTCCAGGCCGCCCGACAACTCCGCACGGGCCTTCGCCTTCGCCGCGTCGCGCGCGACGCGCGCCCGGTCCATCGCCGCTGACGCCTGGGCCGAACGGCACGCCCGGCAAGCCCGATGCCCGGCGTCGCGGTGCGGGACGTTGGACGGCTACCGGGCGCACCGCGACGTCGTCTCCGGCACGGTCTTCAGCCCCAGGGCGAGGAGTACCTCCCGCAGCTCGACCCCGGCCCGGCCGGGCCGGTCGTCGAGGGCGGTCTGCGCGAGCTTCAACCCGGCCGCCCGGGCGTCCGCCGGGTCGAGCGACCCGACCGGGACGTGGGTGGCGTCCATCCCGGCCGCCACCGTCCAGATGTCATCCCTCATCGCGGCGCACCCCGCAGACCTCGTCCCACGCCCGGAAGTTGCGCACCGACTGGCCGCTGCCGTTGGGGTCCGGCTCGTTCGCCCACGTCGCGGCAGCCAGCGCCAGGGTCGCGTGGACGAGGGCCTGCAGGACCATGTCCGTGGTCGGCGGGGCCTCGTAGGGCGTGCCCGACGGGATGGCCTCTACGATCCGGCGGGCGAGCAGCCGCTCGGCCTCGGCGTAGTGCTCGGGTCCGGTGGCCATCACGCACCACCCGCCCGGGCCGCGTCGAGGCCGTCGACGAACTTGACGACGTCGCGCGTCGTGTAGCCGACCACGTACGGGCGCAGCTGCGCCGGGGTGATCCCGGCGTCGACCCAGCACGGCGTCGGCGGTGTGCTGGCGCCCTTCGCGATGCCGTCGACGAGGTGCCACAGGGCGCGGGCGTCAGCGGCGAGGTCTCCGGTCGCGCCGGGCATCTCCAGGTGTTCGGGGCTGGCCTGGCCGCGGTAGCCGAGCCAATCCCGGTAACGCCAGCGGACACCACCGTCCAAGGTCAGGTGACCGTCCCAGACGATCAGCGCCCGGCCGGCCAGCGCGGCGGCCTCGGCCTCACGGTTGGGCTCCCACGCGGCGCTGTGCTCGTCCTGCCGGGCGCGGTCGTAGGGGTCGTAGCCGCCGAGATCGTCCCAGGACGGACCGCCGGGCAGCCGCACGTCGGCGACGACCCGCAGGCCCTCCTCCGGGTCGACCAGGACCAGACGGTCGGCGTGGAAGCCGTCGTCGTGGAAAGTAACCGCCCCGTACAGCGGCCGCCACGAGTCGGCCTTGTGCAGGCCGCCGAGCATCGCCCGGGCCTCCAGGTGCTTCGCGAACGCGGTGACCACCTCAGCGCAGCGGTCGCAGATCCGGCGGGGCAGCAACTCGTCGTCGACATGGGTTCACCACCGGCACACGTAACGCAGCTCCCCGGCCCGCCGGGCCGACGCGACCTGCGCCGCCGTCGGCTCCGGCCGGACCTCGGAGTCCTCGATGAGGTAGAGCGGCGCGTACAGGTTGCCGTGGTAGAGCACCCGAGCCCGGGCCACCGCGCCGGGCAGGAGCCGGCGCGGCGGGTCGAGCTTGCCGAGCTGCGTCATCGTGTAGAGACCGGCCGGGACCTGCTCCCACCGCGTGTACTTGGGGACGTCGGCCATCAGACCGCCACCCGCAGCCGGCCGGGCGTCACCAGGATCTCGACGCCGGCTCGGGTCACCGCGCCGGTCTCGGGTGCCGAACGCCGCCAGCCGGCGCCGAGCAGCGCCCGCGCGGCCGCCACCGCGACCCCGTGCGGAGTCTGGGCCCTCATTGGAAGCCCTCGATGAACTTGCGCACCTCACGCGGTGTATCCAGGTGCCCGGCGAACATCAGCATCGCCATCAGCTCCACGCCCGCGTGGTCCCTGGTCTCCGGGTGCTTGCGAAGGTCCGAGCCGATCGACGCGAGCGCGTCGCCCAGCTGGCCGGCGTCGGCGTACACGATCGCGCGGGCCTTCGCCCACGCCAGATGCTCGGCCCGGTTCACGACGTGCTCCTGACGAGCCGGTCGAACTCTGCGTCACCCCGGCCGCCGTCGACGGCGGCCGCGGCGAGGGTCCGCACCCGGCGGAAGGTGACTCGGTGGTGCTCGCCGCGGAGCTCGGCTGCGGTCGCCCGGTTCTCGGCGTCACCGGTCGGCATCGCCGCCGGCGCGAACACGTCCGGCACGGCCACGCCCGGCGCCGGCGTCGTCTCCACGGCCGCGTCGAACAGCTCGACCGCCTCCTCGATCAGCGCCACGGTCTCCGCATCGATGACCGGCGCGGTTGAGTCCACCGCGCCGAGGATGTAGGACAACCCGTGCCAGCCACGCTCGTAGTCCTCCGGGTACGCCCGCCAGATGATCTCCGCGCGGTCCGATGCCTGGATCGGCGCCTCAACCCTGGCGCCGAAGAAACCGGCCCAGGCATGCAGGTCAGCACCCGAAACGAACTCGATGAAGAGGGTCTCGGCCGGCCGGCTACCCCAGCCGATCTGACTCGGGAACGGCAGACCGCCCCGGGAATGGGCGAGCAGGATCAACGCGGTGGCTTTCGCCAGTGTGATCCGCTCCGGTGGTACCTTGTGGGTGGTCATTGAAGATGATCCCTTCGGTGGTCAGGGGGCCTCCGCATAGCGCGCGGAGGCTCGTTTCGTTGGGGTGATGTCGCGGGTCGGCCGCGCTACTCGTCGGGCAGGGCAGCGACCGCAGCCACCAGCACCTCGTGTTGGACGTAGACGTTTGCGCCGATGCGCTTCACCGGCAGACGGTTGTGGCCGTGCGTGCCCTTCGTCATCCGGCGGAATGTGCTCTCCGAGATGCCCCCGAGCAGCGCCATCGCTTCATCGGGTGGGTAGAGCAGTCGCGCAGGAATCTCGTGGATGTTGAGTTTCGGCATGCGATTCTCGCTCACGGGACTGACCGTAGAGGACTCCTGTGGACGGGAAGCATCAGCCGAACGGTTGATTAATGTTGATCGATCAAAATCGTACATTCCTCGCATGTATCCCTATGGGGGAGTGGACACGACGTGTCCAAGCGGGATAGTCGAGCAATTGTCTTCTTCTCGTGAAAGAGAACCAGCTCACGGGCGTAATGCGGGTCCCGCCGGCGGTATCTATCGTGTGCCCATGACACCCCTAGACGTCCGTAGACGCCTCTGGAGTCTCTATGTTCGGCGCGCGACAGACGGCGCGAAAATGAATCGGGGTTGGTCGATCCCCCGAATCGCCAAGGAAGCCGGGATCGCTCCTGCCACCATCTACCGATGGCTGGACGGCGACTGGGAGACCTCCCCGAAAGGCGATGCCGTCGAATCGTTCTGCGATGCTGTCGACCAGCCGACCGGGCCTGCGTTCCAGATCTTGTTTCCGGGGAAGACCGGCGAGGCCGTACCCACCGCGCCGCTCGCGCCCGACCCGGACTTCGAGACGCTCCAGCGCAAGTTGATGGACCCGACGGTTGCCGACCAGGAGAAGTTCCACATCAGAGAGACGATTCGGACGCTGGCCCTTCGCGGGAGGTAGCGCATGGGTAGACAGCCCAACGGTCGGCCGTCCATCAACCAGAACAAGGACAAGAAGTTCCACACCTGGGTGACCGTGGGCATGAAGCCCGACGGCACCCCGCGCCGCAAGCACGTCAAGCGCAAGACCGCCACCGGGGTCTCGAACGAGCTCGACGAGATGGAGAAGGTCCGCCCGATCAGCACCAAGGCGGGCAACAAGGGCGAGACCGCAGCCGAGTGGTTCATGCACTACCTGGAGAACATCGTCCGGCCGAACCGGAGCGACAACACCTACACCGCGTACGAGCCGATCTTCCGGCTGCACGTCATCCCGCAGATCGGCGGCTACCGGCTGGCCGGCACGAGGCACCTGCTGGAGCCGGACCACCTCGACCAGCTGTACGCCTACCTGCGCACACCGCAGGGCGGAAGCCTCGCACCGAGCTACGTGCTCCAGGTCCACCGCGTCATCAGCCGGGCGCTCAAGGTCGCGGTCCGGCGCGGGCGGGCGTGGCGGAATCCATGCGACCTGATGGATCCGCCGCCGGCCGGCGACACACAGATCGAGCCGTTGAGCCTCGACGACGCCCAGGCGGTCGTCGTCGCCGCGGTGCACGACGAGCAGGCGGCGCGTTGGATCCTCGGGCTCGCCCTCGGATACCGGCAGGGCGAGGCCCTCGGCGTGCGCTGGTCGTACCTCGACCTGGAGGCCGCCACCATCCGCCCGAAGCAGCAGATCCAGCGGCAGACCTGGAAGCACGGCTGCGCGGACCCACGGGCGTGCGCGGCGCCGCACTGCGCGAAGAAGGCCAAGCGGAAGTGCCCGCCGACCGAGTGCAAGCGCCACCCCGGCCGCAAGGGTTGTCCGCCGCCGTGCCCGCCGGACTGCACCGACCACGCCCGGCTGTGCCCGCAGAAGTGGGGTGGAGGCCTCGTCGAGGTCCCGACGAAATCGAAGACCGGCCGCGGGAAGCCGCTGCCCATGCCGCCGCTGCTCGTCGAGCTGTTTCGCGTCCACCGCGAACGGCAGATCCGTCAGTACGCCGAACTCGGCCGGCCGTGGGACCCCAAGGGCTTCTGTTTCACCAACGCGTTCGGCCGGCCGATCGACCCGCGCCGGGATCACGCGGCATGGGAGGCGTTGCTGCGGACCGCCGGCGTCGACGATGCCCGACTCCATGCCGCCCGGCACACCGCCGGAACCCTCATGGTCGCCGGCGGCACGGATATCTCCGTCGTCCAGGAGCTGCTCCGCCACGCGAGCATCCTCACCACCCGCATCTACGTCGACGTCGCGGAGACGATGAAGCGGCAGGCCGTCGAGAAGATCGCCGCGAGCCTGTTCGACGGCGACATCATGGAACTGATCCGCGCGCTCAGCGTTGCCAAGCCGGCCGCGGAGGCCGACCGGTAATCGCTACTGCACCTTTTCTGCACCCTTTGATCTTGAAAACACGAAACCCCACCCGCGTCGCCGCAGATGGGGAGTGGTGGCCAGGGGCGGGGTCGAACCGCCGACCTTCCGATTTTCAGATGTGCGGACGGCGATAGCGACGGATGTCCACGGGTGTCAAAACAGCCATTGAGCTGCGGCGTGACTCCCATAGCCATCGGGGGACACCCATGGAATCCGGCTGCTACTGCACCCTTCTCGCACCCCCCCGAGAGTCGTCCTCGGGGTCATTGCCGCCGAGTACCTCCTGGGAGATATCACCGAGCGCCTTGAAGTACGACGCCTCGGGGTGGTCAGGTGGAAAGCCGTCAGCGGAGGCACCTCCGCGATTCTTCGGACGGCGGCTGGCCCAGTTGGCCCGGGCGGAAGACAGTGGGGAGATCGTTGGCCCGGCCGTGGAGCGCGGCCGGACGAAGCTCTCCAGATGCGCGACAGCGACGGCCAAGAGAAGCGCCACCGAGAGGACCACGGTCGCGACCGCCGCGATCCGCCCGTTGACGACGACCAGGACGACCCACGAGCATGCGGTCGAAAAGGCCAGCCCGAAGATCATCCGCTTGTAGCGCATGGCACATCCACCTCCCGTGACGGCAAGCGTCACCGTACGGTGGCGCTAGGTAAGTGGCCTCCCCAGGCCGATCACAGTAAACCTGCGATGACCTCGCGGTATTACCGTCGAACATACGTACGCAGATTGCGCGGATCACGAAACCGCAGCGCGGGCCAGTGACCTCGCCGTGTGGCGCAAACACGTCGGCCGCCCGTACTGTCGAGCACACGGGTGCCCGTTGTCTAGCGGTAGCGGGCCACCCGCCCAGACCGCTAGCTGGGGAGATCTACTATGGCCGACCACATTGGTACCCGCATCGCCTATTGGCGACGCCGCCGCGGCGGCATGACTCAAGCCGTGCTCGCCGGCCTCGCCGGCGTGTCCCAGCCCTACATCTCCCGCATCGAGGCCGGCCATGAACCGGTAGAGCGCCGGTCGACGCTGGTGGCGATCGCGAGCGCGCTCCAAGTCACCGTGATGGACCTGCTCAATACCCCGGATGACCAGACCGACCCCGCGAAGGACGCAATCAGCGCTGTGATCCCCGATATCCGTGCGGCGATCATCGAGTGGGAGGAGGACGACCTGCGGCCGCCGGCTCGCAGTCGTGCCGAGGTCGAAGATCTCGCCCGTACGGTGGACGAGATGCGCGCGCGGTCCGAGCACGCCGCCATGGCGCCGCTGATGGCGGGATTCATTCGCGATGCCAGCCACTATGGTGGAGAACTGTTGGTGCGGGCCGGCTACGAGGCTTCGGTGTGCCTGCGCAACCTCGGCCATCGCGACCTCGCGCTGCCAGCCGCCCGGATCTGCGTGGCCGCCGCCGAGGCGACTGAGCACACCGCATGGATGGGCGCTGCCGCATTCGTGCACACCCTCGCCATGCCAATCGAGGCGGCGCCGACCACCGGCCGGATCGCCGACCGTTCGGTTTCCATGCTCCAGGCTAACGCCGCAGATCAGAGTGTCCGCCAGATGCTCGGCCAGATGCACCTGTCGGCGTCCATGGCGTACGCCGTCGCCGGGCGCCCCGATATCGCCGCCGACCATCTGGCCGCCGCCCGCGCCGAGGCGGACACGCTCGGAGATCCCGTCGACGGCGCCGGGTTCAATCTGTGCGGCTTCGGTCCGACCAACCTGGCGCTGTGGCAGATGAGCGTGGACGTAGAGCTCGGTGAATACGGACGCGTCGTCGAGCTGGCCAAGCGCACCACGCCAGCTCCGCTCGTGGTCGCCAACCGGCACCAGTCCTACTGGATGACGTATGGACGGGCGCTGTCGCACTCCGGCAAGACCGATCGCGAGGCCCTGGCCGCGTTTATCAACGCCGAAAGGATCGCACCGACCACCTTCGCGCTCCAGCCCATGGCCCGCGACTCGATCGTGGCGATGGTGCACCGCGCGCGCCGGCGGTCGGTGTCATCCGAGCTGCGCATCATGGCCCGCCGCGTCGGCGTGGATGTAGGCGTATAACCGGTGCGCATGGTCGGCCGGCCGGTTGTCCCTACCGTCCGGTCATGGGCATCGATCGGCATCGACGTAAGTGCCTCCGGCGCTGGTTGTGCGTGTGCGGACGGCGCTGGCGGGTCTGTGTGCTACGCCGCCGCGACGCGCTGTTCCGGACCCAGGACGGCAGCGAAAAGCCGCAGCGGTGGGCCATGTGGACCGTCAACGGCGGCGTCGGATGACCGACGGTACCGGCCGCGGCCGGGAGACGTTCACCGGCACGCCCGAGGAGCGGCGGATCCTAGGCGAGATCACCGAGTGCATGAGCCGCCTCAAGCAGTTGGAGAGCGCTGACCCGGATCACCTCGACTCGCCGGCGATGCTCGCGGTAGAGCAGCGCCTTGCTGGGCTCCGGGCTCGCCTCGCCGCGGTCGCGACCCAGACATGAGGGCGTTCGCCTACTGACGGTGTCCCGGGCCATCCACAGCGGCCCGGGGCACCGTCGTTTCCGGCTACTGGGTTTCGCCGCCGTGGACGTGGCGTAGGTCGTCGACCAGTTTGCGGACGTCTTTGGGGTGCCATTCGCTGTGGCCGCCGGGTGTTTGGCGGGAGCGGATGTCGCCGCGTTGGAGGCGGCGCCAGATGGTGGTGCGGCCGCGGCCGAGGAGTGTGGTGATCTGGCCGGAGGTGAGCCACTCGCCGGCGTCGAGTCGGGCTTCGATCTGTGCGGGTGTCTCGGCCATCGGTTCGGTTCCGTTCGTTCCGGGTGTTCCGATCGTAGTGTCCTCGCGGCAGGTGCGTCTAGCTGCTGTTTCTGGCTCGGAACTTCCGCTGTTTGTTCCGCTTGTTTCGAGTGTTCCACGCGTGTCATACTGGACGGCATGACGCACGGAACTTCCTCCCTCCGCCCCGGCGCCGGCGGCGGCGCTCACGACGTCGAGCTG
>Ga0105238_10005477_pt1 | contig 12552 bp, 15 predicted proteins | sample KBSC34metaG_FD_81526 | JGI IMG/M metagenome (GOLD analysis project Ga0105238, IMG submission 81526) | Corn rhizosphere microbial communities from Kellogg Biological Station, Michigan, USA - KBS C3-4 metaG | ecosystem: Host-associated > Plants > Roots > Rhizosphere > Soil | place: Michigan, USA... | reverse complement strand
TGAGCTTCGACGAAGGCGAGCCGGGGTACAAGGCGCTGAAGTCGATCCTCGACGGCTCGGTCGCCGAAAGCTCGGAGAACGTCCTCATCTACGCGACGAGCAACCGCCGCCATCTCCTGCCCGAGTACATGAAGGAGAACCTCAGCTACCGCCACACCGAAGACGGCGAGGTCCATCCCGGCGAGGTCGTCGAGGAGAAGATCTCGCTCTCCGAGCGGTTCGGCCTGTGGGTGAGCTTCTACCCGTTCAGCCAGGACGAGTACCTGGCGATCGTCGCCCAGTGGCTGCGCGGCTTCGGCGTCGGCGACGACGCGATCGCCGCGGCGCGCCAGGAGTCGCTCGTCTGGGCGCTCGAGCGCGGCTCGCGCTCGGGCCGAGTCGCCTACCAGTTCGCCAGGGACTACGCAGGGCGGCACGCTTGAGCGGCGGCGCTCGCGACGACGGCGACGTCGTCGATGTCGCGGTCGGCGTCCTGATCGGTGAGCGCGGCCGCTTCCTGCTCACGTCGCGTCCGGCGGGCAAGGTCTACGCTGGCTGGTGGGAGTTCCCGGGCGGCAAGCTCGAGCGCGGCGAGACGGTCGAGGCGGCGCTCGCGCGCGAGCTGCACGAGGAGCTCGGCATCGACGTCGTCGACGTTCGCCGCTGGCACGCGACTCGCGTCGACTACGCGCACGCCCGCGTGCGGCTGCACTTCTGCAAGGTGCTCGCCTGGCGCGGCGCGATCGCGATGCGCGAGGGGCAGGCGATGGCGTGGCAGTCGCTGCCGGTCGTCGTCGCCCCGGTGCTGCCCGGAACACTCCCGGTGCTCGACTGGTTCGCCGCCGAGCGGGGATTCGTCGGGCCGACGTGCGTCGCCGCGGACCCGGCCGCTACACTGAAGCGATGAGCTGGCTCGACGACGTCAAGTGGGATCAGAACGGCCTCGTTCCCGCGATCGCGCAGGAAGCGGGGACGGGCGACGTCCTCATGCTCGCGTTCATGAACCGCGACGCGCTCGAGCGGACGGCCGAGCTCGGCGAGGCGTTCTACTGGAGCCGTTCGCGCGGTCGCCTGTGGAAGAAGGGCGAGGAGAGCGGCAACGTCCAGAAGGTCAAGGAGCTGAGGCTCGACTGCGACAACGACGTCGTCCTGCTCGTGGTCGAGCAAACCGGGAGCAGCCCGGGCGAGCCGACCATCGCCTGCCACACCGGCCGCCATTCGTGCTTCTTCCAGCGCCACGAAGGCGGCGAGTGGCGCACCGTCGATCCGGTCTTGAAGGATCCGGAGCGCATCTACAGATAGCGCGGATGGACGGCGCCACCAAGAGGAGCGACGACACGCTGGCGCGGCTCGCCGGCGTCATCGACGAGCGCAAGCGCGCCGACCCGGCGAAGAGCTACGTCGCGCGGCTGATCGCCAAGGGGCCGGACGCGGTGCTGAAGAAGATCGGCGAAGAGGCGACCGAGGTCGTCATGGCGTGCAAGGACGGCGCGCCGGAGAAGATCGTCGCCGAGGTCGCCGATCTCTGGTTCCATACCATGATCGCGCTCGCCACGCACGGCCTCGCGCCGCGCGACGTCCTCGCCGAGCTCGAGCGCCGCGAAGGGCAGTCGGGGCTCGAGGAATTCGCCGCCCGCAAGTTGAACCGCAGAGAGGCAGAAGGAACATGAACGACGTCGTCGATGTCCCGGATTCGCAGCAGTCGCTGAAGACGGTCGGCCACATCAGCTACTTCCTGCACGCCGTCGTCGCGGTCGGCGCCGTGCTGCCCGGCGTGCAGGCGAGCGTGCTGCTGCTCCTGATCGCGTTCTTCATCGACATGGTCAAGCGCGACGATGCGCGCGGCACCTGGCAGGAGTCGCACTTCAGCTGGCGGATCCGGAGCGTCGTCTGGGCCGGCGTGCTCTACCTCGTCACGTGGCCGCTCTGGCTGCTGTTCCTGCTGCCGGGCTGGATCGCTTGGGGGATCATCTCGATCTGGTTCCTCTACCGGATCGCGCGCGGCTGGCTGAACCTCTCGTCGAACCGGCCGATGCCGGCGTGAGCGGGGCTGCAGCCATGCATCGCGATCCGAACTGCATCTTCTGCCGCATCGTCGCCGGCGAGATCCCGAGCAAGAAAGCGTACGAGGACGACGACATCTTCGTCTTCCACGACATCGCGCCGTGGGCGCCGGTCCACGTCCTGATGATCCCGAAGGAGCACATCGCGACCTTCTACGACGTCGGCGAAGGGCATGCAGCGATGCTCGGCCGCATGATGGCGATGGCGCCGCGGCTGATGCGCGAGCTGGGGGTGACGAACGGCTTTCGCACCCTCGTCAACACCGGCAAGGACGGCATGCAGGAGGTGCAGCACCTCCACGTTCACGTCATGGGAGGTCCGCGTCCGTGGGCGAAGGGCTGACCTAGAATCCCCCGCAGTTTCGTATCGGAGAACCGCCATGGGTTCGTTCAGCGTCTGGCATTGGTTGATCGTGCTCCTGATCGTCGTGCTGATCTTCGGCACCAAGAAGCTGAAGAACATCGGCAGCGATCTCGGCAGCGCGGTGAAGGGCTTCAAGGACGGCGTCCGCGACGGCACCGCGAGCCCGGCCGATCCGGCCGCGCCGACGCAGCGCGTCGGCACCGATCGGCCGCTCGACCCGGGCACCGTCGACGTCGAGACGAAGACGACGAGGAGCTGACCGCCGCGCGCTGCGCGCGCCGGGCCGCGACGTCATGATCGATTTCGGCTTCGACAAGCTGGCGCTCATCAGCGCCGTCGCCCTCGTCGTCATCGGCCCCGAGAAGCTGCCGCGCGTCGCGCGCACGGTCGGCACGCTGATCGGCAAGGCGCAGCGCTACGTCGCCGACGTCAAGGCCGAGGTCAACCGCTCGATCGAGCTCGAAGAGCTGAAGAAGATGAAGACCGAGTTCGAAGACGCTGCCCGCAATGTCGAGCAGACGGTCGCGAGCGAGGTGAACAAGACGACCGCCGACCTGCAGTCGGCGTGGCAGCCTCCGGCCGACACGGTGGCGCCACTGTCGAGCGACAACCCGCTCGCCGAACCGCCGCCCACGTATCACCATCCGAAGAAGAACTGGCGTCTCAAGCGCGGCGCGACGCCGCAGTGGTACAAGCAGAAGAACGGCGTGCGCGCCCGGGCGCAGTCGGGTGCCGCGCGCGTCGCGCGCTTCCGCCCGCCGCGCCTCGGATGACCTCCGACAAGGATCCCGACGAGCTGGCGGGAACCGAGCAGCCGTTCGTCTCGCATCTCATCGAGCTGCGCGACCGGATCATCCGCTCGGCGCTCGCCGTGCTCGTCTGCGCCGCGGTGCTGTTCGCGTACCCCGGGCCCGCTGCGCTCTACGACCTGCTCGCGGCGCCGCTCGTCGCGCACCTGCCGGCCGGCGGCACGCTGATCGCGACCAACGTGATCTCGCCGTTCCTGGTGCCGATGAAGATCACGCTGCTCGCGGCCTTCCTGATTGCGCTGCCGGTCGTGCTCTACCAAGCGTGGGCGTTCGTCGCGCCGGGCTTGTACATGCACGAGAAGAAGCTCGTGCTGCCGCTGGTGATCTCGAGCACGATCCTCTTCTTCCTCGGCGTCGCGTTCTGCTACTTCTTCGTCTTCGGCAAGGTCTTCACCTTCATCCAGAGCTTCGCGCCGAAGACCGTGTCGGCGATGCCCGACATCGAGGCGTACCTCAGCTTCGTGATGACGATGTTCATCGCGTTCGGGGCCGCGTTCGAGGTGCCGATCGCGGTCGTCGTTCTGGCGCGGCTCGGGATCGTCTCGATCGAGAAGCTGAAGAGCTTTCGCTCGTACTTCATCGTCCTCGCGTTCATCATCGCCGCGATCCTGACGCCGCCGGACGTCGTCTCCCAGCTCGCGCTCGCGATCCCGATGTGTCTGCTCTACGAGATCGGGATCTGGGCGGCGCAGATCTTCATCCGCCATACGCAGGCACCGGAGTCGGTCGCCAGCAAGGCCGGCGACTGAGGTCAGCGATCGACCGGCACCGGTCGCGACGGCGGGCGTTGGCCCACGGTCACCGGGACGTCGAGGCGCTTGTTGCCGCGCTGGACGGTGATCGTCGCGGTCTGGCGCGGCTTCAGCGCCGCGACTGCGTCGAGGAGCTGCGGGGTGTTGTTGACCTGCGCCTCGGCGACCTTGAGGACGACATCGCCGAGCTTGACGCCGCCTTCGCTCGCCGGCCCGTTCTCGACCAGACCGGTGATGAGGACGCCCTGCTTCACCGGCAGGTCGAGCGTCTTCGCGATCTCGGGAGTGAGGTCGCGCGGCTCGACGCCGATCCAGCCGCGCGTCACGCGGCCTTCCTTGATCAGGCTTTCCATCACCTGGCGCGCAGTGCTCACCGGAATCGCGAAGCCGATGCCGAGGCTGCCGCCGGTCCTCGAGAAGATCGCGGTGTTGATGCCGAGCAGGTTGCCGGCGACGTCGACGAGCGCGCCGCCGGAGTTGCCCGGGTTGATCGCGGCGTCGGTCTGGATGAAGTTCTCGAAGGTGTTGATGCCGAGCGCGTTGCGGCCGAGCGCGCTGACGATCCCCGACGTCACCGTCTGGCCGACGCCGAACGGGTTGCCGATCGCGAGGACGACGTCGCCGACCTGGAGGTGCTCGACGTCGCCGAAGGTCAACGTCGGCAGCTTGTCGAGCTCGATCCGCAGCACGGCGATGTCCGATTCGGGATCGGTGCCGATCGTCTTCGCGCGTGCGTTGCGGCCGTCGCCGAGCTCGACCTCGATGTCGTCGGCGCCCTCGATGACGTGGTTGTTGGTGAGCAGATACCCCTCGGGCGAGACGATCACGCCCGAGCCGAGCCCGATCTGGCGTTCCTCGCGCTGGCGCGGCCGGCCGAAGAGCAGCCCGAACGACGGCTCGACCTGGCGCGTCGTGCGGCTCGCCGTGATGCTGACGACCGCCGGCGACGCGCGCTTGGCCGCCTCGGCGTAGCTCGTCGCCGCCGTGCCGGGGCCGATCAGCGAGACGCTGTGCACCGGCGCCGGCAGCGTCACGACCGGCACCGCCGACGCCGCGGTCGCGACCGCTTCGGGGCCGCGCTTCAGCCAGCCGGGCTTCAGCGTCGCGACGACGAAAAGCAGCGCGACCGCGACGGTCACGGTCTGCGAGAACAACAGCCAGGCCTTGCGCATCGCCCGCTCGGAAAGTGGTGGCCGATTATCGGCGCCGCGGGTCGCACAATGCGGCCGTGGCTTCCTCGCTCGGCAATCCGCTCGCCTTCACGATGGGCGACGCGTGCGGCATCGGCCCCGAGATCGTCGCCAGCTGGTTCCGCTCCGACGAAGCCGGCCATGCGTTCGTCGTCGGCGACGTCGGCGTGCTGCGCCGCGCCGCGGCGACCACCGGCGGCATGCTTCCGGTCGTCTCGATCGAACGCGCTCGCGACGTCGCCGCGCTGCCGCCGCGCTGCATTCCGGTGCTGCAGGCCGACGGCATCGCCGCCGGTCTGCTCGACGCGCCGATCGGCAAGGTCGACGCCCGCGCCGGCGCTGCCGCTGCGCGTTCGATCGAGCGCGCGGTCGCGCTCGTTCGCGCCGGCGAGGCGGCGGCGATCGTCACCGCGCCGATCCACAAGGAGGCGTTCGCCGCGGCCGGCGTTCCGTTCCCCGGCCACACCGAGATGCTGCAGGCGCTCGCCGCGAATGGCGGCACGCCGCCGCCGGTGCGCATGATGCTCGCCAACGACGAGCTGAAGACGGTGCTGGTGACGATCCACATGGCGCTGCGCCGCGCGCTCGACGCGGTCACCTTCGACGCGGTCCTCGAGACGATCCGGATCGCCGATGCGGCGCTGCGCCGGCTCGGCGTCGCAAGGCCGCGGATCGCCGTCGCCGGGCTCAACCCGCACGCCGGCGAAGGCGGCCTGTTCGGCGACGAGGAGCTGCGCATCATCGCGCCCGCGGTCGCAGCGGCGCGCAGCGAAGGCGTCGACGCGAGCGGGCCGTACGCCCCGGACACCGTCTTCATGCGCGCGCGCGACACCGACGCCCATCCAGGCGAGTTCGACGTCGTCGTCGCGATGACGCACGACCACGGCCTCATACCGGTCAAGTATCTCGGCGTCGAGCGCGGCGTCAACGTCACTCTCGGGCTGCCGTTCGTTCGCACCAGCCCGGACCACGGCACCGCGTTCGACATCGCCGGCACCGGCAGCGCCGATCCTTCCAGTTTCGCCGCCGCGGTGCGGCTGGCGCGCTCGCTCGCCGGCAGCGCGGTCAGTGGCGCGTCGGCGTCCCGAGCGCAGCCAGCTGCTTCCTCGCCCGCTGCGTCGCGCGCTCCATGAGGTAGGCGCTCTCGACCGCGCGGAAGCGCCCGGTCTCGCACATGCGCGCGAGCATGCGCGACGTCATCGAGATCGTCTCCTGGTGCTTGCCGCCGCGCGTGAAGACGAAGAAGGCGCGGCCGGCGCTGACGTGCGCGAGCTGAACCTTCTGCCACTCGTTTTTCAGCTGCATCTGGTAGGCGAAGCCGAGCTTGACGTGGTCCATCAGCATCGTGCCCTGGCTCGGCTCGGGCGGCTCGCCCATCTCGGTCGTCGTCGGCCCGAGCTGGTCGACCGCTGCCGAGTCGAGACGGCCGACGAGCGACGGCGACGCCGGCTCGGGCGGCTGCATCTCGCCGAGGTCGAGGTCGACGTCGCCGCTGCCGACGGCGGCCGACCAGTCGACCGCAGCTTCGTTGACGAGGCCGACCTGCTTCGCCTCGTCCGGAGTGAAGCGCTGCTCGATCGCCTCGGCAGGCATCTCGGGCACGGGCTCGGCGCGCGCGTACGGCTCGGGCATGCCTGGCATCGGCGTCGCGAAGATCTGCTCGAGCTGCTTGACCATCAGGTTGTGGTCGAGCTCGCTCAGCGGCTGCCCCTTCAGCGACTCGGCGTGCGCCGGCAAGAGCTTGCCGAAGAACTCGCGCTGCGCGGCGTCGGGCCAACCGACGAGCTTCATGCCTTCGTTGAGGTCCTTCATCAGCGGCGGCAGCTGGATCAGGAACTTCTTGCGAAACGCCGGCGAGCCTTTCGGCTGGATGCTCATCACGAGGTCGACGCCGACGCGGCGGTAGCGCCGCGCGCGGTCGGAGTCGGCGCCGTCGCGGCGCACCGCGAGCACGAGCGCCTGGCTCCAGACCTGCGACAGGAAGTCGAGCATGTACGCCGGCAGGCTGAGCGGCTGCAGCGCCGCCTGCAGCTGCAGCACGTAGCGCTGCTGGATGCGCAGTTCCGATTCCTTCTGGTCGAGGACGACGGCGGCGCCGGTCTTCGCGATCGCGTCGCCGGTCTGCTCGGAGATGAACTGCTCGAGCTCCGCGACCTTGGCCGCGTAGAGCTCGACCTGGTCGAAGTCGCCCTCGACGATCTCGTCGACGAGCTTGCGGACGCGACCGAGAAACTGCTCGCCCGGTCCCGACTCGAAGTCGTCGAATGCGTTGGCGAGCGACGCGATGCGGTTGATGAAGCGGCGCACCGGATGGCGCCGGGTCGAGAAGAACGTCTGGTCGCTGAGCGCGACGCGAAGCACCGGCAGCTGCAGCCGCGCAATCTCGCGCGCCATCTGCGGCGGCACGCGCGAGTCCGACAGGATCTGGTCGAACAGGCTGCCGACGACGTCGATCACCATGTGATCGAGCTTGCCGCTCGACGCCGCGATCAGCTCGTCGCGGTGCGCGCGGATCAGGTTGACCGCCATCAGGCCGGTGAGGCCGTCGTTGTAGCCGGGCTCCGCTGCGTGCGCGCCGCCTCGCCCCGAGTCTGGGCCGAGGCCGCTGCGCGAAGAGATCGTTGCCTTGTCGCCGCCGCTGATCGGGCCGGCATGGCGCGAGCTGGCGTATCCGCCGCCGCTCGGCCACGGCGTTTGCGGCGAGTTGCGCGGCGGCGCGCCGATCGGGCCGCCGAGCAGGCTGGCGGCGCCGAGGTCGCCCGGCTGGCTCGACATCGCGGTGAGGCGGCGCAGCAGCGTCATCAACTGCTGATCGGCGGACGAGCTCGAACGGGAGCGCGCGAACGCGTCGCTCCCCGTGCGCGGTGATGTCGTCTCGCGGACGCTGTCGTACGCCTCGGCGCGGCCGGGGAATGCGGTCGCGAGCGCGCGGCGGTGCGCCGCGAGCAGGTCCATGTCGCTGCCCGGACCCGATTCGATCTCGCCGTAGGCCCCGCCCCGCGACGACTGCAAACCGTCGCGCGGCAGGCTCGCGTAGCCGGAGTTGGCGGCGCCGAGCTGGTTGCCGGGACCCTCGACGGTGCGCACGGTGAGGTGCACCGGGCGGACGCCGCGCTCCTGCAGCAGCCGCAGGATCTCGTCGTAGCACTCGGGCATCGCGTGCGCGACCGCGTGGCCGAGCTCGCGGGCGAGGATGCGACGGCTCTCGCGCTCGCCCGAGATCGCCTCGATGCCGCGGTGCAGCGCGGCACCGACGATCTCGGCGCGCAGCGGATTCCTCTCGTCGTCGGCGCGGCCGAGGTTGAGGAGGGCGCCCATGTAGGCCGCGAGCTCGCGCAGCTGCCACTCGCACTCGTGCGAGATCATCTGGCCGAGGCGCACGAAGTTCATCTGCTCCTCGACCTCGGCCTCGTCGACGAGGCTGAGGGTCTGCCAGTCGGCCGACTCGAGCTTGCGCTTGGCGTCGGCGCGCGGCGCGAGCTCCTTGGTGACCTTCTCGCGCAGCGCTTCGCTGAACGCGTTCTGGTACGAACCGAAGTTGCGGCGCAGCTCCTGCTGCGTGAGCATGAGCTGGTCGCGCTCGGTGATCTTGATCGCCACCTGCGCCTGCGTGTGCAGCATCTCGGCGACCCGCGTCGCCGCCGCCGCGATCGTCGTGCGCACCACCTGGATGGCTGCGTCGAGCGTGGCCTGGGCGCGCGGTTCGATCAGATTCATCTGGGCGGCAAGCCGGATGGAGGCGGCAACAGAGCCGACGAGCGAACGAAGTTCCGCCTAGTATGGGCCAAAGGCCGCGCGCGACCCCGGCACTGCTTCACGCTCCGCCGGGCCTCGGCGCCCGGCAGGCCGCATGCTCAGCGGCGCAGCGAGTCGCGGATCTCGCGCAACAGGACGACGTCCTCTGGGGGCGCTGCGGACGGCGGCGGCTCGGTCCGGCGCAGCCGGTTGATCTGCCGCACCATCACGAAGATGATGAACGCGAGGATCAGGAAGTTGATCACCACGCTGATGAAGTTGCCGTAGGCGAGCAGAGGCACGCCGGCCTTGGTCAGCGCCTCGTATGTCATCGGCCCGTTGTAGTTCGCCGGCGGTGGCGCGAGCACGATGAAGTAGTTCGAGAAATCGAGGCCGCCGAAGATGCGGCCGACGATCGGCATCACGATGTCCTTGACGAGCGAGTCGACGATCTTGGCGAACGCCGCCCCGATGATCACGCCGACCGCGAGATCGACGACGTTGCCCTTGGCAGCGAACTCCTTGAACTCGGAAGCGAAGCTCATCTCGGATCCTCCTCGATCGGCGCCTGCGGCGCAGGCGCGAGTATCGCGCGGCTCGCGCGGTTGCGGGCTGGAGCGCGGTCTCGCACTTGACGCGTCCGCTAGAATTCCAGGTTGACCTCTCGCGTCGACATTCTTCCCACGACCACCATGATTGACCAGAAGATCGACGGCGCCAAGCGCACCTGGATCATCGCATCCGGCTGCGCGGGCGCCGTCGGCGCAGGCTTCCTCGCGGTTCCGTTCGTCCGCAGCTTCGAGCCCTCGGAGCGCGCCCGCGCCGCCGGCGCTCCGGTCGAGGTCGACATCAGCGGCATCAAGCCGGGCGAGAAGCTCACCGTCGAGTGGCGCGGCAAACCCGTCTGGATCGTCCGCCGCACGCCCGAGCAGATCGCGGAGCTGCCGAAGAACGATCCGCTGCTCGCCGATCCGCTGTCGAAGCGCAACGCCGACGAGCTGACGCCGGAGTACGCGCGCAACGAGGTGCGCTCGCGCAAGCCCGAGTACCTCGTCGTCGTCGGCATCTGCACGCACCTCGGCTGCTCTCCAGGCGACAAGTTCACTCCCGGACCGCAGCCGTCGCTGCCCGACAACTGGCCGGGCGGCTTCCTCTGCCCGTGCCACGGCTCGACCTTCGACATGGCCGGCCGCGTCTTCAAGGACAAGCCGGCGCCGGACAACCTGGAAGTGCCGCCGTACATGTACCTGTCCGACAGCAGGATCGTGATCGGCGAAGACAAGCGCGCCTGAGCCGCGAACCTCTCCAGGAGCTCTCTGAATGGCTGAAATGCAAACCGCGCCGGCCGGCGCCGGGTCCGGGCGGCGACTCCTGACCTGGATCGACAACCGCTTCCCGCTCTCCAAGCTCTTCAACGAGCACATGGCGCAGTACTACGCGCCGAAGAACTTCAACGTCTGGTACGTCTTCGGTTCGCTCGCGTTGCTGGTGCTCGTCAACCAGCTGCTGACGGGAATCTTCCTGACGATGCACTACAAGCCCGACGCCGCCAAGGCGTTCGAGTCGGTCGAGTACATCATGCGCGACGTGCCGTGGGGCTGGCTCGTCCGCTACATGCATTCGACGGGCGCGTCGGCGTTCTTCATCGTCGTCTACCTGCACATGTGGCGCGGCCTCATCTACGGCAGCTACCGCCGGCCGCGCGAGCTCGTCTGGCTGTTCGGCTGCGCGATCTTTCTCTGCCTGATGGCCGAGGCGTTCATGGGCTACCTGCTGCCGTGGGGCCAGATGAGCTACTGGGGCGCGCAGGTGATCGTCAACCTGTTCTCGGCGGTGCCCTTCGTCGGTCCCGACCTGGCGCTCCTGATCCGTGGCGACTACGTCGTCGGCGACGCGACGCTGAACCGCTTCTTCAGCTTCCACGTCATCGCGATCCCGCTCGTCCTGCTCGGTCTCGTCGTCGCGCACATCATCGCGCTGCACGAGGTCGGCTCGAACAATCCCGACGGCGTCGAGATCAAGGAGAAGAAGGGCGCCGACGGCCATCCGCTCGACGGCATCCCTTTCCACCCGTACTACACGGTGCACGACATCTACGGCGTCAGCGTGTTCCTGTTCATCTTCAGCGCCATCCTCTTCTTCGCGCCCGAGGGCGGCGGCTACTTCCTCGAGTTCAACAACTTCATCGAGGCCAACCCGCTGAAGACGCCGGCGCACATCGCCCCCGTCTGGTACTTCACGCCGTTCTATTCGATGCTGCGCGCGACCACCGACCTGATGGTCAACGCGCTGTGCATCGTCGTCGCACTCGCCGCGGTGGCGGCGATCCTGCGCGGCGGCTTCCGCGCCGGCGCCAAGGTCGCGATCGCCCTGGTCGCGCTGATCGCCGTCTACCTGCTGAAGACGTTCGACGCCAAGTTCTGGGGCGTCGTCATCATGGGCGGCGCGGTCCTGATCCTCTTCTTCCTGCCGTGGCTCGACCACAGCCCGGTGAAGTCGATCCGCTACCGTCCGAGCTGGCACCGCATCGTCTACGGTGTCTTCCTGATCTTCTTCCTCGCCCTCGGCTACCTCGGGTCGCAGCCGCCGTCGCCGGCAGGCAACTACATCTCGCAGCTCGGCACGCTCGTCTATTTCGGCTTCTTCCTGCTGATGCCGTGGTGGAGCCGGATGGGCGTCTTCAAGCCGGTGCCCGACCGCGTCACCTTCAACGCCCACTGACGCAGCGAGTCGACGATGCACACCTTCCTCATCCGATTCCTCGTCGTCCTCGGGCTCGTCGCGCCGCTCGCCCCGGCGGCCGCGAACGAAGGCGGCTATCCGTGGGACCATTTCCCCGCCGAAAAGATGACCGACATCGCCGCGCTGCAGAACGGCGCGCGCATCTTCACGAACTACTGCCTCGGCTGCCACTCGGCGTCGTACATGCGCTTCAACCGGCTGCACGACATCGACCTGACCGACGACCAGATCAAGAAGAACCTGCTGTTCGCGACCGACAAGGTCGGCGACACGATGCGCTCGACGATCGATCCGCGGCAGGCGAAGGACTGGTTCGGCACGGCACCGCCGGATCTCTCGGTGATCGCGCGCTCGCGCGCCGAGGTCGGCAAGGGCAGCGGCGCCGACTATCTCTACACGCTGTGGCGGACGTTCTACCGCGACGACTCGCGGCCCACCGGCTGGAACAACCTGGCGTTCCCCGACATCGCGATGCCGCACGCGCTGTGGCAGCTGCAGGGCGAGCGTCGCGCCAAGTTCATCGAGGTGAAGAACCCGCACGAGGAGGGCAGGACCGAGCACCGCTTCGCCGGCTTCGAGCAGATCACGCGCGGAACGCTCAGCAACGAGCAGTACGACGAGGCGGTCGGCGACCTCGTCGCCTATCTGCAGTGGATGGGCGAGCCGTCGCAGGGCACCCGGGTGCGCGTCGGCGTCTGGGTCCTGCTCTTTCTCGGCTTGCTCGTGGTCATCACCTGGCGGCTGAGCTCGGCGTACTGGAGAAGCGTCCACTAGACCCCCAGCGCCGCCCCCGCGGCGCGCTCGCGAGGCGAAGCCGGCGATCGCGCGGCGGCTTCGCCTTCCGCTTTTCAAGACAAGTTCGACCTGGAGTTCTCGACCATGATGGTGCTCTATTCCGGAACCACCGACCCGTACTCG
>Ga0105238_10005475_pt1 | contig 12556 bp, 8 predicted proteins | sample KBSC34metaG_FD_81526 | JGI IMG/M metagenome (GOLD analysis project Ga0105238, IMG submission 81526) | Corn rhizosphere microbial communities from Kellogg Biological Station, Michigan, USA - KBS C3-4 metaG | ecosystem: Host-associated > Plants > Roots > Rhizosphere > Soil | place: Michigan, USA... | reverse complement strand
TCCTTGCGCGCATACGCCTCGTCGATGCGATGCAGGCTGCCCGCGTCGCTGCTGCCGGTGCCGGCCTTGGCCTTGTGATCGACCACCACCACGATGCCGCCGGGCTTGAGCGCCTTGGCCAGCTGATCGAGCACGGCACTCGCGTCGATTTTCGGCCAGCCGTTTTTCTCATCGACCCAGTACAGGTCGTGATAGACCTTGACCAGCAGCGCCGCGTCCAGCGAATTGTCGGCCAGTCCCATGTGCGCCATGTCGATCGTGCGATGCTCGACATTGGCCAGGTGCTGCTTTTCGATTCTTTCTTTCCAGGCGTTGTTGGCGAACTTGTCGTACGGCGCATTGTTGAGCAGCAGCACGTGGCCTTTCGGTCCGACCACATAGCTCAGCAATTCGCTGTAATAACCATCCGCGGCCAGCACGTCGGCGACCTGCATGCCGGCCTTGACGCCGCTCAGGCGCAGGATGTCCGCCGGATGATCGACCGGATCGCGTTTCTGATCGTCGCTGCTGCGGCCGGCGTGAGCGACGGCCGCATCGTAGACATCCGCCGCATAGGCAGCGCGCGTCAGCAAACCGCTGGCGAGAAACAGCAAGCCTGCGCCAAGCAGGGCGCCGCACATCCGGCAATTCGTTCGCGCAATCTTGGTCATGACGACTCCTCGGTGTTGAGTGGGCCGGGTGTTGAATGGATCAGCTTCAGCTGAGGACGGGCTGGGCGCCGCGGCAGTCGCAGAGGCGCCCGGGAATTTGCGACGAAGCGAGTGCTAGGCGGGCCAGAGCCAGGCAAACGTCAGCCCGGTGATGACCGCATAAATGATGCCGTCGATGATGTGCTTGATCGCGCTGCCCCACGGATGGCCCCACCAGATCGCGTCGGGAATCACGCCGAACGAATAGGCGGCCATCGCGGTCAGACCAATCACATGGAACACGCTTTCGTGCGGCGCACCATGGCCGAGCACGTGTACCGCAAGCAGCGCGCAGAAGAACGACACGAACAGGCAGAACGCCATCCATTGGCCGAGGAACGCGCCCATGTTCATGGGCCCGGGCTTGCGCAGGAAAAGCACGCCGACCGGACCGACTTTGAATTTCTCCGCGGTCGCCGGGTCTTTCATCGACTCCGGCTTGCAGTACGGCAGCATGTACAGTCCGGCACCCGCGCTGCCCTTGCGGATCGCCGCGCCGACTTCTTCCTCGTTGGAGAATCCTTTGGCTTCGGGGCCGTGCCAGAAACGCAGCACCATGTGCAGAATGCTGCTGGCGATGAACACGAACACCGCGGACAACAGAATCGGCAACCACAATTGCGTCAGCAATCCCATAGCAACCTCCCATGTCGTCAGCGTGAAGAAGCGCCGAGTCTACTCCGGCGTGGCGCGGCATGAACAGGCACGGCAGCCGCCACACTTCGAGAAAAAATCGCCTGCGCCGCACACGTAACCACGCCGCGCAAAATCCGCAAATGCGGGCAGCAAGCACAACCATTTTGCGTCATCGAACCTGTGTCGCTCAGTGCGGAAATTCCGCGGTTACTTCGACTTCCACCACGAACGCCGGCAGGTACAGCCGCTGCACCTGCACCCAGGTTGCCGCCGGAAAGTCATCGCCGTAGTACTGCTTGCGCAGATCCTTGTTGCGGATGAACGCATCGAGATCGGTGGCGTAGACGTTTTCCTTGACCACGTTGCGAAACGTCAGCCCGTGGGCCGCCAGCGTCTTGTTCAATTCCTCGTAGGCCGAGTGGATTGCGGCCGGCATGTCGCCGCGTCCGACGCTGCCGGAGATGTGCAGCGTGTTGCCGCTGCGTACCGCCTGACAGTACCCGATGTCGGTCTCGACCGCGGCGTTGAGGTGATAGCAGGCTTTGGCTTGCTGCGCGGGCCGGGTTGCGCAGCCGGCAAGGCAGGCGAGCACAGTCATGATCGCAAGGCGTCGAATCACGGGGGCCGTCTGAAGTCAGTCTTCGAGGCGCGCATTGTGCACCCGGATCAGCGTGCCGAGCACTCTGCCCGGCGCAGGCGGCGCTCGGTTCGGCGCAGGCGGGCCGCTGCTGCAAGCCGAGCACGAATCGTGCATGCAAAGCATGTTTCGCCACGGCGAGCATGTATCATCAACGCGATGTCGAAATGATGGGTTTGTCGAAATTCAAACGCGGTGCTCGGGAGCTCATGGGGGAATCGGGTAGCGTCTTGCCGGTTGATCGCCGGTACACCTTGGGCGCGGTTGGCGCCCTTGCGCCCCTCGCTGCAATCTGGTCGCGCAAGCTGCTGGCCTGCGTCGCACTTGCAGTATGCGGCGGCGCGCTCGCGCAGCAGCCGCTCAACCTCGCGGATCTGTCCGCGCCTTCCTTCACCACCTTCACCGCGCGCGATGGCGTGCCCCAGTCCGTGTCCGTCAGCATCCAGACTGACGCGGAAGGCTACGTCTGGCTCGCGTCGGCACAAGGTGTGTCGCGTTACGACGGCCGCGAATGGACCGCCAGGATGCCGCAGGGCACGCTCGGCACGTTCACGCTGGATCATAGTGGCAGCTTGCGCGTGGCATTCCGCGATCGCGGCATTGCACGCTGGGATGGCAGCGCGTGGCAGACCGAGCCGCACTCCGGCGACGCCGCCGCCGACCGCGCGCGCCGCGTCGTCGAAACTGTCGATGCCGCCGGCAACTACGAACTGTGGGCCGCCACGTTTGGCGCCGGCTTGCTCAAGCACGACGGCAAGTCCTGGGTCGCAACGTCCGACACTGCGAAGTTGCCGATGAACATTACCTCGGTTGCCCGCACGCAGCACCTCGGCGGCGATGAACGTCTGTGGGTCGGCACCTTGACCGACGGCTTGTGGTATCGGCAGCGCGGCGAATGGCAGCGCTTCCAGGACGCGCGCTTCACGCCGTTCGTCACCGAAGACATCCACAGCACCGGACACGGCGATGACGAAGCGCTGTGGATCACCACCATTGGCGATGGCTTGTGGCGGCTGGATCGCAACGGCCTGCGGCATTGGAGTGTCGCAAGCGGCGAACTGCCGACCAACGATCTGTACGACGTCGCGCTGCGCGGCCGCACCTGTGGCGACAACGCATTGTGGGTTGCCAGCCGCGCCGGCCTGCTGCGCGTGCACGACGATCACGTGCAGGTTTTCGATCGACGCTACGGTTTGCCGTCGAATGCGGTGCGTGGTGCAAGCGTATGGTGCAGTCCGGAGGGCATCGAGGTGCTGTGGCTGGCCACCGAAGCCGGCGTGGCGCGCGCGGTGCTCGGCGGCGGACGCTGGCAGACCGTGTCGTTGATGGGAGCCAGCGGCACCGGCGTGTTCGGCGTGCTGCCGGAGGCGGACGGCAAGGGCGGAGAGCGCCTCTGGCTGGCGTCGGCAACCGATGGGTTGGGCTTGTACGAACGCGGACAGTGGCGCTATTTCTCGCACGACAACGCCGTGTTGCCAAGCAACGATGCGCGCATGATCAAGCGCGCCATGGACGACAACGGCGAGCCGGCCCTGTGGCTCGGCCTCGCCGGCGGTCATCTGCTGCGCGTGCGCGACGGGCCGTTGTTTGAAGCGGTTTCGACACCTTGGCCCGCGCAACCGGCCGATGCAATCAGCGACATCCTGTCGCGCAAACTCGACGGGCACATCGAGCGCTGGGTTGCGACGCGCAAGTCGGGCATCTGGCGCTGGCGTGACGGGCATTGGACGCCGTACCTCGCCGATGGCTCGATCAGCGTGGCGAGCCTGCTCGAGCAAGTCGATGGCAGCGGACGCTCCTGGTTGTGGGCCAGCACCAAGCAGGGCCTCGCGCGCTTCGACGGCGCGCAATGGCGGACCGCCGTGCTGCCGATGCCCGACAACGAGTTGTACGGCATCAGCTTGTTGCCGGATGCGCAGCAGGCGCCGGTGCTGTGGATCGGCAGCCGCAACAGCGGCATCCTGCGAGTCGATGTGCGCGATCCGGCCAATCCTGTCCTGCTGCCGGCCGACCTGCCAAAGGCGCCCGATCCGACGGCCTATGGCGCGGTGCGCGATTCGCACGGGCGCATCTACATCTGCAGCAACGACGGTGTGCAATTGCTCACGCCACGCGGCGACGCGTACGACTCGCGCGTGTTCACGCGTCGTGACGGACTGTTGCACGACGAGTGCAATTCGAATGCGCAAGTCGTCGACGCGCATGATCGCTTCTGGACCGGCATGCTCGGCGGCGCGACCGTGTTCGATCCGGCCGGTCAAGTGCGTGACGCGACGCCCAAGTCGCTCAAGCTGACCGAAGTTCGCATCGACAATGAAGCCGTGCCTGCCAACGCATTGCGCATTCCCCCGGGACGCCACGAACTTCGCGTCGACTTTTCGCTGCTGTCGTGGAATCGCGAGAACGAGACCGTATTCCGCACGCAACTGCTTGGCCTGGATGCGGAGCCGACGGCATGGTCGACGCGCAACTTCCTTATCCTGAGCGCGCTGCCGCCCGGCGACTACCGCTTGCGCATTGAAGGGCGCGACTACGCCGGCAATGTCAGCGCGCCGATCGAACTGCCGATCGAAGCCGCGCCGCTGTGGTGGCAACGGCGCAGCGCGCAAGCGGCAGTTGCACTGGCGCTGCTGGTGCTGGGCTACGCATTGATGCGCTGGCGCACGCGTCAGTTGCTGGCGGTGCGCACACGTCTGGAACGCGTGGTGGAAGATCGCACCGGTGAGCTGCGCGCCGCGAATGAACGCCTGCATGCGTTGTCCTACACCGATGCGCTGACCGGATTGAGCAATCGGCGGCGACTGCTGGAAACTCTCGATGCGATGGCAACGCAGTCTGCGCCGGCACATCCGACTGCATTGCTGTTCATCGATGTGGATCACTTCAAGGCCTACAACGACCAGCATGGCCACCCGGCCGGCGACGAAGCATTGCGCTGCGTGGCGCGTGCGATGACGGCAATGGCGCCAACGCAGGCGGTGGTCGCACGCTACGGCGGCGAAGAGTTCGCCTGCCTGCTGCCGGACGCCACGCTCGATGCGGCGCGCGCCATCGCCGAGCGCATGCGTGCTTTGGTGCAGGACAGCGACATCGCCGTGCCCGGCACTGAGCACAGAGAACGCGTGACGATCAGCGCCGGTGTCGCCGGGCGTGTGCTGGCGCACGAACGCGACGCGCATGATCTGCTGCGCGAAGCGGACCAGGCTCTCTACCAGGCCAAGCGCGACGGTCGCAATTGCGTGCGCGGCTGACTTTCACGCCGCTACAAGCCGGATCGGCTAGCATGGGTCTTTAGCGCCGCTGGGGAGCGACCATGCGTCAGCATGCTGTGACACTGTTCATCCGCGTGATGTTCATCCGGGCGATAGCAGGCTGTCTGGTTGCCGGTAGTGCGACGGCGCAGACCCTCGATCCGGTGTTCGCCAACAGTTTCGAATCAGGCCTGATCGGTTTCGGCCCGCCGCTCAACACCGTTGCGGCGCCGACGACCGATGTGCCGACGGCGACCATGCCGCTCAAGGTGACGCTCTCGGATCCTGCCGTCGCGCCGACGTTTGTCGCGATCACAAGTTCCGATCCCTCGCGACTGACGGTGACCGGCGGTGGTGCGACGGTGGCTGCCGGTCAGAGCAGCGCGAATGTGCTGGTCAGCGGTATTGTCGGTGACGTCACGCCGGTAACGCTGTTCGCGCATCTCGGCAATACCCTAGGCGCATCGGTGCAGGTCCAGCAGGCATTGAATGAAACCGGTGTCGTGGCCGAGGCGGATTTCTGCACGGTGCAGCCTCCAACGGCGTTCACTGCGCTCGGCGGCACGCCGGCGCCGACGCTGTTTGGACAACTATTTGAAACCGGTATCACCGAAGCCGCGGGCCCGCCGATGGGCTGGAGCGCGCAGCTCGGCTACGGTCTGCAGGGCAGCGATCCGCGGCTGCTCGATGGCTGGCAGTTCCTCGATGCCACGTACAACATGCAAGTCAGCAACAACGACGAGTTCAAGATCGATTTCAACGCGCCGCTGATGGCCGAAACGTATGCGTACACGTTCCGTTTCAGCAATGACGGCGGCGCCAGCTGGACGTATTGCGACAGCGACGGTGCGGGCTCGAATGCGGGCGCGACGTTTTCCGCGGCAGCGCTCGGCACCATGACCGTGACCAATGCGGCAGCGGGACTGGTAATCAACGAGGTCGACTACGATCAGGTCGGCACCGACTTTGCGGAATTCGTCGAGCTTTACAACACCAGCGCCAACGCCATCAATTTGAATACGCTGGCATTGGTGTTCATCAATGGTTCGAACGGCGTCGAGTATGCCCGCATCTCGCTGGCACCGGCCGGCAGTATTGCGCCGGGCCAGTACCTGGTGGTCAAGAGCTCCACGGTAACGGCCGCTCCGGGCGCGCTGACCCTGCTTTTCCCCGGCACGATGGACCAGATCCAGAACGGCGCGCCGGACGGAATTGCGCTGTTCGACACAGCCACCGGAACGCGTGTCGATTCGCTGTCGTACGAAGGCGCACTCACGAACGCCGTGATCAACGGCTTCCCCGGCACCTACAATCTGGTCGAGGGTGCCGTGCTGCCGTCTTCCGTCGCGGACAACAACACCACGATCGCTTCGTTGATCCGCCAGCCGAACGGCACGGATACCGACAATGCCGCGACGGACTGGGCGCTCAGCACGACGCCGACGCCGGGGGCGGCCAACACACCCTGAGCGCTTTTCAGCCTTTCCACATCTGCGCATCGTCGATGGCCGGGCAGGTGCGCACGCTCTCGACATGTTCGCGGCCGACTTGCGGGTCGGTCGCGTCCAGCTTCCAGCAGTCCTTCAGCACGGAGCAGTAGCAGGCCTGCACGCGGATCTTGTAGCGCTCGCGATTGAACTTCTTCCAGGTCTTGTCGTCGTCGCCTTCCTGCGGCAGCGTCATGATGTCGATGGTCTCGCCGGGGCGCATCACGCGTCCGGCGGCGGGCTCGGTGGCGGTGTGCCGGCGCTGCTCGGGCGAGCCGCAGCACGCCGCAAGCATCTCATCGCTGTTGCGGATCGGATCGTTGCCGTAATAGACATTGAACACTTCCAGCAGCAGCGGGCCGGTGCCGGAGTTGGCAATCTGCAGATGCACCACCGCCTTTTCGTTGCGCTCGTTGTCGGTGATGAAGCTCAGGTGTGGCCACACGGTCGCCGCGAGCAAACGTTCCTGGACGCTGTTGGCGCCGAACGCGATCCAGATCGAGACCGCTGAAATCAGCACGGCGGCGGCCTCGGGTATTGCGCGATGCATGCCGAGCAGGCGCGCCCCGGCGGAACGGCGGGGCGCGGTGTCGATGTCGCTGTTGCTGGATTCTTCGCTCATGCTCCGGATTCTGCGTCAGCCGGATGGCCGACTCAAGGATGCAGATGCGCACAGGCGATCAGGCGTTTAGGCTACCGCTGCTTTCATGTCGTGCATGCTCTGATGCATGATTGTTGCGGGAGTAGCGGAGACAGCGATGAAAAGATCGACAGTCTGGGCGGTGATATTGTTGTCGCTTGGCGTTGCCAGCGGCGCCTTCTTGTGGCTGACGCGGGCAGGGAACGAGGCGCCAACGGATGTGCCGCCAGTAAAGCGCTATTCCGTGAAATTGCCCACGGAATACGAGGTACCTGCACCGAACGCATTCGATCCGACGCTGCACTCGGCGTGGATCGACAACGAGAAAAAGCGCTTCAGCTCCCTGTTGGCGGCGCAGCCATGCGACACGCTGGTTGTTCCCGCACAGGGCAAGAATTTATCATTCGATCGCGCCACGCGATCGCTGATGACGGCGCAAATTGCCGAGCTGCTTGGCCGGGAAGCGGGGCGCTGCGTCGTGGACCCGTATCTCGCCGCGCGCGCCCTGGGCGAGGGGCTTCAGCAGTTCACTGAGAGTGAAACCCACAAACTGGCAGAGAGCGTACAAGCGAAAACCATTGTCTCTGCGTACATCGGCCACGATGGCCACATGAAGATGGACGTTGTGCTGCGCATCGAGGCCGCGAACGACGCGTCGGCGCATTCCTACAAGATGGGGTCGAGCAAGGATTGGCATGCCATCGAATTCAGCGATGAGAAGCCGCCGTTTGTGGTCTGGCGGGATAAATTGCCAACGATGCTGGCGGAAGTTGGTTTCAGGAATCTGCCGCAGGCCCCAAGTCCACAGCAGCCGGCCGAGTTAGCCATCCCGGACTCTCCAGTGCAACTCGCCGAGCAACCGTCGCGCGGCGCATTCGACGACGCGCAGCGATTTGCGCTGCTCGGCCTGCTTGCCCCGCAGCCCGATTTCCGACCGACCGAACGGTTCTTCGAGAAATCCTGGCTGGCCGCGAGCAATGCGGCCGACACGGCCGAGAGCCGTCGCGTGCGCGCACGCGCTCTATATCACTTGAACTATCGGCCAGCCGCGCTGGCCCTGCTCGACGGCGACGATTCCGCCGAAGCCCGCGTGCTGCGCGAATTGCTCAATGGCAATCTGTTTGAAGCGCAGAAGGCGCAGGAAGGCGTAAAGGCGCCTCTGGATCTGCTGGCTGGCGCGATGGAAATCGTAGATGTCAGCCAGGCCTACAGCCGGGAACATGTCGACCAATTGCCAGGACCGCTGCAGGAAGTTGCAGGTCGTGCTCCGGCATGGCACATGTTTCTGGACGCGAGGGCGGGGGACATGGACGAGTGGCACTCCGCGAGCAATCTGCCGCTGAAGGTCCTGCTCGACAAGTCTTATGCAATCGACGGATTTTCCTTGCAGGATTTCAGCCGCGCGAACGCCAGCGTCGGTAAGGCGCCGGACGATCCTGAGATGCAACTGCTGGCGATTCGCCACATCAATCGCCTGCTCGACAAGTCGCCAGGCCGTGCGTGCTGCGCAAGCTTCAAGGCTCAACCGCAAGCACTCGATTTTCTCGACCTGACCGGTGCACGCGCACAGGCCAATATCGAAAAATTCATCGAACATATGCTGTTTGCGCAGGGGTTGCCCGACCGCGCGCTCGAGCTTCTCGACAAGTACGATGCCGAATTCCCGGGCAATCCGCATTTTTCCCTGTTGCGCGCCAATGTGAATGCCCACCTGCTTCAAGCGCATCCCAATGAACGTGTCGCCGAACGGACACAGGCCATGCATTCGGCGGCGCGAATCACGGCTTTCTGGGAGCAAGGGATGAACAGCTATACGCGCAGGGCGCTGGTGTCCGTTGGTGTCCCCTCGCAGGACTCGCTGCCGTTCATGTCGTACAGCAAGGACTTTCCACCGAAATCCGCATGGTATTTCGGCGATATGCAACGCGCCTTGCCCTATGCGACTACCGATTTGTCGATGTTCGAAAGACTGACGGTCGGTGCCAACGATGAATTGCGCAAGCAACTGCTCGCCGCGCTGGCAGGGCGCTTTCACGGCTCGCCGCAATTGGCTTCGGTCAGGGAACATGTCTCAGGACAGAAATCCGGTATCGACGAATTGCGTGCGGCAATTGCCCAGGATCCGGCCAACTGGGAGCCTTACTCCCGACTCGCGCGACGACTGGTTCTCGATGGAGATTACGACGGCGCCGCTTCGCTGACTGAGCAATACCCGGGTTTCAAACCGGACTCCGGCGAAAATTCGGTTGGGTTGTCGAACAATGCGAATGAAGTCGGCTCGCAGCTGTACTGGCACGGAGCGATCGATGCCTCCGCAAGGCTCTACAAGCTGGCCGCCAAATACGACAACGGTTCCGACGCGAGCATGGTTGCGACCGAACGCCTGCGCTTGCTCGACGGAGACTACGCTGGTGCGGCCCAAGCGGCGTTGCAGCGCATATCGCGCTACGACGGTGTGTACGCTTACCGGGATTATTTGAGCATGTTGTTCGCGATGGGATTCTCGAAGGACGCGTGGCCTACGTTTCTGAAGGTCGCGGATCATTTCGACGATCAGGAGCTGTGGCCTGCCGCCATTTTCGGCCAGCGCATCGCCGGAGATTCCGCGCAACAGGTGCTGGAGTGGGCGGCTCGCGACACGATCCGCGGCGTTCGCATCAACTACCAGCTGCCGGCGCTGTGGCTTGCGCTGCAATCCTTCATGATCGATCGCAAGCCACCAGCGGATCTGGCTGCGCAACTCGCGCGAATCGAAGGGCCGCCGCAAGCACGGCTGGACGGCAACGACTACGTGACCAGCCCTTTGCCGAACGGCCAGGGTTTTCAGCCGGCATATCGCGGCAAGTTCCGCATGGACAAGCAAACCATGAAGGACGGCGACAGCGTTCCCTCGCCGTACGTGCTCGTCGCCGAGGCCTATGTTGATTTGCGGCGCGGCGACCATGACGCGGCGACTGCGGCGTTTGCGCATGTTGCAAGCCTCTATCAGATCGAAGGCAACTGGGACTTTGCGCTGCCGTACTTTGCGTTCTCAGCGGCAAAATCCGGCGACAAACTGGGCTTGCGAAAATTCCTGCAGGCCCTGCCGGAAGACAACAAGCAATTTGCCTTTCACCTGTCCGAAGCGTTCTTTTCCGGAATTGCCGGCCGGCACGACGAGGCTGTTGAAAACCTGCAGCAGGCTTTTCGAAAAAGAAACGCTCGCTATGACGAGATTTTCACCGCGTACCAGTTTGCCGAAGCCTGCATCTGGCTGTTCGAGGAAACGCACGAACCGCGTTACCGCGACATGGCGATCGACTGGGCGCGCAAGTATCAGAAGCTCAATCCAACGGGTGCCTGGCCTTACGCTCTCGAAGCAAAGTACGCCGGAGCAAAAGCCAAAGGCCACCTGCGCGCCGTTGCGCTGGCTTTGTATCTCGATCGCAACTCGGAATGGCTCAAGGCGGTGCCGAAAGCGGATATCGAGGAGGCCCGTACATGGCTGAAGACGAACAATCCGTTCCTCAAGCAACCTGCGAAAGGCTCCGCGATCTAGCGCGCACGTAACTGACGGCGGATGCCGAAACCATTCGATCGGGTGGTCGCATGAATCGTTTCGTAGCCTTGTTGCTCGGCCTGGCCCTGCTCGCTGGCGGCGCGTATTTCGCGAAAGACCTGTTGCGTCTGCAACGTCACGGTGTTGCCGTGGCGGGCACGGTGGTGGATGCATCGAGCAGGCACGAGGTCAGTGTCAGCGACCGCAACGGCCTGCAGGAGAGCACGAGCCATTCCGCGACCGTGGAGTTCACGCCGGAAGGCGGCCGGCCGTTGCGCTTCACATCGCAAACCGGATCGCGCCAGCGCATCGGCGATCAGGTCAAGGTGCTGTACGACAAGAACGATCCGAAAGACGCGCGCGTCGACAGCTGGTACGCGTGGTTCCTGCCGGTGCTGCTTGGAGTATTCGGCGTTTTCGCCGTGCTGTACGCGCTCGGTCTCGTCAGCGGCGGCACCAGCTACGACGATGGCTATGAGCGCAGCTGGACGCTGTTTCGATGGTTTGATTGAGATGTGCGCAGTAGGGTGCGTCTTGGACGCACCGTTCTCTGCGCCTTTGAGGATTGGAGCGGTTTTGTTTTTCTTTCGATCTGCGAACAAAGAAAAGCGGTGCGTTCGAGACGCACCCTACGGCGCTGCACTCGGTCAGTGATTCGGGCCTCAATACAATCCACCGAAGCGCACGTTCATGCCGCCGCAGATGTCGTGGGTCTGCACGAACAGCACGTTGTCGTCGAGCAGGAACAGGTCGAGCACGCACTCGCCATCCTTGTCCTGTGCAGTCAGGCGATTGCCGCGCGGCTTGCCGATGCCGTCGAATTCACCGGTATGCGGTCCGGAAGTGGAGGCGCTGCTCATCCACAATGCCGACCCGACTATGTGCAGCGAGTCGCCACTGCTATCCGCACTGATCGTGAGCGTCGACTCGTTGCCGAGCGCCACGAAGCGCGACCATTCGCGGATCCATGCCGACGACGGCGGCGAGGCGGGCGCTTCGGTTCCTTCGAGCGCCTCGGTGGGCAGCCAGGCGGTGATGTACTCGTTGACGTTCTTGCGTTCGTACCAGGCGCAGGCGAAACCGTGGAAGTGTTTCGTCACCGCAACCTGGTCGCCGGCCACCAGATAGCGCTTGTCGCGACACGATTTGCTGGCATCGGGGCAGTCGCTGCCGCTTTTTGAAAAGTATACTCGGGCACCCGCATCCGCTCTGATCGTCGCAGCGCGCAGTTGCCCGCCCTTTTCCGCAGAGAAGTCCGCAAAGCTGCAGTCACGTTCGTTCGCGTCGGCCGCGTGGGTGTGCGCGGCCGTTGCGAGTGCGAAAATCGCAACGCGCGCGAACGCGCGTGCGCAACTCACTCCTCTTCCACCCTCGGCTTGTACGCATCCATCAGGTGCTTCTGCACCTGCGGCGGCACCGGGTCGTAGTGGCTGAACTCGATCGCGTAGCGGCCCTGGCCGCCGGTCATCGCCTTGAGCTCGGTCTGGTAGTCGGTGACTTCCGCAAGCGGCACCTGTGCCTTGATCACCAGTTCGCCGCCGCGCATGGAGTCGGTGCCGTTGATGCGCGCGCGCTTGCTGGCCAGGCCGCCGGTGACGTCGCCCATGTGCGAATCGGGCACGAACACCTCGAGATTGACGATGGGTTCGAGCACCTGCGGCTTGGCCTTGGCGATCGC
>Ga0105238_10005474_pt1 | contig 12556 bp, 14 predicted proteins | sample KBSC34metaG_FD_81526 | JGI IMG/M metagenome (GOLD analysis project Ga0105238, IMG submission 81526) | Corn rhizosphere microbial communities from Kellogg Biological Station, Michigan, USA - KBS C3-4 metaG | ecosystem: Host-associated > Plants > Roots > Rhizosphere > Soil | place: Michigan, USA... | reverse complement strand
TAGACTGGTTTGGGCCCGCCGCCCAGGTGTTCGAGCGCCCGCGTCAGGCTCGACATCATGTCGATGGGCAGCGGAAACACCACGGTCGTGTTCTTCTCCGCGCCGATCTCGACCAGGGTCTGCAAATAGCGGAGCTGGATCGCCGCCGGCTGTCTCTGAATCTGCTCGGCCGCCATCGCGAGTTTCTCAGACGCTTCAAATTCACCCTGCGCGTGAATAATCTTCGCGCGTTTTTCGCGCTCGGCTTCCGCCTGGCGGGCGATAGCGCGGATCATCTGCTCCGGCAGGTCCACCTGCTTCACCTCGACCATCGTCACCTTCACGCCCCACGGTCCGGTTTGCTGATCGAGCACGGTCTGCAGCCGCAGGTTGATCTTCTCCCGCTGGCTCAACAAGGAGTCTAGGTCGACCTCGCCCAAAACGCTGCGTAGGCTGGTCTGTGAAAGCTGCGAGGTCGCATACAGGAAGTTCGCCACTTCGATCACAGCCTTGGTAGGATCGATCACCCGGAAGTAAACCACGGCGTTGACCTTCACCGTCACGTTATCGCGAGTGATCACGTCCTGCGCCGGGACTTCCATGGCTTCAATCCGCAGCGATATCCGGATGATCCGATCGATAGGCGCGAACACCAGCACCACCCCTGGCCCCTTCGGTTGAGGCAGGACGCGGCCCAGGCGAAACACTACGCCGCGCTCATATTCGCGCAGAATCTTGATCGAAGACAGTAGGTAAATGATGACAATCGCGACGGGGACCATCCAGAGGTCTAGCATGAGAGTTTGTGTGAAATAGCAGCACTCCGAGGCCCATCAGATAGGCCCGTGGGCGCGCACTTCTCCACGGGAAACTGACCGCGTGTCGCCACGTGACCAAATACGGTCAGTTACCGATCAGGTTTTGCAGCCGTTTTCGGATGTCGATCTGGGCGTTTTTATCGATGATGCAGCCGGCCGATTCCTTGGCCTCTTGCAGGCTGGACTTGTATTCGCCGGGCATCGACCCCAGAAGACTGCTGCGCGCCGATCGCAGGTGCTCCAGCAACAAGCCGTGTGAGCTTTTGCTCTGCTTACCGGCATCGCCAGCCCCACCGGCATCGACGATCAATCGATCCAGGCTTTTGAGCGCGATGTTATCCAACACTACTTCACTCCGGCCGGCACCGGCTTCGCGCGTTCTATCGACTTCTGGTGAGCCAGCTTGGAAGCTTCGTCGGCTTTCGTCGAGTGACCGCAGGCTGTCTGCGCATGCTCTTCGCACGCCGCATGAGCGCCCTGGTTGCTCTGCTCCGCCGCGGCGCGGTGGCTCTTCGCCGCTCGTTCATGGTGATACGCGGCGCTAATGTGTGCATCTTTGGGCATACTGAGGGACTCCTCTTCTCCTGCTCTACTGCACGAATGTGCCCATCCCACACGGTGTATACTGCTACTCGCCCGGAGGGCCAAATCGATTGAAGTCGCTGACACAATATCTCGTCGTCGCATCGGTTGGATTAGCTGCATATGCCCAGCCGAATGCCGTTCTCTTTGAAGGCGCCCGGCTGATTATTGGCGATCAGCGCCCGCCTATCGAGAACGGAGCATTCATCGTCCAGAATGGCCGGATTACAGCCGTTGGCCCAAAAGGATCGGTCCAGGCCCGTTCCGGAGCCGCCCGCATCGATCTGACCGGCAAGACCGTCATGCCGGCCATGAACAACATTCACATCCATATTGGGTATGAGGGATTCACCAGTTGGAGCGTTGAAAACCACACGCCCGAAAACGTGCTGGACCACCTGGAGCGCGAGGCGTTCTACGGCGTCGGCGCCGCCATGACCATGGGCGATCAGCCGGCAGCTTTCGCGATCAAGCTCCAGCAGGATCAGCTCGCGGGAAAGTTCCCGCCCGCCGCCCGATTCTTCTTCGCAGCGGGCTTGGCGCCTCCCGGAGGCGGTCCGGATTCGCTCTTGATCACTGGGACCACTCCCTTGCACGCCATCTACGAGGTCTCTTCGGGAGACCAGGCGCGCGCCGCCATCCGGAAGATCGCCGCTCTCAAGATCAAGCAGGTCAAGTTCTGGGTCGACAATCGTGATAACAATCGCGGCGGCATGAAGAAGATGCCGCCCGAGGTCTATATTCCGCTGATCGAGGAGGCGCACAAACACGGCATGCTGGTCCATGCGCACGCGACCAACCTGCAAGATCAGAAGGGCGTGGTCAAGGCTGGCGTGGATGTGCTGGTGCACACGGTCGCCAACGAAAAGATCGACGACGAACTGGTCGCGCTGCTCCGGGAGAAGAAACCGTACTGGGCTCCCGTGATGGGTCTCGGTGATGTCTCCGAGATCTGCGAAGACGACCACCAATTCGTCGAACAGACGCTGCCGCCTTCCGTGATCGCGGACATCAAGGCCGGAAAGACCTGGCTGCCTTCGAATCCCTGCTCGGCGCCAGTGAATGCCCAACGCGAGGAAAACTTGAAGTCCAACTTCAGCCGCATGATGGCCGCCGGCGCGCGCATCGTACTTAGCACCGACGCGGGCGTGTCGGCCAAGTATTCCTTCGGATTTGCGGAGCACCATGAGATCGCGAGGTACGTGCAATTCGGCATGAGCCCCGCGCAGGCGATTGTGGTTTCCACTTCGCGACCCACGGAAGTGCTCATGCTCAAGGACACGGGGACGCTCGCCAAAGACAAACGCGCCGATTTCATCGTGCTCAACGCGAATCCCCTGGACGATATCCGCAACACGCGCAAGATCGACAGCGTCTATCTAAGCGGCGTCAAGCTGGATCGCGAAGCGCTGCAGGCGAAGTTTAAGAGATAACGGCAAGCGCCCGCGCATCCTTCTGCTATTCTGCGTCCTGCTATCCTGCGTCCTGGTATCCTGCGTCAATGCTTGGCGGATTCAAGCGATCGGGCATCCCGTGGCGTGGCCTGGCAGTAGCAACTCTGATCCTGATCGCCATCGTGCGGGTGGTCTTTACTTATTCGATCCTGAATTCCACTTCAGACGAGCCCGCCCACATCTCGGCCGGCATGGAGTGGCTGCAATGGGGAACGTATTCCTACGAGTTGCAGCACCCTCCCCTCGCTAGAATCGCCGTAGCCCTGGGCCCATATCTCAAAGGGCTGCGCTCGGAAGGCCGGCTGGATCCCGTGACCGGCACAACCATGGTCATCTTCAACGATGGCAACCGAATTCTCTACTCGGACGGCAACTATTGGACCAACTTAACTCTCGCGCGTCTGGGGACCATTCCCTTCCTGGTCCTGACGATGTTGCTCACGTACTCGTGGGGCCGCCGGTATTTTTCGCGCTCGACCGGTCTATGGGCCGTCGCGTTCCTCGCGTGCTGTTCGCCCATTTTAGGCCAGGCCGGACTAGCGACCTTGGACATGGCCTGCGCGGCTACCGTTGTCCTGAGTCTATGGCAATTCACGCGCTGGCTCGAGAGTCCCGCGAACTGGACTAATTCCTTGCTACTGGGAGCAGCCTTCGCCGCTGCTCTTTGGTGCAAGTTCTCCGCCCTGCCGTTTCTCACCGCCTGTTGCATCGGTGGGATATTTGTGATTCCAGCGAAACACCGAACCCTTCCACGCGCAGGATTTGGCATCGTAGCGCTGCTCGCCTGCTTCTTTCTCATGTGGGCCGGCTATCGTTTCACGCTAGTGCCCTTGTCGGCGACCTACGGGGCCCACCCCACGGTTGACGCCGCCCTCGCAAGTCACCCGTTCCTGCGGCGCGCATGGACGTTCCTGTTGAATACGCCTCTGCCTCTCACCGAGTGGATGTTAGGAATTCGGGACCTCTGGCGGCACGACATACTTGGGCATGACTCCTATCTTCTAGGCGAGTACAGGAACACCGGGTGGTGGTATTTCTTCCCCGTTGTCATCGCGGTCAAGACGCCATTAGGACTGCTGGGCCTCGCACTTGCCGGCGCCGCGCTGGTCATCGCGCGAATCCGCACGGTCACTTGGCAGCAAATTCTGACGTTGTTGTTCCCGATCATGATTCTCGCGGTCAGCATGACTTCGCGTATCGATGCGGGTGTGCGGCACATTCTGCCCATCTATCCTTTTGCCGCGGTTTTGGCGGGTTTCGCCGTAGTCGAAGCCGTTCGCTGGAGACGCGGCGCCGGCGTGCTGGCGATTGCGCTTGCGGTTACGATTTTCGCCGAATCGTGGCAGGCTCATCCCGATTATTTATCCCACTTCAACGCCTTGGCCGGAAAGCATCCCGAAAAAATACTGGCGGAGTCCGACCTGGATTTAGGGCAGGACCTGCATCGCCTAAGCTTGCGCATGAAGGAACTCCACGCCGACCATCTTTCGATCGCCTATTTCGGATCCGCGCCACTGGAGCGCGCCGGACTCCCGCCTTATCGTGTCATCGGTCACGAGGATTTACTGCCCGGCTATGTGGCCGTCAGTCTGCGGTATCTATATTTGAGCAACGCCAAGGACGGCGGGCTCCAGTGGATCAAGAAATATACCCCTGTGGAACGAATCGGCACCTCCATCGACCTGTTTTACCTGGAACATCCGTAGGCTTGACACTGTGAATCCCGGCATCTAACATCGCAAGTGTTCGGGGCAGTGAAGTCCAGGAGGTGGACCGATGAGAATCAGAGGGACATTCATCATCACGTCAGTGGCACTTACCGCGGCCGCTCAAGGACAGGTTACGTTCACCAAGGACGTTGCGCCCATCCTCCAGCAGCACTGCCAGGTTTGCCACCGCCCGGACACCTTCGCTCCCATGTCGCTGCTGACTTATGAGGAGGCCCGGCCGTGGGCCAAGTCGATCAAGCAGAAGGTGGTCGCGCGGGAAATGCCGCCCTGGTACATCGACAAGAACGTGGGCATCCACAACTTTAAGAACGATGTCTCGCTGACCGATCAGGAGATCGCAACATTAGTAAATTGGGCCGACAACGGCGCGGCCAAGGGAAATCCCGCTGACATGCCCCCGCCGCGTAAGTTCGCGGACGACGACCAATGGCACATGGGTCAACCCGACCTCATCGTGCAACTTCCGAAGGATATGGCGGTGCCGGCGACCGGCGCCGACCGTTGGGTGGATGTACTGGTAGACGCCGGCTTGACCGAGGATCGATACATCCGCGGGATCGAGATTAGAACCATCAAGGGTTTTAGAGCGGTCCACCACGTGACCACGTCCATGAAGCACGAGGATGATGCCGATGATGGCGATAACGTCCAAGGAGCCTTCCTCAATGAGTACGCGCTGGGCAAAAACGCCGACGTTTTTCCGGAAGGCGCGGGCCGCCTGATCAAGGCCGGAACCAAGATCAACTTCAATCTTCATCTCCACTCGATGGGTCAGGACATCATGGCGAACGTCGCCCTCGGTCTCTCGCTTTATCCCAAAGGCTACAAGCCGAAGTACCTCGAGACCACGGAGAAAGTCGGCGATCCGAAAGATCTCGACATCCCGGCCAATACCGACAACGTGCGGTTCGATGGATATCAGACTCTCGCCAAACCGGCCCGGCTCCTGTCGTTCCAGCCTCACTTGCACAATCGTGGAAAGGCGTCCTGCATGGAGGCGATCTACCCGGGCGGGCACAAGGTCGAGACGCTGAGCTGCGTCAACAAGTACCAGTTCGCTTGGCATCTCGTCTATCTCTACGATGAAGATGACCAGCCGCTGCTGCCGGCCGGGACCATCCTGCATATCTCTTCCTGGTACGACAATTCACCCGGCAACAAGTTCAACCCCGATCCGGATAATCTGATCACCTACGGCCAACGCACCGTCGACGAAATGGGCGGTGCGTGGATCAGCTATTACTACCTCTCCGACGACGAGTTCAAACAGCAAGTCGACGCGCGTAAGAAGAAGTTTTCCGCGAAGTCGGAATAGACCATGCGCGGGTTCTGGCTTTGCGCAGCGCTGCTGCTTGCCGGCGGTTCGGAAGTTCGCCTAAACGCTCAGGTCCAATATGCCCGCGGGCAGAACGTCGCTCCCACCTTTGAAGGATGGGAGCATAATCCCGACGGAACGTATAGCATGGTCTTCGGTTATCTCAACCGCAACTATGAGGAAGAGGTCGATATTCCTCTGGGCGCCGAGAACTCGATCACCTTGGGTGCCGAAGTCTTTGGCGATAAGGGCCAACCGACGCATTTCTATCCGCGACGCCAACGATTCCTGTTCCGAGTGGTTGTGCCCGCGGACTGGGACAAGAAACAGAAGGTGGTCTGGACGCTGACTTCGCGCGGACGCACCGACCAGGCTAAGGGATGGCTCCAGCCGGAATGGGAATTGAGTCCGGATGTGATCGTCGAAAACATGGGCGGCGGTGTTCCCGACCCTGCCAACAAGGCTCCGGACGTTACGGTTAGCCCCGCACAAACGATCGCGCTCTCCGGCGCGGCGACGTTAACTGCCACAGCCACCGATGACGGGCTTCCGAAGCCCTACCGTCGGGCCCCGTCCAACCCGGATCGCGATGCGCAGCCTCGCCGACCGATCGGCGTCCAGCTCAAGTGGATTCAATACCGGGGTCCCGGAAAAGTGACGTTCACCCCGGATGCGAGCGCAGTGGTACACGGCGAACCGATCACGCTCACCTCCAAGGCGACCTTCAGCGCACCCGGCACATACGTCCTTCGTGTGACCGCCAATGACGGACAGTTGTTCACATCCCGTGACGTTACGGTAACAGTGAAGCCCTAAGTAGTCTCGAAGCCGTGGGAATCGGGCGCGACGATAGACGGCTTCGCTCGGTACGAGTCCAGCGGTAAATCTGCTGCCGCTCGCTATCCGTAAGCCGCGCCTCCGGATGCAGCAATAGATACCGCTGAACCGGCATCTCGCGATTCCTGACCGCACTCCCAATCTCGCTCAGCAACCGAACGCGGTCTTCCGTCGAGTACTCCTGCCAGCGCGATAGATTCATATGCAGACGCGCTTGTTGAACATCGCGGGCCAACAACCAGGAAATCGGCGCGACATGACTGTACCAGGGCCACTCAGTGTTTTGGGAGTGGCAGTTCTGGCACGCTCGCTGGAAGATCGCCAGCGTGGCCGGATCGATTTGGGCTTCACGAAGAATGGCGTTGTCGTTTCCGGGGGCGCCGGGCATCCCGAACGGATGAATCAGCGAACCGCCAACCGCGACGACTGCGGCGATTCCTGCTGCGATGAGAACATTTCTAATCATCGTGGTCTCTCTTCTCATTTGCCCGACAACTGTTGTCCTGCCGTCTCAGTCATGGAAAGGCCTTTCGTCTCAGAAGACTCGTTTTTCGGGGACTTTATTCCCCCGGCGGGACCACGGGAATAAATTAGGGACGCATTTCGTCTAGGCAGTTTGCGGGAGCCTTTTCTTGAGAGCTTCAACTACGCGACACTGGAAGAAATGGTCGATCTGGAAAGGATGCCGTGGATACCAAGGTCAGAACCTTCGAGCTGACCATGTGGCCGCATATGCGTGCCGCATATAACCTTGCGCGCTGGTTGGTACGCAACGACCATGACGCGGAAGACGTCGTGCAAGAGTCGTTCTTGAAGGCATATAAAGCCCAGGAAAGCTTCCGCGGAAGCGAGCCCAAGACCTGGATGTTATCGATTGTCCGGAATACGGCGATGGATTTCCTGCGGCGCGTCAAATCGAGCGGCCCCGCGACCGTGGACGATCCGGAGCTCGAGCCACACGATCATTCGCCCAATCCCGAGCGCGCATTACTCGAACAATCGCGCCGCGATCAGGTACGCCAGGCGATTTCCAAGCTTGCGCCGGAATTCCGCGAAGCGATCGTGTTGCGCGAAATGGAAGGCCTGTCCTATAAGGAGATCGCATCCGTACTGAGCATCCCCATGGGAACGGTTATGTCGAGGTTGGCGCGGGCGCGAAGTCAACTGTTAGTGGAACTCGGCGGCAGTACGAAGGAGGTGCAGCATGACTTGCCGTGAAGCCGGACCGCTGTTGCACGCCCGGTTGGATAATGAGCTGGACATGGCCGGCTCGGCGAATATCGATCTGCATCTAGCCGATTGCCGCGTTTGTGCCGCGCAGTACGCGGCGCTTCAAAGCCTGCATGAAGAAATCTCCGCGGCGGATCTGGCCTACGAGCCCGGAATCGCTTTGCAGCGTAATCTCGAAGCCCGATTTTTGCACGAGAAGAAAGCGTCGTTTCGTTTCCCGAGCATGAATTGGCTCAGCACGTCCGTTTTGGCCGCCGCTGCGATTGCCGCGGTAGCGCTGCTGGTTTCCATCCCGATGCTGCGGATCGGCAATGGAACTGATGCCATCAGCCCCGAAATTCTCGACAATCATTTGCGAGCCCTCCAAGCGGTGCACCAAGTGGACGTGCCTAGCTCGGATCAGCATACCGTCAAACCCTGGTTTCAGGGCAAGACCAGTTTTTCGCCACCGGTTCCGGACCTGAGCAAGGACGACTTCATCCTGGTCGGAGGCCGCCTCGAGGTGATTCATCAACAGCCCGCCGCTGCGATCGTCTACCGCAGCCGGCAGCATGTGATCGACCTGTATGTCTCGCCGTCCGCGGGAGCCGATTCCGATACGCAGCTCCGCGACGTGGGCGGCTATCATCTGCTCCACTGGATGCAAAACAACATGAGCTACTGGGCCGTCTCGGATGTCGACCCAACGGATCTCCGGAAGTTTGCCGAGCTCATTCGCGGGAGATGATCCGCGAACCCTTAAACGACTTTCTTGCCGCCCATCACCACCGCGTAAGGAACCAGCCTGCGCCGTCCTGTCCGTTTGTTGCCGTAGTTATCGACGAACTCGAAGTCACCTTCCCGCAGGGCGAACACCGCCACGTCCGCGGCGGCGCCGGTCCGTAGTGTCCCATAGCTCTTGTACTCGGGGATGGCGTGCGCTGCGTTGCTGGTCGCGCGGGCGATCACCTGGTCGATGGGCATTCCCAGCAGCAGGAATTTCGACATCACATTCGGCAGGTTCAGCACTTGATCCGTCAGCCCTGCCCCCGTGATGTCGGACGAGATCGTATCGGGCAGGAAGCCCTGCTTCATGGCACGTTCTGCCACATCCCAAGTCCAGTGCGCAGTCCGCCCGTTGCCGAAATCGAACAGAATCCCGCGGCGCCGCGCCTCCAAGACCTGCGGCAACACGCGTCCGTTGTCATCCAGCATGCCGTGCGGCGCCGGAGCATACATATGAGTAACGATGTCGCCGGGCCTAAGAAGCGCGAGGATCTCCGGCAGCGGCGACGCCGTATCGCCCACGTGGACCATGATCGGGATCTTTAGCGGATCGGCGACCTGCCGCGCGCGGCGCACGGCTTCCAGATCGTGCTCGCCCGCGACCGAACGCGAAAGGCGTGCCTTGATGCCGACGATCCACTCGCGCGAGCGCTCGACGGCCCGCCGTGCAGCAGCGACATTGGCCTTTTCTATATCCAGGAGCTCGGTGGCGCCATCGGCTAGTCCGCGTCCTGAAATGTTCAACAGGATACGCACGCGGTTAGGCGCGCCTTGCGCCGTCTTCAGCACTTCGTCGATATTCTGAGCGCCGCGCGATCCGCCGTCGACGATAGACGTCACGCCGGTGGAGAGACACTGCGCCGGAGTCAGTTCTTTGTCGGCAATATGCGCGTGGATGTCGATGAGGCCGGGAGTGACCAGCTTCCCGCTTGCGTCAATGACCTCGGCGGCAGCCGAGGAGGCAATGTTGGGCTGAATGGCGGCGATTTTTCCGGCGCGAATCGCAACGTCCGCCACGCGGTCGATGCGCTGCGAAGGGTCGAGCACGCGGCCGCCTTTGATGACCAGATCGTATTGGGCAGCGAGCACCTGAGGCGCGCGCGCGAGCACAACCGAGCCGGCGGCACTCACGCGAAGAAGCTGGCGGCGGGTCATGCGGCTTGAGATTTCCATCTGCTAGTCCTTGGCAGTTGCTCCCGGATACGTTCTGATAGTTTGTCGGCCTAGGAGCTGGTCGATGTGGTGTTGCATGTGCAAAATATAGTCCTCGATCACGAACCCCAGCGTGACTGGTTTATTCGCACCTATGAAACACAATGTTTCCAATCGATCCTGTGGAATCTTACCGAGGAGGCCCGCCAGAAGGGTATTGTATTGAAACCAGAAAGCGATGATTGTTTCCCACTTCATGTCGCGGTAACCGTTCAAACGAACCCAATCGTCTTGCGCGTATCCCGGTCCGCGGAATTCAGGTTCCGTTGCGCCGCGCACGAACCGCATGTGGTTGTTGGCAGCCGAATCGATCAGGTGCCCGAGTTCCTCTTTTGCGGACCATTTCCCCGGCGCTCTAGCGACGGAGGCGCGTTCGTCGTCAAATGTGCGCAGACTCGGCAGTTCCCGTTCGATGGTTTGGGTGAGGAACCGCGAAAGATCTTGAGCCATACGCCCTGCTACTTCAAAAGATCCGCGACTTTTGCGACTCCGGCTTTCGCGCAGGCATCGTCGTTATCTTGATTGGACCCTGAGCTGCCGACGCCACCGATAACGTCGTTGCCCACTTGGATGGGAACGCCGCCGCCCAGCGCCAGGATGTCAGGGAGCTCCCGCTGCGGTGCATATGCCGGATCGCTGGTGCGCTTCTGAAACTCCAGCGTGCTGGTGCGGAACATGCGCGCCGTGTAGGCTTTGCGCCGCGCCATTTCCACTTGCTGCGCGGTCGCCTGCTCATCCCGCAGGATCACCATCACCTGGCCCGCGCGGTCGACCACGGCCACCGCGGTGTTGAAGCCTTTTGCCTTGCACGCCGCGAGCGCGGCTTCAGCTATCGTCTTCGCCATGGGTAACGATAGATTGCGCTGGGTCACCAAGCCCTGAGAACTCGCGGCTGCCGCCAGACCGATCGCCATCGCGGCTTGTAGTTTGAACGTCATTTCGCGTCGCCCAGCCCTTCCGCGCATGCGAACTCTCGCAGTTCGTCGTTACCCGACGTTGCTCTGCGATAGGTTTTCACGGTTTCCCAAGGCTTGGTGAGCGCCTTAGGATCGGTCACTGCGATCCGGTCTTCGAGGAGCCCGGGGCTGAGGAATCGGATGCGTTCCTTGACGGTCATCGCGTCGCTATGCGGGGAGAATCCTTCAATGAACGAAGCTTCGTGCAGCGCGACCGTGTCCACCACCAGCGTGTCGCCTTCCCAATGGCCGGTCGAGTACCCCGCATAAGTAGGATCGTCGAGAATCTTCTGAGTAGGCTTGCGGCCGTCCAGGTACACGCGCCGCAGCGCGTCATTCAGCTCGCTAAAGAAAGTGATCTTGTCTTTGTTCTGCATCACCTCCATACCGTACGCCATGCTCATCATCGCCGGCATTCCCGGAGGAAGGCACTTGGCGGTGTTGTCGTATTCGGAGGAACCGGCCATGCGCGATTTACGGATTATTTCCCATTTGGCCATGTACGCGGGTGTGAGCGATGGCGCGTCGGGAGAGCGCCCCTGCGAGCCATCGGAGAGCGGCGCCGACTGAGTGGGTCGCGGCGGCGGGCCCTTCTGTTTACCCTTAGCATCTGCCGGAGGAGCACCGCGGCCTAACGCAGCCGCCCCAAATGGATTGATGGGATAGTAGACGCCGGAGAAATCGGGCGGTGTGGACTGCGCATGCAGCGCGGCGCACGTGAATGCGATCAGGCACAACATCGAAACGACGTATCGCGGTGTGCTCATATGCATCCTATTGTTGTGCAGGACCCGCGTTCGGCAGAATGGTCCCATCCGCCTTGGTCACGCGGGCAACCAGACCCGTTTTCGAGCCGTCTTTCGCCGGGCTCATGTCGACCGTAATCATCTCGCCTGTCTGGAGCGAATTCTTGGTCCAGCCTGCGCGGAGCAGTACGCCGGGCGCACGCCCCTCGATACCCCAATCCACTTTCCCGCCCTTGCCGTCATCGACAGTGAGGATCACCCACGTATGCGGATTCCTCCACTCGAAGGCTTTGACGACTCCCGTAATGGTTACGACCTTGGTCACCTCGAAGGCCACGTTGCTGTGGTGCGCCAGTCCGGGAGTCGCAGTGATGAGCGCCGCTCCCAAAACCACCGCAATAGCGAAATGTACGCGCATCTGAACTCGCCTCCTGGGAATCCTTTGTAACACAACCTTCCGAGAAGATCCTCCCCCTAGGGCACTCATTGCACCTCCTCGCCTCGATCTTGTTCAGGTGAGACAATCATGGAGATTGCAGCACCGCCGCGATATGGAAGGAGCAAGACGATGAGACCAGCCAGGCTATCTTCGCTAGTTGTAGTAGCCACACTCGCCGTTTGCTTGGCCCTTTGCTTGAATGTCCGGGGGCAAGGAATCGACTACGCCAAGATCGAAATTCTGACGGAGAAAATCGGCCCGAATCTTTACATTCTCTCCGGCTCGGCGGGAGCAGATCCTGGCCATGAAGACGCGGCCGGCGGGAGGATCGGCGTGCTGGCCGGGCCGGACGGCATCTTCATGGTGGATTCCCAGTATGCGCAGATCACCGACAAGGTGGTGGCGGCGATCCGGAAAATCAGCTCCGAGCCGATTCGTTTCCTGGTCAATACACACGTGCATCCCGACCACACGGCCGGCAATGCGAACTTCG
>Ga0105238_10005471_pt1 | contig 12559 bp, 9 predicted proteins | sample KBSC34metaG_FD_81526 | JGI IMG/M metagenome (GOLD analysis project Ga0105238, IMG submission 81526) | Corn rhizosphere microbial communities from Kellogg Biological Station, Michigan, USA - KBS C3-4 metaG | ecosystem: Host-associated > Plants > Roots > Rhizosphere > Soil | place: Michigan, USA... | reverse complement strand
ATGAAACGCATTGCCATACGCATTCTCTCTTGCTGTCGACTGCGGACCGCAGACTGCGGACTCGCGCTTGCCGCCTTCGCGCTCACCGCCTGCGTCACTCCTCCTCACGTCGATAACTTCGATGCGACGTGGCCCGAAGAGGCGCCGTCTTCGGTTGCTTCCAACGGTGCTATTTTCCAGGCCGGCCACGACGTGGCGTTGTTCGAAAATTCGGTGGCGCGTCACGTAGGCGACTTGATCACGATTCATTTGGTCGAACAGACGAGTGCTTCGAAGAGCTCGAGCACGTCCACACAGAAGACGACGAAAGCGGCTTTGCCGGGACCGACGCTGCTCGGCAAACCCGTAACACTCCACGGCACGGAAGTGTTGGGTGCGGCAATGGATCACGACTCGTCCTTCGATGGCAAAGGCGATAGCGCGCAGAGCAACAAGCTCGCGGGCGATATCACAGTGACAGTGGCGAAACGATTGGCGAACGGCAATCTGCTCGTGCGCGGACAAAAGTGGATCGCCATCAATCAAGGCAAAGAATACGTGCGTTTGCAGGGCATCATCCGGCCCATCGACATCGATCCGGATAATTCCATTGCTTCCAACAAAGTGGCCGACGCCACGATCTCATATGGCGGCCAGGGCACGCTTGCAGAGGCCAACACTAAGAGCTGGCTGGCGCGGTTCTTCGATCATCCGTTGATGCCGTTTTGAAGAAAGGCCGTAGACCGTAGGCTGTGGGCTGTAGGTAGAGAAGAAAAGAAGTTGCAGACAATCATGAAAAATTGCATCACCCGTAGCGAGCAGCGCGTGCACAGCACCCTTCTACCTACAGCCTACAGCCTACGGTCTACAGCCTGGCTGCGGCCGCTCATGCTTTTCATTTTCGCGTTATGCCTCCCTGCCGCAGCCTCTGCAGAACGCGTCAAGGATCTCGCTTCCGTTGCGGGTGTGCGCGGTAACCAGTTGGTGGGGTACGGATTGGTCGTGGGTCTCGATGGGACGGGTGATCAAACCAGTCAAGCGCCGTTCACGATTCAGAGCATCAAGAACATGCTCGCGAAATTCGGCGTAACGATTCCCGCGACTGCGAATCCGCAGCTCAAGAACGTTGCAGCGGTCACCGTGCATGCGGAATTGCCGCCGTTCATCAAGCCGGGTCAAACCATCGACGTGACCGTGGATTCCATCGGCAATGCGCAGAGCCTGCGCGGTGGCAGCTTGTTGTTGACGCCGTTGCGCGGCGTCGACGGTGAAGTGTATGCCATGGCGCAAGGAAGTTTGGTGGTGAGCGGTTTCGGTGTGCAAGGCAAGGACGGCTCGCGGATTTCGATCAACGTGCCCAGTTCAGGCCGCGTGCCGAACGGTGCGAGTGTCGAGCGCGAAGTGCCGAGCAGCTTCGGCTCTACACCATATGTGATGCTGAATCTACATACGCCTGATTTCACGACGGCGACGAAGTTGGTGGATGGCATCAATGGATTGCTCGGCGCAGATACTGCGCAAGCCGTCGATGCCGTCTCCGTGCGCGTTGCCGCACCTACGGATCTCAATCAACGCATTTCTTATTTGTCGACGCTCGAGAACATCGAGATTCAACCGGGCGAAGCGCCGGCTCGCGTCATCGTGAATTCGCGCACGGGAACGGTGGTGATCGGTTCGCATGTGCGCGTTACGCCTGCGGCGGTAGCACACGGTTCACTGTCCGTAACGATCACTGAGCGCACCGACGTGAGTCAGCCAAACGCATTCTCTAACGGCACCACTGTGACGACACCACGTTCGCAGATCGACGTACAACAACCCGAAGCTCGCATGTTCGTCTTCAACGCCGGCGTGAACCTCGACGAGATCGTCCGCGCCGTAAATCAAGTGGGTGCCGCGCCGGGCGACCTGGTGGCGATTTTGGAAGCGCTGAAAGAGGCGGGGGCATTGCGAGCGGAGCTGATAGTGATCTGATCGCGACGCGATCAGATGACAGGCGTTAGCGGTTAGGGGTTAGTCCGGAAAAGAACTTAGTTTGAAAGGTCAACACCAATCCACCCACCCAAAAAACGTCGCACCCTTCTGGACTAACTCCTAACTCCTAACCCCTAACTCCCAACTCCTACCCCACACACTACATTCAATGCCAACCTCTCCCACCAACGCTTCTTTCTATGCCGACTTCTCCGGCCTGGCATCGCTCAAGCGCGATGCGGTCAAAGAAGATCCGCAGGCGTTGCGTGCGGCGGCGAAGCAGTTCGAAGCGCTCTTCACGCAAATGATGTTGAAGAGCATGCGTGCCGCAAGCTTCGGCGACTCGATGGTCGACAGCAAAGACACGGAGTTCTATCGCGACATGTACGACCAGCAGCTCGCGGTGGAGATGTCAAAAGGCAAAGGAATGGGATTGGCGGATATGTTGGTGAGGCAATTGAGTAGCACCGGGCTTGCGAAGCCGGGTGCGGTGGACGGCCAGAACGCAGCGAAGAGCGCGCAAGGCACGAATGCCTTACCCTCGACCGTCAATTCTCAACCGGCAACCGCATCGGCGTCCGCCGATGCCTGGCCGCCCAACTCTCCCGCAGATTTCGTCCGACAACTCTGGCCGCATGCTCAAGCGGCGGGGCGTGAACTGGGTGTCGATCCAACGACATTGATCGCGCATGCAGCGCTCGAAACCGGTTGGGGAAAAAAGATTCCGCAAGCGTCAGACGGGCAGTGCAGCTTCAATCTCTTCGGCATCAAAGCGGGTGGTCAGTGGAACGGCGCATCCGTGGGTGTTCCAACACTCGAATATGAGAACGGCGTTGCCAGCAAGCGCACTGAACGCTTCCGTGCATACGATTCGCCGGCCGATTGCCTGAAAGACTACGCCTCTCTTATTAAACAGAATGGCCGCTATGCCAATGCCCTGGGCACGGGTAACGACGCCGCTGCGTTTGCGACGGCCTTACAGCAGGGTGGCTATGCCACGGATCCGAACTACGCTGACAAACTCACCGCGGTCGCAGCTCGTTTGCACTCATCGCTCAGTAGCGCATTAAAGAGTGTCTCATCTCGGCCGATAGTGGCGGATGGAGGGGCAGGCTGATGCATCGACACTGCACAAGGTCCCCTTACAGAGAAGCTTGCTCTGAGCGGAGTCGAAGGGGCAGCGAAGCGGGCGAGGTGTCGCGCGCGGGCGCATCCCTAGGATTCTACAGCCCACAGCCTACAGCCCTTTCTTGGAGCCTTTTCCATGGCTGACATGCTCTCAACCGGTGTCTCGGGTCTGCTGGCATTCCAGCGCTCGCTCGATACTACCAGTCACAATATTTCAAATGTAAATACTCCGGGCTACAGCCGCCAGCGCACGGACTTGACGGCGCGGTCGCCGGAGCCCTCGGGCGCGGGCTATGTCGGTAACGGCGTGCAAGTGAGCTCGGTCACTCGCTTGTACGATGACTTCATTAGTGCGCAGACGCGCAACTCTTCCAGTCTATTTCAGCAGCTCGACACGTTCTCGACTCAAAGTTCGCGCATCAACAATTTGCTGGGCGACAGCAGCACGGGCCTAAGCGCCACGCTGCAAAAATTTGCGAGTGCGTTTCAAGGCGTCGCCAACAATCCGACCTCTATTCCCGCGCGGCAGACACTCCTGAGTCAGGCACAGTCGATCGCGAGTCAACTGCAGAGTTACGACTCCAGCCTCAAGAGTTTAGATACTCAGGTCAACTCGCAAATCGATGCCGAGACTGCGACGATCAGCACGCTGGCCAAGAACATCGCCGACCTGAATGGCAAGATAACAGTCGCCTCGGCGCAATACGGCCAGCCCCCCAACGACTTGCTCGACCAGCGCGATCAGCTGATCGATCAATTGGCGACTCATGTTTCTGTGGACGTTGTCAAGCAGAACGATGGCAGCGTGAACGTCTCCATCGGTACTGGCCAACCGCTAGTCGTCGGCCAGAGCTACTCGAAGCTAACTGCCGGCGCGGATCAGTACGATCCGACGCGGCGTACGGTGCTGCTGCAAACGTCGACTGGGGCGGCGGATATCACGAACAATATCCAGGGTGGCACGTTGGGTGGCGTGCTCACATTCCGTTCACAGGTTCTCGATACAACACGCAGCGCGCTCGGACAGATAAGTGTCGCGCTCGCCGACTCCGTCAATACGCAGCATCGTTCCGGCATCGATTTGAACGGTGCGTTGGGTCAGAATTTCTTTGCCGTCGGCGGCGTGCAGGTGCAGGCGAGCACGCAAAACGGCAGCACCGGTACCGTGAGTGCGACGCGCTCCAATGTCAGCGCGCTAACCGGAGCGGATTACGTGCTCACTGCGACGAGCACAGGATGGGCGTTGCAGCGAGCAGATACAGGCGCCGCGGTGTCGATGACCGGCACGGGCACATCGACGGATCCGTTCGTTGCCGATGGATTGTCCTTCGTCGTTGGCGGCACGCCCACGGCAGGCGATCGTTTTCTCGTCCGGCCGAGCATCAATGCCGTGAGTGGCATGCAAGTGCTGGTGACGGATCCGACGGCAGTCGCTGCGGCGCTGCCGATTAAGACAAGCGCCGCCGCTGCCAATAGTGGCGCCGCGACGATCTCATCGGGCGATGTCCTCAATCCGACCAATCCTCAGTTACAGAGTTCGGTCGACATTCAATTTCTTACTGCCACGACTTATTCCGTCAACGGTAGCGGCAGCTTCGCTTACACGAGCGGCGCCAACATCGACGTGAATGGCTGGCGCGTACAGGTGAGCGGCACGCCGGCTGCCGGCGATAAATTTACAGTTTCATCCAACGTGAATGGCAAAGGCGATAACCGCAATGCGCTCAAATTGGCAGACACTCTCAATAAGCCGGTCCTAAACGGCGGCAAAACATCGGTGAACGATGCTGTCGGGCAGTACATCAGCACGATCGGTGTGCAGACCAATCAGGCGCAGGCCAGCCGTGATGCGCAGCAGATTGTTTATAACGACAGCGTGTCCACACAGCAGAGTGTTTCCGGCGTAAATCTCGATGAAGAAGCGGCCAATCTCGTACGCTACCAACAGGCGTACCAAGCTGCCGCGCAGGTGATAAAGATCGCTCAAACGATTTTCCAAACACTGATCGATGCGACCAGGAGTTAACGTGCGTATTTCCACTCCAGGGCTCTATCAGAATGCGTTGACCGCAATGCTCGATCAGCAGAGCCGTCTTGCAAAAACGCAGAATCAGGTTGCGACCGGCAAGCGCGTGCAAACGCCAGCGGACGATCCTGTCGCCGCCGTGCACATTATGCAATTGCAACGAGCGCAAGCGGAGTCCGACCAGTATCAGAAGAACAGCGACAGCGTTACGACCCGACTGAATTTGGAAGAGCAGGGCCTTGCGGATACGACGACGCTATTGCAGCGAGTTCGCGAGCTCACAGTGGAAGCGGGCAACGTGGGGACAATGTCGGATAGCGATCGTCAGTCGCTGGTGGCAGAACTACAAGCGCGTTCGCAGGAATTGATGGATATCGCAAATCGCAAAGATGCGAACGGCGAATATCTATTCTCAGGTTTTGCATCGCTCACCCAGCCATTTTCACGTAGCGGCACGGTGAGCTATGCCGGCGACCAAGGGGTACGGCAAATCCAAGTGAGCCCGTCGCAGAAGATCGCCGATAGCGATACCGGCGATCAGGTATTCCAAAATATCACGCAGGGCAACGGCACTTTTACGACGAGTGCAGGTATCGGCAATACGGGTACCGCGAGCATCGACGTCGGTACTGTAGTGAACGCTGCTGCGTGGGTCCCGGACAACTACACGATCACCTTCGTGTCCGCATCCGACTATCAGATCACAGACAGCGCAAGTAACGTTGTTGCAAGCGGCACCGCCGCGCCTGGCTCGGCCATTAGCTTTAACGGAGTGCAAGTCACGCTCACCGGCACGCCCGCGGTCGGGGATTCGTTTGCAGTGTCGAAGAGCGGCAAGGAAGATATTTTCTCGACCCTCGACAAATTGATTGCGACATTGCAGCGGCCGGCGTCCACGGCGGCCGGAAAAGCACAAATGTCGACCGCCATAGGTGGAGCGCTGCAGCAGTTGGATCAGGCCGATACGCATATAGAGAACGTACGTGCCGGTGTGGGCGCGCGGCTGTCATTGTTGGATGACGCGTCTTCCACGCGCGATGCGACCAACGTCGACCTACAAAGCACATTGTCCAATTTGCAGGATCTCGATTACGCGAGCGCGCTGACCAAATTGCAGCAGCAGTTGGTCGGTTTACAGGCCGCGCAACAGTCGTATTCGAAGATTTCGCAGCTGTCGCTGTTCAGCTATTTGTAGGACGCAACGACACTAGTGGCCTGTGACAGCTGAACTTGCGCCTGGTCTCCGCTCGCGCTGAGCTCGTGAACAATCATTCTCAGTATCTGTTCCGTGATTCACAGCACAGTTTGCATCAATCGCACCTACAGCCCTCAAGTTGCCTAAGGGTTCTCCGATACAGGGCATGAACAGGCGGACGGCAAAAAATTGCCGCCGTGAACTGAAACAACTTCCGGGCCAATTGCCCGGGTAACCGGGCACTCACAGGAGAAGTTTCCATGGCTCTAGTTATTAATACCAACGTTGCCTCGCTGAATGCGCAGCGCAACCTGACGTCATCGCAGGGCGCTCTCGCGACCTCGTTGCAACGTCTCTCTTCCGGCCTGCGTATCAATAGCGCGAAAGACGACGCCGCCGGCCTCGCCATTGCACAGCGCTTCACCACGCAGATCAACGGCCTCAATCAGGCGGTTCGTAACGCCAACGACGCGATCTCACTGTCGCAAACGGCTGAAGGCGCGCTTGGTGAGTACGGCAACATCCTGCAGCGCGTTCGCGAGCTGTCGGTGCAGTCCGCCAACGGCACGAACTCTTCCTCCGACCGCCAAGCGCTCAACAACGAAGCGCAGCAGCTGTTGCAGGAACTCGGCCGCATCACGACGCAGACGCAGTTCAACGGCCAGAACGTGCTCGACGGCTCGTTCGCCTCTGCACAGTTCCAAGTTGGCGCCAACGCCAACCAAACGATCAACGTGTCGATCGGCAATGCGTCGACGAATGCGTTGGGTGCTTATCAGTACAACAACACCTCGAGCGCGGTGAGCGGCAACGCCCTCAACTCCGGCGACCTCACGATCAACGGTGTGAACGTGGGTGCGTCGACCAGCGGCAGCGCCGATTCGATCGTCAACGCGGTCAACGGCGTGACCAGCCAAACGGGCGTGACTGCTTCGGCGACTTCGTCGATCACTGCCACGAATGCTCCCACCCGTAAACAGGATCTCGCCTCAGGCGACCTCGTGATCAACGGTGTGAACATCGGCGCGGTGACGGGTAGCTATGCCGTAGCGACGCAGGGTCAGAACCTGGTGACAGCGATCAACCTGAAGTCGGCATCCACGGGCGTCACTGCAACTGCAAACGCGACGACGGGTGCGATCACATTGTCCTCGAGCGTCGGCAAAACAATCGCCATCACGACCAGCAACGGCGCCGCCGGTGCCGCGAAAGTCGAAAACGCGACAGGCTTGGAGCTTTCCAGCTCGCAGACCGTGGCTACAGATACCAACACCTTCACAGGTACCAAGGGCGTGAGCTCGGTTGCCTTCACCGCAGTCGCGACGGCGGGTGATCAGATCACCGTCGACGGTCAGACCTATACCTTCGCTGCTTCTGCTTCCGGTAACACGACGGTTGCAGTGGGCACGACGGCCGCTGAAAGCGCGACGAACTTGTTCAATGCGATCAATGCCAACGAAACTGCGTTGGGCACCAGCAAGCACATCACGGCGAGCAACGGCACTGCCGGCACCGTGACGATCACCTCTGACTTTGCGACATCCACTTCGACGCATACCGCGATCACAGCGCCGACCGGCGCAGGCAATGTCACGATCAACAACGCCGTGACTGCGGGTGTTGGCGCTGCTGTTGGTTCAACGATCACTGTCGGCGGCAAGACGTACGAATTTGGATTCAACGACTCGACTCCGACGGGTGGTAACACCAAGATCGTTCTCGGCGCCGACGCGAACGGCAACGGCCAAGCCTTCCTGACTGCGGTCAACGCGGCTTACACCGCGGGCACGACCAACATTCAGGCAAGCGGCGGCGCAAACGTCATCACCCTGACCTCCGATAACAAGGGCGCACAAGGCACGGCGGACGTGACGGGCACAGGTACGGCGGTTACTGCCGGTATCACGGTGGGCGGCGCAGCGGGCGGTGCAAACGGTACTTATACCGCTAGCACGACCTACGGCACGATCTCCCTGAACTCGAATGCTGCCTACCAAGTCGGCGGCTCTAACTCGAGCAAAGCGGGATTGTCGACGGCGTCTTCGACACTGACGGCGATCAGCACGATCGACATCTCCTCAGTGAATGGCGCCAACACGGCGATCAGCCTGGTTGACGGTGCACTCGATCAAGTGGCGAAGATTCGCGCTTCCTTGGGCGCAATCCAAAACCGCTTCCAGTCGACCATCAACAACCTGAGCGCGACTTCTGAGAACTTGTCAGCAGCCCGCAGCCGAATTCAGGATGCGGACTTCGCCGCCGAAACGGCGTCGCTCACTCGCAATCAGATTCTGCAGCAGGCTGGCACCGCGATCTTGGCGCAAGCTAACGCGATCCCGCAGAGCGCGTTGTCCTTGCTCAAGTAACGATGCTGAGTTGAGTCAGCAATGAACCGAGTGACGGAAACTCGGTTGGGCCGAGCGGTGATGGTCGCAAGATCGTCATCGCTCGTTGCCTTTTTGACGCAACGGCTCCAAGAGCGACGGTTCACTGGCGCAACGGAGACTCGCCATGTCTAGCGATCCCATTCGAAGCGTTGTGGCGGCGGGGGTGCCGACAGCACCGCAGTCACGCGTTGCAGAAACCGCGGCGCAATCCGGTTCTCTCGTAGCGCGAATGCAAGCGGATAGAACGACGGAAAACAACGGCGTCGAGGCGGCGGTACAGCAAATACGGAAGTATTTGCAGGATTCCGGGCGCAGCATCGATTTCCATTTCGATGCTGAGTCGGGGTTACCGGTCGTCACGGTGAGAGACACCAACACCGGTGAGCTGATTCGGCAACTTCCTAGCGAAGAGGCGCTGCGGTTGGCACAGTTGTTGAAAGAAGGGAATGGACTGCAGGGGCACGCAACAGTGCGGCTCATCGCCTAATTCAACGCTAGGACATTTCAATGACAACCACGACCACTTCGGCAACCTCCGCAACCGGCGGCGTTTTGCAGTCGCTTGGCATCGGATCAGGGATTGACATCCAAAGTTTGGTGTCGCAGCTCACCACCTCGGAGATGTCCGCAGACAATTCGCGCATCGCGAGGCAGACCCAGCAGGTCGGAACGCAGATCTCCGCCGTTGCCTCTCTGAAAGGCGCGCTTTCCACGTTTCAGACTGCGTTGACATCGCTCAACACGGCTTCTTCATTTCAAGTTAAAGCGACGAGCAGCGCCGATGACACGATATTTACCGCCACTGCGGCGGCCAATGCGACGGCAGGAACCTATCAAGTAGAAGTTCAGCATCTGGCCCAGTCTCAACAACTGTTATCGACTCCGATTGCAGGCGACGGCAGTCAGGCGCTCGGTACCGGCTCGTTGACGCTCACAGTGGGCACGAAAAGTTTTACGGTTGCGATCGACGGTACCCACGCCAGCCTCAATGACATTCGCAATGCCATCAATGCTGCGAGCGACAATGCGGGCGTTGCGGCAACGATCGTGCATGGCGCGAGCGGCGCACAATTGGTTCTGAGTTCGACCGCCACGGGAGCCGCCAACACCATCGCGGTGACGACCGACGGCGGCGATGGCGGCCTTGCGCGGCTTACGTACGGCAGCGGTAACACGACGAACTACAGAGAAGTGCAGGGTGCACAGGACGCGTTGATCAAGGTCGCAGGTGTAGAGAATACGAGTCCGAGCAATGTCGTTACCGGTGCCATCGACGGCGTGACGCTCAATCTTCTCGCTGCAAAGCAGGACACGCCGATTTCGCTCAATATTACTAATGACACCTCCACGGTCGCCAACAGAGTACAGACCTTCGTCGATGCTTATAACAAGCTGCAGAGTGTTGTCGCGCAACTCGGTGACTATGATTCATCCTCGCAGACGGCGGGCCCGCTGCTGGGAGATGCTATGTTGGTGGGTTTGAGCTCGCAGGTGCGCCGCTATCTTACGAACCCCGTGAGTAGCGTGGGCGGGCAGTACAATTCGCTCGCCTCGCTCGGCATCACGACCAACAAAGACGGCACGCTGTCGCTAGACACCACTAAACTTGGTACCGCACTGAAGAGCAATTTCGCAGCCGTAAGTAGTGTTTTCACGGCTGCCGACGGCGTTGCCACACAGCTGTCGAAGTACGTAGATGATCAACTATCTACGACCGGGAATATCGCCAGTCGCAACAAGACGCTCACTCAGCAGCAGAAGGACATCACCGACCAGCAGGCGCAAATCGCCGCACGTACGGCACAGGTACAGGCGCGATTGACTGCGCAATTCACGGCCATGGATACGGTGCTCGCACAGATGCAGCAGACCTCGAGTTACCTCACGCAGCAGTTTGCGACGTTGTCCAAGATCACGAGCGGCAGCGGCAATAGCAGTAGTGGATGAGCTCGCGCTATCGCTCAAGCGCCAGCGGATTTGGCCGTTATGCTGGGCTAGTGAGGCATCTCGGAGCGAAGCGAACATGACATATCCGCGTACTGCAAATGTGGTTGCGGCTTATCAGACGGCAGCCGTCCATGGCGGAGTGGCGGCAGCTGACGAACACGGATTGGTGCAGATGCTTCTCGAGGGCGCGCTCCATCGCATCGCTCAGGCGCGCGGCTGCATCGAACGCGGCGAGATGCTGGCAAAGACGCAGCTGATTCATCGTGCCGTCGCCATCGTTGAAGAATTGAGCAGGAGCTTGGACCATGCGAGAGGCGGTGAGATTGCCGCGAATTTGGGCGAACTCTATGCCTACATCATGCGCCAGTTGCTGAATGCAACTATTCAGAATCGAGTGGACCTTTTGAATGAGGTCAGCAGCCTGTTGAACGAAGTCCGCAGTGCATGGAGCGCGATACCGCCCGAAGCGCGCATGCATCCGGCTGCTGCAGATTGAGGCGGGTAAATACCGAGGATTGCGTCGTAAACACATTCGAGGCTAGATAGTCCGGGGTCGCCATAGGATGCGAGCATGTACGAAGGCATAGACACCGTCGTTCTTTACGAAGAGTTAGCCTACGAGGACGTCCTGCCGGTGTATTGGCGTTTGCTGCCGAATGATGTGGACCATGCAGTGTTCGCCAGCTTTGCCGAACGCAATCTGCGGTTGTTGCAGGCATGCGCGGCATTGGAAGAGCACGTGCCGGCCGACAAGAAACAGGACGAAGTCGCGCCGGACATCGTGCGCCTCGATCTCAAGATCAATCTATTGCTGGATTTAGTCGGGCAGATTCTCGCGGCCAATTCGCCGCGTCCGAAAGCCGTGCCGATTCGCTTCAATGCGCTCGGCGCCGCATGGGAAGCCTCGGGTCCTGCACCGCAGCCCGGTGCGCAAGGCGTTCTCGAAATTTATCTACGCGACTGTTTGGTACAACCGCTGCGTTTGGTCGGCCGCATTGGCGGCGCCAGCGAAGGCAAAATCAAAGCCAAATTCATTCATCCCGGCGAAGCCATCGCCGATCTCATCGAGAAACTGGCGTTCCGCCGCCACCGCCGCCAAGTCGCCGGCGCTAGACAGCCGAAGAAGTAAAGAGCGCGCTATGCGCGTGTGAGAAGAGGGTCTTCGGTCTTCAGTCTTCGGCCGAAAAAGAAGGTTTGCAGTCCGCATCTGTAGCTAGAACAGAAGGTGCTGCATTGCCTTTGTAGCCTCCGGCTGAATACCGAAGACCGTGGACCGAAGACTCTCTGTAAGACATCTGTCTTGCCACCAACCCACTCACTCACCGTAACGCCGTCAAGAAATTGGCGACTTTCGTCACGTTGTGCGGGCCTTCAGGGGAAGCCTGATTTTCCTTACGCGCGGCGTGGCGAGAATAGCGGCATCACAGGTAGCCGTGAACGACAAGAAAATGACTGGGACCCCGAGGTTGCGCATAAGACAGGTGTCTGCATTGCCGGGGCGCGACGTGGGTCGCGTGATTTCCCTCGTAGAGACATACGAAAATCCCCTAATAAATAACTATATGATCGGGCAATCCCCGATTTTTGCTAGTGATCGGCTGAGTTTGATTTCCTACAGCACTGATTTCCCTTGCGTTCGTTTGCATAAACTTGCGACGCTACGGCTGCGCGGACACATGCACGACGTGAGCGGGGCAATCACGAGCTATCAACAATGAATGCGTGTGCGGCCGGAACAATAGAGAAACGAATGACGACCATACAACGCGCTGTCGTTTACGACTGCAACTCCGAGCGTGCGGCCGAAGTAGCGGAGGTCCTCAAGCTCCTCGATCTCGATCCCATGGTGATCGATCACGCTGTGCTCATGCGCACTGTCATGCAGGGACCCGGCGGCCGCGCGGCGCTGTTGATCGGCGATGT
>Ga0105238_10005468_pt1 | contig 12559 bp, 9 predicted proteins | sample KBSC34metaG_FD_81526 | JGI IMG/M metagenome (GOLD analysis project Ga0105238, IMG submission 81526) | Corn rhizosphere microbial communities from Kellogg Biological Station, Michigan, USA - KBS C3-4 metaG | ecosystem: Host-associated > Plants > Roots > Rhizosphere > Soil | place: Michigan, USA... | reverse complement strand
CTGGGGATCCCGGCCACCATCGTGATGCCGCGGACCTCGCCGCTCGTGAAGGTCTCCGACACGCGCGCGCTGGGCGCGACCGTCGAGCAGGTGGCCGGCGGCTACGACGACGCGTTCGAGACCGCCAGTCGCCTCGCGCGCGAGCGCGGGCTGGTGGTCGTGCACGCGTTCGACGATCCCCACGTGGTGGCGGGCCAGGGGACGCTCGGGCTCGAGATCCTCGATCAGGTGCCGGCGGTCGACACCGTCCTGGTGGCCGTGGGCGGCGGAGGGCTGGCGGCCGGGATCGCCATCGCCATCAAGGCCCGCCGGCCCGGCGTCCGCGTCATCGGCGTGCAGACCGAGGCGATGCCGGCGATGCGCGCCGCGCTCCGAGAAGGCGGTCCGGTGCGGATCGAGGCCGCGCGCACCATCGCGGACGGCATCGCGGTGGGCCAGGTCGGCGCCCTGCCCTTCGGAGCCTTCGGCGCGCTGGTCGACGAGGTGGTGACCGTCGACGACGAGGAGATCGCCGAGGCCATCCTCACCTTGCTCGAAAAGGAGAAGACGGTGGCCGAGGGGGCCGGCGCGGCGCCGCTGGCCGCGCTGGTGCACCGCGAGCTGGGCCTTGCGGGTCAGACCATCGTGGTGGTGGTGGGCGGCGGCAACATCGACGTCAACGTGCTGTCGCGGATCATCGATCGCGGCCTGGTGAAATCGGGGCGCATCATGCGGGCGCGCGTGATGCTGCCCGATCGGCCGGGATCGCTGGCCCAGCTGCTCGCCATCGTGGCCGAGCGAGAAGCCAACATCCTGGCCATCGATCACGACCGCAGCGCGGCCCGCCTCGAGATGGGGCAGACCTACGTGGAGATCGAGGCGGAGACGCGCGGGTTCGAGCACATCACGGACATCCTCGACGCGATCCGGGCGCGCGGCTTCGTGCCCGTGGTGGGGGCCTGAAGCGGCACTCGGCACCCAGCAACGTCGTGAGCACGATGATCGCCGTGGTCACCCTCCCCCCCGGACGGGCGCTCCTCGTTCGTTCCGTGAGCCACTTCGAACTTGGCCGGTCACTGCCGGCGAGAAGGCCGTTTCTGGGGCCGTCTCCGAGGCCGTCTGTGGACGGTCTTGGTCCTTTCGTTCCCCTCGAGCCGAGGAGCACTGCTCATGATCACGTCGCCGCGTTTACGAGGAATCGTCTGGGTCGGCTGGCTCGGCATCACGGTGGCCGCCTGTGGCGGCTCGAGCCCCGGAGGAGGGGCGACGGGCGGCACGACGTCGACGGCGGGCTCCGGTGGATCGGGCCCTTCGTCGGGGTCGGGCGGCGAGGCCGGTCCGCCCGCCAGCGGCGGCACGAGCATGACCGGCGGCGCCGGGCCGGCGAGCGGCGGCCAGATGGGCGGAGGAACCGGAGGGGCGACCGGCGCGGGCGGCTCGACCTCGACCGGGGGCGCGTCGAGCGGCGGAGGCGGCGCGGGATCGGGCGGCGCAACAGCCGCGGGGGGCGCCCCTCCATCGGGGGGCGCCAGCGGCACAGCCGGGTCGGCTCCCGGCGGGCGGGCAGGCGCTCCAGCGGCAGGCGACGCGTCGGGCCACGGCGGCGCCTCCTCTGCTTCGGGGGGCTCGAGCGGCTCCGGTGGCAAGGGCGGGGTCGGCGGCACGGGAAATACGGGGACCTGCACCGCCTCGCGCCCGGCCGGCAGCAACGCGACCGGGAGCGGTCCGCACGGGGTCACCGTCGAGACGAATGCGGGCGCCGGCATCAGCGAAGGCACCATCTTCCGGCCGACCGACCTCGGCGGCGCCACGAAATACCCGATCTTCGTCTGGGGGGAAGGAGCCTGCGCCAAGAACGGGCTCGCCAACGCGGCCGCGATGGCCGAGATCGCCTCGCACGGATACTTCGTCATCGCCGACGGCACGCCGAACGGCTCGGGCAACCGAACCCAGGACCGTTCCATGCTGGCGGCCATGGCGGCGCCGCTCATCGGCTACATCGATTGGGCGATCGCCGAGAACGGCAAGGCGTGCAGCGCGTACTACCAGAGCCTCGACACGACCAAGATCGCCGCGAATGGATTCTCGTGCGGCGGCCTCATGTCTCAGGCCATGGTGCTGGACCCGCGCATCACCACGTGGGGCGTCAACAGCAGCGGCATGAAGGGCGCCATGCAGGACTATTACGACATGGTGCATACGCCGGTGCTGTTCGTGGAAGGCGGCCCGAGCGACACGGCCTACGACGGGGCCGCGGAAGGCTACGCCGCCATCTCCAAGCTGAACGTCCCGGTCGTGTGGTTCAGCAAGGATCTCGGGCACGGCGGCGACCTCTCGCAGGCGCGGGGCGGCGACTTCACCAAGATCGACCTCGCGTGGCTCAACTGGTGGCTGAAGGGCGACGAGACCGCGACCGGCAAGGGCCTGCTCGTCGGCGCCGGCTGCCCCTACTGCAGCAACGCCGCCTGGGAATACAAGTCGGCGCATATCCCTTAGTGGGAGGCGGAAAGGTGTCGCCGGTGGGCCGAGGGCCGGCCTCGGGCCTCGGCGGGATCAGCATCAATAGCGGTAGAGCACCGCCAGCGACAGATAGTGAAAAGTGGCGCGGTAGCTGCCGGCGTTGACGGCGGGCGCGGGCTGACCGAGGTAGTGCGGATTGCACGCGTTCACGTCGGTGTAGGGCGGCAGGCACGCGCTGGCCGGAGCTTGCTGGTAGACGCGCGCGTTCCCCTCCGACACCGCGAACGTCGGCTGGAAGCGAAGCTGGTAAGCCAGTGCGAGCTCGAACCTTCCGACGCCAAGCGAGCCCCCCAGGCTGCCACCCACCATCTGGCCCCCCGCGAAGTCGACATTGGCGTGAGAGGCCGGCGCGACGGCGGTCTCGTAGAAGGCTCCGCCACGGACCACGAGTCGGCCCGGCACCACGGCAAAGTCGCCGCCCAGGCGAACGGCGACCGTGTCGGACCACTGCTTGGCGATGGCGATCTGACCGAGCATGACGTTGGCGCCCTGAAACGCCGCCGAGAGGCCGCGCGTGTCCAGCGTGAACTGCTTCACCGTCGACCAGCGCTCGTACTCGACGTCCAGCTCCAGGTCGAAGACCTCGCGCTCGGCGTGTAAGTGGCGATACCGGGCGCCCGCGCGGGCCATGAGCGGCAGCGGCAGCGCGATGCGGACGTCGTTGGCCGGCCGGCCGTCGCGCTCGAGGACGACCTCGGGCATCTTCTTGTCGAGCGGCGTGACATGGAGCGTGCTCCTGGTGACGATCTCGGCGGGCACCAGCTGCCCGGCCAGAGCGACCTCGAGCGATCGCGCCACCCGCCACCAGGCGCCGACAGTGGCGTCGAACGTGAAAGGATCGGAGCCCGAGGTCTCGGCCAGCAGATCGAGGTTGCTCGAAACCGGGTTGGCGGCGCCCGCGAACGGCGTCCCGTCGATCACGAGCGAATAGTCGAGCCTGGGGACGTAGATCCACGTCAGGGTCACGCCGAACGCCAGGCTCGGCACCGGCCGCCACGCCGCGCTCGCCACATAGTCGAGAATGACGGCCTCGCGGCTGACCATCATGTAGCGCTGGCCCCCGGAGAGCGGATAGTCCTCCTTGCTGGTGCCGGGGGCCGCGAACGCGGCGATCGCGAAGGCCCAGTCGTGCAGCCCGAGGTGGGAGGCGACGCCGACGAGCGGCTCGAGCGGCTGCCAGGGTTTGCCGTTGTGGACGGGATCGAACGACACGGCCGGCGCCGTCCCGTTCACCTCCTGGCCCCAGTCGGTGGTGGCAGCGCGCGTGAAGTCATGAGCGTTGTACGACGCCCGGTTCCCGAGCATGACCACGGTCCCGTCGAGGTTGACCAGACCCGCCGGGTTGTAGAAGACCGCCGTGGGATCGTCGGCGCGCGCCGCGAATGCGCCCGAGCGCCCGGCCGCGCGCGGGCCCAGGGCGCCCGAGTAGTAACCGCCGGCCGCCAGCGCAGCCGCGGGCGCCAGGATCAACGCCGCCGCCGACACCGTCGCGATCGTCTTCATATGGGTTGCAGGATCGTGAGCACGAGCGGCGCGGGGCTCTGACAGGTGCTGCACGTCAGCGCCAGCATCCAGGTGCTGTCCGCCGGCTTGAACCCCGGAAACGGCGCCCCGGTCTTCCGGTCGCGCGCCCGCGAAAGATCGGCTTTGTCTTCACCGTCGAGCGCGAGATCCCACAACGACGTGGCGACCAGCTCGATGTCGAGGATCCGGGCCTGCACGGCCTCGACGCTCATGCCGTCGAAGCGTCCGAGGGTGACGCCATCGATCCAACGCAACGACACCGGGTTGCCCTGCCCGTCGTGGGTGATGTCTTTCCAGTCGACGATCCAGGGCCCGGCTGCCGGTACCGACGGTTTCTGGAGAGAGAGGAGGTCAGCCGAGAAATCGAGGAGACCACAGCCGCTTGCCACGTCGACCCTCGTGTTGGTCGACGCGGAGGTCGGATTCAGGAAGAGCATGTCGCGCGCGCCGATCCCCGGCGTCGTTCCTTTGGCGAGGAGGAGTAGATACGTGAGGCCGGCCGACTCGACGTACTTGGACGGGGTGTCGGCTTCGGTCCCGAAGAAGGACAGCTGCGACAGCTTGGCGCAGGTCGCGACGTGGTCGGGGTGATATTCGACGTACCCGGCCACCTGGGACTGCGAGAGCAGGCCGGCGGCGAGCTTGCCTTCCACGTCATGCTTGGTGAGGTGCGAAATGCGCAGGAGCGACACGGTGTCCACGTCCGATTGCGCCGATAAGGGGTGGCACTGCAGATCGTCCGCCACCTGGCTCCAACAAATGTCGAGGTCCACGGCGGGCGCCGTGTCGACCGACGGGATCGAGAGGGCGGCGGTGGTGAGATAGTTGTTCTGGTCAGCGAGAAGGACATTGCCGCGGCTGGATTCGACGGCCGCCGACCCGCCTCCACAGCCGGCGAGGCACGCGCCGAGGAGCGCGGAGAATGCAGGCGCCGCGGCGACGCGGCCGATCGGTACGGCGGCTGCGCGGCGGACCGTGCTCGGCTCCCGTGGATTCATGTTCCCGACAACCCCGCCGGCAAGGCGGCCCCCGCGTACAGAGAGTCCACCAGCGTGTGAAAACCGAACGCGAAGCCGACGTTGGTGTTGATCTTCCAGATCGAAGACCCGGACGGATCGAGGCGCTCCATCTGCCCGGCGGCGCCCCAGTTGATGAACGTGCTCCCGTCGTCGAAGCGCAGCGGCTCGCCGAAGACGAAGGTGTAGACGCTGGGGTTGGCCGTGTAGCTCCCCACCAGGCTGGCCGTCTTGGCGCCGAGGTCGAGCTCGAACTCGAGGACGCGCGACGCGTTCCCGGGGGCGCCGTCGTTGTCCATGAGCAGGATGCGGTTGCCGCGGATCTGAAACTGATGCTGGTGAAGGAAGCGCGGGGCTCCCGCCGCGAAGGTCAGCGTCGGCGCGCCCAGCCCGAGCACCCACTCGCAGGCCCGCGTCTGGCGGTTGACTCGCGCGATGCTGCTGAAGTTGCGCATGCCGACGTAATAGACGCCGGCGGCCGCGTCGTAATCGAGCGCGTTCGCGAACGTCCATCCCTGCTCGAGGTCGTCGCCGGTGATGACGGCGGGATCGAAGCAGTCCCATGACGTCCAGGCGGTCCTTTGCGTGCCGTCGGGCGCCACCTCGACGATCTTGTTTCCGGCGATGGTCGCGCCCTGGAAGTCGCGATACTCCACGGCCAGCGCGCCCAGCGTACCGTCCGGGTGCTCCACGAAGTCGTGGGCCAGGTAGGGGATCGGGACGGAGCTGATCTCCGTGCCGTCGAGGGCGACGCGCACGATGGCCGAGTCGGGCGAAGGCTCGCCGGAGATCTTGGCCGCGTTGTAGAGCAGGCTCTTGCCGTCGCGGGCCAGGCGAGCGCGGTAGAAGTCCTTCTTTCGGTCGTCCTTGTGGTACCAGACGATGTCGCCGCTCCCGTCGAGGATGACGACCGCGACCCCCATCCCGACGACGGGGACGACGATGAAGCCCGTCTGTCCCGTGCCCGCGGCGGTCACGATCGGCAGCCCGAGCGGGAGGTTGCCGGTACGGATGGTGCCGAGGTCCCCCGCTCCGGAGGTCGTGCCTTCCAGGGTCACCGCGCGGTACTGGTAGGCGGTGTCTGCCTTCAGGCCGAGCAGCAGCGCGCTGTGGTCGGTGGTGGCGGTCGTCTCGGTCGGGGTGCGAAGCCCCAGCGCGGCGGTCGGGCCGTATTCCACATATCCGACGGACGGCATGGCGGTCGTCCATCTCACCTTCACCACGGTGGCGACGTGGTCGGCCACTTCGGCGGTGACGCTCGACGGCCGCGTGCCGCTGGTGCCGCCGCCGCACGCGGCGGCCGCGGCCCCGCCCAGGATCGAAAGAAGCCCCCACCGGAGACGTGAAGGTCGTCGACCGCGCCTATTCAGCCAGCTCGAAGCGAGATGCACGGTGATCAGGGCCCGTAGTTGCAGACGCCTTCGCGGTAGTCGAACTTGAAGGCCTTGCTGGTCTCGTTCCAGGTCGCGTTGCCGGTGACGTCCCACGTCTTGGTCGCCTCGTCGTAAGTCATTCGTGCGCTCCCGTGCGCGCCGCCGAGCTGCTTGGCGAATCCAATCGCGACCCGCGAGCCGGTGATCTTCGCGAGCGCGGCCGCGTCGAGCGCGAGATCGCTGCCGGCGCACACGCCGCCGGTGTCGGTCGAGACCGTCGCCTTGCCGTATTCGAGGAGCTGGGTCCACGTGCAGTCGGAGCAGCCGCCCGGCGCGTCGCCCACGCGGGTCAGCTCGAAGCGCACGACGCAGATGTCGGTGCCGAACCCGTCTTCGCCGATCAAGTATCGCTCCTCGTATCCGGAGAACGACGTCGCGTCGGCGGTCGCCTGGCCGCGGCGCCCGCACACGCCGACGTTGGGATACCCGCCCCCTGCGCCTCCGGCGACGCTCGCGCCGCCGCCGCCGCGACCGGCGCTTCCGCTGCCTCCACTGCTCGCGCCGCCCGTCCCCGCGGCAGAGCCCCCGCTGCCCGTGGCGCCGGGGCTGCCGCCCGTGGCGCTGCCGCCGGTGCCCGTCGCCGAGGCGCCGCCGCTTCCCTTCGCGGGCGTACCGGTGGCGCCGCCCGAGCAGCCCGCGGCAGCGGCGGCCGCGAAGAGAGCGGCGATGACGAAGGCGCCGACGCGCTCGTTCACTTCGGCCCTCCGCCATTCAACGTGTAGAGGTCGGCGACGTAGAGGGTGTTGCCCACCATCTTGTTGTCGTAGTCGCTGCCGGTGGGCACATCGAACTTGACCTGGAACACCGTCTTCTTGTCGGCGGTGACCTCCCGGATGACCCCGCCGGTGCCGTAATTCACCAGGGTGTTCCCGTTGGCCAGGCGCAGGTTGTATCCCTTGAACACGGGCCACTCGGCGCCGTCGCTGTAGATCCATTTCTGGGTCAGCTTCTTGTTGGCGCGATCGATCTCGAACTCCTCGAAGGCGTGGTGCATGGGCCCGGGCGCTGACTCGTCGGGGTAGTCGGGCAAGTGCGACGACACCAGCAAGGTGCCTTGCGCCGTGATGGTGGGCGAATGCTGGAACTGGAACTTCCAGGGCGCCGGGGAGAAGGCGTAGCTGCCGCTCGCGTTCCCGTACTGTCCGACGACCGAGCCGGTCTTGCGGTCGATCTGCACGACCGTCCCGCGATAGGGGAACGACATCAGAACGGTGTCGTCGGCCGGCACCCAGTTCACGGTGTTCGAGTAGCACTCTTCGAAGCCGGTCGAAGGGAAGTACTTCATGCAGCTCCACACGACGCGGTTGGTCCCCTGCTTCGTGTACTCGTGCAGATCGCCGCCGGCGTCGTAAAGGATGCTCCCGTCGGTGGTGACGTCGATGTCGTCGTTCACGTCGGCGAGCGCGATCATCTGGTAGTAGCTGCGGTCGAGGTTCATCTTGACCACGCCCTTGGCGCCGGAGCGGATCCCGTCGACCCCGGCCTTGTCGACCACGATGTATTCGCCGTCGCGCGCGATGCGCGGGAAGGCCGACGACGCATTGCCGGCGGGATCGGCCCAGTACCAGACGATGCGGGCCTGCCGGTCCATGATGAAGAGCCAGAAGACGCCGTCGTAGTAGCAGGAGAGGTCGTCGCACCCGCCCGTCGAGTTCTCGACCGACCCCAGCATGAAGGGCTCGGGGCTGGCCAGCTTGGCGTCGTAGGAGACGAGCTGCGGACGCGGGAGGCCCGAGGGCAGCGCGCCCGTCGTCCCCTTGTAGTCCATGGTCTTGTACTCGGTCGCGCCCATCGTGTTGATGATGCGCAGGGTGACCTCGGTCTTTTCGGGCGCGCCGATCACGACGTCCTGGTGGGCCCCGGTCGCGCCCGGTTTCGCGTGCGATCGCATCACGGGGCTCCCGGAGAAGCTGAACTCGAGCAGCGCGCCGTCAGAGGCCTTGAGCTGCGTCCAGGTCACCACCAACAGGGTCGTCGTCTGCGGATGAACGGCGACCTTCACGTTCGAGACGAAGTCATCCCCGCCCGACACCGCCGCGTCGCCGGCCGGCGCGTCGCTGCCTGCGCCGGCATCGGGCGGCGACGCACCGGCCGAGCCGGCCGAGCCGCCCATGCGGCCTGCCATTCCTCCGCTCGTCCCCGCGTTCCCCGACCTGCCCGCCTGCCCCGCGCCGCCGCTACCGGTCGCGCCACCACTCCCATTGCCGCCGCCACTGCCATTCGACCCGCCGCTGCTGGTGCTGCCACCGCCGCTGCCAGGCGTCCCACCGCTTCCGCTGCTGCCGCCGCTCCCGGTGGTGCCTCCGCTGCTGGCTCCTTTTCCACCGGACGACGAGCCGCTCGCGCCCCCCGAGCTCGCTGTCTGTCCACCCGTCGCAGCGCCGTCTGTTCCTGCCACCGCGCCTTTTCCGCCGCTGGCCGTCCCGCCTCCCCCCGACTGCGTCGTGCAACTTGCGCCAAGGCACGTCACGGCCGTCAGAACGGCAAACGTATTGCGCACGGCATGCATCATCTTCGTCGCCTTTCGGGAGCAGTCGGGGTCGTCCCCGCTGACCTCTTCCCCCTGTTGCCGGTAGCGGCCTCGCGGGATCAGAAAAGAAGCGGCTGTGCACCACGCGCGCCAGCGGGGACGGCCCAACGATCATCCGCACCGGTTCGCTATTCTCCGGCCCTCCTACGCGTTCCCCGACTTGCCGGCATGGCCTCCGCGCGACGTGCGGCTGCCGCCGCTGTCACCGCCGCGGCGACCGCGATCGCCGCGAACACGATCACCCCGGCGGCCAGCGCGACCGCCACGACCACCGCTGCCACCACGGGCGTTCCCGACGCTGCTGCGTTTGGGATCACTCTTGTCATTGTCGCCACCGCGGCCCGCCCAGGACCGGCGTACCTGGTCCGCAGGCGGTGGTTGCCGGCCGGGCCTCCTCCGGATCAGAAAAAGGTCAGCCGTCGCAGCCGACCCTGATGACCAGGCTCGCGTGCGACAAGAGCGTGCGACAGGCGGAGCCCCGCAATATCAGGCTGGTCTGGTCGGCCGCGACGGAGAAGCCGGCGTCGGCCGCGTCCGGGGTCAGCGCCATGCCGTCGATGAGGACCGCGATCGACCGGTCACCGAGCGCTCCGTCCGGCAGCGGGTAGACGCAGCTGATCTGGTTCGCCAGATCCTCGATGTCCCGCAGCAGGGAGGAGGCCTGATCGACGGTGTAGGACGACCCGGTCGAGCCCACGTCGGCGAGCTTATCCAGCCGCGCGCGTTGCGGGCCGAGTCCCAGCACGAACGCGAACTGAGGGGCCATGTTCACCGCCGCCACCGCGGCGGAAAGGTCGTCCTGCGCGGGATCGTTGGCGGCGCACGTTGGCGCCCCGGCCGTCGCCAGCATGATCAAAGTCTGCGCGCCGCCCTGAACGCCATTCAGGTAAGTGGAGGTCGCTCGCACCGCGGCCGTCACGGGCGCGCCCCCGCCAGGCGCCGCGGCCGCCAGCGCTGCCGCGATGTCGGCATGGGCGTCCTCCGCCGGTGGAACGTCGAGGGTCGGGGTGACGAGGCACCCGGTCGAATCGCCCGGGGACGGGAACATCTTGAGCCCCCAACGGAGGCGATTCGAGGTGGCCGTCGTCAAAGTGTCGACGGCGCGCGCGAGCGCCGTGAAGTAGGTCCCGCACGAGGCGCACGTGCTGTCGTTCAGCGTGTTCATCGCGCTCGAGCGCTCGACCAGCAGCACGACGGTGTCCGCCGGTTTCGTCACGTCGACGTTGGCTTCGATACACCCGGCCATGGAAGCGTCCGGCTTGCCGCCGCCGCCTGCCGGCTTGGTGGCGGCCAGGTGGGTACGAGGCAAGCCGCAGCCGGCCGCCGCGGCAAACCCTACACACGGCAGCCACAGCAGCCATGGCAGCAGGCCGCGCGAACGTTTCCGGTCGAACGCGTTCGACGGCGCGGCCCCCTCACGGCGCCGCATCGGCCGGCACCCGCTTCGCGACGCGCGCCTTGGCCGCGCGCGCCTCCGACACGAACCCCGCTCCCTGCCGAGCCTCGGCCGCCTCCGAGTACCATCTCGACGCCAGCTCGTAGTTGCCGCGCGCCTCCTCCACGCGGCCGAGGAAGAAGGCGGCCTTGCCGGCGTCGGCCGGCGACCGCCGCCGAATGGCCAGGAGCGCCCTGTGGCTCAGCTCGAAGTCGCTTCGGTAGCGGGCGGCGTCGGCGATCGCAAACAGGCTGCTCGAGGGGCATTCCGAGAGCGCCCGGTCGACGCCCATGGCGCGCGTCTCCGCCAGGATGGGGTCGAACCGACCGCTCGACACCAGATCGTCCCAGCGACAGGCGGCGCGATCGAGACGAGCGCTCCTCGCTGGGCGGAGCGAACCGACCTCCGTGCGGCGGACTTCATCTCGCGAGGCTTTGGCCGTGCTCTCGGCGTCTGCATTCCCCATCGGTGCGGGCGAGGGGGCGGCTCGTCCCGGGGGCGTCGTTTCCCGGTCGGTGGCGTGAAACTGGTGGCCGCCCGCGACGGTGAGAGCCCCCGCCACACCAGGTCCCTCGACCGTGACGGCCCCGTCGAGCATGTCGACCTGGAAGTCGCCGGCGGACGGCGCCCAGCTCACTTTGAAACGAGTGCCGGTGACCTTGATGGTGTACGGGCCCACAGAAAGACGCCACCGCGTCGACGGGCGATGCCGGACGGCAACCTCGAGCTCGCCGCGCTCGAGGATCAGGGCCGCGCCGCGCGGCGTGGTCTCGACGACGCGAAGGCGCCCCGAAGGCCGCAGCACGATCCTGGACCCGTCCGAAAAATCGATCTCTCTGGTCTCGCCGGTACCGGACGACAGCTGGGCGTCGGACGGGTCACGCCCGTCGATCTGAAAGGTGAGCGGTCGTGGCGCGAACGCGCGGAAGGCGATGGAGCCGCCCACGATGGCCAGCGCGGCCGCGGCGACCGTGAGGGACAACCATCGCCGGCCCCTCGTGGGAGCGCTCCGGCGGTGCTCATCGCTTCGATGGGCGGCGAGCAACAGCCTCTGCCACCCGGGCTCGTCGTCGTCCGCGACCGTTCGCATCGCGTCGGCGCGCAGCAACGCGGACATGCGGTGCGCGGCGCTCTCGTCCCTCGCGTCGTCGTGACCTCGGCGGCCGTCGTCGCCTGGGCGCTTACCTTGGCCGCCGTTCTCGTCTCGTTCGTTGCCGCGGGTCCCCATCACAGCCGCTCCTGACGCAGATATCGAAGCAAGGCGGGCTCCCTCTGCGCGCGCAGCAAGACCCGACGCCGCCCCTCGGAGATGGCGCGCTTGGCGGTTCCCACCGGGATGCCGAGCGCTCCCGCGACCTCGCCGGGCGTCAGGTCCTGGACGTAGCGAAGCACGAAGGCCTCCCGCTCGCGCGGTGGGATGCGCGTCAGGAGGTCGCGGAGAGATCGCAGGGCGTCGCGGTCGTCGGCGTGCGAGGAAACGACGGGCTCGCCGGACCACCAGTGGAAGAGCCGATACCACCGACGGCGGCGGGTCCGCGACCGTATCTCCAGCGACGCCGCGTTCGCCGCGGCCCCCGTCAGGTAGGGCCGCAGCGCCCCCGGCTCGCGCAGCCGGCCGGCGGTCCGGTAGAAGCCGAGGAAGACCTCCTGGGCCAGATCCTCCACCGCCGCGTCGTCGCCCAGACAAGCCCGCAACGTGGCCCGCACGGCGGCGACGTAGCGACTCCACACGGCGTGCAGGGCGGCCTTGTTCCCCTCCGCCACGGCCCGGACGAGCTCGGCGTCCGGCGTCTGCGCGTCAAAGGGCGACGCGAGCGGCCGCAGCCAGGCTTTGCGTTCGGGATCGGCCATGGGTCCCTCATGTGTTGCCGCTGGGGGGCCTCCCGCCTCAAAAAAAATCGCCGCCGGGGGCCCGGCCGAACGATCAGAGGGCAAGGTCCAGCCCCAAGCTCGACAGCACCAGCGGCTGGCCCATCGCATAGGAATCGGCGCCGAGGTCGACCACCGGGCGCGGCAAAATGAACATCGCCGCCGAGGATGCCCTCAGGGCGAGCCGGCTGGTCAGGCGGAAGGTGAAACGCGCGCCCGCCCCGAAGACACCCGCCCAGGCCGAGGAGCTCTG
>Ga0105238_10005466_pt1 | contig 12560 bp, 8 predicted proteins | sample KBSC34metaG_FD_81526 | JGI IMG/M metagenome (GOLD analysis project Ga0105238, IMG submission 81526) | Corn rhizosphere microbial communities from Kellogg Biological Station, Michigan, USA - KBS C3-4 metaG | ecosystem: Host-associated > Plants > Roots > Rhizosphere > Soil | place: Michigan, USA... | reverse complement strand
TCGTCACCACCACGCCCGGCGATCAGGCCTGGCTGATCGACCCGGCGGCGGGCTCGCTCGTCTCGGCCGGGAATCACCCTTCGCCGCGCGGGACGCTCACGGCCGTCTTGGCGGACGGGCGTGTCCTCTTCGCCGGGTCGACCAGCGGCGCAATGCCTTCGGCACAGGCGTACCTGTTCGATCCGATCTCACGGGGCTTCGCGTTCGTGAAGGGCGAGCTGCAGACGCCGCTTGCCGACTCGATGGGCGCGCCGCTCGGCAACGGGGACGCGCTGGTTGTCGGGATCTCCGCGGACGGCAAGGGCCGCGCGGAGATCTTCCACCCAGGAGCGGTCACCAAGATCCCGGGCGCCGATGGCAGCGGCGGCCACGGTGGGAGCGGCGCGGCTGGGGCGCAGGGGGCCGCCGGCGCCGGCGGCCGCTCTGCCGGTGCGGGTGGGGCCAGTGGATCGGGCGGGCGCGGCGGCGGCGGCGGCGGCAGCGGCAGCGGGTCGACGGCCGGTGTGGGCGGTGCGGGCTCAGGCGGCCGGGGCGGCACCGGCGCGGGCGGAATGACCTCCACCGGCACCGGCGGCTCCGCCGGTGGGCTCGGAGGGAACGGAGGCTCTCCGGGAACCAGCGGCACGGGCGGCTTCCTCGGCTCCGGAGGCCTTGGCGGTAGCATCTCGGTACCCGGGACCGGCGGCACGGGCAGCGGCGGGCTCGGGGGCCTGGGTCGTCCCGGGACCGGAGGCCTCGGCGGCAGCGGGGGGATGGGCGGCAACGGCGGCGGACGGCCTGGCACAGGCGGGCTGCCCGGCAGCGGCGGGGTTCCCGGCACGGGCGGGTTCGGGGGGAGCGGCGGCAGTGGAATCGTCAGCAATGGGACCTTCAGCGCCGGCATGAGCCCGTGGATGACCCAGGTCTTCGCGACGGGCAGCTTCAGCGGGTATCCGAAGTTCAGCATCGCCGGCGAGCCCGCGTGCTTGCCCAACCGCATCGCAAACCCCTACTTTCAGATCGACGTCCCCGGAGGCGCCGACGGCGCGATCGAGCAGCAGGTAACGTTGCCCACCCGGACGACGACCCTGTCGTTCGTCGTCTGGGGCGGGGCGGATCCGGTGACGGTGACGGTGAGCCTGGTCGATCCGACCGATCCCATGCAGGTCCAGATGCTCGAGACGTTCACGCCGCCTCCCTTGCAAGCCTCGAACGGATCGTGCACCTCGACCCAGATCCTCATGAGGGCTTATCCGCTCGAGGGAGTGGCGGGCCCGAGGACCCTCCGTTTCCGTGCGTCGGCGAGCGGCAGCAACGGCACGATCATCGGGATCGACGACGTCTCGATCAACTGACCGACCGAAGCGCGTTCCACGGCGGCGATCGACGGCGCTTACCTTTGTCGGCGCAGGATCGCGCCGTCCTCGCCCACCGCCCAGACCTCATGGGAAGTTGCCCACACGCCCGACAGCCCCAACGCGGCGCCGGTCGGCTCGTGGGTCCAGGCGCTGCCATCAAAGTGGGCTGACGCTCCAGAGCCGCTGACGGCCCAGACGTCGCGGGCTCCGGTGCCCCACACGGCCGCAAATGCGCCCGGAATGTTGGTCGGCGTGCTCGACCAGGTGCCGCCGTCGTAGTGGAGAGTGACGCCCACGTACCCGCCGCTCGCCATGTCGTAGGCCCCCGACACCCCCCACACGTCGTCGGCGGCGCTGCCCCAGAGGGCGCTGACCGATGTGCCGGCGGTGAGGACGCCGGTGTCGGCCCAGGCCGTGCCGTTCCAGTGCAAGAGGAGCCCCGGCCCGCCGACCCACACGTCGTTCGGGGCGCTGCCCCACACGCTGGAGAGGGGCTGGTTTCCGCGGGCGGTGAGGGACACCGACCACGCCGTGCCGTCCCAGTGGACGATCGTATGCGACAGACCCGGGTTCTGGCCGCCGACGGCCCACACGTCATCGGGGGCGGTGCCCCAGATGTCGACCAGATGGTCCACGGTGCCGCTCGGAACGGGCGACCAGGACGAGCCGTTCCAGTGAATGATGGTCCCCGCGTTGCCGACGGCCCACACGTCGTCGCGTTTGCTGCCCCACACCCCCCACGCCTGGCCGAGGGGCGCGGCGGAGCGCGACCACGCCACGCCGTCCCAGTGGAAGACGCCGCTGCCGCTCAGGCTGGTGCCGACGGCCCAGACGTCATCCGGGCCGCTGCCCCACACATCGCTCAAGCCCAGCACCGGCACCGTCGATTGCGAGGCGACGGTCCAATCACCGCCGGTGAAACGGAGCATCAGGCCGCCATCGGTGACCGCCCAGACATTGGTGGCAGCGCTGCCCCAGATGCTCGTCGGCGTGGAACCGGTGCCCAAGGTCGACAGGGACCACGAGGTTCCGTCCCAGTGCATGAGTCGTTGGCCTGTCGCCCCGGCCATCTTGGTCGCGTCGTCGTCGTAGAAGCCCATGGCCCAGACGTCGTCGGGGCTGCTGCCCCACGCGCAGTAAAGGAACTCGTTGACCTCCGATAGCGGGGACCAGCTCTTGCCGTCCCAGTGCAGGATCGTCCCCTGCATCTGGAAAAGGGGAACGCCGACCGCCCAGACGTCGTTGGGGCCGCTGCCCCACACGTCCCGCAGGTTGGACGTGGCGGTCTCCGTGGTCACCGACCAGGTGTGGCCGTCCCAGTGCACGATGGCGCCGGGGCCGTTGAAGAGGCCGCCCACGGCCCACACATCCTGGGGACCGCTGCCCCACAGGCCGGCCAGCTCGGCGGTGGTGCCGGTGGCCATCGCCGCCCACGCGGTCCCGTCCCAGTGGACCGCCTGGCCGGTGTCCCCGACGGCCCAGACGTCGTGGGGACTGCTGCCCCACACGTCCAGCAGCCGGTCCAGGGCGCCCGTCAGGACCCTCGACCAAGTGCTGCCGTCCCAATGCCAGATGGTGCCGGCGACGCCGACGCTCCCCACGGCCCACACGTCGTCGCGCCCGCTGCCCCACACGGCGGCGAGCGCGGTCTGCGAGTCGATTGCCGTCTGCGACCAGGCGCTGCCATTCCAGTGCAAGATCGTTCCCCAGCCGACGGCCCAGAGATCGTCGGCACCCGTCCCCCACGCGCCCCGCAGGCTGTTGCCTTGCGGCGTCGGGTTGACCCAGCACCACTTCCCCGGCGAGCACAGCCCAGCGCCCGGATCGGCCGGGGCACCGTCACCGGCATCGCCGCCGGTGCCGGCGTCAGCGGGGACGCCGCCGGTGCCGGCGTCGGCGTCGGCCGACTGCGACGTCTCAGGCCCCCCGCCGCCGCAGGCTCCAGCGGCCAGCAGGCAAGCAAACACGGCGAACGACGACGGCGACACCGCGGATTTCACCTCATGATGCTCTCACAGCGCGCGGCGCGAAGACAGCCACGGCCGTAGCTCAGCTAGCATGGCGGTTCGCGGGTCCGGGGCCTTTGTCGCTCGACAGAGGCCCCGTCTCGCGCCCGCCGGCTACGCGCCGTACTTGCCGCCGAGGAGGGCCGGTTGAGGCTTGCCGACGTGGCCGGCCGCCTTGATGATCGCCGGGACCTCCGGGTCGGCGAGGTAGTTCTTGAAGCCCTGCTCGTCCCAGTCGAAGATCACCCACACCCGATCGGCCTCCAGAGGATCGCGGAAGACCGCCGCGCCCTTCGAGCCGTGCTGCTTTCTCTTCTCCGCTCCCTTGGTCGAGAACACCTCGAGGAAGCGATCGAAATCCTCCACCTTCGTCGTTGCCAGCATCATGGTCGTGTCTCCTTGTCGCGTTGTTTGATTGGTTTGAAGGAAAGTTGGCTCAGACGGCGGCGCGGGTCCGATCGGCCGCCGGCACCAGCGCCTCGTTCGGCTCGATGGCGCCGAGGCTCTCGACGATCTGGAACCGGCCGCCCGCGGCCTGGGCGATGTACATGTTCATGCGGACGTGGTGCTGGCCGGGCACCATCGCGGCGGGGCCGCCCGGCCCCTCGGCGATTCGCGCGTGGTCGAGCGCTCGGATGACGTCGTCCTGCGCCAGCGAGCCTGCCTCGTTCACGGCCGCCTCCCAGAGATTGATCCCGCGGTAGAGGCCGGAGCAGGCGCTGCCTCCGGTGAACTTGGCGAGGCCGGGGAAGCGCGCGTCGTAGCGGCCGAGCAGCGCCTGGCTGAAGGGATGGCCGACGGTCTGGTAGTAGTCGAGGCAGCTGTAGAGGCCCTCGACGTGCGGCGCCGGCACCATGTTCAGGAAGTTCTCGTCGAAGTAGGTGCAGACCAGCTGGCCGCCGCGCGCGGTGAAGCCGGCGTCGTGCAGCTGCTCGAGGAACGGCGAGACTCCGGGCGGGACGATGGTGTTGAACACGACCTCGGCCCCGCTCGACCTGATCTTGTCGATGGTCGGCCCGTAGTCGGCGTGATCGAGGGGAAAGTACTCCTCGCCGACGATGGTGCCTCCGTGGGCGGTGACCACCTGGCGCACGCGCTGGTTCAGGACGTGCGGCCAGATGTAGTCGGCCGACGGCAGGTAGAACCGCTTCGCGCCGGTCTTCTTCATCAGCCACGGGATCAGCGGATCGACCTGCTGGGCCGGCACCGGGCCGGTGCAGAAGATGAGCGGGTCGCACTCCTGCCCTTCGTACTGCTCCGGGTAGATGTAGAGCGTCTTCCCCTTCACGACCGCGGGTCCCTTGATGGCCTGCCGGGTCGAGCTGTAGATGCCGCCGAAGAGCACGTCGACGCGGTCGTGCTGGACCAGCTTCGTCGCCTTGGCCTCGGCAACGGCGTCGATGGTCGCGCTGTCCTCGATCAGCAGCTCGAGCGGGCGCCCCAGCAGCCCCCCCTGCGCGTTGATGTCGTCGACCACCATGCGCGCGACGTTGGCGTTGGCGATCCCCACGAACGACAGCGGACCGGTCTGGTCCGCGATCATCCCTACCTTGATCGATGAATTTTTCATGGCCTCTCCTTTCGAACGGAGAGTGCCTGCGGCCGTCCGGCCGCACATGGGGAAGATTCCCTAGGCTGTCGCTATTTCGTGCTGGACCAGGCCCCGCTCGAGGGCGTAGAGGGCCGCGCCGGCGCGGGTGGTGACGCCGATCTTCGAATAGAGGCTCTGAATGTGGTTGTCCGCCGTCTTGGTGGCGATGTCGAGCTTGCGGGCCGCTTCCTTGGTCGTGTCCCCGCCCGCGATCAGGCGCAGGACCTCGATCTCGCGCGCGGTCAGGCCCGCCAGCCGCTCGGCCGACGCCCGTCGAGCCGGCTGCCCGGCGCAGGCCAGCACGGCCTCCACCGCGTCCGGACAGAGCGCCCCCTCTTTGACCGCGGCGCGGAGCTTGGCGGCGGCGGTCGCGTCGCTCGACGCCGGGCGGTGGGGGCGCGCCTCGCGTGCCGTCTGGAAGGCCTCGGCGGCCGCCAGGATGCGGGCCGCGGGAGAAAGGTCGGGGCCGCGCGAGTTGCGGTGGTAGCCGCTGCCGTCGAGGCGCTCGTGATGGCGCTGGACCAGGGCGGCGACCAGCTTCCCGTCGCCGCCCAGCGACGTGAGCGCGCGCTCGCCGTGGTAGGGGTGCAGCCGGGCGGCGTCGGTCTCGCGTTCGGTCAGGACGCCGGCTCTCATCCAGGTCGCGACCGACACGGTGAGCTCGCCGAGGTCGTGGGTGTAGGCGGCCCAGCGCACGTCGCGAATGTCGGCGGCCGGAAGCCCCATGCGCTTGGCGGCGTCGGAGGCCAGCGACGCCACGGCCCGGGAGTGTCCGAAGGTGAACGGCATCCGCATGTCGATGAAGTCGGCGATCGCCAGGTAGGCCTCCTCGCAGGCCGCCTCGTCGAGCATGGCGTGCGGCCTCGGCTCCAGCGCCAGGATGGCCTCGCGATCGACAGGCTCGTCGAGCCCGGCCATGAACCGCTCCGCGTCCGCCAGGAACCGCTCCACCAGCTCGGGCTCGTAGGCGCCGCCGGCGCGCTTGGTGATCATCCGGGTCATCCCCGCGAAGCCGTGCGCTTCGGTGAGGGCGATGGCGTCCTGGGCCAGCGTCACCAGTCGGACGGGGAACTTCACCGCTTCCCCCGAAAGGCCGCGGGGCAATCCGCGTCCGTCCCAGCGCTCGTAGATCTGGCCGAGGCTCTCGCGGAGCTCGGGGGGCAACCCCAGCCGCTCGGCGATCCTCTGCGCGACTTCGCAGTGCCCCGACAAGATCGGGACGTTCACTTGCGGCGCCTGGGCCAGGCCGCGCTGCACGGCCTCGGCCAGCTCCGCGGGCGCCGCCCCGGGCCACAGACGCGTGATGGCCCGGACGAAGACCGCGGCGAACTCCGCCTTGTCGCCAAAGTCGAGGCCCTGCAGCTCCCTGCGCAGGGCGATCTCATCTCCCCAGGCCGCCGCCAGCAAGTGGCTGTCGGCGTTGCAACCAATGTAACGAAGGAGGGCTTGGTGATAGATGGCGCGGCGCATGGAGTCGTCGAGCCGCGCGGCATCGGCCATGCGCATGGCCAGCACACAAGAACGAAGCGCAAAATCTCGAGAGTGCCCGGTGGCCAGGTCGGTCCCGTAGGCCAGGGCCATCAAGAAGTCAGCGCGTCGGACTGTCGGTGCCCCCATTCTTCGGTCCCCTCGTCGATGGTCCGAGCACAGAGTAGCTCAAACGCGCCTGAAAGCGCGGCGCCGTTCTCCCGGGGGGGGCTGCTCGCCACCGCGGCGAGCGTGGAGGTCGCGCATCACCTGCGCCGGGGTGGCGCCCCGTCAGCCGATTTCGATCTGGCAGTCGGCTCCGCAGCCGTCGCCCGGCGTCGTGTTCCCGTCGTCGCACGCTTCGTTCCAGGCGCCATCGACGTTGCCGTCTCCGCAGCGCGGGGGGAGGCGACAGCCCGGTGCGCAGCCGGGCTGACCGTAGGTCGACTGGTTGCGGCCGTCGTCGCACTTCTCCATCCCGGCCGGATCCACGGCGCCGTCGCCGCAGAACGGCCCGAGCGCTCCGCAGCCGGGCTGGCATCCGCCATAGCGCCCGTCGTTGACGCCGTCGTCGCAGAGCTCGCGGCCGTTCATGATCCCGTCGCCGCAACGGGGCGCGCACACCGTACGCTTCATGCTGAACTTGCCGAGGGTCAGCTTGTAGGACGAGCCGCAGACGTGGCGCTCGGCCTGGAACACGGCGATCTCGTAGATCTGGCCGGCGGTCAGCCCGAACCGCGCGGCGGCCGCGGCGTCGAGGGTCACCGAGCCGGAGGAGGCGCCGTGAACGCCGCCGAGGTCGACCGCGAGCTGCCCGTTCACGAACACCCAGACGTCGTCGTCGCCGATGAACGCCAGGGACTCGCCGCCTTGATACTCGAACCAGGTGCGCACCTCGCTCGTGAAGCTGTAGTTGTGCTTCGCCTGATCGGAGTCGCAGCTCCCCAGATATCCGATCTCGGGACCGGCGGGCGGCTCGGCCCATCCGCGGCCGTCGAGGGGAAAGAAGGGCGGCGTGGTCCACGAGCCGGGTGAGCCGTTGCTCCACACCTCGGAGTGGTCGTAGACGTACGTCCCGTTCGCCTGCGCGTCGAGGGTCAGGACGTCTCGCACCGTCTTCGCCAGCGGCGAGTCGTGATACCAGGCGTCGAAGTCGGCGGCGGTGGTGAGCTGCGCGTTGCTGGGCGGTGAATCCGCCATCTGGGGCTTCCGGTCCGCTCCCAGCGTGGGCCGCACCATTCCGGTCACGACGGTGCCGGAAACCCCTTGCTCGAAGTTGGGGTGCCCCCCGGGCGCGCCGCGGCTCATGAAGTCGCGGAACACCACCGGCACGCGGAGGTGTCCGTCGTCGCCGCCGCCGACCTCGTGGCAGTCCCATCCGAGCTCGAGCCTGCAGTCGGAGCTACACCCGTCGCCCGACGTCTGGTTGCCGTCGTCGCACTCCTCTCCCGGCAGCTTGAGGCCGTCCCCGCAGGGAGAGGTGCACCCGGACGTCCCGGCGCAGACGGGCTCGGACCGGCAGTCGGCGCCGCAGCCGTCGCCGCCGACGACGTTGCCGTCGTCGCAGGATTCGTCGCCCTCGCGGACGCCGTCCCCGCACGCCGTGGGGTGGCAGGCCTTCCCCGGCGCAGGACACGCGAAGCCCGCTTCGATCTGGCAGCTGTCGCTGCATCCGTCGTCGGCGGAGGTGTTGCCGTCGTCGCACGTCTCGGACCCGAGCGCCCGGCCGTCGCCGCAGAGCGGGAGGCATCGCGCGCCCATCGCCGGGCATCGCCAGCCAGGCTCGAGCTTGCAATCGGCGCCACAGCCATCGCCGGAAAGCCGATTGCGGTCGTCGCAGGTCTCGAGGCCGGTGACCAGGCCGTCACCGCAGGAAACAGTCGAGGTGCAGGGCTGCCCGGGCGCGGTGCAGATCCAATCCGTCTCCACCTTGCAATCGGGCGAGCAGCCGTCCCCGCCGAGCGGATTGCCGTCGTCGCATGTTTCCTTTGGCACGTCGACCACCCCGTCTCCGCACCGCGCGACCTGGCAGCCGAGCCCCGTCGAGGACGAGCAGACCACGTGATGATCGACGGGGGGCAGGAGATCGACGGAGGGGAGGTCGGTGGTGACGCCAATCCCGCCGTCCGGCATGCCGATCGTGCCGCCGCTGCCGAGGGGCTCGCTCTCGTTCACCTTGGCGCAAGCCCCCACGGCGAGGGTGGCGCCGAGCGCCGCGGCCACCACTTTTGCCCATTGCCGATTGCGAGCGGAGGGCCCGCCCCCGCGAAGCGCGACCCTACACCCGTCTAATGACATCTTAAATTTGAGTATATTGGGGTACTTATTTTGTGCTCATAAAAGTTTCGGTCGTGTGGCCTTTCGAACGCCTCATCTGCGATTTTCGCTGGCCGGATGTCGGTTCAGGACCTGCCCGTTCGTCGTCTCGGCATGAATACGAACCCGGCGCCAGCGCGACGCCCCATGGCCAGGAGAAACGACATGTTCAAGACGATGCTGACCGCCACCGTGGCGTTGGGCGCCACTTGCGCCGCGCAGAGCTCGAGTTGGGCCCAGGCGCAGCGCGCGCCGTCGCCAGCCATTCGAGAGGCCGCGCCGCTTCCCAAGGTCGCGCACACCACCATCAAAGGCATCACCTACGCCTACCAGGCCCGGGGTCAGGGCGAACCGCTGTTGCTGCTCCACGGGGGCCTGGGCAGCAGCGACATGTTCGAGCCGCTGCTGCCCGCCCTGGGCGCCAATCGTCTGCTGATCACGGTGGACCTGCAGGGACACGGGCGGACCACCCTGGGGACGCGACCCATCCGCTGCGAGGCCATCGCCGACGACCTGGCGACGTTGCTGAAGCAGCTGGGTCACGCCCAGGTCGACGTGATGGGCTATTCGTTCGGCGGGTGCGTGGCGTTGCGCCTGGCCATCCAGCATCCCGAGGCCGTCCGGCGCCTGGCGCTGGTGTCGACGCCGTTCTCCGATGACGGCTGGTACACCGAGATGAAGCCGCAACAAGCGGCCGTGTCGCACGAGATGTTCGCGATGATGAAGGAGACGCCCATGTACACGTCGTACGCGGCGGTGGCGCCCCAGGTGGACGACTTCCCCAAGTTGCTGGATGCCATGGGAGACCTGATGCGCCAGAAGTACGACTGGTCCGCCGACGTTGCCAGGCTGGCCAAGACCCACATCGCCGTGATGCTGGTCTACGGCGACGCCGACATGACCCGCCCCGAGCACGAGGTGAAGTTCTACCAACTGCTGGGCGGAGGCCTGAGGGACGCCGGCTGGGGCCGCGAGACCATGTCCCGCAATCGCCTCGCCATCCTCCCCGACGCCACTCACTACGACATCTTCACGTCTCCCCGCCTGCCGGAAACGCTCCGCCCCTTTCTGGACGGCAAGACCTCCGCCAAGAGCTGGGCCGACCAGGTCACCAAACAAACCTCGTCGCGCAAGTAGTCGTCGTCGTTCGGGGAGGCCGGGTTGAAGGAGTTGCCGGCGACCGGCCTTGGGGGGGCGCTGTCGTTCTGTCGCTTGCTGTTCCGGCGGGAGCGCTTCTTCGAGAGGCGGAGAGGCTCGCGAACATCTACGGCGCCTCCGGGCGCGGTCGATAGGTGTTGATGAAGTCGACGCGCTCACCGATCGGCGGATGGCTGGCGCGGAAGATCTTGTAGAGCAGGCCGGGGCGCGGGACGGCCAGGTTTTGCTTTTGCAACGCGACGAACGCGGTCGCCGCCGCGTGGTTGTCGCGGGTGAGGTCCAGGCCGAAGCGATCCGCCTGGCGCTCGTGGTGGCGAGAGAGCGCCAGCGTCGCCGGACCGATGGCGAACGAGAACACCGAGAGGAGTAGCATCAGAAGGGGCAGCGACGCCGGATCCGCAAGCGTCGTGAAGCCGAAGCGGCCGCCGAAGCGCGCCAGCAGGAGCCCGGCGCTGCGATGGGCGCCGTAGAGGCCGACCAGGGTCAGACCCCAGGAGATCAGGATGTTGATCCAGACGTGCCCGAGGACGTAGTGCCCGAGCTCGTGGCCCACGACGAAGCGGGTCTCCTGTGGCGTGAGGCGGGCCAGCAGGGTGTCCCACAGGACGATCCGTTTCGTTCGGCCGATGCCGGTCACGTAGGCGTTCACCTTCTCGGTGTCGACGCTCTTGTTCACCTCGAATACGCGCGCCCCCTCGACGCCGGCTCGTGCGGCCACCGCCAGCACCTGGCCCTCAAGGGCCTTGTCCTTCATGGGCCCGAACTTGTTGAACAGCGGCGCGATGTAGACGGGCGTGATCAACAACACCAGGGTGAAGAACGGCAGAGCCAGCAGGCCGGTCCACAACCACCAGCGCGTCGGGCTGCGCGCCAGCAGCAGGTAGGGCACCCAGATGATCAGCGCCCCCACGATCAACCCTATGGCCAGCCCCTTCAGTCGATCGACCGCGAACTTGGAGAAAGTCTGCGTGGACAGGCCGTAGGCGTGCTCGCGCAGGTATCCGACGTAGACGGTGAACGGAAGCTGCACCAGGAAAAGCAGCACCGCGAGCAACACCAGGTACACGACCAACGTCGGATAGGAATGTCCGTGCGCGATCCCCGATGCGAGCGTGCGCAGGCGCGCCGACCAGCCCGTGAACAGCAGCCACGCGGGCAGCGCGAATCCGAGGACCAGCTCGATCACCCAGATCACGTTGCCGCTGCGAAAGTAGCGCAGCGCCTGCGCGGAGGCTTCGGGCACGCTGACGGCGGACATCGCCGCTAATCTAGCCGGCCGGCCCGACGGGCGCCCGTCGCGGGGGGCTCGCCGCGGCGGCGGCTGGTCCATCCCCGGTTCGTCGCCCTCTCATGGCCGCCTTCGGACCCACATCCGGACGCGATCGTTGCTCACGACCGGCGTGAAGGCCATGCCGAGCGTGGCGGGCAGCGGGAGAGTTTCGTCGTGACCGTACACGACGAAGGCGGCCCGGCCCACCGCGGCCGCGAGCGCGGCGCTGTCGTCGATGGATTGCTCCGGGCGGGGACGGGCCTCCGGGTTTCCCGCTTCGAGGATCGTCAGATCCCGGATCGGGTAAACGCCGCGCACGTACGTGCCGGACCGGTGCCCGAGCATCACGACGGCTCGTTCGTCCAGCCAGCTCCGCTCCGGCGGCGGCGACGGCGGCATCTTGGCGAGGGCGAGGACCCCGAAAGGCGTCTTCGGCTCGCAATACCGCTCGGTGTACTCATGGAAGACGAACTCGCCCGCGTAGCTGTCGAGGCCCTGCGAGATCCCCGCCTGCCAGAGGACATCGGTCACGCCCCACGCTCGAAGCTGGTCATGGAGCGCGCGGGGTGATCGCATCGTCCCGTAGGCGATCCCGCCTTGCCACGCCTTGGCGTCCGACACGCTCATGGCCTGTAGCCCGAGGTGCATGTGCAGGTCGTGCACGAGGACCTTCGAGCCGGCGGGCAGGGCCTCGCCGATTCGACCCATGTCGCCGAAGGCCCGGCGTTGCCAGTCGCGATCCCCGCGGTGGCCGCTGGTGATCACGTCCGCCGCCTTCTTGATCGGCGCGGTCCCCATCATCCAGTGTTCGAAGAAAGGAATGTCGCTGCCCCAGAGGATCTGCAGGCCGACAAGGAGCGCCAGCGCGATGCGGGGAACGACGTGCGTCCGCCACACCAGCGCGATGAAGCCGGCGGCGGCCGCGGCGAACCAGGGGAGGATCACTTGCAGGTACCGGGCCTGGTGCGAGCCCATGAACCAGGCGAACACCCCGAGGTGCGCGGCGAGCAACAGCGGCCACAGGCGCCTCGACCCGGGGACGAACGGCGCGCCCACGAGAGCGCCCGTGAGCAAGAAACCGAACACGGTCGTTTGTTCGCCCCAATCCTTCGGCGTGAGCGCGAACGTGAACAGGACGCGGAGGGCCTGTCGTAGGTTTTCGAACAGCGTGCCGGTCGGACGCGTCATCTGCGTCTGGGCGTAGTAGCTCTCGAAGAGATTCCGAGCCTCTTCGGTGAAGGGCCGCGAGGGGAAGAGCCGGTGCAAGAAGGGGTAGACCGGGTTGTGGTACCAGATGGAATTGGCCAGCCAATGGGGCGCCGTGAGCACCAGCATCGTCGCCCCGGCGGCAATTGCCCCGGCAAGCGCGGTGCAGACGAACACCGCCGCGACCATCAATACGCCTTATTGAGTGG
>Ga0105238_10005464_pt1 | contig 12560 bp, 9 predicted proteins | sample KBSC34metaG_FD_81526 | JGI IMG/M metagenome (GOLD analysis project Ga0105238, IMG submission 81526) | Corn rhizosphere microbial communities from Kellogg Biological Station, Michigan, USA - KBS C3-4 metaG | ecosystem: Host-associated > Plants > Roots > Rhizosphere > Soil | place: Michigan, USA... | reverse complement strand
TTTGCACTAAGGAGCATCACTGATGAGCGAATCCGTCAGCCTTCCCGCACTCGGAGAGAGTGTGACCGAGGGCACGGTGACCCGCTGGCTCAAGAAGGTCGGCGACCGCGTGGAGGTCGACGAGCCGCTGCTCGAGGTCTCGACCGACAAGGTCGACACCGAGATCCCGTCGCCGGTCGCGGGCGTGATCGAAGCCATCCTGGTGCAGGAGGACGAGACCGTCGAGGTCGGAACCGCGCTCGTCACGATCGGTGACGGGTCGGGATCGGGTTCGCCCGCCGCGGACGCACCGGCTGCGGCCGCCCCGGCTGAAGCCGCCCCTGTCGAAGCCGCCCCTGTCGCCCAGGCCGCGAGCGAGCCCGCACCCGCCGCTGAGCCCGTCGCCGCTGAGCCCGTCGCCGCTGAGCCCGTCGCCGCTGAGCCGGCCCCTGCCGAGGCCGCCCCCGAGGTGGCCGTCGAGAATGCGGCACCCGAAGCAGCTCCGCAGCCCGAGCTCGCTCCGGCACCCGAGCCGACTCCGGCAGTCGCGGCGCCCGAGCCGGAGCCGACCCCCGCCGCTCCCGAGGCCGCAGTCTCCGAGGCCGCAGCGCCCGAGGCACCTGCTCCCGCTGCTCAACCGGCCGCTGAGGCTCCCGCCGCTGCAACTCCCGCAGGCGCCGGCGCCAACGCCGGATACGTGACGCCGATCGTCCGCAAGCTCGCCCACGACCAGGGCGTCGACCTGGCCGGCATTCCCGGAACCGGCGTCGGCGGGCGCATTCGCAAGCAGGATGTGCTGGATGCCATCGCGTCCCCCGCAGCACCCACCGCCTCGGCTCCGGTTGCCGCGCCGACTCCCGCGCCGATCTTGGAGACCTCGGCCCTGCGCGGCACGACGGTACCCATGTCCCGGCTGCGCAAGGTCGTCGCGGAGCGTGCCGTGGTGTCCATGCAGACCATGGCGCAGCTCACGACGGTGGTCGAGATCGACGTCACCAAGGTGGCGGCCTACCGAGATCAGGTCAAGGCGGCCTTCCTGGCCAAGGCCGGCGTCAAGTTGAACTTCCTGCCGTTCTTCACCCTCGCGGCCGCGGAGGCCCTCCGCGCGTACCCGATCATCAACGCCACGGTCGACGGCGACAACATCGTCTATCCGGATCACGAGAACATCAGCATCGCGGTGGACACCGAGCGCGGTCTCCTCACCCCGGTGATCCGCAACGCGGGAGACCTGAACCTCGCCGAGATCGCCCAGCAGATCGCGGACCTCGCCGAGCGCACCCGTGACAACAAGCTGAAGCCCGACGAGCTGGCCGGCGGCACCTTCACCGTGACCAACACGGGATCACGCGGCGCGCTCTTCGACACGCCGGTCGTGTTCCTGCCTCAGGTCGCCATCCTGGGCACGGGGATCGTCGCCAAGAAGGCCGTCGTTGTGAGCGACGCGGGGATCGACGCCATCGCCATCCGCTCGACCGTGTACTTCGCGCTGTCGTACGACCACCGCATCGTCGACGGAGCGGACGCCGCACGCTTCCTCACCGCCGTCAAGGACCGGCTCGAGAGCGGCGACTTCGCCGACAAGCTCGGCATCTAGCCGCCCCTGGGGGTTGGCGCAGTCGAGTTCGGCGCAGTCGAGTTCGGCGCAGTCGGGCTCGGGGCCGCCGGATTCGCACTCGGAGACGTGTGCGCGATCACATCGCGGATGCACCATCCGGTGTCGCCCTTGACGAGCAGCAACGAGGCGTCGGACGCCGCGGGGCCCAGTCGTACCAGGGCCGAGTCGCCCAACCGCTCGATGAGCGCGACGGCGTCCAGGTCGGTCGGCAGCGACAGCGGCTCGGGCAATTCCCCGCCCCGCTGCCCCGCCCGGATCGCAGCCTGATCGTCGCTCAGGGCGCTCGATCCCGGCTCGTCGATCGGATCGAGGCACCGCAGCGAGAGCGAACTCAGGCAGCGATCCCGGGCGCCGACGAGGAACGACGCCGCGGCGACCGGGTCATCGCCGGCGACGACCGGATCGCTCGAGGTCAGGTGGTCATCGCTCGACGCGGTACTTGCCTTCGGCGAGACCCACGGAGTCGAGGCGTTGCCTGGCCGCGACTGGGCGGGCGCCGTCGGCACGACGACCGTCACCAGGCCCACCGTTACTGCGGCCGCCGCGACTGCCAGCACCGCACGCCGTCGACCGGGACCCCACGAGCCCCAGCGCCGCCGCGCCGCGCCGACGGTCGCCGCCACCACCGGCGCTGCGGGGCTGCGATCGATCGCATCAAGGACGCGTTGCAGCAGCGGCTCGGGCACCACGCCGGCCAGCGCCGCGGTCCAACGCCGTGATGCGCCGATCAACTCGGTGCTCGGCTCCTCGCCGGTGCCGACGGGGATCGCGCGCCATTTCGAGGGGGCGATATCGGCGTCCGCTGCATCCGGCTCGAAGCGGATGGGCAGCGCCGCCGCGACCTCGAAGAGGCGCTCGGTCACCACTGGAAGGGCCAGTTCCAGATCGCACGCCTCGAGGTCGGCCATCAACTCCCGCGCGGCTCGCGCCCGGCCGCCTTCGATCCGCCCGAGGACCATGACCGCCAGTGCGACGGCAGCCGATCGGTCTCGGCGCACCGCCTCGACCTGCTCGAGGACGAACTCGGGCGCGCCCGGTTCGAACAACTCCGCCCGCGAGAATCCGATGATGGTGGGCGAGCCATCGTCGCGGAACAGGATGGAGCGCGCGCTCAGGTTTCCGTGCGCGACGCCCGCGGCGTGCATCCTCAGGAGGGCGGTCGCGATCGGGGCCAGCAGCGTCACGGCTTCTCCCGCCTCAATGTGCTGCCGGATGCGCAGCAACTCGGCGAGATCGCCGCGCGGGAGCCGCTCGAACACGAGTCGGACCGACTCGTCGTCGGCGTCCGCATCGAGGAGGGCGACGACGTGGTCACCGCGCGCGCGCTCGAGCGACGCGCACAGCTTCAGGGCCGACGCCCACCCGGATTGCGACGAGGGCAGCGTCTTGATGGCCACCGTGTGCGCGGTGTCGGTCTGGGGATCGTCGGCCACGGCACTCCCGTTTCGGTGCCCCAGCAGCACCTCGCCGTCGTCGTCGCGCGCGAGAGTCCGCAGCACCCGATAACCCGCGAGCTCGCGCGGCCCGAGCTCGCGCAGCCCCCGTTCGCTCGACGGGGGCCGTCGATCCAGTGCGGTCATGCGCCCAGGCTGACGGAGTCGTCAGGATTTCCTGCCCTCCCGGCGTGCGCCGGTGGACATCGGCCGGCCGCGCGTGGCCGGGAGGAGCCGCTCCCGGTGCATAGACTGTCGGAATGGTCGACTACGTCGACACGGGGCTAAGCGCCAACTCCGTGCCGTACTTGACGGCCCTCGAGCAGCAGCGTGCTGTGCACGCTGCTGTGGCGAGTGGCCGGGCGTCAGATACCGTCATCCTCCTCGAGCACCCCTCGGTGTACACCGCGGGCAAGAGGACCGAGCCGCACGAGCGTCCCACGGACGGCACGCCCGTCATCGACGTGGATCGCGGCGGCAAGATCACCTGGCACGGTCCCGGTCAGCTGGTCGGCTATCCCATCGTGCGGTTGGCCGATCCCATCGATGTCGTCGCCTACGTGCGCCGCCTCGAGGGCATGCTGATCGCCGTGCTCGCCGAGTTTGGCATCCAGGGCGTTCGCGTCGACGGTCGCAGCGGTGTCTGGCTGGTGGACGATGACCGGCCGACGGGCGACAAGATCGCGGCCATCGGCATCCGGGTCGCCGAGGGCGTCACGATGCACGGCTTCGCGCTCAACTGCAGCAACGGCTTCGAGGCCTACGAGCCGATCGTCGCCTGCGGGATCGCGGATGCCGGCGTCACCAGCATCACGCGCGAACTCGGCCGCACCGTCACCCCGACCGACGTGGCCCCGATCGTCGAGCGGCTCTTCGCGGAGCACCTGGCTCCGAGCCTGGCCGCGAGTCCTGCCACCACCGCGGTTCCCGCATGAGCGCGATCACCAACGGCCAGGCGCAGGAGCCGGCCGGCCGCAAGCTGCTGCGCCTCGAGGTGCGCAATGCCGAGACGCCGATCGAGCGCAAGCCCGAGTGGATCAAGACCCACGCCAAGATGGGGCCCGAGTACACCGCCCTCCAGCACTTGGTGAAGGACGAGAACCTGCACACCGTCTGCCAGGAGGCCGGCTGCCCCAACATCTACGAGTGCTGGGAGGATCGCGAGGCGACCTTCCTGATCGGCGGCAGCCAGTGCACCCGCCGCTGCGACTTCTGCCAGATCGACACCGGCAAGCCGGCCGACTACGACCGCGACGAACCGCGCCGGGTGGCCGAGTCGGTCACCGCCATGGGGCTGCGCTACGCGACCGTCACCGGCGTCGCGCGCGACGACCTGCCCGACGAGGGGGCGTGGCTGCACGCCGAGACGGTGCGCGCCATCCACGCCGCGAACCCGGGAACCGGCGTCGAGATCCTCGCCACCGACTTCTCGGGCAACCCGGCGCTGCTCGCCGAGGTCTTCTCGAGCCGCCCGGAGGTGTTCGCGCACAACGTCGAGACCGTGCCGCGGATCTTCAAGCGCATCCGCCCGGCGTTCCGCTACGAGCGCTCGCTCGATGTGCTGAGCCAGGCACGCGCGGCGGGGCTGATCACCAAGTCGAACCTCATCCTGGGCATGGGTGAGGAGCGCGCCGAGGTCACACAGGCGCTGCAGGACCTGCACGATGCCGGGACCGACATCATCACCGTGACGCAGTACCTGCGCCCGACCCCGCGACACCTGCCGGTCGCACGCTGGGTGCGGCCCGAGGAGTTCGCCGAGATCAAGGACGAGGCCGAGCAGATCGGGTTCCTCGGGGTGCTCGCCGGACCGCTCGTGCGCTCGAGCTACCGGGCCGGCCGGCTGTGGGCCCGCTCGATGATGGCGAAGGGGCGCGACATCCCGGTTCATCTGCAGCACCTGGCCGACGCCGAGCTCGGATTCGCGCAGGCGGTCTCCTGAAAGGCCCGAGCGCCCGTATCCTGAAACCATGGCACGCCCCACCACCAAACCCGACAAAGAGCCCGGCCGTCTGAAGCAGATGTGGCAGGTCTTCCAGATGACGAGGCGCTACGACTCGTCGATCGTCTGGTGGCTGATTCTGTGCCTGGTGGTGCCGATCGGCGCCGCCATCGTGCTCGGCGTTCTTCTCGGCGGCAGCGTCTTCGGCCTGGTGCTCTTCATCATCGCGGGCGTGCTCGCCGGCATCCTGATCGGCTTGATCGTGCTCGGACGGCGCGCCGAGAAGGCCGCGTACGGCCAGATCGCCGGCCAGCCGGGCGCCGTGGGCGCCGTGCTGAAGAGCGGTCTGCGCCGCAACTGGACAGGGAGCGAGATGCCCGTCAACGTGAGCCCGCGCACGCAGGATGCCGTCTACCGCGCCGTCGGCCGCGGCGGCGTCGTGCTCATCGGCGAGGGCCCGCGCTCGCGCACCCAGCCCATGCTCGACAAGGAGCGCGCGACCGTGCACCGCATCCTGCCCAATGTGCCGATCAACCTGCTCTACGTGGGTCCGGACGCCGACGCGCTGCCCCTCGATCGCATCCCGCGCGCTCTCGGCCGTTACAAGAACGTGCTCACCAAGGCCGAGGTGCTCGCCGTCTCGAACCGGCTCGCCTCGCTCGGAAAGAACGGACTGCCCATCCCGAAGGGCATCGACCCGACGCGGGTCCGTGCTCCGAGGCCGCGCTGACCTAGACCAGCACCAGCACGGTCCCGGCCAACCGGTCGTGCAAGCCGCGCTGGTCGCGGTCCCAGATCAGGGGTGGGATCGCGAGGCACAGCAGCACTGTGCGAACCAGGGGGCGCCAGGGAGCCAGTGCGCCGCCGCGGATCGGGACCACCCGCATCCTGAGCGCCAGGTGGCCGATGCTCGCATTGAAGAACAGCTCGAAGAGCAGGGTGAGCACCGCGAAGACGGCCAAGGTGATCCACGGATTCGCGGTGCCGTCCTGCGCGCGGAACAGCAGCCACGACAGACCGTACGAGATCGCCCAATCGATGGCGATGGCGGCCAGCCGACGCCCGAATCTGGCGACCGACCGCGGACCATCATCCGGCAGTCCGAAACGCTGCCCCGGCCAGGTGCGCGGAGGCTGTTCGGTCACTCCCCCAGCCTAGGTGGGCAGGCAGCCGTAACATCCCGGAAACAATTGCGTCACGGTCGAGAAATCCCGGAGCCCTAGCCTCAGGGAAGGCTGCGGTCTGCAGTCTCTGAGTTCTACGGCCCCTGGAGTCACTCCCTATGTCCACCCCTCTTTTCAAGGACTCTTCCGAGGTCCTGAAGTTCATCAAGGACACGGATGTCAAATTCCTCGACATCCGCTTCACCGATCTTCCCGGCATTCAGCAGCACTTCAACATCCCCGCGTCCACGGTGGACGAGGACTTCTTCTCGGTCGGCCAGCTGTTCGACGGCTCGTCGATCCGCGGCTTCCAGTCGATCCACGAGTCCGACCTGCAGCTCATCCCCGACATCTCGACGGCGTATGTCGACCCCTTCCGCACGGAGCGCACGCTCGTCGTGGTCTTCGACATCTACAACCCGCGCAACGGCGAGGTGTACGGCCGTGACCCGCGCCAGGTCGCGAAGAAGGCCGAGAAGTACCTGGCCTCGACCGGAATCGCCGACACTGCGTTCTTCGCACCCGAGGCCGAGTTCTACGTCTTCGACGACGTGCGCTACGAGGTCAAGCAGAACAAGAGCTACTACGAGGTGGACTCCGGCGAAGCCGCCTGGAACACCGGCCGCGTCGAAGAGGGCGGCAACCTCGCCAACAAGACCCCGTACAAGGGCGGCTACTTCCCGGTGACGCCGGTGGACCAGATGGCCGATCTGCGCGACGACATCGTGCTGAAGCTCACCGAGGTGGGCCTGGAGGTCGAGCGCAGCCACCACGAGGTCGGCACGGCCGGCCAGAACGAGATCAACTACAAGTTCGACACGATGGTGCACGCCGCCGACGACATCCTCAAGTTCAAGTACGTCGTCAAGAACACCGCTTTCGAGTGGGGCAAGGTCGCGACCTTCATGCCGAAGCCCCTGATGGGCGACAACGGCTCGGGCATGCACACGCACCAGTCGCTGTGGAACGACGGCAAGCCGCTGTTCTACGACGAGAAGGGCTACGGCGGGCTCTCGGACATCGCGCGCTGGTACATCGGCGGCATCCTCAAGCACGCCTCGGCGATCTCGGCGTTCACCAACCCGACGGTCAACTCGTACCACCGCCTCATCCCGGGCTTCGAGGCGCCCGTGAACCTGGTCTACTCGGCGGGCAACCGCTCCGCGTCGATCCGCATCCCGATCACGGGCACCAACCCGAAGGCCAAGCGCATCGAGTTCCGTGCGCCCGACGCCTCCGGCAACCCGTATCTGGCGTTCGCGGTGCAGCTCATGGCCGGTCTCGACGGCATCAAGAACAAGATCGAGCCGCACGAGCCCGTCGACAAGGACCTGTACGAGCTCCCGCCCGAGGAGGCCAAGTCGATCCCGCAGCTGCCGGGCTCGCTCGACGAGGCCCTGAAGGCGCTCGAAGCCGACCACGACTTCCTGCTCGAGGGCGGCGTCTTCACCCAGGACCTCATCGACACCTGGATCGACTACAAGCGCGAGAAGGAGCTGCTCCCCTTCGCGCAGCGTCCGCACCCCTTCGAGTACGAGCTGTACTTCGGGGTCTGAGAACTCGCAGCATCGGCGGCGGCCGTGTCCCTCTCCGGGGCACGGCCGCTTCTGCATTCGCCCTGCGGCAGCGCGATGACGGTCAGGCCAGAACCAGCGAGCGGGAATCGTCGGCGACGGCCGACCGTCCGAGGCCGCGCACCGTCCAGCCGGCCGCGCGCCAGGCGTCGGCGTCGAGGCAGTTGCGGGCATCGATGATCGTGCGCGTGCGCACCGACCGACCCACCGCCTCGGGGTCTGCGTCGATGAACTCCTGCCACTCGGTGAGCACCAGCAGCACGTCGGCATCGACCACCGCCTCCGCGAGGGAGTCGACGAATCCCAGGGTGGGGAAGGTGCGACGGCCGGTCTCCCCGGCGGCCGGGTCGTAGACCGCCACCTGGGCGCCGCGGAGGTGGAGCGCCGCTGCCACGTTCAGAGCCGGCGAGTCGCGCACGTCGTCGGTCTGCGGCTTGAACGCCGCGCCCAGCACGCCGATCTTCGCGTGCAGCGGTGACCCGACGACCGCTTCCAGAGCGAGCTGGACCACCCGTTGCCTCTGGCTCATGTTGATGTCGTCGACCTGCTCGAGCAGGCCGACCGCGCCCATCGCGCCGAGCTCGGCGGCACGGTGGGTCAATGCGCGGATGTCCTTCGGCAGGCAGCCTCCGCCGAACCCCAGGCCGGCGTTCAGAAACTTGCGGCCGATCCTGGCATCGTGGCCGAGCGCATCCGCGAGCACCGTGACGTCGGCGCCGGCTGCATCGCACAGCTCGGCGATGGCGTTGATGAACGAGATCTTGGTCGCCAGGAAGGCGTTGGCGCTGACCTTCACCAACTCGGCCGTCGGAAGATCGCACGCGATCACCGGGGCGCCGTTCGAGATGGGTGCGGCGTACAGGGCTCGGAGCGCGTGCTCCGCCGCCTCGGACGCACCGCCGATGACGATGCGGTCCGGGCGAAGGGTGTCTTCGACGGCCTTGCCCTCGCGCAGGAATTCGGGATTCCAGACCAGCTCGGCCGAGATCCCCTCCGGGGCCAGTGCACCGACCAGTTCGCGCAGCCGTGCCGCCGTGCCGACCGGCACCGTCGACTTGCCGACCACGAGCCCGTCGTGCGTCAGTGCCCGCGCAACCGCCGCGACCGCGCCCTCGACGTAGTCGGTGTTGGCCGCGTGGCTTCCCACCCGCTGGGGCGTGCCCACGCAGATGAAGTGGATGTCGCTTCCGCCCACGGCGTCGGCCAGCTCGGTGGTAAACCGCAGCCGACCACTCGCGAGGTGCACCTGGATGAGCTCGGCCAGGCCCGGCTCGAAGAACGGGAGCCGCCCCGCGGCCAGCGACTCGACCTTGGCCGAGTCGGAGTCGACACCGATGACATCGAAACCCAGTTCGGCCATCGCGGCGGCATGGGTCGCTCCCAGATAGCCGGTACCGATCACACTGACACGGGGTTGCGCCTTGCGAGGGGTCATGCCGTCAGTGCATCCCGCGACCCTGAACCACGCACCCCATCCAGGCATCGTGTCGGTGAACGATGGAAGACGGCGAGCTTCCGGCTCAGCGCCCTTCCACGTGCAGGAGCAGGAAGTCGTGTCGCCGCAGCGCTCGCAGCACCCACGAGCGCGGCGGGCCGTACGCGCGCAGGCCGGCCCGCGCATCCAGGGGCTCGATGCGGTCCACCCGGAAGGGGCGACCGTGATAGCGGATCGTGCACGCGCCTGCTGCCTGGACGTTCCGGAACCAGGCCACCTCGGGCCCGTACGTCAGCTCGGCCACGAAGCCCGCGTCGACAGGCGCGACGATCAGCGGGGTCTCGTACGGCTTGCCGCTCGTGCGCCCGACGTGCTCCACGAGCGAGAAGGGCCCACTGCCCCGACGTGCCGCTCGGATCGCGATCGGGTTGATGGTGCGCTTGATGATCGCCAGCCACACGGAGCGCGCACTCATCGCCTGCCACCGTAGAACAATCGCTCGAACACCTGGCGCGCGAGCCTGGTCGTGCGCAGGTAGTCCTCCTCGAGCTCCTGAGCACCGCCCGGCGGGTACTCCAGCAGCCGCGCGACACCCTCGAGCTGCTGGCGATCCGTTGGCAGCACGTCGGCGGTCTTCGCCGTCCAGAGGGTCATGGCGGAGCGGGCGCGCGAGGCAATCAGCCAGGCGCCGCGCAACTTGGCGGCGTCGGGACCGGGCACCAGCTCGGCGGCCACCGCGGCATCCAAGGCCCGGAGCGTCGATGTCGTGCGGAGTCCGGGCAGGCGTGCGCCGTGCTGAAGCTGAAGCAGTTGCACGAACCATTCGACGTCGCTGAGCGAACCGCGGCCGAGCTTGAGGTGGCGGGCCGGGTCCGCGGCCTGAGGCAGTCGTTCTGCCTCGACTCGCGCCTTGATGCGCTTGACCTCGCGCACGTCCGCCTCCGAGATGGATGCCGGGTAGCGCACCTCGTCGGCCAGCTCCTCGAAGGCGCGCAGCACGCCCGGGTCACCGACCGCGCCACGGGCACGGAGCAGCGCCTGCGCCTCCCAGGTGAGCGACCAGCGCTGGTAGTAGGCGCGGTAGGACTCGAGCGAGCGCACGACCGCCCCGTTCTTCCCCTCGGGGCGCAGGTCGAGGTCCAGGTCGAGAGGTAGCCGCATGTCCTCGGTGAGCCGTTTCAGCTCGCGCACGATGCCCTCGGCCCGCTCCTGGGCCTCCTGCGGATCGGCGCCTGCGACCCGGTACACGTAGACCACGTCGGCGTCGCTGCCGAAACCCAGCTCCTCGCCGCCGTAGCGGCCCAACGCGATGATGCCGAACTCGATGCCATCTCCGTAGCGGTGCGCGAGCGCGAGCGCGCCGGTGAGCACTGCGGTGGTGATGTCGCTGAGAGCGACCCCAAGTTCCTCGACGGTGATCATGCCGATGATCGCCGCGATGGCGGCCCGCAGCACCTCGCGGCGGCGCGCGGTGCGCAGGGCGAGCGCCGCGGCATCGATGTCGTCGGCATGCCGCGCGACCGTGGCCGCGGTCTCGTCCAGGAGGTCGACGAGAGGGCGGGGCCGCAGGTCGCCGTCGTTCTCGAGCCACGCCGCGGCCTCCGGGATGCGCTCGAACAACAGCCCGACGAACCGTGAGCCGGACAGCACCTGCGTCAGACGGTGCGCTGCGCCCGAGGAATCCCGCAGCATCCGCAGGAACCAGTAGGTCTCCCCCAGGTCGTCGCTGAGTCGCCGGAAGCTCAGCAGCCCGAGATCGGGATCCGCGCCCTCCGAGAACCAGGCGAGCATCACCGGCAGCAGATTCCGCTGGATCTGCGCGCGCCGCGAGACGCCGCTGGTCAGCGCGGCGATGTGGTGCAGGGCGCCGCGCGGGTCGCGGAACCCGATCGCCGCCAGCCGCGCCTCCGCCTGCTCGCTGGTGAGCGCGTAGCCGTCCTCGGGCAGCGCGGCGACCGCCGAGAGCAGGGGGCGGTAGAAGAGTTTCTCGTGCAGCGTCCGGACGGCCTGTTTGACGCGCTGCCACGACTCGAGCAGGCCGTCGGAGGTGGTGGCGAGCCCCGAGCCCCTGGCCAGCGCGCGCAGGGCATCCGGATCACGCGGGATCAGGTGGGTGCGGCGAAGTCGCGAGAGCTGGATGCGGTGCTCGAGCAGCCGCAGGAATCGGTAGTCGCGCCCGAACTCGGCCGCTTCGACCCGTCCGATGTAGCCGCGCTCGGCCAGAGCGGCCAGTGCGTCGAGGGTGGCGCGCTGGCGGACCTCGTGATCCGACTGCCCGTGCACGAGCTGCAGCAGCTGGATGGTGAACTCCACGTCGCGCAGGCCGCCGGGCCCGAGCTTGAGCTGCACATCCACCTCGTCGAGCGGGATGTTCGCCGTCACCCGCTCGCGCATCTGCTGGACCGACTCCACGAAGTTCTCGCGCGACGCGCTCGACCACACCATCGGAGCCACCCGGGCGACGTACTCGGCTCCCAGCTCGAGGTCCCCGGCGAGCGGGCGCGCCTTGAGCAGCGCCTGGAACTCCCAGCTCTTGGCCCAGCGCTCGTAGTACGCCAGGTGGGATTCGAGCGTGCGGACCAGCGCGCCATCCTTGCCCTCCGGGCGCAGGTTGGCGTCCACCTCCCAGAGTGGCGGCTCGACCGCGAGCTCGTGGATGGCGCGCATGGTGTCCATCGCGAGACGGGTCGCGATCTCGACCCCTCTCTCGTCGGCGAGGTCGGAGGCGGGGTCGGTGCCGGAGACGAAGATGACGTCGACGTCGCTCAGGTAGTTGAGCTCGCGCGCCCCGGCCTTTCCCATCCCGATGATGGCGAGCCGGGTCGAGGCGACCTCGTCGGCGGGGAAGCGGCTCGCGCGCCGCGCGAGGGCGAGCGCGGCATCCAGCGCGGCCGCGGCGAGGTCGGCCAGGGACGCCGCCACGCGATCGACCACGGCGATGCCGTCCGGCTGCTCGAGATCCCAGGCGGCGAGTGCGAGCAGTTCGCGGCGGTAGGCCACGCGCATCGCGTTCCAGCCTGCCTCGTCGCCGAGACCGTCGATCGCCGCCAGCAGGGTCGCGCGCAGCTCAGCGGGATCGCCGGGACCGCGCAACGGCGCACGCAGCACGCTCAGGTGCTCGGGGTGGTGGGCCAGGAAGTCGCCCAGGCCCGAGGATGCCCCCAGGACGCGCAGGAGCCGCAGCGAGGCGTCCTCGTCCGCGAGCAGCGGCGCCACGGCATCCGGGGCGGAGCCGATCAGGGCGCGAAGCAGCCTGAGTGCCTGATCGGGGTCGGCGACCAAGGCGAACAGTTCGACCCGATCGCGGGGGACATCCGCCAATCCCGCGCCTGCCGCGTCGAGGTCGGCGAAACCCAACCGAGCAAGCTCGGTGAGAGTCGTCGTCGCCCTCGTCATTGAGTCACGTTCCGCGCCTG
>Ga0105238_10005463_pt1 | contig 12560 bp, 10 predicted proteins | sample KBSC34metaG_FD_81526 | JGI IMG/M metagenome (GOLD analysis project Ga0105238, IMG submission 81526) | Corn rhizosphere microbial communities from Kellogg Biological Station, Michigan, USA - KBS C3-4 metaG | ecosystem: Host-associated > Plants > Roots > Rhizosphere > Soil | place: Michigan, USA... | reverse complement strand
GCAGGAACGCGACTTCCGGTGGTGGTTCGCCGGCCAGGTCACGTCCGCCTCGGGCGTGATGGCGCAGGGCGTGGCCGTGTCGTGGTGGATGCTGCAGAAGACCGGCGACGCGGTGTGGCTCAGTGCCCTGACCCTGTTCACCTGGGGCCCCACCCTGATCGGCGGCGTGTGGGCCGGTGCGGTCGTGGACCGCTCGGACCGGCGGCGGCTGCTCATCGCCACGCAGTCGGTGCTGATGGGCGTCGCCGCGACGCTGACCGTGCTGGCCGCCACCGGCACGCTCGCGGTGTGGAACGTGCTGGCCGCCTCGGCGGTCTCCGGCGCGACCATGGCCGTGGACGCGCCGGCACGGCAGGTGTACGTCGTGGACCTCGTCGGGGCCGAAGGCGTCGCCAGCGCGGTCGGGCTGTGGGAAGTGGCGCTGAACGCTTCGCGCGTCGTGGGGCCGGGCCTGGGCGGCGCTCTGCTCGCCGGGCCGGGCGGCGCCACGGCGTGTTTCGGGGTGAACGCGGGTTCTTATCTGGCGCCGCTGATCGTGCTGGTGAGGATGAAGGCGCGCACCGAGGGAGCACACGCCTCGGGACGCAAGCGCGTACGCGGCGCGGCACGTGACGGCCTCCGCTATGCGTTCCGCTCGCCGGTAATGCGCGCGCTGCTCCCGATGTCGGCGGCCTCAGGCCTCATATTCGGCATGGGGGTGGCGCTGCCGCCGTTGGTCGAGCGCGCCTTCCACCATGGCGGCGGCGGGTACGGCGCGATGATGGCGGCGTTCGGCGTCGGCGGATTGCCCGGCGCGCTGCTGGCCGCCGCGCAGCCGGAGCCGACCGGCCGCCGCGTGCGGTGGCTCGCGCTGGCGACCGCGGCGACGGTGATCGGGATCGCGGTGTCGCCGACGATGGTGGTCGCCCTGGCGGTGATGGCGGTGCTCGGCCTGACGTCGATCTGGTTCATCGCCTCGGCCAACACGCTGGCGCAGTTGCGCTGCGCGCCGGACATGCGCGGCCGGGTGATGAGCCTGTGGGGCATGGCGATGACCGGGACCTCGCCGATCACGGGGTTCGGCGTCGCGGCGGTGGTGCAGTACGTGGGACCCCGCGAGGGGTTCTCGGTTGCGGGGATCGCGCTGGGCCTTGCTGCCGTGGCCGGGTGGCGGGCACTGCGCGACTGAGGATCAGCGCTGCCTCGACGGCCCGATCCGACGGCACCCGGCGCGATGGGGTGGGGTGGGTGGTGAACGCCGGATGCCGCAGACCGGGGCCGCCGAAGCCGTCAGGTCGGCGGCCGCCTATCAGTGCCTGGCGCCTATCAGTGCCCGGACGCGGACGGGGCGCCGGCGCCGGGGTGGACCGGGTCGACGGGGTTCTGCGGCCCGCCGTCGATCGGCCAGCCGGTCGGCCAGCCGGTGGGCAGGCTGGTCGGGAGGTGCGAAGGCACGCCGGTCGGCAGGTGCGTGGGCAGCCCGCTGGGCAGGCCCGTGGGCAGATGCGTCGGCAGGCCGGGGATGCTCGGCAGCTGCGTCGGCCAGGTGGTGGGCCAGCCGTCGCCGGGGTGCGGGGCGGGGATCGGGAACTTGGGCGTGTGGCCTTCGCGGGCGTCCTTCTCGGCCTGCGCCAGGCGGTCGCAGAAGTCCTGCATCCGCTTCTGCGCCTCGGTGCGCTCGGCGTCCAACCGCGACTGGAGCTTGGCGATGTCGGCGGCCGGGACGTTCGAGGCCTTGGCCAGCTTCTGCAGCTCCGCGGCCGTCAGGTCGTGTCCGTGGTCGTCGCGGTCGCCGTCCTCGACGGCCTTGCACAGCCGGAAGCCGTCGTCGCCGAGCAGGCGCGCCCCGGCCGCGTCGAGCGCGCTCTGGTCGTCCTTGTCCGACGAGGGCTTCGCGGCCGCCGAGCCGGTGGGCAGCGGCAGGCCCGGGTGGACGCCGTCAGCGTCCTTGGGGGCGCCGGCCAGGCTCGTGCCGCCCTTGAGCGACGTGCTCTTCGGCGCCGGGAATCCGAGCGAGTGGGCCTTGGACTGCAGGCCGTTGGGCAGCGAGTTGGTGGCGGCCGCCGCGGAGACCCCGACGACGGACACGCCGCACACGGCGACCACTATTTTGACCGTCACGGTCTTGGCTAGAAGGGCTTTGCTGAACACGCGTCTCTCCTTGGAGGGTGTCGCGGAGACGGAGTGATGCGCGGAGTACACGGCACGGGCCTCGTCCTCGCCCGAGAGCTCGGCGGTCAGAGCGGGTCCGGCGGCCGCGTCGAGCAGCCGTGCCAGAGCTTCCAGCTCATGCCCGGTTTCGAGCCCCGGTCCCGCCGGGGAACCCGCGCTCGCGCCCGGCGCCACACCGGCGGCTCCCGCGCCGCCGGTGTGGTCGAGAAGCTCCTCGGCGGCGCGGCGAGAAGGTCGCCGGCGGCCGAGGGCCCGGGGGGAGTTCCCTGTCGTACGCATCGTGCCCGAAGGAGCGATCCCGCGCCTCATCGTGTTACACCCGCCCTCGAACCCGTCCGCGCCATTCCCTTGAGCTGCGCCTTCTCCGGCTCCGCGGCCTTGTCGAGCCGCTTCTTCAACGTCCGCAGGCCCCGCATCGCCGCCACCCGCACCGCCCCGGCGCGCTTGCCGACGACCGCGCCGGCCTGATCGGCCGACAGCCCGGCGACCGCCCGCAGCAACACCGCCTCGGCCTGGTCCCGGGGCAGCTCGGCGATCACCGCCAACGCCCGGCGCGTGGCCATCGCGGCCAGCGCCGCCTCGGCGGTGTCGTCCCCGGAGCGCTGTTCGGGCAGTGCGGCGACCGGCTCGTCCAGTCGGCGCCGGCTCCGGCGGCCCTCGTCGATCGCCCGGTTTCGCGCGATGCGGAACAGCCACACCTGGAATTGCTTGGCGTCCCCGGTGAAACCGCCCAGATCACGCGAAGCCTGCAGCCAGGTCTCGGAGGCGACGTCCTCGCAGGCCCCGGGGATCAGGACTCGGAGATATCGCAGCAGCGGCGGGTTGAGGGCGCGCCAGAGCACGGCGAAGCACGCCTCGTCTCCGCGCACGGCGCCGTCGAGGGCGTCCGCTATGTCTTGCCCATCCAGCATTGGGGTCCTTGATACGAAGGTCTTGGACCCACCCCGCCGGGCAGCCTACCGGAGACCGGAGCGGCCGGGGCGCCGGTGACCCGGTCCGCGGGACTACCCGAGGATGGCGCGGAACCGCTCCGCGGCGAGATCGAGCTGCTTGACGATGTGCGCCTTCACCTCGTCGTCGACCGGCGTGTCGGGACGCAGCGCGAACTCGCGCAGCTGCGGGACCAGCGGCGCGTACTTCGCCGAGGCCTTGCGGACCTTCGGCCCGGTGGTGTGGATGATGCCGACGCCGTTGTCGGTGAAGTCGGAGAGCTTGATGACCCGCGCCCACGGGTTCGCGTCCAGACTCTCCACGACGTGCTCGCGGTACTGCTCCTGCTTGTCGCGCGCGGGGTCGTAGTGCGGGTTGGTGACGGCCTCGATCAGCTCCGCGACGCGCGGTGTGAAAGCCCGGCCGAGCATCGTCAAGGCCGCTTCCCGCTGCCCGGCGGCACGTTCGGCGTCGCCTGCCAGATCGGCGAGATCGCTCGGGTGGTCCTCGACGGCGTCGTGCAGGAGCGCTGCGACGACCACTTCGCAGTCGCGCACCTTGTAGTGCCGGATGATGCGTATCGCCACCCGAAGCAGATGGTTGACATACGGTTCGCGAACACGCTTGTCCTCGGCGTGCAGCCGGGAGGCGACGCGCTCGGCGCGCATCAGCGTGGCGCGCTCGTCGTCGGGGAACGCCTCGATCTCGACCTCGAACAGCACCCGCAACCCCGCCTCGCCGTAGACCTCTGTCACGGCGTGGATGGGCATGACCTTCAACTGACCCCGCTCGATCCCGTCCATGGCGGTGAATCTAGCGGGGTCCGGTGACGTGACTCCAGCCCAGGGGCTACGGGATGCCCGGTGCCGGGTTCTTCTGGCGTTCTGTTTCCTGCAATGCCCTAGGCGTTCATCTTGCTCTGCCAGTCGGCCGGGACGCGGCCCTTCGGACCGGGCACCGGCTGGTCGGCCGGGTGGCTGTCCGGCGGCGCGAGGGCGGGGCCGGACTCGTAGAAGTTGTCGTTGCCGAAGTCGTAGAACCAGTCCTCGCCGGGCTCGAAACTGGTGATCATGGTGTGGCCGCTGGCGGCGGCGTGCTTGCGGCCGTGCTGCTCCGGCGAGTTGTCGCAGCAGCCGATGTGGCCGCATTGCGTACAGCGGCGCAGGTGCACCCACCAGCCACCGTTCTCATCGCACTCGACACAGCCGGTACCACTCGGCGGGACGCTGGGATCGACTCCTGGGATGGACATGTCCCGAACGCTACCCGGCCGGCGGCGTCTGCGCCTGTCAGGTGGCCGGGCCGCGCTCGGCGTCAGGTGCTCGGGCCGCGCCGCACGTCGACCGATCCCGGGCCCAGCAGCCGCACCGGGAGCCTGGTCTCGGCGATCACACCGTCGACGACGTCGACGCGCAGCGCTCCGCCGGCCGGCGAGGAGCTGAAGGCGCCGATGTACTCGGTGCCGTGGAAGTACAGGCCCACGAGGTCGTCCACGCCGTAGCCGCCGGGCAGCGCGCCGGACAGCAGGGCTTCGCGGTACACCGGCCGGCGTGCGTCCTCGCCGTCGTAGTGCGGGCAGACGCTGCCGTCGAGGAAGCCCAGGCCGTCGGCGAGGACCTGGTACGGCAGGCCGAAGGAGTCGGTGGTGCCGCCCTGGAACCAGCACAGCGCGCCGGCGCTGCCGCCGGTGAGGACCGCGCCGTTCTCCCACGCCTCGCGCAGGATCACGTCCAGGCCCTGGCGGCGCCAGACGTCGAGCATGTTCGCGGTGTTGCCGCCGCCGACGGTGATGAGGTCCATCGACAGCACGAACGCGCGCAGGTCGCTGACGGTGCGGCTGAACAGCCGCAGGTGGAACGGCTCGCAGCGGTCGGCGGTGTAGGTCTCGTAGAAGGAGACGATGTAAGCGGGATCGTCCCCGGTAGCGGTCGGCAGGAACAGGACGCGGGGGCGTTCCTTGCGGGTGAGGCCGAGGACGAACTCGTGGTACGGATCGTTCCGGCGCTCCAGGAGAGCTCGTCCGGCACCGGTCGCGACGATGTGGCCTGCCATGATCGGCAGCCTAGCGGGACACTTCGGGGAACGCCGAAGCGATGCGGCCGTAGGGTCGGGCCATGGTGACTCTCACGTCGCGCGCCGACATCGAGGCCGCGCTCGCCGATCCGCTGCTGGTTCCGCTGCCCGTCGAGTCCGGGCCCGAGGGAACGATGGCCTGGCTGCGGGCCACGGTCGCACGGTTCGCTCACGGGGACGTGCACGCGCGCCGTCGTACGTATGTCGAGGCGGAGCTGACACGGATCGATGTGGACAGGCTGCGTCGCCTGGCCGCCGGCGCTCTCGGCGACGACCGGACGCGGGTCCTGCGAGCCCTCGCCGAAGCGATGGGGCTGCCGGAGTTGGACGGCGCCGCCCTCAGCGCGTTGCGCACCGTGGCCGACAACTACTTCGGCGGCGACGACCCGGCCGCGGACGACGCCGTGCGGCTGCTCTTGCCGATGATGCAGACGTACGACGTGGAGCAGGCGGCGAACCGGATCGGCATCCTCATCCAGGCGTGCGACGCGACGGCGGGACTGATCGCGAGCACGCGGGAGGGGTCCGGCGACGTGCAGACCACCCTGCGCACCGCACCGCCGGTGCGGGTCATGAAGCGCCTCGCGATCGGCGCCACGCGGATCGGCGACGTCGAGATCCCCGACGGCGAACTGGTGCTGCTGGAAGTCGGTCCGCTCGGCCTGTCGTTCGGCGCCGGGCCGCGGGTGTGTCCCGGGCAGGCGCTGGCGCTCGCCTTGGCCGAGGGCGCTTTGGCGGCGCCCTCGGAGAAATCCCCAGCGCCGACGGTGTAACCCGCCTGGCAAGGAGCGCCTACCCGCTCGGCGCAGTCTCGCCGTGCGGATGGGCTTTGTGGGGTGTTGTCTGGATTCATGTCCATGAGCTCCCTCGGCGGCTTCTTCGACCGCTCCGACGATCCCTTCAACGATTTGCTCAATCGGTTCTTCGGGATGTCTCCGGAGTACTCGCCGCCGCGGGTGGAGCGCGTGCCGATCGGCCGGCTGCTGACCGAGTCGGCCCGGGAGCTGATCTCCACGGCCTCGCGGCGCGCGGGCCGGGACGGCAGCTCCGACCTCGACACCGAGCACCTGCTGTGGGCGGCCACGCAGGTGGAGCCGACACGCGGGATCCTGGCGGCGGCGAACGTGGACCCGGACCGGCTGGCGCAGAAGATCGAGAAGTCGCTGCCGGCCTCCGGGGGCACGCCGTCGTCCGAACCGGGGCTGACGCCGTCGGCCAAGCGGGTGCTGATGCGGGCGTACGAGCTGTCGCAGGCGTCCGGCACGACGTACGTGGGGCCGCAGCACATCCTCGCCGCGCTGACCGAGGACCCGGACTCCGGCGCCGGACACGTGCTGAACACCACCCAGGTCGACGCGAAGGACCTGGGCAAGCGCATCACCAAGGCCTCGCGGGCCGAGGGCATGCCGGCCGGCCCCGAGCAGCCGTCGGACACCCCGACGCTGGACGAGTACGGCCGGGACATGACCGAGGACGCCAAGGCCGGCCGGCTCGACCCGGTCGTGGGACGGGCCGACGAGATCGAACAGACCGTCGAGGTGCTGTCGCGGCGGACGAAGAACAACCCGGTGCTGATCGGGGATCCGGGCGTCGGGAAGACCGCGATCGTCGAGGGGCTGGCGCAGCGGATCGTGTCCGGCGACGTGCCGAAGACGCTGGCGGGCAAGCGGGTAGTGGCGCTGGACCTGGCGGCGCTGGTCGCCGGGTCGAAGTACCGGGGCGAGTTCGAGGAGCGGTTGAAGAACGTCATCGACGAGGTCGGCAAGGCGGCCGACTCGACGATCCTGTTCATCGACGAGCTGCACACGGTGGTCGGCGCGGGCTCCGGCGGCGACAGTTCGATGGACGCCGGCAACATCATGAAGCCGGCGCTGTCGCGGGGCGAGCTGAACGTCATCGGGGCGACGACGATCGACGAGTACCGGAAGAACATTGAGAAGGACGCGGCGCTGGAGCGGCGTTTCCAGCCGGTGCTGATCTCCGAGCCCTCGGTCGAGGAGACGATCGAGATCCTGGAGGGGCTGCGGGACCGCTACGAGGCGCACCACGGCGTGAAGTTCACGGACTCGGCGCTGGCCGCCGCGGCGGAGATGTCGGACCGCTACATCTCCGACCGCTTCCTGCCGGACAAGGCCATCGACCTGATCGACCAGGCCGGCGCCCGCATCCGGCTGCGCAACCTCGGCAAGTCCACCGAGGCCGTCGAGCGCGAGGACAGGCTGGCGAAGCTCGCGCGCGAGCGCGACGAGGCGGTGTCGTCGGAGAACTACGACCGCGCCAAGGACCTGAAGACGCAGATCGACGAGCTCAACGACGAGGTCGCCACCATCGAGGAGCGCCGCGAGGGCGCGCTGAAGGTGACGGAGAACGACATCGCGGAAGTCGTCTCCCGCCGCACCGGCATCCCGGTCGCGCAGCTGAACGAGGACGAGAAGACACGGCTGCTGAAGCTGGAGGACGCCCTGCACGACCGCGTGGTCGGCCAGGAGGAGGCGGTCACCGCGATCGCCGAGGCAGTCCGCCGCTCCCGCGCCGGCATGGGCGACCCGAACCGGCCGACCGGCTCGTTCCTGTTCCTCGGCCCCACCGGCGTCGGCAAGACCGAACTCGCCAAGGCCCTGGCCGAGCTGCTGTTCGGCGACGAGGACCGCCTGATCCGCTTCGATATGAGCGAGTTCCAGGAGAAGCACACCGTGTCGCGGCTGCTGGGCTCGCCACCCGGATACGTCGGCTACGAGGAGGCCGGGCAGCTGACGGAGAAGGTACGGCGCAAGCCCTACTCGGTGATCCTGTTCGACGAGGTCGAGAAGGCCCACCCGGACATCTTCAACACCCTGCTCCAGGTCCTCGACGACGGCCGGCTGACCGACGCGCAGGGCCGGACCGTCGACTTCCGCCACACGGTGGTCATCATGACCTCGAACATCGGCAGCCAACTGATCCTCGCGCACCAGGGCGACACCGACGACATCCGCGACCAGCTGATGGACCAGGTCCGCAGCTTCTTCCCCCCGGAGTTCATCAACCGCCTCGACGAAGTGGTGATCTTCCACAGCCTCGGCAAACCGGAGATGGGCGACATCGTGGACCTGATGCTCGACAGCTCCCGCCGCAGACTGAAGGCCCAGCAACTCGGCCTGGAGGTGACACAGAAGGCGAAGGACTGGCTGGTCGATCGCGGCTACAAGCCCGAGTTCGGCGCCCGCCCCCTGCGCCGGACGATCCAGGCGGAGCTGGACAACAAGGTCGCGTCCCTCCTGCTGTCCGGCGACACGAACCCGGGCGACACGATCGTCGCGGACGAGACGGACGACCATCTGGTGTGCAGCGTGCGGCATGGGAGCGAGGCGGCGGGGGTTGGGGCGAAGGGTTAGGCACCAGCCTCGCCGTCGGGACGGCGCCGCCGCAGATGGGGTCCGCGGCGGCGCTTTTGCGAAGAATGCTCGTTCACATCACAGACCAGCCGCACCGCCTGCGAGAACTCCCACGTCAAGCCACTCCCGGCGTGATCAATCCCGTCTCGTAGGCGACCACCACCGCCTGCGCCCGGTCCCGCAGATTCAGCTTCGCCAGAATCCGTGCCACGTGCGTCTTCACCGTCGCCTCCGACAGGTGGAACCGTGCCGCGAGCTCCGCGTTCGACAGGCCGCGGCCCAGCAGTCCGAGCACCTCCCGCTCCCGCGGCGTGAGCGTCGCAAGGTCCTTATGCAGCGCTTCGGTCCGCGGGTTGACCGTCGGGACCGCGAAGCGCTCCACCAGCCGCCGCGTGATCGCCGGCGCCAGCATCGCGTCGCCCGCGCGCACCATCCGGACCGCCGCGACCAGGTGCTCCGGGCTCACGTCCTTCAGCAGGAACCCGCTCGCCCCCGCTGTGATCGCCGCGTAGACGTACTGGTCGAGGTCGAACGTCGTCAGGATGATGACGCGCGGCAGCTCCTCCGGATCCTGACCGCCGCCCTCCGCCAGGATCAGCCGCGTGGCCTCCAGCCCGTCCATGCCCGGCATGCGGATGTCCATCAGCACCACATCCGGCCGCGTTTCGCGCACCACCCGCAGTGCCTCGTCGCCGTGCGCCGCTTCGCCGACGACGTCGATGCCCTCGGACATCAGGATCATGCGAAAGCCGGTGCGCACCAGCACCTGATCGTCGGCGATCACCACCCGCAGCGCGCTCACGCCGCCGCCTTCCCCCTCAGGTGCGTGCACGCCGCCACCTTCCCCCTCAGGCGCGCTCACGCCGCCACCCCCTCCCTCAGCGGAATCACCGCGCTCACCATGTAGCCCCCCGTCAGCCGCGGCCCCGCGCTCAGCGTCCCACCGTAGACCGCCAGCCGCTGCCGCAGCCCGGCGAGCCCGCGCCCGTTGCCGGTCGCCGCGGACGAGGACGCCGTCCCCCCGGTGTCCACCACGTCCACCTTCAGCCGCTGCGGGCTGTAGTCCAGCGTCACCCGGATCAGCGCGCCGACCGCGTGCTTCACCGCGTTCGTCAGCCCTTCCTGCACCACCCGGTACGCCGCCAGGTCCAGCCCGGACGGCAGCGGTATCACGTCGCCCTCGATCGCCAGGTCGACGCGCACGCCGCCGTTGCGGATGCGCTCCACCAGCGCCGGGATCTGCTCCAGTCCGGGCTGCGGGGCGAGGTCCGCGGTGCCGGCCGGGTCGCCGCCCTGCGACGTCATCGTCAGCAGCCCCATCACATGCCGCAGCTCGGCCATCGCCGCGCGGCCGCTGTCCTCCACCGCCAGCAGGGCCTCGCGCGCCATGTCCGGCGACGTGGCCAGCACCTTGCGGGCCGCGCCGGCCTGGACCACCATCACGCTCACGTTGTGCGACACCACATCGTGCAGCTCCGCCGCGATCCGCGCGCGTTCCTGCTCCACGGCGCGCAGTGTCGCCGACTCCTGTTCCTCTTCCAGGTCGTGGACGCGCTGCTTCCAGTTCCCGATCGCGTTGGCGCCCAGGACGATCGGGATCAGGAACAGGAAGGGGACGAAGCTGCGGGTGATGTTGGGGATCTGGCCGCCGCGGGTGGCGGCGAGCACGATCGCGCCGAGGCCCAGGCTGTAGACCATCGCCATGCGATAAGGGCTGTAGATGGCCGCGCTGTAGGCGGCGATCAGCACCGACATGAACGTGAAGATGGCCGTGTCGTTGGCATCCGAGACGTTGGCGTGCAACGTCATCACCGCGAACTCGCAGAGCCAGAACGCGGACAGCGGAAAGCGGCGCCGCACCGCGAGCGGCAGCGCCGTCAACATCACCAGAAAGGTGTCCTGCGGCCCCACCTCGATCAGATGGTTCACGCTGTACAGCGGCCCGTGCTGGTCCGGATTGACCACCGCGTGGTGGTAACCGCTGTTGAGCGTGCTGAACATCATCGCCAGCGCCAGCGCGACATCGGCCGCCCAAGCCCACCGCGTGGGCGACGGCGGCGCCCCGGTCCGGCGGCGCAGCGTGCTCCACGCGGCCGCGGCCCAGCCCTCGTCCCTGTTCACCGGCCCAGTGTCGCAAGAACCCACGCCGGTCCACATCATCCGCTCCGTCTATCGGCCTACGCCTCGGGGATACATCGCAAGGATGACTTCGCCCCGGCATCGGCTCAGGGGTGTAGCACACCTCATGACCCAGGCCGACGCGCCCGATCACCGTCTGTTCGTAGGTTGCTGGTCATGACGAATCCGCCGACGAACCCGCCGATGATCGATCTGCGCGAGGCGACGAAGAAGTACGACGACGGTCCGCCCGCTCTGGCCGGCGTGACTCTGTCCGTGGCGGCCGGCGAGTGCCTGGCGGTCCTGGGCCACTCCGGCAGCGGCAAGTCCACGCTGCTGAACCTCATCGCCGGCCTGGACCGGCCGACCAGCGGCAGCGTAACCGTCGACGGGACGCGCGTGGACCAGCTCGGGGAGGCCGGCTCGGCCAAGTACCGGCGCGGCTCGATCGGGATGATCTTCCAGTTCTTCAACCTGCTCGACGACCTGACCGTGCTCGACAACGTCCTCATCCCCGCGCAGCTGGCCGGGATGGGCAAGGGCGAGGCCCGGCGCCGCGCCGCCGAACTGCTCGGCTCGCTGGACATCGACAGGCACGCCAAGGCCTACCCGCAGCGGCTGTCCGGGGGTCAGCGGCAGCGCGTGGCGGTGGCGCGGGCCCTGATGAACCGGCCCGCGCTGCTGCTCGCCGACGAGCCGACCGGCGCGCTGGACTCGCACTCGGCCGCCGACGTGCGCCGGCTGCTGCTGGACCTGAACGGGGAAGGACAGACCATCCTGCTGGTCATCCACGACGTCGAGCTGGCCGCGACCACCGCGCACCGGACGATCGAGCTGGTGGACGGCGCGGTGGCGCGGGACGTGGTCAACGCGGGCACGACCATGAACACGAACACGAACACGGGCACGGCCATCGGTGCGGCGCGGGGGGACGCATCGCGGGCCGGCTACGGAAACGCGGCGACCACCACCGGCTCGGCCACCACCACCTTCACCGGCCCGTCGGGAGCAGTCCTGTGACGCTCCACACCCCGCTTTTCCGGCGCCTGTTCGAAGCCGCCTTCCGGGCCGTGGCCCGCCTCCTGCTGGCGGTGACCCGATGAGCGCCCTGGGCAAGGTGGTGCGCTCCGGCGTCGGCCGCCGACGCGTCCAGTCGTTCGTCATGGCCCTGACGACGCTGGCCGCCGTCACCTCCTCCGTCCTCTCGCTCGGCCTGCTCAGCGCGGTCTCGGCGCCCTTCGAGCACGCCTTCGCCGGCCGCGACGGCGCGCATCTGGCCGTCCAGTTCGACGGCGCCAAGGCCACCGCCGCGCAAGTCGCCGCGACCGCGCACGCCGCCGGCGTCACCGAAACCGCCGGCCCCTACCCGATCACCACCTCGCTGGACGCGACGATCGGCGCCGACTGCACCGCGACCGCCGGTCCCGACATGCCCTTCGCCGGCACCGCGGCGCCGCCGGCGACGGTCACGACCCGGCCGAACCTGGGAGGCGGCACCGGGCTGGACCAGATTGTGCTGGACCACGGCAGTTGGCCGGCCACCGCCGATCAGATCGTGCTCAACAACTACCCCGAGGATTGTCTCGGCAAGTCCATCGTGTTCAGCTCGCTGCCCGGCAAGCCCTCGTTCACCGTCGTCGGCTTCGCCAACTCGCTGACCGGCACCTCCACCGGCTGGACCACCGCCGACGGCTTCGCACGGCTGACGGCCGCCGGAGCGCGGGCCGACTCGCAGATGCTCTACCGCTTCGCCTCGGCCGGGACTGACGCCGAAATCACCGCCGACCGCAAAGCGGTCACCGCCACCGCGCCCGCGGGCTCCTACCAGGGCTCGCAGTCGTACCTGACCGCAGAGAAGCAGGCGACGGGCAACGCCAAGGCGTTCGTGCCGTTTCTGATCGTCTTCGGCGTCCT
>Ga0105238_10005462_pt1 | contig 12560 bp, 2 predicted proteins | sample KBSC34metaG_FD_81526 | JGI IMG/M metagenome (GOLD analysis project Ga0105238, IMG submission 81526) | Corn rhizosphere microbial communities from Kellogg Biological Station, Michigan, USA - KBS C3-4 metaG | ecosystem: Host-associated > Plants > Roots > Rhizosphere > Soil | place: Michigan, USA... | reverse complement strand
GCCAGTACCGGGGCCACCACCTGCGCCAGCCGCAGGAGCGCGACGACCGCCGCGACGCTGGTCCCGACGACGAGCCCTACGATCACCAGCCCCGTGGCCAGCTGGCGCCAGCGCCCGGTCGGAGGAGCCGCGCGGACCAACGCACTTGTGAGTCGTCCCATCCACGCGACCGGGTGAGCCGCGTTCGGCGGATCTCCCAACGCCACGTCGGCGAGCACCGCAACGGCGAGCGCGACGGGATCGGGCCCGAGGCCTGCGGCAGCCAGCGCGAAGTTCACCGGTGTGACTCCGCGCCTGCTCGAGTGCCTCCGAACGGGTCACCTCCCAGAGATGCGGTGGTCGAAATCGACCACGAGGCCCGCGACGACCTCGAGATTGAGGTCGAGATCGAGTCGTGGATTGAAAACGAAACGCATTCCCCACCCAGTCCTTGCCAAATGGTGTGTAAAGTCACGGCCATTTTGACCACGAGGATACCGACGCCTATGTCATCACGCGACCTATTCCCCGTCCGCAGAGCGCACACCGTAACACTCCTCATCGGGGCGGTCGTTGCCGTCCTTGGCTGCGGAGGTGGTGACAAGGGATCCCGCCATCCCTCGCCGAAGCTGGAAAGCAACGCCCAGCCGCTGGTCACGCTGAGCCGATCCGGTTGGACGGCGACCGCGTCGGTGACTGGCGCCGGGACCGCCGCCGCCAACGCCCTCGACAACAACGCCACCACTCGATGGGCCACGGGGACGGCCCAGGCCGCCAACCAATATTTTCAGGTGGACATGGTCAGGAAAGCGCCTTTCGTCGGTCTGACTATGGATACGAGCCAGACCCCTGGGGACTACCCCACAGCCTTTCGAGTCAACGTATCCAATGATGGCGTCAACTGGGGAAGCGCCGTCGCGACGGGAATGGGCTCGACGGCAATCGTCAATATCTTGTTCCCCCCTCAGTATGCTCGTTTCGTCCGGGTCACCTTGACGGGATCTGCCGCCGCCAATTGGTCGATCCACGAATTCAAGGTGCTTTCCAGCTCGCTACCGAGGACGGGCTGGATCGCGACCGCGACCTCCACAGAAGCGTCCAATGTCGCCTCCGGCGCCATCGATGACGCGGGTGGCACGTTCTGGACCTGCCTCGGGGCGCAGACCGGGCAGTCCTTCACCGTGGACATGCAAGGGCGACAGGCCTTCGACCAGATCATCTTGGACTCCGGCTCGGGGCGCAGTAACGACTATCCGCGAAGCTTTTCGGTGTTCGTCTCGAACGACGGCGCGACCTGGGGATCGATGGTTGCTGGTGGCAACGCGACCGCGTCACCGGTCATCGTCAACCTTCCAAGTCAATTCGCCCGATTCATCAAAATCACGGCGGGAACCGACCCCAATTCCTGGACGATCGGTGAGCTGAGGGTCAACGGTCAGCCCACCACGCAGACCAAGGCGCCGCGCACCGGGTGGACGGCCACCGCCACGTCGAGCTCCGGCACCAATACTCCCGCCGGCGCTCTCGATGACCTCACATCCAGCCGCTGGACCAGCAACGGCGCCCAGACCGGCCAGTCATTTACCGTCGACATGCTGACCCTTCGAACCTTCAACCAGATCACGCTGGACGCGGGAACGACCTCGACCAACTACCCGCGCGCCTACTCGGTGTTCGTTTCGAGCGACGGCACGACCTTCAGCCCCTCGATCGTCTCAGGGACGGGCAGCGCAGCTCTGACGACCATCACCCTCCCCACGCAAACGGCGCGGTACATCAAGATCAGCCAGACGGGAACCAATTCGACCCCCTGGTCGATTCAAGAGCTCAACGTCCTCGGCCCCGTCGTGGGGCGCCAGGGATGGGTGGTGACGGCGTCTTCGAACGCCGGCACCGACTTCCCGCCCAACACCATCGACGGTAATGCGGCCACCCGCTGGACGACAGGGGAGCCCCAGATCATGGGGCAGAACATCAAGATCGACCTGGGCGTCACGCAGACTTTCAACCAGATCACCCTCGAAGCCGGTACCGCCACGAATGCTCCGCAGGCCTATTCGATCAAGGTCTCGGCGGACGACTCCACCTGGAGCCCACCGGTCGCCAGCGGCGCAGGCAGCGTGACCGTCACGGCCAACTTCCCCACCCAGACGGCCCGCTACATCAAGATCACCCAGACCGGATCGTCTGCGAACCCGTGGTCGATACAGGAGTTGAACGTCGTGCGCGTGGTGCAACCGTGCGATACGGCCGTTTGCGCAGGAACCCAATGTCAGGCGGGCACATGTGATCCGAGCTCCGGAGCGTGCTCCACGTTAGCCCGAGCGGACTGGACGCTTTGCTCCGACGGCAACGCGTGCAACGGCCTCGAGACGTGCCAGCAGGGCGTCTGCACGCCCGAGCCGCTCGGTGCTGCGACGACCTGCGCGTCCGGCACGACCGTCACCTTCTACCAGAGCTTCAACGACGCTGACACCACGGCGGACATTGGCGTCAGCGGCAGCACCGCCGTGGGCAACAACTTCGCGCTGACCGGCGGCCTCTTCGGCTCGGCGCTAGATCAGTCCGTCGAGAACGACATTCATTACGATACGTACAGCCCCGCTGCCAATCCCGGCAACATTACGCTATCGAAACCTGGATCGGTATCGATGTGGATCAATCCAGGCGGCGACGCAGCCGTGTACTTCCTCGCCTACAGCGGCGGCCGCAAGCTGTTCATCGTCGATTACGCCACATCCCCTGCCGCCGTCGGGGCGACCCTGGAGGACTGGAGCACGGCACCGGGCTCCAGACGCGCTCAGACATTCTCGAACGGCCCGGGGGGCAACTGGCGCTCCGACGGGCAGTGGCATCTGCTCGTCGTCAATTGGGGCCGAGGCACCCTCGAGCTCTCGGTCGATGGGGTATGGTCGGCAGTCGCCACCGACACCTGGGCGAACGTCCCGGAGTCATCGTGGACGGGGGGCGTTTCCCAATTCTTACCCGGGCCGTACTGGCCAGGTGCCGGCGGCAGCAGCCGCAAGGACGAGCTGATGATCCTCAACCGTCCCATGACCCACGAGGAGGTCGCGTGGTACTACGCCCAGCGCAGCAGCGGCGGCGCCGGCTCCCCCAATCCCGCCCTCGGGCGATTCGCGAGCGACTCGACCAGCTGCAACGCCTTCGACGACCTCAACCCCTGCACCGCGGACGCCTGCGACGCGGCGACCGGAACCATCAGCCACTCCAACGTACAGGACGGCACGTCCTGCTCGGACGGCAACATGTGCAACGGCGAGGAGACGTGCCAATCCGGCGTGTGCACGCAGACCTCGCCCGCCCTAGCTTGTAGCGACGCCTGCCACCAGCCCGGCACCTGCGACCCGCTGGGAGGCTGCACCCTCGGCGCGCCGATCGATAAGGTCGGCTGCAACATCAACCTGCTCCAGCCGGTCAGTGTCGTCGACATGAGGGATGGTACTTTCACGGCCTTGTTCGGGTTCAACAGCGATGCGGCAGCACCATTCCATCCGACGACTAACACCGTGACGATAGGTGGCAGCCCGGCAAACCCGCAACCGGGACCGCCGGCCTATCTAGCTCCGGGCAATCATCCGGGTGTGTTTCTACCTACCTTCCCGAGCGGCCAAGCAATCGTCTGGAACGTCGACACACAATCGGTATCCGCCTCCGCGACCTCGCCGCGCGTGACACCTACTCCCTTCGGGACGGATGGGCTGAAGGTCACGATCAACGGCGTCGACATCGTTGTGAAGCCGGATCTCGGCAAGTACGCCTCGCCACCTCCCTCGCCGTCACCAAATCCGGATCCCGAGCCAGTGTCGTTGAATGCTGCTGCCTTCAACGGCACCATCAAGGGGAGCCTCGGCGTGAGCCCATCGGGTGCCGCCACCTATACCATGCCCATCTCCATTCCTCCCGGTATCGCCGGCATGGCGCCCAATTTGAGTCTCGTTTACAACAGCCAGGGGGGCGATGGTCTGGCAGGGCAGGGCTGGGAGCTGTCGGGGCTCTCATACATCCATCGCTGTCCAAAGACCCGCGTAGAGGACGGACATGCCCGACCTATTGTCATGAACGCCTTCGGCGGAGCCGAGGTCGATTCTGACGGCATATGTTTGGACGGTCAGCGTCTCTTCGAGACGGCTGCCAACTCCGGTGTCTTCGTCCCCGAACACCCCAGCTTCGACACCATCCAAAGGGTGGTCGATGGGTTTCTAGTAGTCACGAAGTCGGGAGAGAGACGGTGGTACGGCACCACGGCCGCGTCGCGCGTCGTGGGTGCGCGTGGAAGCCTCGATCCGCTCGGCGCGCCCGCCTCGGGAAGCGAGGTCGCGGTGTGGGCGTTGGACAAGGTCGAAGACCAGTGGGGCAACTACTACACCGTTCACTATAACAGCAGTGACACCGATAACGGATCCGACTTCATCGCGAACGGTGTTCTGGTGAAGCGAATCGACTACACCGGCCACTCATCCGGCACTATTCAAACGCCGACGTTCAACTCGGTCACGTTCGACTACGAGCCGCGCACTGACGTCAGGTGGACACGCTACGCTGCCACGCGGATACCTAAGAAGAGCCGGCTATCCAAGATTCACACGTCGCCGACTCAGGTCTATTCACTCACATATGCCGCCCCCGACGTGACGCTGCCCAGCCGGCTCTTGAAGATAGGTTACTGCTCGACAGACACGAGCCCCCCAACCTGTCTGGATGACCTGGACTTCGATTGGGGGACGACCTCAGCACCCACGTGGGCCGATGACATCAGCCACCACCTCCTTTTCTCGATCGATTCCGATAGGGATGACTCTCCGGATAATCCGGGGACAATGCTCATCGATCTCAACGGCGACGGGCGGCCTGATTTCGTTCGCGATACTTGGTACTGGCTGAATTACCCTGGTGGCTTCCCTGGCGAGTTCGATCCGCGTCGGGGGACACTTCCGCGCGCCGTCGTCTACACCGGCGGAAATGGCGCCGCATACTCCCAGTTTGCCGACCTGGATGGCGACGGACGCCCGGATCTCATTGCGTCGGATAAGGTCTACTTGAATCGTTTCAGAACGGGTGGCACGTTCGAAGAGACCACGTCGTTCACGTCGAGAACCCGCGATTTCGCCCATCCGACAAACCCCGATCGCGTCACCGACGTCAATGGAGATGGATTCGCCGACCTGATCTTGAACGAGGGTGGAAGTCTCGCGCGTGGGCCATTGGTTATCTATATCAGCAACGGCTCCAGTTGGCTTCTTCCACACGACGGACAGCATTTTGTCAATGGGCAGCTCTCTGGTTCCAGTTCAGAATATTATCTTCCGTACGGCTTCGACTTCAGCAGATTCGATCTGCGTGATCTGAATCGAGACGGTCTGGCCGACATGGTGGAGCGCAAGGGGCAGCTCGATCGTGGCCATTATATGGCGCACGTTCTTACGAATACGGGAAGCGTGGCGGCGGGAGACGTGCGCCCCTCGTTCACACTAACGTGCGATCCCCGCAGTAACTGCACCTCATATCAGGAGGAGTCGACGACGCTCTGGAAGGCGGGGTGGTACGAAGTCGGCTCCGGTGAAGCCTTCCCCGACCACTCACGGTTTTCAGGCGATATCGACGGCGACGGACTGCCCGACTCGATTGTCTACAGTCCGAAGGCCGGTTGTACGGTGGGCTGCGAAGGCATTTCCTGCACATGCGTCGCCTCCCCGCTATCCTCCGTCGATGTTCGTGTGGAACTGTCGACCGGCAACGGCTATCAAGCGGATGCTGCGACCAGCTATCTGGGTGTCCTGACGAGCATCGCGGCCTCCTATGTTGGGATGGACCTAAAAACCAACGATCCCAGGGTGGCGCTAGCCGACGTCAATGCAGATGGTCTCGTCGATCTCCTCACTGTGTCGGACAGTCGGGTTTGGATTAATACCGGTGATACGTGGGTACCGGCGCCGTCGGCGTGGAGTCCTCCAACCGTTCCAAAGCGTCCAATGCCAGTGCCAATTAGCAGTGCTAATGCTTCGGGCACCTACTCCCTCCGCGACAATGGCGCGACCTTCACGGACATGGACGGCGATGGTATGCCCGAACTAGTTCAGGCATCACGTGATGGCGGCCAAGAGACGCGGCGGACGCTGCGCAGCGGGCTCACCCGCCTTGTTATCCACAAGTTCCCCAACTCGATGGCCCGCCCGACCAAGGTCTCGTACGAGAACCCAACGACCGGAAACCTCCTTAGCAGCTACAAGGATGATCAGGATCCGCTCCCAGGAACCGCCTATGTGACCGTGCCGCTGTTGATCGTGTCGGCGGTGGACGAGGACGACGGTGTCGGGGGCTCGGCGGAGACGACCTACTCCTACAAGAATCTTCGAGCCAGCCGGTATGGTCGTGGACTCCTGGGCTTCCAGCAAATCACGACCGTTGGACCCGCGAAGGTCACCACCACGACGACATATTCGCAGGTCTATCCTTATGCGGGCCTACCAGTGGAGATCGAGCGCTTCGTCCAAGGCGCGTACAAGATTTCCGATACCAAGACGGTATATTGTGACGTGCTCGAGCCGGGCGACCGATGCGTGGACGGCACATCGAACGAGGGCGCGCCTTCCCAGCCAGGCCCGTACAATTTCGTGTACCCCATCACGGTCACGGACAGAAACTACCTTTACGATTCGAAGGATGGGCAGTTTGTCAACAGCTCTCCTATTGCCACCATCGAGACTACGACGAGCAATCGCTACGATGGCTCTGGGAACCCGACTCACATCGAAATTCAAACATGCGAGTTTTCCGGTACGGCGAATTGCACCGCGTCGAGCGAAAAGTACTCGAAGATCACCGATTACGAATACGGCGCAGCCGGTAGCCTCTTCGCGCAACGGGGTAAGGTTACGAAGTCGATAGTCACAGCTCAGCGCTTGCAGCCCATGGGTGCGGTCCGAACGCACATCCGCGCGTTCCACTATTCGGCGCCCCCTCCGGCCGCGCCGCCCCCAGGCACGCCTCCCTCGCCCATTCCACCGAATCTGTTTGTGGCGCTCGAGAAAGAGGAAGTTGAACCTGGGGCGGGTGAAGGAGTCGAGCTTGACACCGCCTATTCGTATGACCCCTTTGGCAACGTGAAGACGACCACGGTATGCGCCAGAAACTTCGCGACTTGCTCGTACGCGACCGACGACCCGACCTTCCGAAAGAGCACGGTTACGTACGATCCCGCCTTCTTCACCCCCCCGTCGGGAAGCGGTCTGGTAACCACGTTGCCCTACGCGGGTACGCCTGGGCGGTTCCCGGTCTTGTCGCAGAACGCGCTCGGTCACTACACCTCCTTCGTGTACGACACCAGGTACGGGACGGCGATACAGACCACGGACCCGAACAACGTCACCACGTGCCAGACCTTTGACGGAGTCGGCCAGAAGACGTCCGTCACCGAGCGGTGTGGTACGTCGCCCCTGACGACATCGTTCGCGCAATTCAGAGTGCCGGCCGGAGATCCTGGCACGGTGGTGACCAGGACGCGGCTACCGACGGGGGTCTACAGCTACGTCTACACGGACGCACGAGGTCGCACCGTCGAAACGCGAAGTCGCGGATTCGACGGCAAATTCGTAAAGATACAGACCATCTACGACAGTCTCGGGCGGGTTCACCAGGCGTCGAAGCCGTTTTCAGCCACGGCGAGTCCGAAGTGGACGACCACTTCCTACGACTGGCTCAGCCGTCCTTGGAACATCGCCCAGGACCTGGACGACATCGACGGAACCGGCTCGTCTGCTGCGAGCAGCGCGACGGTCGAGTACAACGGCCCGGAGGTCATCACGACGGAGACGCTGACTCGTACGGGGAAAGCAACTTCGGAGACCCGCGTCCGTCACGAGACGAAGAACCTCCTCGGGAAAGTGGCGATGGTCATCGACGCTGAGGGCAAGTCGTCGTCGTACGAATACGACGCAGACTCGAATCTCGTGAAGACTACGTATCCCGGCCCGAACGTGGTCTCGACGGTATACGACGTACACGGCCGGAAAACGGACTCGTACGACCCCGACATGGGGCACTGGCACTACACGTACACCGCTTTCGGGGAGCTCGCTTCGCAGACCGACCCGAACCAGAGGGCGCTGGGACAGCAGACGATGATGACGTATGACGCCATTGGGCGGCTGCGGACTCAGACTGACGGCAGCGGTACGGCCGAGTGGGTCTATGACGTTGCCATCTCGCCGGGAGCGAATATCGGTAGGCTCACGGCCGTGGTCAGCGCTCCGGGGGCCTTCTCCGGATCTTGCACCGTCCCGAACGTGACGATGGCCAGCGGCACGCGAGCGGCGCGTTGGTACACCTATGATGAATTCGGGAATGTGAAGGACGCGACTGAGTGCGCCGATGGCGCCACGTTTACGACCTCCTTCGTTTATGACGGTTTCGGACGACCGCAAACCACGACCTATCCGGACCTCGGCGATGGAACGCGGTTCTCTCTGCAGTCGACCTACACGAGCTTTGGGTACCTGCACTACGTGTCGGATCCGACGGTCCAGAACGGCGTCTATTGGGCGGCGACCTCGATGAACGCGCTGGGGCAGGTGACGGGCGAGCAGACGCGGAATGGCGTGGAGACCGTCCTCGGCCGAAATCCGGCCACCGGATGGCTGCAACGGACCACGAGCAGCTCCGTGGCTGTAGGCGGGCCGACGATTCAGGATTGGACCTACCGCTATGACGAGGCGGGCAACTTGCGGAAACGCCTGCGAGCGGACCAGGTGAACCCCGTGACGACGGAGGAAACCTTCGATTACGACAAGCTCGATCGGATCCTTTCTGCTGAGACGAAGACGACAGGAGGCGCCACGGCGTATGACGTGACCGAGACCTACGGATACGACACTGCCGGGCTTGGCAACCTGACCGTCAAGGGAGGCAAGACGTACTCGTACGCGGGGTGCGGGGGGCGTCCTCACGCTCTTTGCTCCATCGATGGGGCCGCTTTCGGATACGACGGCAACGGGAACATGACGTCTGGTCCAGGTCGGACGGCGATCTACAACCCGCGGAACAAGGTTCAATCGGTGACGAGGCAGCCGTCATCGTCGAGCGGCAACGATGGGGGGACCGTGAGCTTCCTCTATGGGGCAGATGGCAACCGCGTGGTGCAAGACGTCACCAACGCGAGTGGCGCCATGGAGCGCACCATCTATGTGGGCCTGGGTGCCACCGGCAAGAGTCTGTACGAGAGGACCACCAAGGGGGCGAGCGGAGTCGTCGAGCACCGACACTTTCTCTACGGGGGCGGGGACCGTGGCGGGGGGGCATTCGCGATTCGCGTCGTGACGAAGTCGGGCGGATCGACCACGACAGCAACGAAGTATCAGCTCTTCGACCACCTCGGGTCGGTGACAGCCGTGGCCGACGAAGCAGGAAAGGTCGTCGACGCCGGTAGCGGTGGACCGAATGCCACGGTCCTGGGATACGACGCGTGGGGGGCCAGGCGAAATCCGGATGGGACGGCCGCGAGTCCGAGCACCTTTGCCCTCCAGCCAGGCCATAGAGAGTTCACCGGTCAGGAGACGATTCCAAACGTCGGACTCGTGAACATGAATGGTCGCGTCTACGACCCGGTGGTGGGCCGGTTCCTTTCGCCCGACCCGAACGTGCAGGACGCGACAGACACGCAGAGCTACAACCGGTACAGCTACGTGAAGAATAACCCGCTGAGGTATACCGACCCGACGGGGTACCACTGGTGGGACAATAACCCGATCGCCTTTTTGTCGGCTCCAGGATTGGTCGAATGCAACGACCAGTGCAAGATGCAGGCGGGAATCACTGTGGTCGTTACCGTCGGATGCATAGCCTCGTATGGCACTGGGTGCACCGCGTTTCTGGCGTGGGGAGCCTACGCGAATACCGCTCTGGCGCTCGAAAATGGGGTTCCCTGGCAACAGGCTGTGGGATACAACTTACTGGGCCTCGCCGTCGGGATGGTTTCAGGCGGTATCGGCAGCAGCGTAACCTCAAGCCTCAGCACAGAGAGTTATCCTGTCGCGTCAGCTGCCATCTCCGGCGCGATCGGTTCGGCGATCTCGAGCGCAAGCATGCAGCTCATTACGCGAGGAAGCGTGAGCGGGTGGGATGTTCTCACGAGCGCCGCGAGCGGCGCGGCGATGGCGGCCACGACGACGTCGATACAGGGGTCGTTGAGGCTGTCGCGGGCGAGCGCGGCGGAGGCCCAGGGGGCAGGCCGAGAAGACATTGGACCATATGACGAGGCTGAGTATCAGAGGTTGATGGCTCAATTACGCGGCGAGCGCGTTGTGGGGAAGGGGGCCGATACGGTCGCTATGGAGTTACCGGCGGATCCTTCGGGTCTAGATTCGGATTGGGCGCCCGACCCGACGCATCGCGATCCAAACGGAACACGCGTGAGGCATCCCAGTGGCGACTATCTCGACTTCCACAAGGGGCGGGAAGGGGCGCGGGGGTGGCGGGGCGAAGACCACTGGCATTGGAACGGTGGAAAGGAGCATCTTGAGCCTGGCAGCGAGGTTCTCGACCCAACTCCAGTATCAAGGGATCCTAAGCAGACGCCGGGGCCTACCGTGGACGAGACGCCGGCACCAGCGCCTGAAGCTCCGCCGAAGGGGAGCGTCCCATTCATGCCGCTTCCGTTACCAGGCCCCGTGTTGCCGCCGTTGCCAATCTTTGAGCCCATTTTTGTGCCAATCTAAAGAGGGAACAAATCGATGACCTTTGACGAGATCGAGCGACAACTTCCTTGGGGCCTTCATGACGCTAGCCTTCAGAGGGTGGAGATCGATTGGCGGATGAAGCGGGTGATTATTGACCTTGGCGTGAAGATGACTAAGAGGCAGGATGTCGAGAAGTTGGTGCGCGTTACAGTTGTTGGGCTTGTCTATTGTTCTGTTGATCCGCCTGTAATGAACCCATCTGCGGGGTATGATGCGATTCCGCAAGGTGGGTTGTCAATTGACACCGGTTCCGGTGCAGGTGATCTGCAGGCCGGTGCCTCTCTTCCCGAAACTCCGCCTGGTGCATTTCTTCAGTGGATTTTCGTTCGCGAATGGAATCGTTTCATTCACATTTGTGGTCGCGATGCGGGCTTTTCCTGGTTGGAAGGCGAAGTCGGCCGCGAAACCCGGACCGAGGGTTCTTAACCACGACGACCACAAAGGGCAGAAGACCAGACCTAGCGAGAAGTCGGCCGCGAGAGACCGGACCGAGGGTTCTTCTCTGCGACGAGCAGGGGGCAAATGTGCGTGGCTCAAGGGGAGGCCGCACCAAGGTTGATTTGTGGTCAGCATGCCCATCGTGCCGGGCGTTACGGATCGAGATGGAGCAGAACGACAGACAGGCCCGGGAGAAGCACAGGTGACGATTCGTGGTGCCCTCGCGTGCATGAATTCGGCGCGTTGCGGAGACGCCGGCCGATGCTTCAAGCAAAGCGAACGCTACCGAGAGCGTCCGTGGTGGACCTCGGGCCTTGCCAAAGGCGGAACTGGAAGTCCGCGTCAGGTTGGCGTCGGCGCTGGTGCGCAGACGGCTTGAACGAACCGACGCAGCCAGTAGGTTCCGGTGGGAAAGACGACGTCGCGGTCGCCGCCAAGGAATGCGTCCCGGGCGGCCGCGTAGTCGTCGCGGAACATCCGATTTCGCAGGAGCGCCTCGATGCGGCTCCATTTGCTGCGGGCCGCGACCCGAGGATCGAGCTCGCGCCGAGGTTCACGCGAAGTCGGACGCTCGTTCCACTTTTGGTCGAGAACGGCCCGTCGACCGAGTACCTGGGTCCCGGTTCTGGCGCGGTCAGCGGCGGCCCCCTCCTCGACGGCGCGGATCCGGGCCTCGATCATGGCGGTAAAGGCGCTGTCAGGGAGCTCTTCGAATCCTGCTGGGCGAGCGATGTGAAGCGTGGCCGTCTCGGGCATCGGACCGTCTTCGCGAAAGAAGTGGCGCAATCGGGAGGCCGAGAGTGGCTTGCCATGCATCAGCGCATCGAGCGACGAGACACCAGGCCAATGGTGAGCCTTCTCGACCAGGCCGTCCTTGACGGGATTGGTCAGGGCGTAGACCATCTTCTCGATGACGTCAGCGGGGTCGACGAGGCGGACGACGCTGGTCTGCTCGGACGACCAGAAGTTCTCCCATCGACCGCGCAGCGAGTTCTGGCACTTGGCGAAGAGCTTGTGAAAGTACTCGAGGAACGCCGGATAGTTGCCGTCAGAGTCCTCGATGCCTGTGTGATGGTGGTTGCTCATGGCGGCCGTGAAGAGGATTCGAATCCTGTAGCGTTCGGCGGCGACCGCTAGACAGTAGATGAAGGCATTGTTGGTCCGGTCGTCCGGCCGCATGAGGAACTGCCGCTGGGTGCAACGACGGGTGATCATGTAGGTCCGCCCGGGAAGGACGTCGCGAGGAAGCGACATGTCCCCGTATCGACGACCGTCCTCCGGAGTTGCACGAAATCAACCTTGGAGGAGTATGAGCAAACGACGTGGGCCACAGCCGAGCCGCGCGGTACACTGAGCGCATGTCCGCCGCGGTGAAAGAGATCCTCGAGGCAG
>Ga0105238_10005458_pt1 | contig 12563 bp, 8 predicted proteins | sample KBSC34metaG_FD_81526 | JGI IMG/M metagenome (GOLD analysis project Ga0105238, IMG submission 81526) | Corn rhizosphere microbial communities from Kellogg Biological Station, Michigan, USA - KBS C3-4 metaG | ecosystem: Host-associated > Plants > Roots > Rhizosphere > Soil | place: Michigan, USA... | reverse complement strand
GTCCTCGGCATGATCGCCAGCGGCTTCAAAAGGCGGCTTGAAAAGGCGGGGCAGCTTCTCTTGACGAAGAAGTAGGGCCGGCTGGAGCGCCGGTCACTGGCAGCGTTCGCCGATCGGCGTCGCCGGGCAGGTCGTCAGATTGCTCTGCAGGTCAACGCCTTCGCCGTTGCGCCCGTAGAGCGCGAGCATCTTCGAATCGGTGGGTGGAATCGCGCCACCGTGGTTCGCCAGCGCCGAGGCCTGCGGCAACGCCGGCCCGAACTACCTCTGCGTCTAATCGACCGCCAGCGCCGACGGTACCCCCAGCGTCACGCCGTTGACGCTGCGGCGACGCATCGGTCACCTTGCCACCGCTCAACAAGCGTTGCTCGACCGGTCCCTTGATGGTCGCAAACGGCGGCTGGGGAATGATTTCTGGCGCGAGGAAGAAGCTGATCCCATGTGCAGGCTCGCGCTTGCACCGGAGCCTGAAAAACTTTGTATGCTGTGGGCCATTGAATCGGTTCACTTTACCCGCGATGGCCCCCCCCCCCGTAACACTCAAAGACGTCGCCCGCGCTGCGGGTGTGGCCACGGGGACCGTATCGATGGTCCTCAACGATAGCCCGCTGGTCGCCGACACCACGCGAGCGCATGTGCAGCAAGTCATGCGCGATCTGGGCTACGTGTACAACAGGTCCGCCGCCAATCTGCGGAACAGGCGATCAAGCATCGTCGGCGTGTCGATCTGCGATCTTGTCAACCCATACTATGCTGACGTCACCGCAGGCATTCAGGCCGCTCTGGAGAGCGTGGGCCGTGCGCTGGTATTGGGCAATTGTGCGGAGTCCATCGAGCGTCAACTGCGTTTCCTGGAGACGCTGCGCGAGTACAGCGTGGACGGACTGCTGATCACCCCCGCGGTTGGCACGCCGAAGGCGCATCTCGTCCGTGTTCAACAGTGGAACATCCCTGTTGTGCAGGTGAGTCGCTATGTGCCAGGGCTGAAGGCAGATTATGTGGGGAACGACAACCGCAAAGCTACCGCTCTTGCGACCAGGCACTTGCTGTCCTTGGGGCATACGCGCATTGCGTACATCGGACTGAACAAGGAAACGTCCACGGGTCGCGACCGATTTTTGGGCTACCGCGACGCGCTCCAAGCTGCGGGCTCCGCCGAGCCGGAACGAGTGGTCGAATGCAGATCGACGCGAGAAGAAGGCTACCAGGCCACGCTTCAATTGATGTCAGCGGCCGAACCGCCCACGGGCATCGTTTGTTTCAACGATGACCTGGCCTTTGGCGCAATGCTGGGGCTTCGCAAACTGGGGCATGAACCGGGTCGTGAGTGCTCAGTGGTCGGTCTCGATGGCGTGGCGGAAGCAGCCCTGTGGCAGCCAGCACTGACGACCGTCGCAATCGATCGAGAACAGCTGGGACAGGTGGCAGGACGACTGCTTGCCGATCGTATCGCCGCGCCAGAGCGGCCTGTGGAAGGCGTCGTCCTGGAGCCGCAACTCGTGGCACGTCAGTCCAGTGGCCCGCGGGCATCGCAAAGATCGCTGAAGCGGGCCTGCCGCTGAACCTAGGGTTAATCCTGAGCTGGCTTGATTGAACCGGTTCAATAATTGAACCGGTTCAAGATTGCGAGCGCCAGGCCTGTGTCGAAAAGCCGGTCAGCTCCTCCCCTCCCCTACATCAGGAGAACTGGATGACACCCCGACTGACGAAGCGCGACGCGCGTGACAAGGATCGAACTCGAAAGGCCACAGCCAGCGGCTGGATCGGCTCCGCACTCGAGTACTACGACTTTTTCCTGTACGCCACCGCCGCTGCGCTGATCTTTCCGCAGATATTCTTCCCTCAGGGAGACCCGACGATCGCCATCGTCGCCTCGCTCGCGACATACGGCGTCGGCTACATTTCGCGGCCCATTGGCGCGTTCGTGCTGGGCCACTGGGGCGACACGCACGGCCGAAAGAACGTGTTGCTGGTCTGCATGTACTTGATGGGCCTGTCCACGATGGCTGTCGGCTTGTTGCCGACCTATCAGCAGGTCGGCATTCTTGCGCCCGTGCTGCTCGTCGTGCTTCGCCTGATCCAGGGTTTTGCGGTTGCCGGGGAGATCTCTGGTGCCAGCTCCATGATCCTCGAGCACGCGCCGTTTGGACGCCGCGGGTTCTACGCGAGCTTTACCCTTCAGGGGGTGGCGGCGGGCCAGATCCTGGCTGCAGCCGTGTTCCTGCCACTTGCCTTCTTCATGCCCGCAGATGCCTTCATCAGCTGGGGCTGGCGCATTCCGTTCGTGGCAAGCTTCGTTGTCATCGTGGCCGCAGTCATCATTCGGCGTAAGGTGGAAGAGAGTCCCGCGTTCGCCGAAAGCAGCGAAAAGCATGCGCGTGCACCCGTGATCGATGCGGTGAAGGACAGCTGGCGCGACATGGTGCGCGTGATCGGTGTTGCACTCACCAATGTCATCCCCGTCGTGACCACGGTGTTCGGCGGCGCCTACGCAGTCCAGCCCAGCTACGGCATCAACATGAGCAAGGACGTGTTCCTGTGGATCCCCGTGCTCTGCAACTTGGTCGCTCTGGTGGCCGTGCCCCTTGCCGGCAGGCTGTCCGACAAGATCGGACGCAGGCCGCCGATCATCGTCGGCGCGCTTGGCTCCGGAGCCCTGTCGTTCGTTTATCTCCATGCCATCAGCATCGGCAGCGTTCCGCTTGCCATCGTCACCTCGGTCCTGATGTGGGGCATCGTCTATCAGGGCTACAACGCCATATTCCCGAGCTTCTATCCAGAGCTGTTCCCGACCCGCACGCGCGTCTCGGCCATGGCGATCTCCCACAATCTGGGTACCGCAGCCAGCGCGATGCTGCCCGCGCTCTTCGCGGCCGTAGCGCCCCCGGGAACGACCGCAAATGTGCCGCTGCTGATTGGTTCTATCACGTTCGCAGTTGCAGCAGTTGCCGCTTTGGCGGCCTGGAGCGCCAGGGAAAACTTTCGCGTCAAGCTGGATGATCTGGGCAAGCCTGATGCCACTCCGATCGACAGGCTCACCTATGACCGAATGCGAGATGAAGCCTCGCCCGGCACAGATTTCACCGGCACTGGGCAAGGCGATGGACCGGATATTTGCGGAGGACAGGCGTACTGAGGCGCGGCAAGCAGCGAGGGCACCACGCATCCTGAAAGCGCCGAGCGCGCGGTCATCGTTGCGCCGAGGCCGGCGGTGCGCCGGCGGCAATCACGTCGATCTCGACAAGCATGCCCGGCGCGCCCAGCGCCGCGACCTGGCCTGGCGAGCACGAGACCTTCATCAAGCCTTTGTGGAAGCAAGGCACCGGTTCGACCATCCACTGCGTCGCGGGTGACGCCACCGGCATCATTCCTCGCGGCGGCGATCACCGCTGCGCTCGGGCTGCCCATGTGGATCGACCTGATCGTCGAGTACCTGGCGGGCTTCGGCTTTGGTCTGTTCATCTTCCAGTCGCTCTTCATGAAGAACATGATGGGCGGCAGCTACTGGGAGAACGTGCGCAAGTCCTTCCTGCCCGAGCTCATCAGCATGAACGCGATGATGGCCGGCATGGCCCCGGTGATGACGCTGCTGATGATGGGGTGCGACATGCGGGCGATGGAGCCCGCCGAGCTGCTGTTCCGGGGCATGGCTGATCAGCGTTGCTTCAGCCTGGCCTCGAGCTGCTTCATCGGGTGCTCTCCTTGTATTCAGTGAGCATGGACGCCAGCGCCAGCGACTGGACCGGCCGGCCGTGGCGAGCCAGGGCCAGCCGCAGCTCACGGAGCTTGGGCGGCTTGCTGAGCACATGGTCGACGGACGCTGGGATGTCTCCATCCGCGACGAGGCGCTGCCCCCAGCCGGTGAGCAGGATGACCGGCGTTTCGGGCGAGGCCCGCTTCACGGCGCTGGCCACCTTCCGTCCGTCGACATAGGGCATGCCCAGGTCCGTCACGACCAGCGAGAAGCTCTCGCCGGCTTCCAGCGCGGCGTTGAACGCGTCGATGCCGGCTTGTCCGCCGTTGCTCGCGATCACGGTGTGGCCATCGGCCTCCAGCATGTCCTGCAGGGCTTTCAGCAGGAGCGGATCGTCGTCCACCAGCAGCACACGCAGTCGCTGCGCCGGCGCGTCCGCGGCGGCGGGTGCATCCGGCCCGTCGAACGCCATCATGGCGGACGTCGGGAAGCGCAGCTCGATGGTGGTGCCGCGACCCGGCATGCTGTGGATCTCGATGTCGGCGCCGTGTCGTTGCGCGGTGCCATACACCATGGCCAGCCCCAACCCCGTGCCGCGCTCGCCCTTGGTCGTGAAGAAGGGCTCCAGGCAGCGCCGGCGCGTCTCGTCGTCCATGCCGAAACCCGTGTCCTCCACTTCCAGCTGCGCGCGCGACGCTCCGGCGTCCAGATCCGACGCCGCCACGGCCCGCGTGCGCAGCGTCAACTCGCCGCCTTCGGGCATCGCATCCACCGCGTTGAAGACAAGGTTGATGAGCGCTTCGCGAATCTCGCTCTCGATACCCAAGGCCTGCGGCAGATCGACGGCAAGCTCGGTATGCAGGCGGATCACGATGCCGCGCTGCTGCGGCATGTCGCTCCAGCGCGCGCGGGTGAGATCCACTACCTGCTGCACCAGGTGATTCAGCGACAGAGGACGGTTCAACAGTTGCGGCTCGCGCTGGCGGTAGAACTCGCGCATCCGCGCTACCGTGGCGGCTACGTCGTCGATGGCGCGGGCGATGGTCTCCAGGTTGTTTCGGGCGTTGGCGCTCAATCCAGCCTCGCGCTCCAGCAGATTCTCCGTGTACAGCAGGATCGGCGAAATGGCATTGTTGATGTCGTGCGCGATGCCGCTGGCCATCTGCCCGAGGGCACGCAAGCGCTCTTGCTGCATCACGGCGTGCTGTGTCTGGCGCAGGTCGTCGTAAGCCCGCTGCAGCGAGCCGTACAGCTCCGCTTGCCGCGCGGCCAATGCGACGTGTGCGCTCAGCTGGCGCAGGAACTCGCACTCGCCGCTACTGAACGCGTTCGGCTGCAGGCGCGCGGCGATCAGGACACCGAACACGCGGCTCTCCGACTGCAGCGGTGCGACGACCAGCGAGCGCAGCCCGTGGCGCGCAAGGCGCTGAGGGAAGGCGGACGTGATCGTGCCGGTGTCCGCCTCGTAGACCAAGTGGCCTTGCACGCAACGCGACAGGCCATTCTCGTCGATGGGTACGGCAGAACGTTCGCTCATCGCCAGCTCGAGTGCCAGGGTCCGGCTGTGTACGCCGACGCGCGTCACCGTGAGCGTGTTGTCGAGCGCGTCGTAGCGCCCTACGCAGCTGAAATCCAACGGCAACCGTTCCTCGAGGCTGCGCACGACGACCTGGTAGATGCTTTGCAGATCCTGCCGCTCGCTGATCGCGCTGGTGATCTGGTCCAGCAAGCTCAGGCGCTCGAACTGGGCCTGCAGGCGCGCTTCAGCGTTCCGGCGCTCCACGACCTCGGCCTGCAAGCGATCGGCGGTGCGCACGAGCTCCGCCGTCCGCTCCAGCACGCGCCGCTCGAGCTCGTCGCGCGAGCGCTGCAGTGCACTCGACTGCTGCTCGATGCGCTCGGCCATCGCATTGAAGCTGCGCCCGAGCTGCCCCAGCTCGTCGCTGCGCCTATCGTCCACGCGGGCGCTGAGATCGCCGCCGGCGATCGACGCCGTCGCTGCAGTGAGCGCGCGGATCGGCCGCACGATGCCGGCCGCGACCAACAGGCCGACGCCGAGGGCCAGCACGATGATGCCGCCGGCGAGTGCCGTCTTCTGCCGCGTCATCTGTTCGATCTGCGCCTCGATGTTGGCCGCCGGCGTCATGTAGAAAACGGTCCAGGGCACCGTGTCGACACGACGCGCGACGCCGTAGTTCCAGCTCCGGTTGACAGGCGCGAAGCCCTTGAACACCGACAGGTCGGGCGAGCTCGCACGCGAACGCTCGAACTGCTCAGGAAAGGCGCGCACGTCTTGAAGCAGCGTGCGCGTGCGTGTCCCGAAACGTTGCTCGGTCACCAATTTGTCGATCGTCGCAGCGTCCAGCGCACCCCCAGGATGAAATACGATGTCGTCGCTGTAGGTATGGGCAATGCGAATGCCCAGCGAATCGAACAAGACCGCGAAGCTGCCCGGACCGGCCAGCCCATTGGACGTTTTCACGATGTCCCACAAGGCCTTGGCGCGCACCAGCAGCAGCGCCACGCAAGCCACTTGCTGGTCCGACCCCCGCACCGGCAGCAGATAGCTGATCGACGGCTGTTCGCCCGTCTGCGCCAGCGTCAGGTGGATGTCGGACACGGCCGCGCTGCCTTGCAGTGCGGTCCGCACATGTGGCCGGAACATCAGGTCCGCGCCATTGATCACCGGGTTGGTGGCGATCAACACCTTGCCGCTGCGGTCCAGCAAGGCAGCGCCGCCGACGGCGGGATCGCTGGCCGGGAACGTGGATAGCATGCCGGACATGGCGCCGCGCAATGCCGACTGCCGGTCGGCATCGCCGGCGCAGAAGGCCACGGTACCGGGAAAGCGCGCGAGCCGGTCCACCGATCGCTGATGAGCGCGATGGAATCCATCCAGTTCACCCACCAAGTGATCGGCACGCGCCTGCAGCACTTGCTGCATGCCGTCGAGCAGCCGAGCCTGGGTTTGTCTGATGTCGATGTAGGCGCCGACGATCAGCGGCACCAGCGAGACGAGCACCAGGAGCATTGCCAGCCTGGCACGCAGGGACCACTCCGGCAGGCGGAACGGAAACCTCACGATCCCCGGTTGTCGCGACACGTGGTCCCTCGTCTCCGAGCGCCGAATGGCACCTCGGGACCAAGCCTAGCCGAATCGTCAGGCTGGTTCGTGCAAGGCCCCTGAGCCACAGATGGTCATGGCGGCTTGAGACTTGACACCGCGGGGAAGTCAAGGACGCGGCCTTCGATTCCGCGCCGTCTCAGAGACCGGGGCGAGTCATTCCGTTCACTCGACACCGGTGACCAGCGATGTCGTCGCGTTCGTTACGAGGATCGGATCCGTGGCGCGTCCTTGAACCGTCGCTGTCATCGCGCGGCCTCGCCCCAAGGAGGCAGCCGCGACCGTCGCGATGGGAGTTGCAACGATCGCCGTGTTCGCCAGCGCGTGGATGTAGTCTGGCCGAGCACTCGACAAGACGAAAGCGCGATCGCGGCAATGGCCGCCGTAACACTACGACAATCCGTTCGTGGACCTGGGCTTGCCGAGTGCCGCTGCCGCCGGCGAGCCTGCCGCACTGGATCTGCGCATTGAACTGGGCGGCGGCATCAGCCTGCACCTGCTTCGCCGCTGATGTCTTCCCCGAAGACCGCGGCGCCGAGAATGACAGCTGCCTGACGCAGAGTCTGTGGAAGGTCATTCAGCGAACGGACGTGATGTCCAGCTTCTCGGAACGAGTGACATTGAAGGCTCAACGTAGTCCGGCGCCCGACTGCAGCTACGACCTCGTTGAAGATGCTCCCAGCATACCGTCGGACTGACAGCTGAAGAGCCGTCGGGCGTGAACCTCTGCTCCTGGCCGTCATGGAAATCCATGCATGACGGCCAGGAGCTCCCGCTGGCGATGGGCTGCTTTCCTTCGGTTCGTCAAGGCGGTGGGCCCTAGAAGTTGCGTGATGGGTGGAGCGCGAACCAAGCGCGGCAGCGCTCAAGACGCGCTGCGAAACCGTGCCCGGAAGTCACTCGGGGAGACGTTGAGCGTTCGCCGGAACGCGGTGCGCATGGCTTCCGACGACGCAAAGCCGCAGCGGTCGGCGATGCGTTCGATCGACATGCGGCCGTCAGTCAGCAGGCGGCGAGCCGCGTCGATGCGCAGCGACTGCACGTAGCGCGCCGGCGGCATGCACAGTGCTCGGGCAAACTGGCGCGCGAAGTTGCGCGGGCTCATCGCGGTGCGCTCGGCCAGCGCCTCGACACTCAGATCCTGGGCCAGGTGCTGGCTCATCCACGACGTCAGCGCACCGAACCGCTCGGGGTCGTCGGCCGCGCTGTCGGCCATGAGTTGCGCGCCGAACTGCGACTGTCCTTCTGGCCGCTTGCCGGCGCTGCGCATGCAACCGGACGCGACCGTCGCCGCGTTCGACGAGCGATTTCCCGAGGGCGCCGACTACGTCGTGGTACCTGCCGTCGATGAGAGCCACCAGTCCGACCCGGCGCTGCTCGCCTGGCTGCGTGCCCAGGCAGCGAAGGGCGCGACGGTGGTCAGCATCTGCGACGGCGCGATCGTCGCGGCCAATGCCGGCCTGTTCGACGGCCACCGGGCGACCGGCCACTGGGCGACGCAAGCGCAGCGAGAGCGCGAGCATCCCGCCACGCACTGGGAGCGCAACACACGCTGGGTCGCCGACGGCAAGGTGGTCTCGAGCGCCGGCGTGACAGCGGCCATCCCGACCGCGTTCGCGCTCGTCGAGGCGATCGCGGGCCGCGACATCGCCCAGGCGACCGCCGTGCGGCTCGGCGTCGGCGCCTGGGGTGCACTCCACGACAGCGAGCAGTTCCGCATTGATGCGCAGGCTGTATTCAACTATGCGATCAATCGCTGGCTGATGCCCAACGAACGAGTCGAACTCTCGATCGCGGACGGTATCGACGACATCGCCCTGGCGCTCACGGTCGACGCCTGGGTGCGGACACTGCGCAGCCCGATTGCCGTGGCCTTCGAAAGCGACGCGCCGCTGCGCACGCGCCATGCGCTGACGCTGCTGCCGCAGGAAGCGCCTGCGGTCGAAGCGCGCCGCCTGCCGCCCCTGGGCGGCGTGCCGACCATGCAGGCGCTGGACCTCGCGCTGGCCGGCATCCGCAACGATTTCGGCGACGCGACGGCGCGGTTTGTCGCGTTGCAGCTCGAATATCCGAAGGGGTACGCACGCTGAGTCGCTGGACCGTCGCCACGATGACCAAGGCCCGGGTCACCGGGTTGAAGGCCGCGTCGGGCCGCTTCTGAGAGGACAACAATTGCAGGCGGCGGCTAGCGAACGGCCGGTTCAGTCGGCAGGGTCGCTGTGCCAAGCGTTGCACAACCACCCGGCACCGACCTTAACTGTCGTTCATTTGAGGACCGCAAACCGCGTCGTGCCGTCAGTCAGACAGAACACCCTGAGCTCCGACTAACATAGGGCAGATGGCGTTGGGGGCACCGACCCCCGGCGACAGCGCGCCGTGGCAGGGCCCCGCCGCGGGCGCGACAACGCACTTATCGGGGGATCTGTGGCGCGGGCATTCATCGTACGGCCGTTCGGCGAGAAGAAGTTCGGCAAGAAGCAGATCGCGGTGAACTTCGACACCGTCGAGAAGTCTCTGATCGAGCCGGCGCTGAAGAACCTCAACATCGAGGGCCGGACCACGGCGGAGATCCTGGAGTCGGGGAACATCCGCAATGACATGTTCCAGCGGCTCCTCGTCTCCGATCTGGTGATTGCCGACCTCACGGTTCACAACGCCAACGTCTTCTACGAGCTCGGCATCCGGCACGCGCTGCGCGAGAAGAGGACCTTCCTGATCTACAGCCGCATCGGTGACGAAGACATCCCCTTCGATCTGCGGACCGACCGCTACTTGGCGTACGACCACCAGGCGCCGGAGAAGAGCCTACCTGCCCTCATTGCCGGCCTGCGCCGCACGCTGGCATCTGACGAGAAGGACAGCCCGGTCTTCCGGCTCCTGCCGAGCCTGCGCTCCCAGGATCCGGGCCGCTTTATGGTGGCTCCGGAGGATTTTCTGGAGGAGGTACAACACGCAGAAGACCGCGGGGCCGCCGGCGATCTGGCGCTGCTGGCTGTCGAAGTGGCCGGCGTCGTGTGGGAACGCGAAGGGCTGCGACTCGTCGGGCGCGCCCAGTCGCGGTCCAGCTTTCTTGCAGCAGCGCGCGACACGTGGGAGCGTGTGCTCCGACTCGACGACAAAGACGCGGAGGCCAACCTCGAACTCGGTGCGATCTACCAAATGCTTGGCGAGATCGATCGCTCCCACGTGATCCTCAAGCGGGTGCTCGATCACCCGGCGGCCGAGCCGGGCCAGAAGGCACGGGCGCACGCGCTGCGCGCCCGCAATGCAATGCAGTATTGGCAACGCAGCGTGGCCGCCGCATCGCCTGGCAACAGGCAGGCGGAAGCCTTGACCTCGCCTCGACTCGAAGAATCCTATGAGGAGTTCCGGCGAGGTTTCGAACTGGACTTGCGCGAGTACCGCCTCGGCATCGAAGCCCTGGCGCAGCTGACGGTATGGACGACGCTCGCCGAACAGCTCCCCGATGCGTGGACCGATGCCTACTACGCGCCGGAAGAGGCGGCACAGCGGCTCGTTGAACTCAAGCAGCACCGCGTTCGACTGACCGCGACCGTTGAACTGGCACTGGAGATTGCGCGCAAGCGGCCGGACGCGCCGCCAGTCGACCTGCGCATCGCGCGCGCTCAGCTCACGCTCCTGACCTCTGTGAAGAGCGAACGCGTGCGCAGCGCCTTTTCTGCTGCGGTCGAGTACGCGTTACCTTCTGACTTCAGCGCGCTCTCGCAGTTTCTTGCGGGTTTTGCCGGTGTCGATGTGCTGGCCGCCAACGTGGCCGCCGCCTTGCAGGTGCTCGCGAGCCGGGCGCCTGCACCGGTGCCAGCGAACGCGCCGAGCCGCGTGCTGCTGTACCGCGGCTATGGTCCGGAGCTGATCGCGCACGAGGATTCTCTCTCCGCTTGGATCCGGGCCTCGATCGAAGCCGAGATTGCCTCCGCGGGCGGCTCCGATCGGCTGGTCGCAATCGCGGGCGGCGCATGTGGCGGGGACATCCTGTTCCACGAGCTCTGCCAAGAATTGAAGGTCGTCTCGCTGCTACACATGCCATTCTCGCCCGAGCAGTACATCGCGCGATTTGTCCAATGCGGCGATCCGCGCTGGATCGAACGCTTTCGGAAGGTGAACGTTGTCGTGCCGCGCTCGATCCTTCAGTCGTCGCCCGAAATGCCACGCTGGCTGAAGGACCGCGAGACCTACGAGGTCGTGGAGCGCTGGAACTCATGGGTGCTCGCAGTGGCGCGCAGCCTGGCCGAGGACATCACGCTGATCGCAGTCTGCGACGAAGCGAGGGCCGATGACGAGGGTGTAGTTGACTGCGCGCGCAAAGGCAGGCAGGGCGGCGTCAAGCCGGTCATCATCGATCCGGCACGGTTGATCGCCGGACTTCAGTAGAGAGGCAACATCGTGTTCGCATTCATTTTGCGGCCCTTTGGGGTCAAACAGGACATCGATTTTGAGCGCGTCGATCGTGAGTTGATCCGGCCCGCGCTGTATACCGTCGGGATCAATGGCGGGACCGCGGCCGAGTTGCTGTCTGAGGCCGTGTTGAGCGAAGACCTCGTCGAGCGGTTGCTCTCCGCCGACCTTGTCGTGGCGGACCTGTCCGTCGAGAACGCCTCGGTCTTTTACCAACTGGGCCTGTCGCATGCGTTGCGGAACCAGCGCACGTTGCTGATCGCTTCGAATGCTCACCGCGCGTTCGAACTGTTCGCGCAGCGCTACTGCGCTTACGATGCCAACAATCCGGCGGCCGCCGTTCAGCTACTGGCGGAGATGATGCGCGCGTCCTTCCGGTCGAACGCCACCGACAGCCCGGTCTATGCGTTGCTTCCCGGCCTGCAGCCGCCGAAGGCGCCCGAAGTGCCGGAGGGCTTCGACGCCGAAGTCGCGCGGGCGGAATCGGCGCGGGACCTCGGCCACCTGCGGCTGCTGTCGCATGAGGCGCGCGGATTCCACTGGAGGCTCGAAGCCTTGAAGCGCGTCGGTCGGACGCAGTTGCGCCACCGCGACTTGGACGGCGCGCGCGACACGCTTGAGCAGGCGCTGTCGGCGGCCCCCGCCGACTTGCGCGCAAACCTGCTGCTCGGCACGGTCTACCAGCGGCAGAAGGACCTGCGCCGGTCCGACGAGGCGTTCAGGCGCGCCGTGGCCTCGCTCGACGCCGATTCGCCAGAACGCGCCGAGGCGTTCGCGATGCTCGCACGCAACGCAAAGTCCCACTGGCTGGAGGCGTGGCAATCGCATCCCGGGCGCGAGGAGAGGCGTGTCGAGGCGCTGCGCTCGCCACAGCTGAAGGCTGCGTACGACCACTACCTTCAAAGTTTCAGACACGATCTGAACCAGTACTGGGGCGGGTTGAGCGCACTCGGGCTCGGCACGATCATGCGTTCGCTGGCGAGCGAGCTGCCGGGCACCTGGGCCGAGTTGTTTGAGGATGAGACCGAGGCAGACTTGCGCCTTGCCGCACTGGAGAGGGACGTCGCATCGCTGGCCGCCGGGGTGAACTTCACGCTCGCCGCGGCGGCCGAGCGCGCGCGCGGGCGAGACATCTGGCTCGAGCTTGCTCGGGCAGAACTGGAGCTTCTGTTGTCCGACCGGCCCGGCCGCGTGGCTGGACGGTGCCGGCAGGCGATCGCGACCGGCGAGTCGTTCGTCGGCGACGCGGCGCTGTCTCAGATCAGGATCTACGAAGATTTGGGCGTACGCGCCGACAACGCTCGCGCCGCCATCGAGGTTTTGCAGCCG
>Ga0105238_10005456_pt1 | contig 12564 bp, 16 predicted proteins | sample KBSC34metaG_FD_81526 | JGI IMG/M metagenome (GOLD analysis project Ga0105238, IMG submission 81526) | Corn rhizosphere microbial communities from Kellogg Biological Station, Michigan, USA - KBS C3-4 metaG | ecosystem: Host-associated > Plants > Roots > Rhizosphere > Soil | place: Michigan, USA... | reverse complement strand
TGGCTCGGGAAGGTATCCGGGCGGAGCATTACCTGATCACTCACGATGCGCACATCGCGTTGGCCGGGGCGACGGGCGGCGGGCCGGGGATCATCACTATTGCCGGTACGGGATCGATCGCATTCGGGCGGAATGCGGCGGGGCAGGTCGCGCGTGCGGGGGGCTGGGGATACGTTTTCGGCGACGAGGGTGGCTCGTTCGACCTGGTACGCCAAAGTCTGCGTGCAGTCTTGCGGAACGAGGAAGGCTGGGGAGGGAAGACCGCTCTGCGCGAGATCCTGCTCGGGGCTACGGGAGCCCGCGACGCGAATGATTTGCTGCATCGTTTCTATACGCGGGCGTATCCACGCGATCGGGTGGCAGCGATGGCGGAACTGGTGGACCAGGCGGCTCGAAATGGCGATCCGGCGGCCACGGAGATTCTTGGATCGGCGGCCCAGTCGCTGGCGACGATCACATCGGCAGTGCGGCGGCAGCTGTTCGGGGCCGGCGAATCGGTGGATGTGCGCTACGCCGGTGGAGTGTTTTCGAGCGATCCGTTGTTGGCCAGGTTTCGGATGCTGGTGGAACTGGAGGATGGGAATCGGGTATCGGCACCGGAGTCGGGGGCGGCGGAGGGGGCGCTGTTGGAAGCGTATAGGATAGCGGGACTAAAGTCCCGCGCGGGCTAAAGCCCGCCCTCCAGTCGAAATGGTACGAGAAGGGGCTTGACAAGGATACGCCCGCGACTAAAATGGGGATAATCTGCTTGCCATGCCCAGCTGTGAGCATAAGCGCACTGAGTTCCTGATGCGGCGGGATGGGGTCGAGTACGTGCATTGCGTGGAATGCGGCCAGGTTTTCGAATCCGAAGATCTGGAACAAATTCCGGTATTCGACGACGCCGAAGAAGAACCTCGCCAAAAAAAGGCCTCCTAGCCGCGCGCGCTCGTGAGATCCTCAAAGTAACTCTACGATGAGCGAAAGTGTGGGTTCACAACCGCTGCGGATTGTCTCGATGGGGGGCGGCCACGGTCTGGCATCATTATTGCGGGGACTAAAGCGTTACGTCAGGGCTGCCGATGGCGCACTGGAGATCACCGCCGTGGTCACCGTTACCGACGATGGCGGCAGTTCCGGCAGGCTCAGGCGCGAGTTCGACGTGCTGCCGCCGGGCGATATCCGCAACTGCATGGTGGCTCTGAGCCAGGACGAAACGCTGCTATCGCAGCTTTTCGATTACCGCTTTACGGGTGGCAAGGGGCTCAAGGGGCACAGCTTCGGCAATCTGTTTCTTACCGCTATGACGCGTCTGACCGGCGATTTCGCGCATGCGGTGAGACTATCGTCGGAAGTGCTGGCGGTGAATGGACGGATCTACCCCTCGACGTCGGCGAACGTTCGGCTGGAGGCGACGCTGGCAGAGGGACAGAAAGTGATCGGCGAGACACGCATCAGCCGGAGCCGGCAGCCCATCGATCGCGTAATGCTGAGTCCGCGCCGGGCTCGGCCGCTCAAGGAAACGCTGGATGCGATCGCGCATGCGGACCTGATTACGATGGGGCCGGGATCGCTGTACACCAGCGTGATCCCGCATCTGCTGGTGGAAGGGATTCCACAAGCCATCGCGGCTTCGGGCGCGACGAAAGCGTATTTCGCAAATCTGATGACCCAGCCGGGCGAGACCACCGATATGCGCGCATCAGATCACGTGGCGGCCATTCTGCGTCATGCCGGACGGCATCGCCGGAACCTGTTAGACGTGTGCGTGGTGAACACCGGTTCGATCATGCGAAAAGCGCTGGAGCATTACCAGGAGCGGGAAGCTCGTCCGGTGGAAAACGATGCGGAGAACATCGAGGAGATGGGGGTGAAGGTGGTGCAGGAGGATCTGGTGCGAATGGCAGGGCGGAGGGTGCAGGACAAGATCCGGCACGATCCGGGCGCAATCAGTGCGATCGCCATTCAATTGGCCCGGCAGGGGCGCAGAGCGAAGGAGCGGCTGGCGTCATGAGTGCGAACGATACCATGGTCATAATCCTGGCGGCGGGCCTGGGAACGCGCATGCGCTCGAAGCGAGCCAAGGTTCTGCATCGCGCGGGCGGGCTGGCGCTGGTGGAGCATGTAGTGGCGGCGGCTACGGCGGTGGCTCCGGCAGATCGGATGATCGTGGTTACCGGTCATCAGGCCGAAGAAGTGGAAACGGTCCTGCAACCGAGCGGAGTCGGCTTCGTTCGGCAGGTCGGTCAGAAGGGAACGGGGCACGCGCTGGCGTCCTGCCGGGAACGTCTGCTGAATCGGGATGGCCTGGTGATGGTGCTGTACGGCGATACACCGCTGCTTTCGCCCGTCACGCTGCAGCGCCTGCGCGATCTGCAGAGCGGATCGGACACGGCGGCTACATTGATCACGACAAAGATCGAGGATCCAGCCGGCTATGGCAGGGTGATTCTGGACGGCGAGGGCTACGTAACGGCCATCGTCGAGGAGAAGGCCGCCGCACCGCAGCAGAAATCGATCCGGCTGATCAATTCAGGGATCTACTGTTTTCGGGCGTCGCTTTTGTGGCAGCACATTGTGGAGCTTCAGCCCAACGCGGCATCGGGCGAGTTGTACCTGACCGATATGGCCGAGATTCTGGTCCAGCATGGCCATCGGGTAGGCGCGCTGTATATCGAGGATCCGGACGAGCTGTTGGGGATCAACACGCGCGTGGAACTGGCCGATGCGGACCGCGTTCTGCGCGAGCGAAAATGCCGCGAGCTGATGCTGGACGGAGTTACCGTCGAGCGGCCGGAAACGGTCACGGTGGATGCGAACGTTCGGGTGGGTGCGGATACGGTGATCGAGCCTTTCGCGCGGTTGCTGGGTTCGACCGTGGTCGGTGAAGAATGTTACGTCGGCGCCGGGGCTATTCTGGAATCGGCTGTGCTGGCGGATCGTGTGGTTGTAGCGCCTTACACGTTAGTCGCGAATTCGCGGATCGAGACTGGCGCGCAGGTGGGTCCGTTCGCGCGGTTGAGAATGGATGCGCAGGTGGGTCCGGACGCGCGGGTCGGCAATTTCGTGGAGCTGAAGAAGACCACGCTCGGTAAGGGCGCGAAAAGCCAGCACCTGGCGTACCTGGGCGATTCCGAAATCGGCGCGGGGTCAAACATCGGCGCTGGAACCATCACGTGCAACTACGATGGCGAGCAGAAGCATCGGACCCAGATCGGCGAGCGGGCGTTTGTCGGGAGCAATTCGACGCTGGTAGCGCCGGTCGACATCGGGGCAGAGAGTTATGTGGCCGCAGGCAGCGTAATTACCGAAAATGTCCCCGCGAAGACGCTGGCATTGGGACGTGCGCGGCAGGTTTTAAAAACGGGCTGGATGAAAAAGCCGCGCAAAAAATAGGCTATTTCTTTTTTTGCTGCGTCGATGTCGGGCGGACAATTACTAAAATTGCGACGTCGCCATCGTCGCCGGATATGAAGCGGACGGTGACGCGCTCTTTAGGCCGGATGCGGCCTTGCTCGATCCTGGTGGTGCCCGTCACCTTGAAGACGTGCTCTTCCGTCTTGCCCTGCAGCACGCGCGACACCTTCAGGTGATCCGACGCACTTTCCACGACATTCCCGGTAAAGTAATTATCTTCGTCTTCCTGCGCCGCCGCCCACACCGCGTTCAACGCGAGTGCGACGACGATGAGAAGAAGCGAGCAGCGGAGCTTCATCCGCCTTCAGGATAATCAAAATCGGACACCGGGTGAATGAATAAACCTTCACTTGAGGGCGCGATTCACAGCACCAAAACTGGATGGTAGAGGTTGGGCAGCCGGGCCTCTCCGATGGCCACCAGCTGGCCTTCCGAAGTCACGGCCTTGACGTAGCGGCCCGAGGCGCGGACGTGAAAGGGGGAGACGCGGAAATCGCGACCGTTGCGGATCTGACCGGCGGTGAGAGCGTCCACCATTTCCGCGGGAAATTGCGGCAGCATCTGGACCGCGGGAATAACGGCTTCGTCAAAACGTCCCGCATCGGCCAGAGCGCCGAGCTGCTCCAGGGTACGGGCGCCATCGATCTTGAAATCGCCGGAAGCGGTCCGGCGCAGGGCCTTCAGGAACGCGCCGCAGCCCAGGGCTTGTCCGGCATCGTGGGCGATGCTGCGGAGATACGTTCCGGCCGAGCAGTGCACGCGAACTTCGGCCTGGCAGCCTGTGATGCTCAGCACGTCCAGTGCGTAGACTTCGACGTCCACCGGTTTTAGATCTACCGGCTGCTGTTTGCGGGCGAGCTCGTAGGCTGGTCTGCCGGCGATCTTCTTGGCGGAAACGGGCGGGGGCATCTGCGCGAACGGACCGCGAAATTTCTGGAGCGCGGCTTCCAGTTGCTCGGGATCAAGCACCACATCCTGAGATGGCGATGTCGGCTGGCCGTCGGCATCGTAGCTGTCGGTGGAGTATCCGAAGTGGATGACGCCTTCGTAGATTTTGTCGTTGCGGGTGTAGAACTGGGCAAGGCGCGTGGCGCGGCCGATCACCAGCGGCAAAACGCCAGTGGCCATCGGGTCGAGCGTGCCGAGGTGGCCTACTTTTTTAGTTCCAGCGAACCGGCGGACCTTGTTGACGACGTCATGAGAGGTCCAGCCGGAGGGCTTATCGACGATAGCGGCTCCATCCACCTTGTTACTGTAACAGCCTGGATTCAGAGGCTGAAGAAAAACTCTGCCAAAGCGTCCGAACGCAGGCGAAACCGCCTGCGCCACCAGGACGGCTCAGCCGTTTGTAAGGTTGGTGGGGGAGGCGGTTTCGCCTGTCAGAGTCTTTTCGCAGCCCTACTCAATTGCCGGCTTTGGCGGAGCGGGTGATGGGTTGATAGCCGCACGTAGCGGCCTTCTTCATCGCCTCGATGCCTTCGGATGCCGACAGCAGCGGCGTGGTTCGCACCGCGCGGCATGCGCCTCCGCCTGCGACGGCCATGGAAAACGCGGCAGCGCTGACGCTATCCGGCATCTCGATGATGCCGATGACGTCGTAGTCGCCGAAGGAGAGCCAGAAGCGCTCGACGCGTCCGCCGAGTTTTTCGACGGGGACTTTGATCGCCGCCGCCCGGTCTTGCGGACTCTGAATCATCGCGGACCAAGCTTCGGGAGTGTAGCCGACTTGTAGCAGATAGGACGCCATAGTGGTAACTTCCTTTCCTCTGTATCCGTACGTGGGAAGTCTACACCCGGGGACGCGGCGAGACAATCGGTGCATTCAGCGCTTGGCGGCGCCTTTTTTCGATTCGACGTGGCTGTCGATCCAGGTTAGAATCAGGTCGGCAAGCTGCAGATTGTTGCGGTCTTGCATCAGCATGTGGCTGTTGCCCTTGATGCCGAGCTTGGGCAGATGCATCATCTCGGCATCGCCGCTTTGATCCTTCACCTGCTGCACGTACTTCTGGCAGCTCTCAAAGGAGGCGCTCCAGTTGGCCGGCCCACCGCCCTGCATATCCAGGTGATCGCCGAACATCACCAAGGTCGGAATCTTTGCCAGCGTCGCGATCTGCGCGGGAGGAAGCTCGGGGCAGGGCATCTCGATTGAGATGAGACCTTTGATGCTGGCGATGGCGCTCGGGTCGGCGAGGGCGGCCTGCTGGGGAAAGAATCCGGATTCGGAGTGTCCCATAAGCACGGCGCCGTTCAGCTTCACAGCCAGCGCCGCCATGTTCTTCCAGGTGGGGTTGGGATTCGGAAGGATCGAGTTGAGATCCGGGATCATCTGCTTGTAGAGCTCGTCCACGGCTTCGATGGGGAATTGTCCATCGGCGAACGGCTCGCCGAACTTCGGGCCGAAGCGGAATACCGACCAGGCGGTCTGATGCGTGGCCGCGAGTACATTGGGAAGCTGGGCGGGTGGAATCGTACCGGCTTTCACCGCATTCAGGATGGAAGGATCGAAGCCAGAGCGAGCGCGAGAAACCTGATCCGCCAGATAGACCGAACGATCCTTGCGAACGAAGTATTCGTTCCAGCCCATGCGGCCGTCGGGAGTGGTCTCCCAGGTCTTGCTGCTCAGGCAGCATCCGTGCACCATGACGACGGGGACGTGGCGGTCGCCATTGGGCGGAATCTGGAACTGCACGTACATCTGGTTGATGGTGATCTCGCCTTGACCAAAAGCACCGCCGCGGCCCGGTGCAGCTGCCATGGTCTTGGACTCGCCGCCGACAAAGAAGCTGCCCTGGCTGGCGAGGGTCAACGGTTTCTTGCTTTCGTCACGAGCTTTGTTCTGGGCCGCTGCCAGCGACGCCAGGATGAATATCGACGCCAAGATCTTCATTTGAGCTTCTCCCGTTGTTTCTCTTTAAGCCGCGGATTTGGGCCCCCTCCCCAGTCTTCGATCCACAATTCAGGTTGTTCCTTCCGGAATCGGGTGATCAGCTGGACGCAGGCGTCCGCGGAAGGGCTGGTTTCGGAATCCATGACCAGAATTTCGATGCCCCGGGCTTCCATAAAGGCAAGCGTTTCGGCGCTGGATGCATTTTTCGTATCGCCGATTACCACTCGCGGAATGCCGAACTGTACGATGGTGCCCGCGCACATGAAACACGGCTGCAGAGTCGTATACATGGTGGTGTTATGGCGGTCGATTCGCTTGGCAGCGCGCAGCGCAGCCATCTCGCCATGCAGGATCGGATTGCCTTCCTGGACCAGGGCGTTGTGGCCTTGGCCCAGCACCTCGCCCGTGTCGTTCGCGACCAGGACGCCGCCGATCGGGCAGCCGCCTTCTTCATAACTCTTGCGAGCCTGGTGGAAAGCCATCTGCATGTAGGCTTCGTCGTCGAGTTTCATGCCCTTTACTTCATTCGCTGCCATTCCTCGATTTTGATCCGCGCCACCACGCCGTTCGGACCGAAGACCAGCGCTTCGCCGTCGGCGAGATTCGCAGTCGCATCGGGGAATGCCCGCGACATGTTGGGCATGTGGGTCACAAGTAGCGTGTTGGTTCCCTTGGGAAGCTCCGTGACCTTCTTCTTCAGCCAAGCGGCCTGCGCTTCGGTGCCCCCTTGCATGCTCTGGCCGTTATCGCCGAGCTCGGGCACAGGCTGAGGATTGCCAAACTGCGCATAGCGGATGGTTTCGAGCGCCCGGTAGGTGGGGCTGGTGAAGACGGGACCCACGGGAATCTTCAGATCGCGCAGAGCTTTGCCCATGGCCGTCGCGGTGGCGCGGCCTTCCTGATCCAGTTGGCGCTCGGGCTTCACGTTATCGGGATTGGCGGATTGTTTATCGGGAACGTCGCGCGGGGAACTGGCGTGGCGCATCACGATGACATAGCCGCCTTGGCGCAGAGCCTTCAGTAACGCGTCGCCCTGTAATTGCTGGGCGTGCGCAGTTCCGGCGAGCAGCAACGTTGCCGCACCTAGAATACGAGACAGCATGGGACCTCCTTGGTGGATGGCTTAGTGGATGGTTTGCTTGGCTCTCATCGCGAAGGGTGCAATGTCGATATCGAACTGGTTTCCATCCGTGCGAGACATCTGGTAGGTGCCTCGCATCACACCCGTGGGCGTCCGCAGCGGGCACCACGAAGAGTATTTGAATGACTCGCCGGGCGCAAGGACGGGCTGTTCGCCGACCACGCCTGGGCCTCGGACTTCTTCCACGTGCTCCAGCGCATCGGTGATGATCCAGTGCCGGCTGATGAGCTGCACCGTGTCGGAACCTTCATTGGTGATGCGAACGGTGTATTGAAACACCCAGTCATGATGCAGAGGCCGCGAGTTCTCCGGGGCGTATCGGCACAGAACTTCAACCCGGATGCTGTTGGTGACGGCTTCCGACATCGGCGCGATTTCAAAATGGAGGTCTTTCATAGGCTGCTGCTTACATAGAGTAACAATTCAGCGCGGCCTCGGAGGGCGGGCTTGAGTCCCGCTCTCCAAGAAGCTTGGCTAAAGCCAAGCGCCGCCTAAAGGCCGGCCTCCTTAGTCGGGTTTCGTTCCGGGCAAGTCAATCACAGTAGATGGCGACTTTCGGAGATTGCCGAGCAGGACCCGTCGAACGCGCAGCGTGGGTCCCGATCCGTAGCGGTTGGCGAATACCTGCGTGAACTCCGCACCGAGAAAGAACACCAGCGTGGAGTAGTACACCCAGAAGAGGCAAACGGCCAAGGAGCCTGCGGCTCCATAGGTGGAAGCCAGGTTGGTCTTTCCCAGGTACATGCCGACCAGAGACTTTCCAGCGTTAAACAAAAGGGAGGTCATCAGGCCACCTAGCACCACGTCGCGCCATTCCAGATCGATATCGGGAAGGATCTTGTAGATCAGTGCAAAGAGGGCGGCCGCGACAAGAATAAACGCAACGGTGCTGGTCGCTTGGGTCAGCCACTCCGGTAGGCTGATATGGACGGCGAGCGCTTCTCCTGCAGCCGTTAAGGCTGCGTGGATCACCAGCGAGACCAGGAGCAGAAATCCTACTCCCAGCACCAGAGCGAAGGAGAAGAATCGTTCGCGCACGAAGGTGACTATACTCTTGAACCCCTGCAGTTCGGTGATAGGAACTTCCCAGATTGTGTTGAGAGCATCGCGCAATTCGGCCACGACGGTGGTCGCCGTAAAGATGAGCAGGCCAATGCTGAGCACCGCGGCGAGGGAACTGGTGATGGGTTTTCGCGCGCTTTCAATCACCTGTTGTATCGCGACCGCGGAATCGTGTCCTACCAGGCCTTGGATCTGCCAGACGATCTGCCCTTGGGCCGCCTGTTGCCCGAAGAAGAATCCGGCCACGGCAATGACTACCACCAGCAGAGGAGCCAGAGATAGGGCGGTGTAAAACGCCAACGCCGCACTCATACGAGGGGCTTTGTGCTTGTACCACTCCTGGTAGGTGTCGCTTAACAGGATTCGTAGGTCTGCCAAACGCAGGCAGCGCAATGGTTTGCGATACCGTCGAACCGTTCCGGCGGCAGTGGACCCTTCCGTGCCCCCTGGTTCCCAAACGATTGGCGCATCCAGTTTCATCCCATTCAAGAGATGGGCGCGCCAGTCGGGCTGTTACTTCTTTGCGGCGCTTGCGGCGCCTACCCGCGGGACGTCGATTCCGAGAGCAGTTGCCAGCGCAATTTGATGATCCTGCTCGTCTACTAGGATTTTGCGAATCTGCTCGCCCAGCGCGTATTCGCCCAAAGCTTCGCATTGACCCACCCGCTCGCGGTAATTCCGGATGGTCTCGTTTTCGTTGTCCAGGTCAAAGCGAAGCATGTCTTCCGCTTTTTCCGAAGTCTTAACGGGTTTTGCGACTACCGCGGGCATCCCGCCCAGATAATCAATCTGATTCGAGATCACCAGCGCGTGGGCGAGTTCCTGCTGCGCGTGGACTTCGAGTTCGGCCGCGACGTTCATATACTGCGGGCCCTTGAGAACCTGCGAGTAGACGACGTAACTTATGATTGCCTGATATTCGCGGCTCAGGTCTTCGTTGAGCGCCGTGATCAGATCTTCGCGCGTAATGCTGTTGGCTTTGCTTTCGTTTGGCATAGTGTTTGGTCCCTCGTAATCTCGATGTTAGTCTTTCAGGCCGAGCGTGTGGCCCGACGCCCGAAGAATAGGGTAGGGGTCGAGCGGCGTTCCGCCCCACCACTTCTTATCCTTCCCGATTTCTGTGATTCCGAAGTGCAGATGCGGAGTGTTGGGCGGAGCGTTGCCGGTGGTTCCCACGTATCCGATGATTTCGCCTCGCCGCACGCGGGTTCCCTCGGTGAGATGGGATTCGTAAGCGTCGAGATGCGCGTAGTAGTAGCAATAGCGCTCCGAAGGATCGAACTGATAGATCGTGCGCCCGCCAGGCACGCTCAGAAACAGTTTGACGATGGTTCCGTCCTCGACGGCCAGGACGGGGGTACCGCGAGGGGCCACAATGTCGGTGGCATCGTGCCTGCGCTGGCCCCCTCGCGAATCGTTAAAGGTATCCCGCATATCCGACAACTTCATGTGTGCGACCGGCATCGCCAGAGTCCGATTGGCGATGGGAGCCTGGAAAGAAGCCGTCAGAGTCGCGCAGAGCCCCAGCATGATCGACGCGGGTAGCATCTCTATTCGGTGAGGCTTAACGGAGTACCTTTGGCGACCATGCCAGCCAGTTCCATAGCATCCCAATTCGTCAGGCGGATACAGCCGTGGGATTCGGCGTGGCCGACAAGTCCGGGCGACGGAGTTCCGTGAATCCCGTAATGCTCTTTCGAGATGTCGATCCAGACTACTCCCACGGGATTGTTGGGACCGGCCGCGATGGTCGCTTTGGTGTCTTTGGGATTGGCATCCCAGAAGAGGTCGGGATTGTAGTTGAATTTGGGATTCTTGAAGACGCCTGTGACCTGCCATTCACCGATGGGCAGAGGATCGTGCTCGCTGCCGGTGGTGGCGGGATATTGAGCGTTGACTTTGCCGGCATCGTCCAGCACTTTAACGGTCGATTCGGATTTCGAGATTATTACCCGGGCAGCCTTGGCATCGAGGCCCGCTGAGACATTCGGCACGAATATCTTTTGACCGGCGGCCTTGAACGTTTTCCCGGGATTCAGTTGTTGGAGCAGGGCGGGGCTGATGTGAAACTTCTCGGCGATTCCTTCGAGCGGCGATGCGTAGCCCAGATGGGTGAGTTTGACTTTGGCCATCATCTCCGTCGGAATGCGTACGAAGGGACCCTTGACGTCGCTTTCGGTCAGCGTATATTCGATCAGCGCCGGGGCATTTTCCATGTTGAGAGCCTTCCAGACTTCCGCATCGATCGAGTTCCCTGGAGGCAATCCTCGTGCTGCGCGGAATCCTGCCACCGCATGGAGAGCGTTGGCGCCCATGACGCCGTCAATTTCACCTATCGAGAAATGGGCACGGTCCAGGAGGATTTGGGCCCGCAAGACGCCCGGTCCGGCAGCCTTCTCGACCAATTTAGGCATGGTCGCCGGGTTATTCACGACGGCCCGATTGAACTGGACTTGAGCGGGGGCCTTGGGGCGCCGAACCTCACCGGCAGCCGGAAGGATTAGGCCGAAAACAACCGGTAGGCACGCGGAATAACGTAACATACGCTCTCCCTCAGTAGAGTCCAACTTGAAGGATCCGTTTCGCTTGGCGCACGTGGGATCAGGCGGCGAATTTCGAAGCCTTGTCTGGAGAAACCAGCCCTACAACTAGAGCCAACAGCTGGGACGCTACGAAAGGCTTCGGTAAAAAATGCCACCCTTCGTTCAGTACGAGCATGCCCGCCGGGTACCCCGACATCAGTAAAACCTTAATTTCCGGCCTCTCAGCTGTCAGTTGCGTGGCTAACTCTATCCCGGTCATCCCTTCCATTTGGAAGTCCGACAGAAGCAGATGTATCGCCGACTTGAACGTTTTCGCCGTCTGAAGGGCTTCCCGACCGCTGGCGGCGCTAAGAACTTCGTAATCGCCGGCCAGAAACCCACGGACGGATTCGAGTAGCGCGGCGTCGTCATCCACCAGGAGAATGGTCTTTTTGTGTTGGAGTTCGCTCATTCATTACCTTGCTGTCGCTTCAACGGGAGCAATTAAAGGGCCAAGGCCATGCATAAGGGAACACATGCCCTTGTTGCGGCGGCATTCGACCATTCGACCGCATATGGACAATCGCGCCATGCTAATCTCCTACTAGAAGCCATGGCCAGCTCCGGGATACAGGATTCGTTGCGCGAACGCGGCGTTCGTCTCACGCGCCAGCGCCGTCTGCTGCTTGAGCTGATCGACAACTCGGGCCTGCATCTGGATGCCGAGAGTCTCTATCAGATGGCCAAAGAGAAGGATCCCAAGCTCAACCGCGTTACCGTCTATCGGACGCTCAAACTGCTTAAGGAAGGCGGCCTGGTAGACGAGCTGGATCTGGCTCACTTCGAAGGCGAAAAACACTATTACGAGACCCGTCTCAAGCAGGAACATGCACATATCATCTGCCTACGCTGTGGACGCGTCGAGGAGTTTTTCGGCGAACAGCTTCAGGCGCTGCGGGGCCAGGTGCAATCGCAATTCGGATTCGAGATCGCCTTCGCGCGTACGGAAATCGGCGGATATTGCTCGCATTGCCAGGTTCTTCGTGGCATCGACTTGCAGGCGCACGGAGAAAAGCAGGCCGTCTGATGCCGGCTTCGAGTCTGACGGGTCTCCCGCCCGCCTCTTTGGTGGTTCTCCATCCTTCGGGCCAGCGCTCGCGTACGGCCATTGAGGCGCTTCCGTTTCTGATCGGACGCCAACCCGATAATCACCTGGTTCTCCGCGACAACCGTGCGTCGCGAACGCAGGCTCGCATCGTCTCAGAGAACGGCAGCTATGTTCTGGAGGATCTCAATAGCCGTCACGGCACCTGGGTCAACGGTGGGCGGATCGCCCGGCATATTCTGCGTAACTCGGACCGGATCGATCTGGGTATTCCCGAATCCTATCAGTTGACTTTTGCGCTGGAGGCCGGCGGCATCAATCGTATTCTTGGTCAGCTTTCCGCCACGCCGAAATCCGGCGGCATGGGCGATAACAACCTGGCCAAGCTCCGATCGTTGATGGAAGTGGCCCGCGCACTGCAGAATTCGCTTTCCACGCAGGAAGTGCTCAC
>Ga0105238_10005452_pt1 | contig 12568 bp, 12 predicted proteins | sample KBSC34metaG_FD_81526 | JGI IMG/M metagenome (GOLD analysis project Ga0105238, IMG submission 81526) | Corn rhizosphere microbial communities from Kellogg Biological Station, Michigan, USA - KBS C3-4 metaG | ecosystem: Host-associated > Plants > Roots > Rhizosphere > Soil | place: Michigan, USA... | reverse complement strand
TCGAACTTCCAAGGCCTTTCGGCCACTGGTACCTGAAACCAGCGCGTCTACCAATTCCGCCACCTGGGCAGCGCGGACGCGTCTCTTAATCCCCGGGCTCATCCTTTGTCAACTTGGGTTCCCCCCATTCACGCGCTATTTATTTCATATGCCGACATGGAACGCCGATCAGTATCTGAAATTCGCCGCCGAACGCACCCAGCCGGCCCGCGATCTCCTCGCCCGTATCGTGGTGGAGAAGCCCGGGCGGGTGATCGATCTGGGCTGCGGGCCGGGCAACAGCACCGCCCTCCTGGCCGAACGCTGGGCGGCGGCTGAGCTCAGCGGCCTCGACAGCTCGCCCGCGATGATTGCCCAGGCAAAGCGCGACTTCCCCGACGGGCACTGGGCAGTCGGCGACATCACCGAATGGGCGGGCGCCGGCGGCGCGCCGTTCGATGTCGTCTTCTCCAACGCGGCGATGCAATGGGTGGGCGATCACGAGACCGTCTACCCTGCGATCTTCCGCCGCGTCGCGCCGGGTGGGGCGCTCGCGGTGCAGGTGCCCGCCAATCTCGATGCCCCTGCCCATACCGAGATGCGGGAGCTGGCCAGGACTCCGGCCTGGGCATCGATGCTTCCGCACGGCGGCGTGCGGGAATGGTATGTTCATGACGAAGGCTTCTATTACGACCTGCTGGCCGGCCAGGCCGCCCGGATCGACCTCTGGGTCACCGAATATCTCCATGTCATGGACGGGCCGGCCGGCATCGTCGAGTGGTACAAGGGCACGGGGCTGCGGCCGTTCCTCGATGCCCTCCCCAACGACGCCGAGCGCGAGAATTTCCTCGCCGACTACACCGACCGCATCTGCGAGGCCTATCCGGCGCAGCCCGACGGCAAGGTGCTTTTTCCGTTCCGGCGGTTTTTTCTGGTGGCATACCGCTAGACTGCGCGCATCCTATGGAACCGGCCGGGTAAACTCGGTATGTAGCCGGTGGAATTTTCGAAACAGGTGCTCCCATGGCTTTCGGCAGCATGACGGCGGTGGTTTTCGGCGGCGGCGGTTTCATCGGCCGCCATCTGGTGCGCCGGCTCGGCAAGACGGGCGCGGTCGTGCGCGTGCCCTCGCGCCACCCGACGCGGCTCAGCTTCCTGCGCACGGCCGGCGTCGTCGGCCAGATCGTGCCTGAGCTGGTCGGGCCGTTCGACGACGAAGAACTGGCCGCCACCATCCGGGGCGCCGATGTCGTCATCAACCTCATCGGCATCCTGGCCGAGGGCGGCGGCAACAGCTTCGACCGTCTCCATGCCAAGCTGCCGGGCCGGATTGCGGCGGCAGCCGCGGCGGCAGGGGTCAAGCATCTGGTCCATGTCTCGGCGATCGGCGCCGACGCGCACAGCGCCTCGGCCTATGCCCGCACCAAGGCGGCGGGCGAGGAGGCGGTCCGCGCTGCCTTCCCGCAGGCGACGATCGTCCGCCCCTCCATCGTCTTCGGCCCGGAGGACAAGTTCTTCAACCGTTTCGCCAAGATGGCGCTGATGAGCCCGGTTCTGCCGCTGATCGGCGGCGGCGACACCAGGTTCCAGCCGGTCTATGTCGGCGATGTCGCCGACGGCATCATGGCGGTGCTGAACACCCCCGACGCGGCGGGCAAGACCTATGAGTTCGGCGGGCCCGAGACCTACAGCTTCAAGCAGCTGATGGAGCTGATGCTGGCCGAAATCGGCATCCAGCGCCTGCTCGCGCCGCTGCCCTGGGGCCTTGCCAGCTTCCAGGCCAAGTTCGCGCAGCACCTGCCCGGCGCGCCGCTGACGCCCGACCAGGTCGAGCTGTTGAAGCATGACAATGTGGTGTCGGGGACCGCGCCCGGCCTTGCCGATCTCGGCATCCAGCCGGCCGCGCCGGAGCTGATGCTGCCGACCTTCCTGGACCGCTTCCGCAAGGGTGGCCGTACCGGCCCCAAGGTTCGTACGGCGCCCTAAATCCGGGCGGGCTCCCGGACCTTCGTCAGCAGCCCCAGCCCCAGGACCAGCAGCAGCAGGATCGAGGCCAGGCCAGCGCGTTGGCTGTGCGTGGCTTGCGTCACCACGCCGAACATCGTCGGGCCGATGAAGGTGACGGCGCGGCCCGTCAGCGCATAGAGGCCGAAGACCTTGCCGACCTCCCCCTCCGGCGCCAGCCGCACGGCGAGCGACCGGCTGGCCGCCTGGGCCGGGCCGACGAAGATGCCGAGCGCCAGCGCCAGGCCGATGAACCAGATTTTGTCATGCACCAGCACGATCCCGGCGCCGAAGATCATCAGGCCGACGACGGACAGCATGATCGTCCGCTTCGATCCGATCGCGTCGTCCAGCCACGCGAATGTGGCGGCACCGATGCCGGCGGTGACGTTGAGGCTCATGCCGAACATGATCAGCTGATTCAGGTCCATCCCGAACGTGCCGCCGGCATAAAGGCCGCCCATGGCGAGGATGGTGGTGACGCCGTCGCGGTACAGCGCGCTTGCCGCCAGGAACCAGGCGAGCTGAGGCGTCTTGCCGAGGCCGCGAAGCGTGGTCCAAAGGTCGGCCAGGCCCTCGCGCACGGCCGTTCCGACGCCGAGCCCGGTCCTCGGGATGTCTTTGACCAGGATGAACAGCGGCCAGGCGAAGAGGGCCGCCCAGATCGCCGTCAGGGGCCCGGATGCGCGGATATTGGCGAACTCAGTTTTGGGGATGCCGAAGACCGGGTGCTCCGGCAGCACCAGCAGCACCAGCGCCAGCCCCAGGCAGATCAGCCCGCCGACATAGCCCGAGGCCCAGCCCCAGCCGGAGACGCGTCCGATCCGGTCCGCGCTGGCCACGCGGGGCAGCAAGGCGTTGTAGAACAGCATGCCCAGTTCCATCGCCACGATGCCCATGCCCGACACGATCAGCACCGGCAATCTGTAAGCCGGGTCGGGCTTGCCGAACCACAGCAGGGCGCCGGCCAGGATCAGCACCGACACGCCGATGGCGATCCCGCGCTTGACCCGGCCCATCCGGTCGGCAATCGCGCCCAGCGGTGGGCTGGAGGCGGCGATGACCAGGCCGGCGATGGCGACCATGAAGCTCCACTGGGCGCTGCCGGCCACGGCGTCGCCGACGATCGCCTTGGCGAAATAATTGCTGATGATGAAGGTCGAAACGATGGTCGGATAGGGCGAGATGGCCCAGTCATAGAGGCACCAGGCGAAAGTCGCGGTAGCCCGGGATTTCGCGGGCATCGGTGCAGCGACAGCTATTTCGGTGGTATTGGTCAGCATCGCGGATGTTATAGCCCCGTTCACCTCCGCGCCGCCACCGGCTTTTACGTGCGAAGTGGTTGGAATAAATTACGTTCGGACCGTGAGGAGACAGATGTTGGAAGTATCTTTGGAAACCGAACAATATTGGGCCGGGCTGCAGGCCGGGCTGGACGAGGAGACGGTCGTGGTGACCGACAGCGGCCAGAAGCCGTGGGGGCAGGTGCTGCTCACCCATGATCAGGTCGTCTTTGCCGATGAGCCCGCGGCGCTGGGCGGGCAGAACAGCGGCACGACGCCGACGCATATGGTGCTGATGGCGCTGGGCGCCTGCACGGCGATCACCACCCGCATGTACGCTGCGCGCAAGGAATGGACCATCGATCGGATCGCGGTGCGCCTGCGCTGGGCGCCCGAGTTCACCAACATCGAGCGCCATATCGAGATCGACGGACCGCTCGATGCGGAGCAGCGGTCGCGGCTGCTGCAGATCGCGGAGAAATGCCCAGTCCATAAGATTCTGACTGGCGGGGTTGCGGTGCAGTCAGAGCTTGCGCCCGCAAGTTAGGTTGAATCGCCTTCAGGTCGCGGGCAATCTCGGGTCTCCATGTCCGAGTCTTCCTCTCCCCACGCGCTCGTCTTCGATTCAGGGGTCGGTGGCCTGTCGGTGCTTGGCGAGATTGCGGCCCTGCTGCCGCAACTGCGCCTCACCTATGCCGCCGACAACGCCTTCTTCCCCTACGGCACCAAGACCGAGACCGAGCTGGTGGCGCGCGTATCCGCGGTGATCGGCGCCCTGGTCGAGACGGCCAGGCCCGACATCGTCGTCATCGCCTGCAACACCGCCAGCACCACCGCGCTGGCCGCGGTGCGGCAGTTCCTGACCATCCCGGTGGTCGGCGTCGTGCCGGCGATCAAGCCGGCGGCCGCGGCCAGCGAAAGCCGGGTCATTGGCCTCCTCGGTACCAAGGCGACGGTCGCGACGGCCTATACCGCCGCGCTGATCAAGCAGTTTGCCGACGGCTGCGCGGTGCTGACCCACGGTTCGCCCGAACTGGTCGAGGCGGCTGAGCGTAAGCTCCAGGGCTTACCCCCCGGCCAGGCCGAGATCGCCGCCGCCATCGCCAGCCTGTTCAATCAGCCCGGCGGCGACCGGCTGGACACGGTCGTGCTCGGCTGCACCCATTTCCCCCTGCTGCGCGACGAACTTGCAGCCGCCGCGCCCCATCCCGTCACCTGGATGGATTCCGGCGCCGCCATTGCCCGGCGGGTCGCCACGATCCTGGGGATTTCGACGCCGGATCGGCCGGTGGTCGCCCCATCGCATAAGGCGATCTTCACCGCCGAGACGGCAAATGTGGATCGGATGCGGTCGGGGTTGAAACAGTTCGGGTTGGCTGAGGTCGGCTTTCTGCCGATGTAGGATGGGTTTCGCTACGCTCTACCCATCCTACAAAGACCCTCAGAGCCAGCCCTTCACCCGGAAAAAGATGAACGGCAGGATTGCGCTCAGCACGCCGAGCACGATCACGTAAGGATAGCCGTAGGCCCAGTCGAGCTCGGGGATGGTCTTGAAGTTCATGCCGTACCAGCTCGCGACCAGGGTCGGCGGAATACCGACGACCGAGGCGACGGTCAGCACCTTGATGATATTGTTCTGCTCGATATTGATCAGCCCCAAGGTGGCGTCGAGCAGGAACTGGACCTTGCCCGACAGATAGCTGTCGTGATCGTTCAGCGAGGTGACGTCGGCCTTCAGCGTCTCCAGGCTCGTGCGCACCTCGTGCGGCATCCATGAGACGCAATGGCCCAGCGTGTAGGGCACGATCCGGCCGATGCCGGTCAGCGCGTCGCGGATCTTGGAGATCAGGTCGCCGGCCCTGCCGATGGCCCGCATCGTCTCGCGCAGGTCGTTCTCCGCACGGGCGGGCTGCTGCTTGTCGGCCTTGTCGCGGTGACGGAAGACATTGTGGGAGATGATGTCCAGCTCGGCGCCCACCTGCTCCAGCACGTCGGCCATGCGGTCGACCGCGGTTTCCAGCAGGCCGGCGAAGGCGCCCGCGCTGCTCGGATGGATATTGTCGGGCTGCTTGATCTCGCCCTTGAAGGTTTCGAAGGCCGGCAGCGCGGCGAACCGGATGGTGATCAGGTGGTCGGCCGACAGCACGAAGCCCAGCGGGGTCGTGATCGGCGCCCCGTCCTGACGGTAGACGGCCGACATGCTGAGATACAGCACGCCTTTTTCGGTTCTCAGCCGGCTCGACGTCTCGATCTCGGAGAGTTCTTCCCGTGTCGGCACATGCAGGCCGGTGGTGCGCTGGACAAGGTCGATCTCGGCATGCGTCGGGGTCATCAGGTCGATCCAGACGATGCCGTCCGGCAGCTTGCTCGCCGTATCGTCGATTTCGGCCAGAGTCCCTTCCGGGCCGCAGGAGTGGAGGGCGAGCGTCATCGACAGGTCCTCATGGCAGGGGGAGGCGCGTCAGGTCCGGGCGGATCGATATAACATGCGGCCGGGCGACCGGCACTCAAAAAAGCGAACGTCTTGAATGCGTTACATTATATCGCCCAGGCTAACGCCCAGCCGCCCGCGCCCGCGCGCCGGCCGAGGCGCGGGCGATCGCCAGCAGCGAGTCCGCCGCCAGCAGCGCATCGTTGGCGCCGGTGCGTTTCGACTGTGCCTCGGCGTCGACCAGCCGGTCGAGCGCGGCCTGGATGCGTGCCAGCGGCCAGCGCTGGACATCGGCCGCGAACGCGTCTTTCGCCTTGTAGAACACCGGCGGCTGGAGCTGCGACAGCGCCCGGTCCATCGACGCCCCGGCGTCCAGCCTGGCGCGGGTCACGTGCAGCCTGCGGAAATAGGTCTGGGTCACGCGTAATATGGCGACGCCGCCGACGCCTTCGCCCGCCAGCCGGTCGAGGCAGCGGTCCAGCGCGGCGAAATTCCCGTCCAGCGCCGCGCGCATCGTCTCGTCCATGCCCAGCGTCGCCGTGTCGACCACCGCCGCCTCGACATCGGCAATCTCGATCGACCGTGCGTCGCCCATATAGATCAGCAGCTTGTCGAGCTCGCCGCGCGCCAGCATGCGGTCGCCCACCAGGCTCGACGCCAAAAGGCGCATCGCATCGGGGTCGATCGCCTTGCCGGCCTCGGCGATCTGGCCCTGAAGGGTACGTGCGAGGCCCGCCTCGTCTTCGACATAGCAGGGCAGGGCGGCGGCGGCGGCATGGCCTTCCGCCAGCTTGCGCAGGGACGAGCGGGATGTGAGATCGCCGGCCTCGATCACGGTCAGGCTGTCGCCCGCCGGCCCCTCCAGCATCGCGGTCAGCGCGCGGGTCACCTTGTCCGACCCGTCACGGATGCGGATCAGCCGCCGGCCGCCCATCAGCGACATCGCCGAGGCCTCGTCGGCCAGCAATGCCGGGTCGGTTGCCAGCGCGTCGCCGGCCAGCACCGCCACCTGGAACGGATCGTTGAGGTCGGGCACCACGGTCTTGCCCAGGCGCGCCGCGCGCTCCCTCACCAGCCCCTCGTCGCCGCCATAGACGACAACGGCGCGGATCGCAGGATCGGGCTTGCCCAGAAACCGCTCGATCGCCGCGCCCTGCAGCTTCATTTCGTGAAGCCGGTCTTCTTCGGCTGCGGCGTCATATCGGGCGGCGGGGTCGGCAGCTCGTCCTGGGTGGTGAAATACATCGCCAGATGCAAGGTCATGTCGTCGGCGATCTGCTGCAAGCCCTGGGTCTCGGCGTCGTCCTGGCTCAGAACCGAGCTGAACTGGTTGATCAGGATGTTATAGCCGGTGGAGGTGCGCAGCGTTTCCTTCAGCACGACCTTGCCGTTCGAGTTGTCGATCAGCGCATATTTGACCGTGAGACGGACCTGCCCGCGGGTCGAAGTCGAATTCTGCTGCAGGCCCAGATTGACCACCGCCTCGGCGATGCCGACATCCAGCCTGTAGCGATAATCTGTGTCCGCGCCGTGCGAGTGCAGCGAATCGATCAGCATGTTGCGCATTTCCTGGCCAAGCCTGTTGGGCATGACCGGAATCTCGATCGCGGCGAACTGCTGGACTGCGGAGGGCGATTTGCCGGCGCTGTGCACGCCGTAAACCGGCTTGAAGCCGCACCCGGCCAAGGTCGATAGCGAGGCCAGCAGGCCCAGCACCGTGACGATGCGCAGGCTACACGACGACATTGACGATCCGATTGGGCACGACAATGACCTTTCTGGCGGTTTTGCCCGCCATGGCTGCGACGATCCTGGGATCATTCAGCGCCGCCGCCTCGGCCGTTGCCTGGTCCGAATCGCGCGGCAGATCGATCGTCGCCTTCAGCTTACCATTGACCTGCACCGCCATCGTCACGGAATTACTGACCAGCAGCGTGGGATCGGCGACCGGCCAGGACTCCTCGGCCAGCAGCCGCTTGTGGCCCAGCGCCTGCCACATCTCCTCGCCCAGATGCGGCATCATCGGGCCCGCCAGCCGGACCAGTATGCCGACCGACTCGGCCAGTGCCTCCACCAGGGCGGGGGCAGCGGGCCGGGTATCGCCCTGGGCCGGCAGCGCGGCGATCAGATCGCCGATGGCGTTCGACAGGATGCGCACCTCGGCCACCGCGATGTTGAGCGCGAAGGCGTCGATGCTGGTGGTCATCTTGTCGACCGCGCGATGGGCGGTGCGGCGCAGCTCCTCGGCCTTGTCGGCGCCGGGTGCGCCGTCCTTGGCGGTAACGGTCTTGTAGTCCTCGACCAGGCGCCACAGGCGGTTGACGTAACGCCATGCGCCCTCGACGCCGGCCTCGGTCCATTCCATGTCGCGCTCGGGCGGCGTGTCGGACAGCATGAACAGCCTGACCGCGTCTGCGCCGTAGGTGCCGAGGATCGCCGAGGGGTCGACTGTGTTCTTCTTCGACTTGGACATCTTCTCGACCCGGCCGGCGGCCAGCACCGCACCGTCGGCGACACGCGTGATGACCCCGCCTTCGCCGCGCTGGATCTCGGCCGGCGAGACCCATTCGCCATCGGGCGCCTTATAGGTCTCGTGGGTCACCATGCCCTGGGTGAACATGCCGTCGAACGGCTCGGCCAAGTCGAGATAGCCGCATTTCGACATCGCCCGGGTGAAGAAGCGGGAATAGAGCAGGTGCAGGACCGCATGCTCGATGCCGCCGATATACTGGTCCACCGGCAGCCAGTAATTGACCGCCTCGCGAGTGAACGGCAGCGCCTCGACATGCGGGGAGCAGAAGCGGGCGAAATACCAGCTGCTTTCGAAGAACGTGTCGAACGTATCGGTCTCGCGCTCCGCCTTGCCGCCGCAGGTCGGGCAGTTCACGTGCTTCCAGGTCGGGTGGTGCGACAGCGGGTTGCCAGGTATGTCGAAATTGACGTCCATCGGCAGGGTGACCGGCAGGTCGGCCTTCGGCACCGGCACCAGGCCGCAGGCCGGGCAATGGATAACCGGGATCGGGCAGCCCCAGTAACGCTGGCGGCTGACGCCCCAGTCGCGCAGGCGATAGACCGTGGTGCCGAAGCCGCGGCCGAGGCTCTCCAGCTCCTGGATCGCCCGCTGCTTGCCGCCCTCGACATCCAGCCCGTCCAGGAACTTGGAATGGGCCAGCGCGCCGGGGCCGGTATAGGCCTCGTCACCGACACTGAACGCAGCCGGATCTGTACCGGCGGGTATCACCACCGGATTGACCGGCAGATTGTATTTGCGGGCGAAATCCAGGTCGCGCTGATCGTGCGCCGGGCAGCCGAAGATCGCGCCGGTGCCGTATTCCATCAGCACGAAATTGGCGACAAAGACCGGCAGCTGCCAGTTGGGGTCGAACGGATGGATGGCCTTCAGCCCGGTATCGAAGCCGCGCTTCTCCCCGGCCTCGATCACCGCCTCGCTGGTGCCGGTCTGGCGGCACTCGGCGATGAACTCGGCCAGGCCGGGATTGTTGGCCGCCAGCTCCGCCGCCAGCGGGTGGTCGGCCGAGATCGCCAGGAACGATGCGCCGAACAGCGTGTCGGGCCGGGTGGTGTAGACTTCGAGCAGGTCGTTGCGGCCGGCCAGGGGGAAGGTCAGCTGCGCGCCGGAGGACTTGCCGATCCAGTTCTCCTGCATCGTGCGGACCTTGTCGGGCCAGCGGTCCAGCGTCTTCAGCGCGGCCAGCAGCTCGTCGGCATATTCCGTGATCTTCAGGAACCATTGCGACAGCTTGCGCCGCTCGACCGGCGCACCGGTCCGCCAGCCGCAGCCGTCGATCACCTGCTCGTTGGCCAGCACGGTGTTATCGACCGGGTCCCAGTTGACCCAGCTCTCCCGGCGATAGGCCAGGCCATGGCTCAGGAAATCCAGGAACATCGCCTGTTCGTGCTTGTAGTAATCCGGCTCGCAGGTCGCGACCTCGCGGCTCCAGTCGATGGTGAGGCCGATCGCCTTCAGCTGCTCGCGCATGCCGTCGATATTCTGGCGGGTCCAGACCGCCGGGTGGACCTTGTTCTGGAAGGCCGCATTCTCGGCCGGCAGGCCGAACGCATCCCAGCCCATCGGGTGCAGCACGTTATAGCCCTGGGCGCGGCGCACGCGGGCGATCAGGTCGCCCATCGTGTAATTCTTCACATGCCCCATATGGATGCGGCCGGACGGGTAGGGGAACATCTCCAGCACATAGGCCTTGCGCTTGGACGTATCCTCGACGGCGCGGAAGCTGTCGCGCTCAGCCCAGATCTTCTGCCACTTGGCCTCGGTCTCGCGGAAATTGTAACGCGCCATAATAAACGAACCTGAATCCTAAGAAGTGCTGCTGCTGGACGGCGTCTGCTTAAAGCACATTATCTGGCCGTATCGCCAGTATCGGCCACGCCGCGCCACGCTTTCCTGAGGTCGAACGAGGCCAGCCCCTTGTCATCCCCCAGCCGCCCGTCGCGGTATAGCCGGTCATGCCCGGCATCGGGATAGCCGGCAAGGTCGAGCGTCGGGGAGCCGCAGCCGGAAAGCATCAGCAATCCCAGGGCCGGAAGGATAGAGCGGAGCGGGCACATGTCGGAACAGCCAGCTATCAGACTGCGGCAGGCGGTGCAAACCCGCGCGTGAGCCAACGGAGCCCCGTTTTTGATGCCGATCGGGCTTTCATCTGCGTGACAGGCCGCTAAAGTCGGGCCTCCACAGTGAAGGCTGAACCATGACCCATCTTTCGATCCGTTTCGACCTGCGCGCCTTCCCGGGCGGCGCCTCCCATGCCGAGCTCTACAAGACGGCCGTCGACATGGCCGAATATGTCGACCGGAACGGCTTCCAGGCAGTGTTGATCTCAGAGCATCACGGCGTGTCGGACGGCTACATGCCCTCGCCCCTGGTTCTGGCCGCGGCGATGGCGGCGCGGACCGAGAAGGTCAGGTTCCAGTTCCTGGCGATCATCGCCCCGCTGCACGATCCGCTGCGCCTGGCCGAGGATATCGCGGTGCTGGACAATCTCAGCAAAGGCCGGGTCGATGTCGCCTTCGCCGGCGGCTATGTGCCGTTCGAGTTCGGGATGTTCGGCAAGGATATGAAGGACCGCGGCACCCTGACCGAGGAGGCCATCCTGACGATGAAGGCGGCCTGGACAGGGCAGCCGTTCGACTATCGCGGCCGCAAGGCGCGGATCACGCCGCGCCCCTATCAGCAGCCGCATCCGCCTGTGTGGATGGGCGGCTCCGCCCCGCCCGCCGCGCGGCGCGCCGGCCGCCTGGCCGACCATTTCATCACCCACCGGCCCGAGCTCTATCAGATCTTTTTCGACACGGCGAAGGCGCTGGGGAAGAACCCGCTGCCCTTCCGCGCGGCCAGCCCCGGCTTCGTCTATGTCGCGGAGGATGTCGAGGCCGCGTGGCAGGTGATCGGCCGGCATGCGATGCAGGAGACGAATTCCTACGGCGGATGGGTCGAGGCCGCGGGCACGGACGGCCGCTTCGCCACGGTGAAGTCGATCGACGAGATCCGGGACGGCAAGGGCTATTTCGTCGTCACGCCGGACGAGTGCGTGAAGATGGTGAAATCCTCCCCGGCCTTCTCGCTCCATCCGCTGATGGGCGGGCTTGACCCCGAATGGGGCTGGAAGGGGCTGAAGCTGTTCGTCGAGAAGGTGATGCCGAGGCTCTAAGGCACAGGAGGACAGGATGGCGAAGACCTGGCTCGAGGCTGCGCTCAGCGGCCCCTGGACCCGCAAGAACCAGCCGCGCATCCCGATCACGGTCGAGGAGATCGTTGCCGACGGAATCGCCGCCGCCCATGAGGGGGCGGCGATCATCCATGTCCACCCTTACGATCCCGAAACCGGCCGGCAGAAGGATGACGCGGACATCTATGCCCGCATCATCGAGGGCATCCGCGCCAAGGTCGATGTGATCGTTTACCCCACCTTGCCCAGCGATGCGATGCCGGGCTCAGAACTCAGCGGCACCGGCTCCTGGCGCAACGCGCCCGTGGTGGAGCTGGCGCGCCGCCGCCTGCTGGAATGGTCGCTGGTCGATCCGGGATCGGTCAATCTCTGCGGCTATGACGAGATCGCGCGGGACAAGATCGGTCAGGTCTATCTGAACGTCGAGACCGATATCCGCGAAGGTTTCGCCATCGCCGAGGCCAATGGCCTCAGAACCAGCTGCGCGATCTACGAGCCGGGCTTCGTCCGGCTCGGCGCGGCGCTGGCCGCGCGTTATCCGAAGCTCCGGTCGCCGATCTACCGCTTCATGTTTTCGGACGGATATACGTTCGGCTTTCCGCCCAAGCCCTACGGGCTGGACGCCTACCTCGCCACGCTTGGCGATTTCGCGCCGGGCGCGGCCTGGATGGTGGCGGGCCTCAGGACCGATATCACGCCGTTGATCGGGCATGCCGTGGCCCATGGCGGCCACGTTCGCGTCGGCCTGGAAGACCTGCCCTATCAGTCCGACCGCAGCAACACCGAGCTGGTCGCCGCCGGGGCCAAGGCGATCCTGCGCGCCGGGGGCACGCTCGCGACCGCCCAGGATATCCGCGCCGCGCTGGCCGGCATCCCTTAGGCGTTACTCGCCGACTTTCTCGAAATTGGGCGGCGCGGGGTCGATCACCGTCGGGCCGTCAGCGCCGACGGCCAGCACTGCCAGATTGCGCTCGCTGAGCCCGTTGGCCAGGAAGCGGAAGCCGCCGTCGATGCCGATGAAACCGTTGGGCTGCAGCAGGACATCGCGGTTGAACGGGTTGAGGTTGGCGGCCGCGCCGCGCGACACGGAGGCGGCGAGCGCTACCGAGTCATAGGCCAGGGTGGCGATGCGCGGCGGCTTGTAGTTGTAGGTGGTCTGGAAGCGC
>Ga0105238_10005451_pt1 | contig 12568 bp, 13 predicted proteins | sample KBSC34metaG_FD_81526 | JGI IMG/M metagenome (GOLD analysis project Ga0105238, IMG submission 81526) | Corn rhizosphere microbial communities from Kellogg Biological Station, Michigan, USA - KBS C3-4 metaG | ecosystem: Host-associated > Plants > Roots > Rhizosphere > Soil | place: Michigan, USA... | reverse complement strand
GTGGTCGGCACCAACGGCATCATCGTCAACGATGGCGGCGCCGGCACGGCCGTGGTCACGTTGCGTGGCTTGTCGCTCGAGGGAATGGGCCTGTCGACAAGCAGCCCCGGCCTGCGCGGAGTGAATTTCCTGAGCGGCAAGGAACTGATCGTCGAGCGTTGCGATATCGGCAATTTCGTCGACGCCGGCAACGGCGCCGGCATTTCCTTCACGCCGTCGACGGCGGCCAAGCTGGTGGTGCGCGATACCACGCTGCACAACAACGGCGGCAGCGGCAGCGCGACCGCCGGCATCCTGGTGCGGCCGTCCAGCGCGGGCGGCACGGTACAGGCGACGCTCAGCGACGTGCGCGTTGTCGATGGCAGCAGCTCCGGCATCGTGGCCGACGGCGCGAACGGCGCGATCACGATGCTGATCCGGAACAGCGCGATCAGCGGCTTTGCCGCGAATGGCGTTCTTGCCATGGGCGGCGCCGCGGCGGTGTCGATCACGCTGGTCGGTTCGACGGTTTCCGGCAATACGCAGGCCGGCTTGCTGGCGCAGCCGAGCTCCATGCGTGGCGCGCCGTTGGCGCAGATCCGCATGACCGACTCCACCATTACCGGCAATGCGACGGGCGTGCAGAACGGCGGCACCGGCTCGTCGATCGCGTCGTTCGGCAACAACAACCTGTACGGCAACACGTTCGACGGCTCGGTCGATACGCACCTCACGCAACAGTAGTCCCGCCCGGCACCAAACGCGTCACATGCTGTCACGCAGCGCGCATTGCGCTGCGTGGTGGCGTCATGCCGGGCGCGATTCGATGCGGATTTCGGTGCGCACCGAATTTGCCAGGAAGCAGTGGTCGTGCGCGGCATGATGCAGCGCCTCGAGTTGCGCGGCGCTGGCCGCGTGTGCCGCATCGAAGATCACGCGCGGCCGCAGTATGACGAGCGTCACCGCCGGCCGCTGTGGCCGCACTTCGGTCATGTGGCCGACTGCGTCGTCCGCATAGCTTTCGACGACGAAGCCCGCGGCGGCGGCAAGCGACAGGAACCACAGCATGTGGCAGCTCGACAGCGCGGCGATATAGGCTTCTTCGGGATCGACGCCCGCCGGATCGGACCAGGGTGCCTTGACCACATGCGGCGACGCCGAAGCGTGCACCTGCGCGCCGCCGTCGAAGTGCCAGGTGTGCGCACGCGAATAGCGGCCCCTCGCAAATGCTTCGCCTTCGCTGCATTGCCACTGGACAGTCGCGCGGTGTTCGCTCATGACGTAAGGTTTCCCGACCGTGGTGCGTCTATTGTCGGGTCAGCCTCGAGGAATTCAGCATGCAGCGCAAGTACCGCTTTGTCTTGTTTCTACTCGTCCCATTTCTCATGGCTTTGGCGCCTTGCGCGGCATTCGCGGCACCCGCGCCGGCTTGGGTCGGCAAGGGTGCCGACGGCAAGGAGGTCCGCTTTGATCCGCAACACATGCAGCGTCCGGCCATCCTGTTGTTCTGGGCAACCTGGTGTCCGTACTGCGAAGCGCTGATGCCGTACGTGCAGAAAGTCGCCGATGCGGCGGGCAAGGACAAGCTCGACGTCTACGCGATCGACATCAAGGAGGACGGCGAAAAGGATCCCGTGGCGACGCTGCACGAGCGCAAGCTCGGCTTCACGCTGGTGCGCGATGGCGATCCGGTCGCCGCGCTGTACGGCGTCAAGGGCACGCCGGGGTTGTTCCTGGTCGATGCGCAAGGTGAAATTGTATACAAGCGCAGCGGCGGCGAGGAGCCGGCGCAGGTCGAGGCGGCGCTGCGCGGGAAATTGAATCTGCCTGCGGCTAAGATGCCTGCTGGCTGACGGGACTGCCGCGCAAGGCCCCGGCCGCAAGGAGCAGCATGCAGTCGACCGCGTCCGCGACCGAAATCTTCCTGCACATCCGCGTGGTCATGGCGATCGTGCTCGGCATGGGCATTACGCGCCTGCTCACCGGCGTGGCGCGCTTCGTCGCGCACCCCGGCAAGTACAGGCTCTACGCGGTGCATCTTGGCTGGGTCGGCTGGATGCTGCTCATGCTCATCCACTTCTGGTGGTGGGAGTTCCGGCTGCAGATCATCGAGAGCTGGACGTTCGAGACCTACCTGTTCCTGATCGTCTACACGATCCTGCTGTTCATGCTGTGCGCATTGCTGTTTCCGGACGACATCAGCGAATATTCCGGCTACGAGGAATTCTTCATTTCGCGGCGGCGCTGGTTTTTCGGCATCCTCGCCTGCGTGTTCGTGTTCGACATGATCGACACGCTGCTCAAGGGCCGCGAACACTTCGCCGCGTTCGGCGGCGAATACCTGGTGCGCGTGCCGGCTTACGTGGCGCTGTGCATCGTGGCGATGATCACGCCGAACCGGCGCTTCCACGCCGCCTTCGTGATCGGCAGCCTGATCTACGAGATTTCCTGGATCCTGCGTCTGTTCGAGACGCTTGAGCACGGCGCGTAGGGTGCGTCTTGGACGCACCGTTCTTTACGCCGTTGGCGATTGATACGCTTTGCTCCGCTTTGCGCTTTTTTCATTTGGACGCCTAACGAGCCGGTGCGTCCAAGACGCACCCTACGGTCGAAGGGTGTGAAGGGCGCAAAAGCCGGTGCGTCCAAGACGCACGCTAGTGCGACACCAGCAGCGGCAGGTCGCTTTGCTGGAACAGCGAGCGGGTCGCGCCGCCAAGCACCAGCTCGGCAATGCGCGAATGTCCCCAGGCACCCATCACGATCAAATCGGCGCCAAGCTCGCGGGCGTTGGCAAGGATGCCGGCGCCGACATCTCCGCGCGGGGTGAAACTGCGGAACTCGGCATTGATGCCGCGACGTGCCAGCCAGGCGGCAAGATCCAGGCGCGGATGATGGCGCATCACCAGCCGATCTTCCTGCGGCGAGCCGTCGAGCACGACGATGCGCGCCGCGGAGGTCAGCAGCGGCAGCGCGCCGCGAATCGCGCGCATCGCCTCGCGGCTGTGATTCCAGGCGACCACGATGTTCTGACCGAGCGCCCCGATCTGCGCTGTTTCCGGCACCACCAGCACCGGCGTGCCGGCGCCGAATACGGTGCGCGACACGGTGCCCCAGCCGAGCGGCGCATCCGGATTGAGCGTCGGCCGCTCGGCCACGATCAGGTCGCACCAGCGCGCCGCGTGACACAGTGCTTCGACCGGCTCGCCCTGCGCGACCAGCCACTCGCCGCGCGCGCCGCGCGCATCCAGCGTTGTCTGCCACCAGGCGCTGCGCGCCAGCGCGTCGCGATACAGGTGATCGGCTTCGGTCGCCTGGAACACGACCGTCTCCGGCGTGCTGAACGCCACGGCACCGAGCGGCGCGACGTACAGGCCATACAGGTAGCCGCTGAGCCGCTGCGTCAGGGCCAGCGCGGCGCGCACGGCCAGCGGCTCGTTCTCGGCGCTGCGCACGTGCACCAGGATGTCGAGTTGCGGCATGGCTTGAGCCTCGGCTGTCGTGGTCACGCTAGTCTACGCCTGCGCCGAGCGCTTGCCGCGCGGTGACCTCCTGCACATGCTGTTGGGCACTGATCGCGCTAGTATTCTTGTGCAACTCGACGTCCCACGAGGAGACCGCGATGCTGAAGCTGCTGTTTGGCCTGCCGATCCTGATCATGTTAATGCTGGGTAGCGTGCTGATGTTGCCTTTGCTGGGACTGGCCACCGGCGTGTTCGGCATCATGCTGGCGATCGCCGTGCTTGCGCTCGTGCTGCGTCTGATGGCATTTGTGGTGGTTGGCATCGGTGGCCTGTTCTTCGGTGCTTTCTGCCTGGCGTTTCTGTTTGCTGGCGGAGCCATCGCATTGGCCCTGTTTGGCGCGCTGGTGCACTTGGCGCTGCCGATCCTGTTCATCGTCGCCATCGTCTGGCTGGTGCGGCGCGCCTCCAAACCGGCACCGCCCGCGGCGATCAGCCACGGCTGAGGACCGATCGGCCGACCGCGACGAGCAACCATCGCCGCGGTTGTTGTCTGTTCAGCGCGCTTGCGCGAGACTCCCAAGTTCCCACAGACAGGAGAGTCTCGATGCGCACCGTGCATTTGTTGGCCGCTTCCACCTTGCTTGCGCTGGGCGCATTGGGCGCAACCAACGCGCAAGCCGCGGGCAAGACCGATTGTGAAATGCGCTTCTCGCTGACTGGCTGGGCGGCGATCTACAAGCACGCCGAAGGCAGCGGCACGATCACCTGCACGAACGGCCGCTCGTTCAATATCAGCATCGTCGCGGTCGGCGGCGGCCTGACCGCCGGCAAGTACAAGATCGAGAACGGCATCGGCAAGTTCTCCGAGGTGTACGACACCGCTGAACTGTTCGGCAGCTACGCGCAGGGCGAGGCCGGTGCCGGTGCGGTCAGGTCCGCGAACGCGCAGGCGCTGACCAAGGGCAATGTCTCGCTGGCGCTGTCCGGTGTCGGCGAAGGCATCAACCTGGGTATTTCCTTCGGCAAGTTCACGATCCGCCGCGTCAAGTGACCGCAGGATGCGGTCATCCCGTGCAGCACATGGATGTGCGACGACACGGGATGCAGTTTTGATATGGCTGAACTTATCCCGTGCAGGCCATGGGCGGTCGCTGACAAAGCGCGTAGCGTGCGTCTCGGACGCACCGCTCTTGTTTGACGCAAAACGAAGAAGCCGAAAGCAAAACCGCATCCATCGCCAACGGCGCAGGGAACGGTGCGTCCAAGACGCACCCTACCGGGCGTACACCCTTCACATTGTGGAATAAGTAACAAAGTCTACATATCCCTGAAAGCGCCGCGTCATCGCGCGGCCATCGGCGCGCAACCCGCCGCCTGCATCCTGCGCATGCCCATTCCGGGCGCCGCCGCCGGAATCGCATGCCAGCACTGCGCGCCGACCACCCGCCAAGTCCGTTGCGCCGCCGCCTGTTGCAGGCGGCGGTCGGCGTCGCCGGCCTCGCCGTCAGCGGCGGCGGCGCGCGCCTGCTGGCGCGGCCGAATTTTCGCGACTATCCCTTCACGCTTGGGGTCGCGTCCGGCGAACCCTCTGTGGACGGCTTCGTGCTGTGGACGCGGTTGGCGCCGGACCCGCTGCACGGCGGCGGCATGCCCGAACTCGATGTCGCGGTCGAATGGCAGGTGGCGGAAGACGAGGCATTTGGCCGCGTCGTGCGCAGCGGCGTGGCGATTGCCTCGCCGCAGTGGGCGCATTCGCTGCACGTCGAAGTGGAAGGGCTGGCGGCGGACCGCTGGTACTTCTACCGATTCCTGAGTGCCGGGGCGGTTAGTCCGACCGGGCGCACGCGCACGCTGCCGGCGGCCGGCGCAGCCGCCGCGCGCCTGCGCTTGGCGGTTGCCTCGTGCCAGCACTTCGAGCAGGGCTATTTCAGCGCCTACCGGCACATGCTCGATGACGATCTGGATTTCATCGTGCACGTGGGCGACTACATCTACGAGGGTTCATGGGGCGCGCAGCTGCGCCTGCACGAAACGCCGCGTGGCGCGTATACGCTCGACGAATATCGCAACCGCCACGCCTGCTACAAACGCGATCCGGACCTGGCCGCCGCGCATGCCGCCTGTCCGTGGCTGGTGACCTGGGACGATCACGACGTCGCCAACGACTACGCGGGACTGGCGCCCGCCGATGACGAACCGCCGGCGGAATTCGCGGCGCGCCGCGCCGCGGCCTATCGCGCCTACTACGAGCACATGCCCTTGCGCAGCGTGCATCGACCGCACGCCGACGGCGGCCTGTGGCTGCCGACGCGGCTGGACTTCGGCGCGCTCGCGCGCATCAATCTGGTCGATGACCGCCAGTATCGTTCGCCGCATCCATGCGCCGAACGCGGCACGACCCTGCGCAATTGCGCACAGCGCTTTGCCGCCGACCAGAGCATGCTCGGCAGCGCGCAGGAACGCTGGCTGCACGAAGGGCTCAGCGACAGTCCCGGCCTCTGGAACGTGCTGGCACAGCAGACCTTGATCGCGCCGTTCGAATCGCGCGCCGACGATGGCGGCTACGACGTTTGGACCGACAGCTGGGACGGCTACGCCGGCGCGCGCGCGCGCCTGCTCGACGGCATCGCCGCCGCCGGCACGCGCAACGTGATTGCGCTCGGCGGCGACGTGCATGCGTTCTACGTGACCGATCTGAAAACCGATTTCGGCGACGAACGCGCGCGCGCGATCGCCACCGAATTCGTCGGCACCTCGATCACCTCGAGCGACGTCGACTTCGCCGCGGTCAGCCGCGATTTGCCGCACAATCCGCACGTGCGCTATTTCGAGAGCCGCTGGCGCGGCTACCTGCGCTGCGAAGTGACGCCGCAGCAGTGGCGCACCGATTTGCGCATTGTGGACAATGTGGACAATGCGACATCGCGCGCGAGCACGCTTGCCAGCTTCCACGTCGAGGACGGCCGGCCCGGCGCGCAAACCTGACGAAACGTCATTTGCCGCGTTGCACAATAACGGCTATCTTCTATCCCGTCGCGGCGCCTGCGCGCCGCCAAGCAACGGACGCAGGATGTCGGCGGAACAGGCCATGGCGCGCTATACCTTCGGTGAGGAACTGGCGAACGCATTGACGCACGGCTTCGGCATCGTGCTGAGCATCGTCGGCTTGCTGGTGCTGCTGGCGACTGCCGAACTGGCCGGCGGCGCGCGTGCGTTTGCCTCGTGCGCGATCTACGGCGGCACGCTGATCCTGCTCTACACCACTTCGACGCTGTATCACAGCGCGCGCAGCATCGAGCGCAAGCGTCTGCTGCGCACGCTCGATCATCTGGCGATCTTCCTGCTCATCGCCGGCACCTACACACCGTATGTGCTGCTTGCGCTGACCGGCATATGGAGCTGGTCGTTGTTCATCGTGATCTGGAGCCTGGCCCTGCTCGGCGTGATTTTCGAGCTGACGTCGCTGCGGCGTCACCGCGGCGCGATGGTCGCGCTGTACATCGCGATGGGCTGGGTCGGCGTGATCGCGATCAAGCCGCTGGTGGCGGCGTTGCCGACGATGGGGCTGCTGCTGCTGTTCGGCGGTGGTGTCAGCTACACCTTCGGCGTGCTGTTTTATCAATGGCGCAGCCTGCGCTATCACCACGCAATCTGGCACCTGTTCGTGCTCGGCGGCAGCGTGCTGCAATTCTTCTCGGTCCTGTGGTACGTGCTGCCGCAGGCATGAGCGCCGCGCATGTCATCGTTCATCATGGCGCCTGCCACTGCGGGCGCGTGCGCTTCGAGGTCGATGCGCCGGCGCGCATCGACGCGATCGAATGCAACTGTTCCATCTGTCGCATGACCGGCTTTCTGCATCTGATTGTTCCGGCGGCACGCTTTCGTCTGCTTGCGGGTGAGGAATTCCTTACCGAGTACACATTCAACACGGGTGTCGCGAAACATCGCTTCTGTCGGGTGTGCGGCATCAAGGCGTTTTATGTACCACGGTCGAATCCGGATGGGTTCGATGTGAATGTCCATTGTCTCGATCCAGCGACAATCGAGTTTGTCGGGGTCACCCTGTTCGATGACGCGGATCGCGAAGCGCAGACACTCGCGCTCGCGCATTTGTCGCGTGGCTGACGCGCGGCTGGCGCGTCGCGCTCCGCGTAGCCCTCCCCTTCAAGGGGAGGGTTGGGGCTTGGGGTTTGACGCCTTCGGCTGACGTTAGTCTTTTTTTGAAGCTAAAGCTTCCGCTGTCCTACGGCCAGCGGGTAACTTTCTTTGCTGGTGCAAAGAAAGTCACCAAAGAAACACCTTTTCAATCTGAGCCGCCAAGGGAAAATGCTTTTTCAGATTGCGATGTCGCGCACCCTCCCGATCTGAACGCTTGTTGCCAGAACAGTGACCCCGTCAAGTGACTCCCTCGATAGAGAGAGAAGCGAGGTGCAGCTTCCTTAGCCGTCACGCTGCCTCAACGAATACGTAAGAGCCATCTGCGCAGGCTTTCCAAGCCTGACAGCGTCAAACCTGGGACGGCTCAGATTCTAAAAGGCATTTCTTTGGTGACATTCTTTGTGCCAGCACTGCGCCGCAGGAGCGGCGCGAACAGCGTAGCTGGCCCCGAAGGGGCGAAGGGCAGGATGCCCTGAGTCAAGAAAGTTACCCGCTCCTCCGCAGGAGGAGTGGAAGCTTTTGCTTTCCAAGAAAATTACCGGCTGGTCCGAAGGAACAGCGAAAGTCCCTTTCGACTTAACCCAACAAAAACGAAAAAACAAACACCCCCAACATCGTAAAGCACAACGCCAGTTTGGCCAGCGTGCCAAACAGCAACCCCAGCCAGGTGCCGACGCCGACGCGCGTGGCTTGTTGCATCCTGCTGCCGGAAGACAACTCGCCGATGACGGCGCCGGCGAACGGTCCGAGCAGCAGTCCGGGCAGGCCGAAGAACAAACCGACGAGCGCGCCGATGCTGGCGCCCCACAGAGCGCGCGTGCTGGCGCCGACGCGTTTGGCGCCGAGCAGGCTGGCGAAAAAGTCGATCAGCAGCGCGATCAGCGCGAGCACGCCGAGCAGGATCAGCGTGAACGTGCCGATGTGCTGGTAGTGATCGGTCCAGGCGGCCAGCCACATGCCGGCGAAAACCAGCGGTACTCCCGGCAGCACCGGCAGCACGGCGCCGGCGATGCCGGCCAGGATGAGCAGTCCGGAAAGTATAAAAAGCAGCGTCGGCGCCATCGTCAGTGCGTGGCCGCGGGGATTTCGTTCAGGTCGACCGCGAACGCGCCGCGCAATTCCGGCTTGAGCAGTTCATAGAAAACCTTGGCCGGCACTTCGACCTGCTGTTCGCCGCCGCTGCTCATGCCGAGCTGGGCCTGCGCGAATATCAGGGTCAGGCCAATCGCCTTGCTGTCGATGCCGTCGACCAGGAACACCGCGAAGTTCGCCGCGTCCGGCGCGGTGCCGTGCGCGACGCCGTCCTGCATGGCCTTGATCGCCGCGGCGACCGCCTTGCCGTCGCCGCCGTTCTGGCGCAGGCCTGCTTCGTAGCGGCCCTCGAGTTGGCGCGCGCTCTCCTTGCTGAGTGCCTGCAGGGCGGAGGCCGGATCGCTGAACAAATCGCCGATCGACAACAGGCGGTTGTCGCCGGTATACAGCACGAACGCCGCCGCGAGAGGACTGGCCGTGCCGCCGGCACGCAGGTTGCCCTGGGCCAGCACGCTGACGAACGCTTCGGTGCGGCGCGCGACATTGAATTCCAGATCGAGCACCGCGTTCGCCGCGTTGGTGTCGCGCTCGGCGGGCGCGGGCACGCTGTCGAGCAATTGCTGGATGCGCGTGGCGGCATAAGCACGCAGCGCCTTGGTCAATGTCGTCCAGTCAGGCGACAGCTCCGGATAGCGCACATGATATTCGTAGCCATCGCCGCGGCCGTCCTCGGCGTGGCCGGAGTCCTGTGAAATGACGGGCTCGCCCGGTGCCGCCGGTGGAGCGGGGGCGCTGCAGGCACTGACGAACAAGGTAAACACGCTGGTCAACGCCAGCGACAGGCGGAATGAACGCGACATCGGATCCGGGGCATCGAAGAATCTGTGCACAGTGTAAGGGCACTGCCGCCCGCGATGCCATGTGCCTGAAGGGTGTTGCTCGAGCACGCGCGCTCGAGTTCGTAGGTTGGGCTGCCAAGCCCAGCGCTTTCGTTTCGATTCGAAGAGGCGCTGGGCTTCGCTGCGCTCAGCCCAGCCTACAGCTGAGTCAGGTCGAATGCGATCGGCACGCGCGCCCAGGCACTTTGCGCGACGCCATTGCGCGTGCCGGGACGGAACGTCCAGTGGCGCACCGCGTCGCGCGCCGCGGAATCAAGGCTGCGCGAACCGCTCGAGGTTTCGATCTCGACTTCCTGGGCGGAGCCATCCGTGCCGACCAGCACGCGCAGGATCACGGTGCCGTGTTCGCGGCGGCGCAGGGCCTCGATCGGGTATTTCACTGTGGTCTTCGAACCGTAACCAAGCGCGGTCGGCGCGACATCTTGCGTCGTCGGCCCGATATCAGGCGTGCCATGGTCCTCGATCGCCGGATAGCTCATGACACTTTAGGTCGTGGTCACCGGTGGATCCACATGTGTGACGTCCACATGGCGCTCCACCGGGCGCGGCGGCGGCGGTCTGTCGGGCGGCGTTGGCAGCACCGGCTCGACGATCTCCTCCTTTTTCGGCGGCGGATCGATCACGCGCACGACAATGGGCTCCTCCCGAACCTGCCGCATCAGCTGCATCGCCACCGGCGGCATCAGCAGCAGCAAGGCCAGCGATAGATGCAGCGACATGGCGCCGGACAGCGCCCCGATGCGCGGCCAGCTGAGCCGGCGCCAGTCGATGGGTTGCGGCAGTGAGCGAGCGGTGAGCGTGGTCATGGGCAATCCTCCTGTGGTTGGGCTGCGCGCCTCTCCGGCAGCCATGGCGCGGGGCCATGCAGGACTGAACGCAGCGAAGTGCCGGCCGGGGTTGAACTGTTGGATGGGCGCACCTCAGGAGTTTGTCGATCCGATCCTCGCGGGCTAGACAGGAAGTCCGCGGCTTGAGCGTGCGCGCCCGCGCCAGTTGGCTGCTGCGCCGGTCGAAGCTCGCCGACGTGGCGCCAGCTGCGTTGCACGAAAAGCCGTCAGTTGCGGACGATCGGTGTTGGACGATCGATCACGGACGATCAGCCGTGCGCCGGCTGGCCTGCACTGATCAATCCAGGCGCTTGCTCGTGCGCAGAATCGCGATGCCGAGCACCACCACGCAGAACGCCGCGATCGCCGCCAGTTCCGGCCACAGGTCGAGCAGCCCCGCGCCGCGCAGCATGATGCCGCGGATCAGGCGCATGAAATGCGTCATCGGCAGGATCTCGGCGAGCCATTGCGCGGGCTTCGGCATGCCGGCAAAGGGAAACATGAAACCGGACAGCAGGATCTGCGGCAGGAAGGTGAAGAACGCCATCTGCATGGCCTGGAACTGGCTTTTCGCCAGCGTCGACAGGAACACGCCGAGCGACAGCGAAGCGATGATGAACAGCAGTGACGCGGCGTACACATCGAACAGGCTGCCGCGCACGGGCACGTGGAAGATCGCCAGTCCCAGCAGCAGCACCACCGTCACCTGGATCAAGCCGATACCGACGAACGGCAGCACCTTGCCGAGCGTCAGCTCAGCCGGCGACACCGGTGTGGCGATCAGGAATTCCAGGTTGCCGCGTTCACGCTCGCGCACGATCGCCATCGACGTGAACAGCACCATGGTCATGGTCAGGATCACGCCGATCAGGCCCGGCACGGTGTTCAGCGGCGCGCGCCGCTCCGGATTGTAAAAGTTAACAATTTCCACATTGTTCGCCGGCGCCGCCTGGCCGGGATTGAGCAAGGCCTGCAGCGGCAACGCGCCCAGCTGGCGGGCTGCCTGCTGCACGATCTGGTCGGAACCGTCGACGGCAATCTGCAGCGGCGCGCGATCGCGATTGCCGAGATTCGCGTCGATCAGGCGCCGCTCGAAATCCGGCGGAATCACCAGCGCGGCGCTGATGTCGCCGCTGCGCAGCAAGTCGCCGATTTGCTGCGGCACGGTCAGGTTGTACTTGAAATCCATCACCGATGTCTGCGCCATCGCGGCGACCACTTCGCGCGAGCGCGCCGTCTGTGCCTGGTCCAGCACCGCGGCATCCAGATGCCGCACGTCCATGTTGATCGCGTAGCCGAACACCAGCAGCTGCATGGTCGGGATGCCGATGATCATGGCCAGCGTCAGACGATCGCGGCGCACCTGGCGGAATTCCTTGATGACGATCGACCACAGTCTGCGCAGGTTCATGCCGCCGCCTCCTGTGCGCGCGGCGAGCTGCGCGTCGCCGCGACGAACACGTCTTCGAGATTCGGACGGGCCGGCGTCAATTTGGCCTCGATGCCGGCGTTTTTCAGCGCGCCGCGCACTTGCTCGGCAATGTCGTTCTTGTCCGCGCTGAGCACGCGCAGACTGGCGCCGATCTGTGCCATCGCATCGATGCCGGCGACGCCGCCGAGTGCCTTTTGCGCCGCGCGAGGATTGTCGCAGTCGATCAGCAGCACCTGGCCGGGCAGCGCGTCCTCGAGTTCCTTCGGCGTGCCGTCGGCGACCAGCCGGCCGCGTTCCAGGATGGCCAGGCGATGGCAGCGCTCGGCTTCGTCCATGTAGTGCGTCGACACCAGGATCGTGGTGCCTTCGTCGACCAGCGCGAACAGCGAGTCCCAGAACTCGCGGCGCGACTGCGGATCGACCGCGCTGGTCGGTTCGTCGAGCAGCAGCAGTTCCGGCCCGTGCAGCACCGCGGCGGCGAGGCCGAGGCGCTGCTTTTGTCCGCCCGACATGGTGCCGGCTAGCTGGTCACGCAGCTTGCCGAGCCAGTAGCGCTCGAGCAGTTCGGCGATGCGTTTTTTCGCGTGCGCGCGGTCGAACTCGTGCACGGCGGCGACGAATTCGAGGTTCTCCTGCACGGTCAGGTCGTCGTACAGCGAGAACTTCTGCGTCATGTAGCCGATGCGGCGCTTGAGCGCCTCGGCCTGCTGCGGAATCTTGTAGCCGAGCACTTCGATATTGCCTTCGCTCGGCAGCAGCAGGCCGCACAGCATGCGGATC
>Ga0105238_10005449_pt1 | contig 12571 bp, 10 predicted proteins | sample KBSC34metaG_FD_81526 | JGI IMG/M metagenome (GOLD analysis project Ga0105238, IMG submission 81526) | Corn rhizosphere microbial communities from Kellogg Biological Station, Michigan, USA - KBS C3-4 metaG | ecosystem: Host-associated > Plants > Roots > Rhizosphere > Soil | place: Michigan, USA... | reverse complement strand
TCGTCAGCCAATCGGAACGCGTCGCGCGCCTGCGCTGAGGCTCGAGGACGGTCCGCCAGTTTCCCGTCCTCGTCCTCGTCCTCGTCCTCGTCCTCGTCCTCGTCGCCGTCCTCGTCCTCGTTTTCCGCCGAGGCAGGGCGGCGTTCGTGCGTCCGGGGTGGGAGAGGGTGAGCGAGTCGGGGACGAGTACGAAGACGAGGACGAGGACGAGGACGAGGACGGGGTCTGAATAGTTGGGACGGGAATCTGACGGGGGAGTGGCATGGAAGGTGCTGAATCCGGGGGAGTGGTGCCCGAGCGAGTCAATCCGCTGACACGAGCGGAAGTGGAGAAAGGTAACAGGTCATGATTCCGAGCCTGCTGTTGTTGTCCGCCAGTGTGGTCGCGTCGCCGGTGATCGTCTCCGAGGTGAGGGCGACGCGTGAGGCCGGTCATCTGCGCGTCGAGGTACGCGCCGATGGTGGGATCGATCCCGAGGCGGCGCGCACGCGCATCGATCAAGGGAGCCTGTATCTGTTCCTGGGCGGCGCCCGCGTGAAGGCGGACAATCGGGCCTGGAAGCTGGACGAAGGGGTGGGCGAGATTCACGCCCATCGCCACCACACCGAGATCGAGCTGGACGTGCCGCTGACTGGAAACGGCTGTGCGGGGCCGGTCGAGCTGGAGGGAACAGCCACGGGGTTGACGGCGCTGGTCGGTTGCGAGGGCCGCGCGCCCGCCGCGGTGGCGCAAGGGGGCGCACGCCTCGCCGCTGCCAAGGAGAAGCCGGCGCCGAAGCCGGCCGCCGCACCCGTCGAGATGAAGCAAGACCTGCCCGCGCCGGCCAAGCAGGCCGCGCCGGTCCCCGCCAAGGCGGCCGAGACGCAGAAGCCGGCGGCCGCCCAGACGGAGGCCGCGGCGTTGAAGAACCTGGTGGCGCTGCCGCCGGCGGACGATGAAGAAGAGCCGGCCGCCCAGAAGGCGCCCGCTGCCCCGCAGAAGGACGACGCCACCGCCAAGACCGCGGAGGCGCCGGTCGCCGCGCGGGTCGAGTTCAAGGCCGACGTTCCCGAGAAGAAGGTGGCTCCGCTCCCCGTCGAGACGGCCGCGCCGGCCGTGGGGTCGGTTGCTGCCGCGGCCGAGGCGCCGGCGAAGGCCGCCTCCGTGGCGCCCTCCGGGCTGCGCGCCGTCGGCTTGCCGGCGCTGTTCCTGGCCGGGCTGGCCGTGGCGGCCTACTTCTTCGCACGCAAGAAGCGCACGCTCGGTACGCGCCGCATCCAGATCCTCGAGACCGCGAGCCTGGGCCCCAAGCGGTCGCTGGTGATCGCCCGCATCGGCGAGGAGACGCTGGTGCTGGGGGCCAGCGAAGCGGGCATCACCTTGCTGCAGACCAGCGACGGCAATTCCCCGGTGGTGAAGACCGCCGCGTCGCCGCTCGAGATGAGCAAGCCGGCTGACCTCATCGCCGCCTCGACCACGCGCGACGCCGACGAAGGCCCGAGCGAGATGGATCAGTCGCTGATCGACGCGCTGGCCGACGTGCCGGAGCCGGATCACCTCGCGCCCACGTCACCGCGCGGATCGCTGCGGACGATCGAGGGTGGCCTGGCGTCGCTGTTCGGCCGCAAGGCGGCGGCGAGCGTCACCGCCCGCGTTCCGCCCAAGGCCGCCGAGTCGTTCGACGACCTGCTGGAGGACAGCGTCGAGGATCAGGAGCTGCGCCGCAAGCTGGCCGCCGGCATGTCCGCGAGGGTCCGTTGAGCCTGATGTCGCTGGCCGTCGCGGCGGCCCCGCACGCCGGCGGGCCCAGCTTGGCCCAGGTGGGCGCCGATCTCGGCAGCCAGCTGGCCACGGGCGCCCAGGGCGGCTCCAGCGCCGTGAAGATCTTCCTGCTGATCACCGCGCTGTCGTTCGCGTCGGCGCTGATGATGTCGGTGACCTGCTTCACGCGCATCATCATCGTGCTGTCGTTCTTGCGCCAGGCGCTGGGCACGCCGCAGCTGCCGCCCAACCCGGTGCTGATGGGGCTGTCGCTGTTCCTGACCCTGTTCATCATGTCGCCGGTGGCGAAGCGCGTGCACCACGACGCGCTCGGCCCCTACATGGACGACAAGATCACCGCCGGCGAGGCCCTGGAGCGCGGTGAAGGACCGTTGCGCGAGTGGATGCTGAAGCAGACCCGCGAGGAAGACGTGCGGCTATTCTTCGAGATCTCCGGCGAGGCCCGACCCGCCCGCGGCGAGGTCGTTCCCATGACGGTGGTCGTTCCCGCCTTCATGGTCAGCGAGTTGGGGACCGCCTTCCGCATGGGCCTGTACATCTTCATCCCCATGCTGTTGATCGACATCCTGGTCGCCTCGGTGCTGATGTCGCTGGGCATGATGATGGTGCCCCCCCAGATGCTGTCGTTGCCGCTGAAGATCGGTGTGTTCTTGCTGGCCGGAGGCTGGCACCTGGTGGTGTCGTCTCTGGTGAGGAGCTTCTGATGGACGCGCTACCGGCGACCCTGACCCGCGAGGGCTTCATGCTGCTGGCCACCACGTCGGGCCCGATCATCGGCGGCCTGCTGGTGATCGGGCTGTGCGTGGGCATCTTCCAGGCGGCCACGCAGATCAACGATCCCGCCGTGGGCTTCCTGCCTCGCTTCGCCGCCGCCATCGCCGCGGTGTGGTTGCTGGGCGGCTGGGTGCTCGAGCGATACAGCTCCTTCTTCGCCCACAGCCTCGAACGAATGACGGGCAAGTAGCCGCCGGCGGCAGTCCCCTCCGTTCTGGACTAGCTGGAGTGGTGCGCGACGCCGTTGTGGGTCCGGGGCCGGGGCGGCTCGCTGGCGATCGCGTCGGCGACGGCGCGCGCGACCACACCGACGCAAGGATCGGCCAGCAGACCCAGGTGGGTCGCCTGCACGTCGCGGGTCATCAGACGGCCGGACAGCCCTTCCCATCCCAGGTGCGGTTCCAGACGGATCCAGGTCGGGTAGCGATTCTCGAGGGCCCGTATCACCAGCAGGCGTCCCGCGATGCCGGTGATGTTGGCGGCGAACCGATCCACCTCGGCGTCCGCCTCGGGTCCGTCGATCTCGACGTCCAGCAGCCCGGCCGGCTTCGGCGTCGCCGGGCGAGGCAAGCGGTTCAGGGCCGCGGTCACCCGGCGGCGGATCGCGGGAGCGATGCGCTTCGGTTGCGTTAGGCCGATGCGCGCATAGGCGAGCAACCGCTCCACCTGGTCGGTGTGCGCGCCGCGGGGAAGCATGCCGTCGAAGATCGTCACCAGCGCCACCTTCTCGCCGTGCGCCTCCAGCTGGCGGGCCACCTCGAACGCCACGATCCCGCCGAAGCAAAGGCCGGCCAGATAGTACGGGCCGTGCGCTTGGCGGTCGCGGATCAGCTCGATGTATCCCCGCGCCATCTGCGAAACCGTGGGCCGGTCCGCCGTGCCCGGGACATAGCGGAAGGGCAGGTGCATGCCCACGACGGGACGATCATCGGGAAGGGCGAAGGCCAGCTTCTGATAAAGGTGAACGCCCAGCAGACAGAACAGCGGCTCTCGCTGGCTGGCGGTCCGACGAAGGTCGACCACGATGGGCCGGTTGGGCGACGATTCACCGTGCCCCTGGCCCAGGTGCGAGGCCAGGCCTTCCACGGTCGGTAGCTCGAAGAACGTGGCCAGCGGGACCTCGATGCCGGTCTGCTGCTCGATCCTGACGCAGGCCTCGATGGCCAGGACCGAGCTTCCTCCGATGGCGAAGAAGTCCTGATTGATTCCCACCCGGTCGCGGCCCAGGACGGCGGCCCAGATGGCCGCCAGACGCGTCTCGGTGTCGTTGCGCGGCAGCTTCAGCGTCTCGTTGTCTCGCTCCGAGAGCTCGGTCGAGCGGGGGAGCTTCGCTCGATCGATCTTGCCGTTGGTGTTCAGCGGGAACGCCGCCAGCGGCACGTACCCGGACGGCACCATGTACGAGGGCAGGGACCGCCGCGCGGCGTCCACCAGCGCGGAGGCGCCGGCGCTGCCGGTCCAGTAGGCGCACAGCTTGGGATCGCCCTCGGTCGTCTCGGGAACGACCAGGACCTCCTGGACGCCCGGCACCCGCCGCAGGACCGCTTCGATCTCTCCCAGCTCGACGCGGAAACCGCGGATCTTGATCTGATGATCGATGCGTCCCAGGCACTCGAGGGTGCCGTCGGGCGACATCCGCCCCAGATCGCCGGTGCGATAGATCAGGTCGCCCGGCCGTCCCGCCGGATTCTGGCGGAAGCGCTCCGCCGTCAGATCCGGTCGGCCGCGGTAACCGCGCGCCAGACCGTCCCCGCCGATGTAGATCTCGCCCACCTCTCCCTTGGGGAGCACCCGTCGCTCGGCGTCCAGAACGTAGATCCGCGTGCCGTCGATCGGTTTTCCGATGCTGATCTGCTCGCCGCCCCCGCGGAGCCGGTGCAGGGTGGACCACACCGTCGTCTCGGTGGGGCCGTACATGTTCCACAGCTCGCCGCCGCCGGCGAGCAGTCGCTCTGCCAGGGAGGCGCTGATGGCCTCGCCCCCACACAGCATCCGCAGGTCGGGGTGGCCCTGCCATCCCGCCTCCAGCAGGAGCCGCCAGGTTGCCGGCGTGGCCTGCATCAAGGTGATGCCGTCCGACTCGAGCTGCACCCGGAGCCGCCGCGGGTCCATCGCGGTCGCCCGGTCGGCGATGACGACCGTCGCGCCCACGTAGAGGGGCAAGAACAGCTCGAGCCCCGCGATGTCGAAGGAGGTCGTCGAGACGGCCAGCAGGCGATCCCCCTCCGACAACCCCGGCTCGTGCGCCATGGAGCGCAGGAAATTGGCAAAGGCGCCCCGAGAAATCTCCACGCCTTTCGGGCGCCCCGTCGAGCCCGACGTGAACAGCACGTAAGCGAGCTGCCCGGGAGCGCGGGTCACGCGCGGCAGGGTGACCGCTTCCCCCTCGGTCGCCTTCTCCAGATCGTCGAGCAGGACCACGTTCCGTACCGCCGTCGGCTCCCGCATCAGCGGCGAGGCGGAATGGACGATCAGCGCGTGGGGAGCGGCGTCGTGCAGGATCATCTGCAGCCGGTCGATGGGGTGGGAGGGATCGAGCGGGACGTAGGCCGCCCCGGCCTTGCTGACCGCCAGCATCGCGATCAGCTCGGCCGCGCCTCGGGGCATCGAGATGCCGACGCATTGATCCGGGCCCAGGCCCATGCCGAGGAGGCGGTGCGCCAGCTGGTTGGAGAGCCGGTCGACGTCCGCGTAGGTCAACCGGGCGTCGGAGCCCTCCACGGCCAGGTGCCCGGGACGGCGGGCGACCGTCTGGACGAACGCGTCGATCAGGTCCGGGGGCGAGGTGTGGGCGTCCCGGCCGGATGCGAAGGAAACCTGTCGTGCGGAGTCCGAGGGACGCTCTTGGTCGACTGCCTGCTCGCCCGCACCTTTCATTCTGTGGCCCTTCACTTAAGACTCGTTGCATACCGCCGCGAGCGCGATTTTGTGTGAAAACTATCACACTTTATGACGCGAGGCGTTCGGGCGGACGTTCGGCACGGCCCTCGCTAGAGAGCCCGTCATCGTGGGTTTGCCTGCCGGATTTGTGACGCCGACCTTGTTCGGGTTCCTGATGGTCCTGTTCCGGGCCGCCGCCTTCTGCACGACGGCGCCGTTGTACGGGATGAAGATGGTCCCCGCCCGGGTGCGGATGGGGCTGTCGCTGCTGGTCGCCTACGCCGCCTACTCCGGCGCCGGCTTCCCACAGATGGCGACAGGCTCCGCGGTCGGCCCCCTGGTGTCGGGCGCCTTCATCGAGACGATCATCGGCCTGGCGACCGGCATGGCCGCTCGCTTCGCCGTCGACGCCGCCCAGGCGGCCGGGCAGTTCATCGCCACCAGCGTCGGTCTGTCGTTCGGCGCCACCGTCGACCCCATCCATGGCGCCGAGTCGGCGGCCGTGGGCGAGTGGCTTTCGATGATCACGATCGCCGCCATGCTGGCCGCCGGCATGCACCGCGAGCTGGTGGCCTGGGTGTGCCGCTCGGTGGTGGCCATCCCTCCCGGCACCTCCATCGACGTGGCGCGCCTCAGCGCGGCGGTGGTGGCCCAGGCCATCTCGGCGGTGGCGCTGGCGGTGCGGATGTCCTTCCCGGTGATGGCCGCCGTGACCTTCGGTCACGTGGCGCTGGGCGTGGTGGGACGAACGGCGCAGCAGCTGAACATCAGCAGCGTCGGCTTCTCGGTGACCATCCTGGCCGGGGGCGGGGCCCTCTACATGATCGCCCCGACGGTGGCGGAGATGGCGGCCCGCACCTCGCACGAAGTGCTGGCGCGCGGGATGTGAAATGGCCGACGGAGAATCATCCGCCGAGGACAGGACAGAAGCCCCCAGTCAAAAGCGCCTGCAGAAGGCCTACGACGAGGGGTCGCTTCCCATCGGCCGCGACTTCAACGCGGTGGCGGGCTTCGCCGCCGGCACCGCCACCCTGGTTGCGTTCGGAAGCGGCTTTCAGAACGCGCTCATCCGCCTGGTGGCCGCTGCCGCCGAGGGGATGAGCGGGACGGCGAACCCCCGTTCGCTGCTGCCGCTGCTGGCGCGGCCCATCATGCTGATCGTCGCCGTGGCGGGGGCGGCCGGGGCGGCGGGCGCCATCACGTTCATCGCGCAGACACGTGGGCGGGTGTGGTTGGAGCTGGCGATGCCCGACCTGTCGAAGGTCTTCTCGGGCGGAAAGCTCAAGCAGCTCTTCAGCCTGAAGACGGTGACCGACCTGTCCTTCTCGTTCGTCAAGTTGCTGACAGTGGCCTGGGCCGCCTGGACCACCTTGCGCGACGACTTTCTGACGCTGCCCCGCCTGCTGTTCGCGCATCCGGACGCTCAGTTCACGATGCTGTTCGCTCCGCTGGCCAAGGGCTCGGTCAAGGTCCTGACAGTGATGGCCATCTGGGCTGGCGTGGACCTTGCTCTGCAACGGAAGCGGTTCACCAAGCAGATGAAGATGACCAAGGAAGAGGCCAAGCGCGAGTACAAGGAGGACGACGGCGATCCCATGATGAAGGGCCGCCGCCGCCGCAAGCACCGCGAGCTGTCCAAGGGCCGCGCCCAGAAGGAAGTGCCGCGCGCCGACGCCTTGATCGTGAACCCGACCCACATCGCGATCGCCATCCGCTACCGGCCCGGCGAGACCGCCGCCCCGCAGGTCACCGCCAAGGGCAAGGGCCAGCTGGCCGAGTTCATGCGCGACCTGGCCCGCGAGAACGGCATTCCCATCGTCGAGAACATCCCGCTGGCCCGGCTGCTGTATCGCCGGGTGAAGGTGGGTAAGTCGGTACCTTCCGAGACCTACAAGGCCGTCGCCGCCGTGCTGGCGTACGTCTACCGCATCACCGGCCGCACCGGCGGTCAGAGGGCCAGGGTCTGATGGCCGCCCCCGGCGCGCCCATCTCCGAGAAGAACAACGCCCAGGGCCTGCTGGCCGCCGCCGTCATCGGCGTGCTGGCCATCCTGATCCTGCCGCTGCCGGCGCCGGTGATGGACGCGCTGCTGTCGCTGAACATCGGCGTCTCGGTGCTGATCCTGCTGGTGGCCCTGTCGCTGGCCAAGCCCCTCGATTTCTCGGTCTTCCCGTCGCTGCTGCTGATCACGACGCTGTTCCGGCTAGGCCTGAGCGTCGCCAGCACTCGCTTGATCCTGATGAAGGGGGGCGAGGGGGCGGGCGCGGCCGGTCACGTCATCGAGACCTTCGGGCGCTTCGCGGTGGGCGGCAGCCTGATCGTGGGCGGCGTCGTCTTCCTGATCCTGCTGGTCGTCAACTTCAGCGTCATCACCAAGGGCTCGAACCGCATCGCCGAGGTGGCGGCGCGCTTCACGTTGGACGCCCTGCCCGGCAAGCAGATGTCGATCGACGCCGACCTGGCGGCCGGCATCATCGACGATCGGGGCGCCAAGGCGCGCCGCTCGGCCCTGGAGCAGGAGATTGAATTTTTCGGCGCCATGGACGGCGCCAGCAAGTTCGTCCGCGGCGACGCGGTGGCCGGTCTGATCATCACCGCCATCAACATCGTGGGCGGCCTGATCGCGGGCCTGGCGCGTGACCATATGTCGCTCTCCCAGGCGGCCGAGTCGTTCAGCATCCTGACCGTCGGTGACGGTCTGGTGCAGCAGATTCCCTCGTTGCTGGTGTCGACGGCAGCCGGCGTGGTGGTCACCCGCGCCGGCGTGGGCGCGAACCTGGGCCACTCCATCGGCACCCAGATGCTCGGCAAGCCGCGCGTGCTCGGCTACGCGTCGGCGGTGCTGGGCGTGCTGGCGCTGCTGCCCGGCATGCCCACCATCCCGTTCGCGGTGCTGGCGATCGCGGCGCTGGTCTTCTCGCGCCGCAAGCAGCCCACCGCCGCCGATGCCAAGGCCGCCGCGGAGGCAGCCGAGCCGAAGGGCGACAAGCCCGAGCGGATCCAGGATCTCATTTCGGTCGACGCCATCGAGCTGGAGGTGGGGCATGGGCTGCTGGGCCTCATCGATCTGGCCAAGGGGGGCGAGCTGCCGGGCCGGGTGACGAACCTGCGCCGTCAGGTGGCCTCGGACCTGGGCCTGGTGCTGCCGCCGGTGCACCTGCGCGACAACCTGCGCCTGGACGCCAACGAGTACCGGGTGCGCCTGCGCGGCGTCGAGATCGCCCGGGGCAACGCCTACGCCGATCGCTTCATGGTGCTGGATCCCTCGGGCGGCCGGCCCGTGCTGCCGGGCGCCGATGCCCTGGTCGGCAAGGAGCCGGCCTTCGGTCTGGAGGCGCTGTGGGTCACCGCCATCGATCGGGCCCGCGCCGAGTCCGCCGGCATGACGGTCGTCGATCCGGCGTCGGTCATGACCACGCACCTGGGCGAGGTCATCCGCCGCAACATCCACGAGTTGGTGGGCCGCCAGGAGGTCCAGGAGCTGATAGCGGCCCTGGGCAAGGAGGCGCCCAAGCTGGTCGAGGACGTCATCCCCGGGACGGTGGCGCTGGGCGAGCTGGTGCGGGTGCTGCGCGGCATGCTGCGCGAGGGGCTGTCCATCCGCGACCTGCGCACCATCCTGGAGGCGGTCGCCGACGGCGCCGCCCGCAGCAAGGACACCGCGTTCCTGGTCGAGCAGGTGCGTCGCCGCATGTTCCGTCAGATCACCGCCAAGGTGGCCGACCCGTCGGGCGTCGTGAAGGCGGTGACCCTGGACCGCGCCACCGAGGACCTGTTGCGCCGCAGCCTGGGGCAGACCGACGGCGAGGCCACGCTGGCGCCGGAGATCGAGTCGGCGCGCAAGCTGGTGGCCGCCCTGGAGGCCCGCGCCGCGCGCTTCGCCGCCGACGGCAACCCCACGGTGGTCATCGCGCCGCCCGATCTGCGGCGCCCCCTGTTCGATTTCGCCACGCGCTTCGTGCCCGACCTGTGGGTCATCACCGCGCGAGAGCTGGTTCCGGGAACGCAGGTCGAGCCGGTGGCGACCATCGACCTGCAGCAGAACACGCCTTTTGGACGAGCGGCTTGACCCCTAGGAGTGAACATCCATGAACGCGACCTCGCCTTTGATTCGAACGTTCCGCGCCCGCGACGCGCGGTCGGCCCTGAGCGCGGTGAAGGCCGCCTTCGGGCTGGACGCCGTCATCCTCGAGACGAAGCAGGTCTCGGGCGGCCTGTTCGGCAAGCCTCAGATCGAGGTGACGGCGGCGTCGGGCTCTCCCGAGCCGGCGAGCGCGCCAGCGGCCCGCCCCGACAAGGCGATGGAGACGGACGTCGCCGCCCTGCGCCGCGTGATGGAGGATGTGCGCCGCACGCTGAACCAGCGCGGCCGCGACGAGGGGGGCAAGAGCTCGGAGCGCGGTCTGGACGGCGAGCTGACCGCTGACGCCCGCCGCGCCTTCCGTCACCTGCTGGAGTGGGGGCTGGAGGAGTCGCTGGCGCGCCAGTTGCTGGCCGACGCCGAGGCGGCCGGTGCGGAGCGGGCCTCGGAGATCCTGCAGTTCGCCGGGGCGGTCCTGGGCCGGCAACTCAGCGCGGCACCTTCCCCCTGGAGCGCCGAAGCGCGTCGGACCATCGCCCTGGTCGGGCCCACCGGGGTGGGAAAGACCACCGCGGTCGCGAAGATAGCGGCCCGGGCGCTGCTGGAGACCCAGTTCAAGGTCGGCCTGATTACGGTCGATACGTACCGTGTGGGCGCCAGCGACCAGCTTTCCCGCTACGGGAAGATAATGGGAGTTCCGACCTACGTGGCGCGTGACCGGGCCGGCCTGGCCGAGGCCGTGGAGCGCACGCGCGACGCCGATCTGGTCATCATCGACACGGCCGGCCGCTCGGACAGCGCCTCGATCGAGGCGCAGATGAACCTGATCCGCACCGCGCCCAACGTGCAGCTTCACCTGGTGATGTCGCTCGCCACCGGCGCCCGCGAGATGGCGGCGGTGGCGAAGCGGTACAAGCCGTTTTCTCCCGAGCGCTTCATCTTCACGAAGCTGGACGAGTCCGAGGCGCCCGCTGGCGCGCTGGCGGCGACCGCCCAGCTGGCCCGGCCCGTGTCCTGCCTGTGCGACGGGCAGCGGGTCCCCGAGGACATTCAGCCGGTCACCGACGACGAGCTGCTGGCACGGCTGGTGGGAATCGGCGCGAACGGGACGGCGAAGTCGAACAACAAGGAGCAGATCCGTGGATCAGGCCGATAGTCTGCGGCAGCTCGCCGCCTCGGGAAAGATCGCCAAGTCTCCCCTGAAGGTCTACGCCGTCACCAGCGGCAAGGGCGGGGTGGGCAAGACGAACATCACCGCGAACCTGGCCACCTGTCTGTCGCGCGCGGGAAAGCGCGTCCTGGTCATCGACGCCGATCTGGGCCTGGCGAACACGGAGATCGTGCTGGGGGTGAAGCCCCGCTACCACCTGGGCGACATGCTGGGCAAAGGCCTGTCGATCGAGGACGTCCTGGTCGAGGGGCCCGCGGGCGTGATGCTGCTGCCGGCCGGCTCGGGCGTGCAGTCGCTCACTCACCTGACCGACGAGCAGAAGCTCAGCTTCGTGCAGACGCTGGAGCCGATCGAGGACATGTTCGACGTGGTGCTGATCGACTGCGGTGCCGGCATCGGCGAGAACGTGCTGTTCTTCGTGGGCGCGTCGCAGGAGGCGATCCTGGTGGTCAGCCCGGAGCCCACCTCGCTGGTCGACGCCTACGCCACGGTGAAGGTCCTGTCGCAGCAGGCGGGGGTGCGCACCTTCAACGTGATCATCAACCCCATCGTCGACGAGCTGGCGGCGCGCGGGATCTTCCAGAAGCTGACCGCCGTCACGGCCAAGTTCCTGGAGGCGAAGGTGCGCCACCTGGGCTACGTGCCGCGGGACGAGAACCTTCACCGGGCCATCATGGCCCAGCGTCCGGTGTGCGAGATGTTCCCTGCCTGTCCCTCGGCGCGCGCCATCAACGCCATCGCCACCCGGCTGGCCGACGCCAGGTCGACGGACGCACAGCAGATCGACGGCGGGCTGAAGCTGATGTGGCAACGGCTGTTCCGCGACGCCCAGGCTGCGGGCGGCCAGGCGGCCAGGGTCTGAGGGTCAAGGTAGACGATGCACAGGGCCCTGGCGACATACTCGTCTTCTTCAGCCGGCAACGAGGCCGACGAGCTGATCCAGAAGTATGCGTCCGTCATCGATCGCATCGTGCGGCGCATCGTCATGCGGACGGGCTTGCAGAGCGCGTTCGATGATCTGTGGTCGGCCGGAGCGCTGGGCTTGCTGGAGGCGTCGCGCCGGTTCGACGCCAGCCGGGGCGTGACCTTCGAGACGTTCGTGGAGCACCGCATCCGCGGCGCCATGCTGGACGAGCTGCGACGGATGGATCACCTGCCGCGCCGCCTGCGCTCGCGCACCGACGACGTGCAGAAGGCGCGCAAGAAGCTGCAAGGTCAGCTAGGCCGGGAGGTGTCGACAGAGGAGGTGGCGGCCGAGCTGAAGCTGGACATGGAGGAGGTGGGTGGCATCGAGGCGCTGATGGAGCCTCACGTCTCGCTCGATCGCTGGGCGCAGGCGGCCACCACCGACGAGGAGTCCGGCATCGAGGATCGACTGTCCCGAGCGCAGATGGTGGGGGCGCTGGAGGGCGCCATCCGTGGCTTGCCCGAGCGCCTGCAGACCGTGCTGGGGCTGCATTACCTGGAAGGGCTCACCTACCGCGAGATCGCGAAGATGCTGGACGTGAGCGAGCCGCGGGTGTGCCAGCTGCACTCCGACGGGCTGCGCAAGCTGCGCGCCGCGCTCGGAGAAGGGCAAGTCTAGATGCAGGTCGGCCTGAGGCAGAAGCTGGAGACTTGCAAGAGCCTGCCCAGCTTGCCGGCTGTGGCGGTGCACGTGCTGCGGCTCTGTCAGCGCGAGAACTTCGACATCGCCGACGTGGCTCGCGCCATCGGCACCGACCCGGCGCTGTCCGCCAAGGTCGTCTCGCTGGTGAACTCGCCGCTGTTCGGACTGCGCAAGGAGGTGGCGACGGTGGCGCACGCGCTGGTGCTGCTGGGCGCGAACGCCGTGCGCACCATCGCCCTGTCCTTCGCCGTGGTGACCGATCTGCGCGAGCACGAGCGGGCGGGGTTCGACCACC